>Ga0164302_10000315_pt1 | contig 13354 bp, 13 predicted proteins | sample Whisoiple_202_MG_FD_109714 | JGI IMG/M metagenome (GOLD analysis project Ga0164302, IMG submission 109714) | Soil microbial communities amended with pyrogenic organic matter from upstate New York, USA - Whitman soil sample_202_MG | ecosystem: Environmental > Terrestrial > Soil > Agricultural... | reverse complement strand
GGACCTTTTTCCTTTGCCCGGCACCTACAACGGACGCCGAGAGTCGCGCCACTTCGAGCTCGACAATCGGATCGAACAGTTTCTGACCGAGAAGTTGGCGGCACTCGAACGCTCGCCGGATGCCTACCGCTGTCTGGACACCGATCAGTCGGAAGTGCTGGCTGACGTCTATACGCGACTCTTTCGAATCTACGCGGGCGAGTATCCGGATTACGTCCGGGTGGACGGCGACACCATCGACTTGCGGTTGCTCGGACTTTCGCTGGACACCCGCGATCGGCAGTGGATCGGAGTATCAACGCATTCCGGTGCGCCCGAGATCGGCCGGAGAGTTGCGGGGTGGATCGACGCGCAGGCGGGTCTCGACCGGTTCGGCGATGCCCTGGCGCTTGCCTGCCAGGAGGACATCGTGATCATGCGGCTGCTACCCGACGGACGGCACCGGGCGGAATCGCTGCACGTCCTGTTGCCGAGCACCTGGAACCCGCGCGAGAAGTACCAGCAGTCGTTCGGGACGATCCACGAGCCGGTCGCGGAGAGTGCCCGGTTAGTCGCAGCGGCCGACAACGTGATGAAGGCGATCGTGACCAGGGGGCCATACATTCGTTTCGGCCTCTCGCTGACGACGCTGCCGTCGCTCGACAATCATCCTGACCGGCCGAAACCGTGGGATCCCGCGTGGCTGACCGACCTGGATTTGCTCGCGAGCAACGTCTCTGTCCGAATCGAGCGGCAGACCACCTATCCGATGCCGGACCTTGGCCGGGCCCTGTTCACGGTCCGGGTCTACTCGACGCCGCTGGTGTCCCTGGCTGAGGATCGTCCGGATCTGACCGCGCGCCTGGCCCGGATCCTGCGCTCAGCCTCCCCTGAGGTCCTCGCCTACAAGGGGATCGCCGAGTACGCTCTCCCCGTCGCCGAGTGGTGCGAACGGCGTTCCTGCGCTACGTGAGATTGCGGAGTTGACGGGGTGCCCATTCGCTGAGCTCTTCGCCGAGGATGGCCCAGTGGTCGCGGCGGGCGAGTCGCTCGTGCTCCGTCAACTCGGAAAGGCGACGGCCGCCGTATTCCGGGCAGCGCCAAACGTACGGCACCCAGAATCCGGCGCTGGGGTCGAAATCGTCCGGCAAGTCAGTCGCCAGCTCCCCGGGCGGACTGTGCGCAACCCAATCTGCCAGCACCTCCCCATCCCTCGCGATCGCCAGCGCTTCGGTCCAACCTAATTGGCGCTCGGGACCGGTCAAGTCCTCGGCACGCTCCAGGAGCGCCTCAGCACGTCCAGCACCATCCGACGCTGAGCCCGCAAACCGTGCGGTCGCGGCCGGTATCCATTCTCGTCCGAGAGTCGGGATGAGCAGATTGCCGTCGGTGGCGGAAATGAACTGCTGAGGGAGATGTCGCGAGTACCATCGCGCCTTGTCTCGCGAGATCGCCTGGGCATCCGCGCCGTTCTCAAGGTCCGGTGGGACATGTCCTTTTGAGATTGCATTCGTCAGGCCTGTGATCGATACTCCGCCACCGACCCGCTCGGCCAACGCCTGGACTTTGGCTCGGTTCGTGGTCGCGAGAACGATCTCCACGCCGATCAGCGCCGGATCACCTCAGAGGCAGCCTCAACCGCCGCGATGCCGGTCATGTGGGCACCGTGACAGGTCGAGAAGAAATCGAGCGAAGTCGACTCACCAGCAAAGAAGAGTCGGTCCTCGATCGGTGTCGCCAAATCCTTGCGCAGGTGCGCCTTCCCTGGCTGAGCCGCCCCGTATGCTCCCCGGATCCATGGCTCGCTCTGCCACGTCGTGCAGGCCTCAACCTGGATCGCCTTGAGCATGTCGCTGCCAAATGCCGACTTCAAAGCCTCGCGCCCGCACGCGATCAGCGCCGCTTCGCCCTCCGCTTCGGCCGCCTCGCCCAGTGCGCCGGCGATGTACCCGTTCGCCATGTCGCGATCGAATGCTCGCATCTGGAACCACATGCCCTGCTCTGGCGTGGCCCGAATCCAGGCCGTGTTGTGTGCTTCGCCGAGCAGGTTCCGGTCGATCTTGTACGAGACCTTGTTCGCATTGCCAAGCGTGATCGCCTCATACGCCTCTCGCTTCCAGTCCGGAAGCGCCGGCGAGAAGTGGACCACGTCGTCCTGGATGATCCGGGTGCTGACCGTGATCACGACCGCTTTCGCCGCGATTGTTCCCGCGCTGGTCTCCACCTCAACTCCGGGGCCGTCCCAGCTGATCTTCGTGACCGGCGTGTTCAACTCGACCGGAATGCCCTCGGCATGGCGAGCGACCAGCGCCCCGTAGCCATCACGCAGCGGCCAGTTCTCATGCGTGTCGCGGTAGGCGACATCGTCGCCGGTGGAAACCTCCGGGATGTCGACACTCCACTCGCCCGCGAGCGCGGTGCGAAGAATCGCGATCCAGGGATCGTGAAGATCGACGACCTCGGCAGCTGAGATGTCCTTACCCGCCTTGCCTGCCTGCTCGATTGCGCCCCAGAGGTCGCCGTAAACGTGCCGTTCGACGTCGGCTTGCTCCGCGCCGGTGATCCAGCGGTTGCCATCGAAGCTGCGGCGCACTGGCTGCATCGTCTCGTAATGGAAGCCGTACTCGTCAGCTATTTTCGCGAACGGGTTCTCGCTGCCCGAATGGAGCCAATGGCATCCGCGGTCCCACGGCGTGCCGAATGTCGTCGATTCCGTGTGAGCACGGCCACCGATCCGATCCATCGCCTCACAGACGATGAACGACAGCCCAAGCTCGCCGGCACGCCGTGCGGCGCCGAGCCCAGCCGCGCCCGCTCCGACGATCACGAGGTCTACTTCTCGCTGAGAAGCCATGCTCTTGCGTTACCTTCCCTGAAATCAGTCGTTATATTGGGCGATTATCACCGCCGAGCGGTGATTCGACCTTGAGTCCCAGCGACTCAGCGATCAGGTTGGCAGCATCTCGACCACTCTGCCAGGCACCATGAACTGTGCCTGCGGCGGTTTGACTCGTCGCCTCACCCGCAAAGAAGAGTCGGTTATCGACGGGAGCAGCCAAATTGGCCCGGGCGGTCAATGCGCCGGGCAAAGGGTAGGCCCACGCGCCGAGAACATGTGGATGAATGCCCCACGTCGCCACTTCCGGCTCTGATATTGTGTCGGCCGCCTCCACGCCGAAGACAATCTCGAATTGATCAATTACTGCGTCAATCAGTTCGTCAACGCCCTGATCCTCGAGTGCGCGGCAAAGATCGCCTGAGGCGTAGCCAACGACCAGGGGTTGCCCACCCGGAAACACGTTGAAGACAACCGTTCGATTCTCTGAGCGTGTGTAGTGGATTGAATCCGTTTCGCATTCGACGGTTGCCGGGTCGATTCGGAACGCCACCTTGTCCTGCGCCGCCATCGGCAACTGCGCGATCGCAGTCAATTTCTCGATGGGCAAGTCCGGCACAAGATAAAGCTGGCCGGACCGAAGCACGCCGGTGGAAACAGTCACCAGCACACGCCGCGCTTCTAACAAACCTCCCGCCGCTTCGATGCGAATCGGATCGCTACCCCAGTCGATAACGGATACGGGAGCGCTGAGTCGCACCGGGACGCCGGAATACAACTCGTGGACGAGATGCCCGAATCCGTCTGTTACCGGCCAATCACCCTCGAACACACCGTGGCGGGAACGATCGATCGCCGAGATCTGGGTCGGACTCTCCCCGTACTGATGGGTCAGGATCGTCTCGACCATGCCGAGCGCGCCGGACTCCGGATTGATGAGCTCGGCGAACGTGGCGTCTTCGCCGTCTGCGGACAACTCCCTGGCCAGGCTTTCGGCCTCATCGATATCGAGCCAGACCGCGTCGCTCTCGACATCCGTCAACCATCGGCCATCCAACCAATAGCGATCATGGGCCCGCCATTGGCGCAGGACACGCACACCAAGTCGCTCGGCCTCACTGACCAGCGGGTTGATGGCAGGCTGCAGGAGCCAATGCGCGCCGGCATCCCATGACAGGCCATCCGGCCCGGTGATTGTCCTGATCCTCCCGCCGATCTGGTCGGTCGCCTCGAGCACGACGACGCGCAGGCCGAGATCGATTGCCCGTCGCGCGGCCGATAGCCCCGCAATTCCGGCGCCGACGATTGCCAGATCGTAGATGGAATCCTCCACTGCTAGACCTCCCGTCCGACACCCTGGTGCTGCAGCCACGGAATAGCGTCATGGAGCGAGTTCAGGACCGCATCCGGCTTCACCGGGAAGTCCATTTCCCTGCTGTGCAGGTTGGGCACCGCGACGGCATGCATGCCGGCGTTGACGGCCGCCGCGACTCCCGCCGGTGCATCCTCGAAGACGACGCAGTTGGCCGGTTCGATTCCGAGCCACTCGGCGGCTCTGAGGAACAGATCCGGCGCCGGTTTGCCCCGCGTGACGTCGTCGCCCGTAACCTCCACCTCGAACATGCCGCGCATCCCCGCCTCATTTAGCGAGAGCGTGACCTGATCACGAAGCCCGGACGATGCCAGTCCGATCCTGAGTCCGGCAGCATGACCGAACTGAACGGCCTCGATTGCGCCCGGCATCGGTTTGACGTTCCCGATCAGGACATCGCGGCGCATGATGCTGTAATCGGCGATCAGATCATCGAGCGGGAGCGGCAGACCGTATCCGTCCTTGACGATCGCGATTGCCTCGGGAAGGCGACGACCCAGCATCTGGTCGTGGATGTCTTGCCGACGTTCGACATTGTGCTTGGCGAGGAATGCATCCATCGCCTGATACGCGAGCGGCTCAGTATCGACCAGCAGCCCGTCCATGTCGAAAATCAGCGCCTTGATCTGCACACGGTTCCCTTCCGCGGTCGCCGGCTCATCCGACGATGGGCCCGCGTTATGGTGCCACGATTTCAGTCATCCGAACGCTGATTACCGCCCAGAATGCCCAATCATGCGATGATCAAGTGCAGGAGGGAAACGAGCGATGGTGAATTTCAGGACCGCGCACCCCTGGGTCGCCGCGAGGCAGGACAACGTTCGTTTCGCCGTACAGGCGTTTCCCCTGCCGGACGACCCGAATCCGACCGAGAGCGTAATCGAGGCTGGATTGCTGGCCGAGCAGGTCGGGCTCGACGGCTTCTTCATTGGCGACCATCCCGGTTACCACATCGAGCCGTGGTTGCACCTCTCCAACCTCGCTGCCCGCACCGCGAACGTCCAGCTCGGCTCGGTCGTCAATTGCGTCTTCCACCGCCAACCATCAATGCTGGCCCGGATGACGGCCGATCTCGACCGGATCAGCAACGGCCGGGTCATGCTCGGCCTGGGCATTGGCTGGAACGCGGATGAGTTCGCCCAGCTCGGCGTGCAGTTCCGGCCGGTCCCCGAGCGTCAGCGCGGGCTTGAGGAGGCGCTGCAGATCATTGATGGCATGTTCGGGCCGGAGCCGATCACGTTCACCGGCGAGAGCTGGCACGTGGTCAACGCGCATATCACCTCGCCGCCCGTTCAGCGACCGCGACCGCCGATCCTGGTTGCCGGCGCAGGTGAGAAGACGCTGCATCAGGTCGTCCGCTGGGCCGATATCGCCAACTTTGGCGCCAGCAAGAACACGGGCAACGTATCAAGTGACCAGGCGACGCGCCAGAAACTCGAACTGATCGATCGGCTCTGCGACGAAGCGGACCGCGACCCCGCCACACTGCTCAAGAGCCACTTCACTTCGTGGCTGATGCTTGGGGAAACGGATGAGGCAGCGAAAGCGAAACTGGATCGCTATTACCCCGATGGCCTGACAGAGGAACAACACCGGACCCGGATTTTCGGATCGCCCGACACGGTCATCGCCTATTTCCAGGGCCTCGTCGATCTCGGCTTTCGGTACTTCGTGGTTCAGGTCCAGGATTCGCGCGATCTCGAGACGATGCGTTTGCTCGGCGAGACAGTCGCGCCCGCGTTTGCCTGATCACACTGCCAAGCGGACAGGACGACCCGCGTTCGAGAACTCCCGAGCGACGCAGATATTCGTGTCCGCGATGCAGGTGCTCAGACCGCCGCAGCAGACCGGGCTCTCGGCGATATCATGGCAAATTGACTCGGTGGGGCAACAGTAGCCGCCCGTGCACGATCCCGCGCAGCAATCAGCATCGGTCTCACATGTCGCGAGGTCGGTCACGCAGGTTCCGCCGTAGCAAAAGGTGCCGTCGCCGCAACATTCGGCCCCGCAGGAACGATCATCCGCGCAGCAACCGTCAGCGGTACAGATGTCGCCCGATTTGCAGCATACCTCGGCGCCGTCCGCGGCCGAACAGACGCGCTCTGGGTCGCAGCAGACGTTTGCATCTCCGGAATCCCGGAACGGATCCTCACAGCGGCCGTTGCAGCAGACTTGCCCGTCGCGACATGCAGTGCAGCACGAGCCGCAATGGTCTGGATCGTCCAGCAATGCAACCCTGTCGATGCACAAGCCCTGGCAGCAGACCTGATCCGATTCGCAGATTACGCCGTGGCCACCGCAGTTGCGGACATTGCGCTGGAAGTTGCCGGCGGCTCGCTCGCATCGGGCGCCACAGACAAGCTCATCTGTCGCGCACCGGCAGATCCCTTTGACACACATCCCTGCGCCGGCACAACATGGTGTCAGCTCGGTGCATTGCTCGCCGGGGATCGCGCACGGTCCATTGCAGACCATCCGTTCAGCGTCGAATGCGTGTCGACTTGGACAGGCGCAAACGCCATCGATGCATGCCGCCCCCATTTCGGGACAACAGTCGAGGTCGGCCCGGCACGCCTCACCCGCGCCGCGGCAGACCAGCGCGGCGACCTGGACACAGATGCCATCCCGGCAACCGAAGCCACCGCAGCACGACGACTCGGGTCCGCATGGGAATCCATCGCCCGCACAGGGCAAGGTGTTCGATGCGCAAATGCCCGCATCGTCGATCACCCCGCTCGGGCAGTCGCAGTTCCCGTCGAAGCAGGAGTAACCGGCACAACAGGTATCTGCAAGCTGGCATGGGGCGCCGGGTGCAAGACACGGCAGAGCTAGCGGGGCGCAGACGCCGTCCGCGTCGAATAGTCCGCTCAGGCAAATACAGTTCCCGTCGACGCAGTCATGTCCCAGGCAACAGGTGTCGTCCCCGGCGCAGAGCAGGCCCGGCTCCACGCAATCGGCGCGCACCGCCTGCCCCGTCAGCGCGGCGCTGAGACTCGCGACAAGTCCTGCCAGCAGAGAGCGACGATTGGCGACCTCGGCCAGTACGCGCGCAAACTGATCGAACCGCTGCTCCTGCACCATCCTGCCCAGCCGCCGGCGCTAGTGGCTATTCGGATCGAGGGGGTCGGTTCCCTGCTGGATCTCGACGTTGTCCATGACGCCGTCGAAATCGGTGTCGGGCAGCGCGGGCGCGGTCAGGTATCCGTTGCTGCCGAATGCCTCGACCCCGTCAGGGATCGTGTCGCCGTCGGAGTCAACGAGGAACGGGCTCGTGCCGAAGACGTCGATCTCCAGCTCATCCGAGAGCCCATCACCGTCAGAATCGGCGCCCGGAGCCGGATTGCCTGGTTGCGGGGCCGGGGCCGGAACAGTCGGCGCCGGCGCGGGCGGTGGGGGCGCGCCGACACCCCAGTCCGAGGTGAACAGGTACAGCGTCCCGTCGATCAGTTGATTCTTCCCAACGGCGATCAGGTATCCCTCGTTCGTGCTGCAGCAGATGTAGCCGTCAAGCGAGTAGCTCTTGTAGCCGTCCGGCAGCTTGCCGACCACCAGCTGATAGTCGCCCGGCTTGAGCCCGCTCCAGCGAACGAAGTTTGGCTCGACCCGGCTGGCGTCGCTGAGATGTAACCGCTTGCCATTCGGCGCGATCAGCGTCAGTTGGTAGTCGCCGTCGGCGCGCGGGCAGGCCGCTGGATTGATTGCGAAGTACGTCATGCCATCACGGCAGAGCCGAACGGCTATCCGCACCGAAGCACCGTCACCGATATCTGGCGTCGCCTTCGGCTTCCTGGTTGGTTCCGCCTCCGGGGTGGTGGTCTTCCTGGGTTTCGGTGTCTTCGTCGCTTCGGGCTCAGGCGTGCTCGTATTCTTCGGTTGCGGCGTGCTGGTCGGCTGAACCGTCGGCACAGCCTCACCACCGGAAACGGCATCGCCCATGATCGCCGCGACGTAGGTCGAGTCCTTGCCCCTCGCCCGGATGGTCAAGTCGCCACGGAGGGCGATCGCCTGCCCTTCCTTGAGTCGCACTGCATCCTTCGCCGAACTGGACGTCACTTCCACCTGTCCGGAAGTGACGAGGACCAGAACCGGAAAGTTGCCATCCGCGATCTTCGCCCGCTCGCCCGCCTTGACGTCATCACGAATCAGATCCAGGTCGTAGTCGCCGGGCTTCATCGCGAAACCGCCGCTCCGGTACAGGATCGTCGCCTCGGGGCTGACCTTGGCCACATCCCGGTCAACCAGCTCGAGTGAGTAGGCAGTGCCCGCGCCCGCGCTGAGGCTGGCCCAGGTCTGGTTGGCTCCGGTCGGCACGAACTGAGCCTCGCCGGGCGCCAGCCGGGACCGCAGCTTGGTGCGCTGGTCGGCCACGAAAACCGGCGTCTCGTCGGCGAGCAGAAAGCCGGTGCTGGACTGCATTCGGTTCGACGGCCGGGCGTCGATCCGCTTTGGGATCGGCTGCTCGATCACGCGCCACGCAACCTTGTCGGCCGGTGGCGCGGTCAACCCCTGCGCGATCACCTGGGCGGTGCCGCGCGCCGGAGAGGATTGTCCGAATGTGCGGGTCGCGAAGGCGGGAACGACGAGTCCCAGCACGACGAGGAACGGGAGTGCGAAGCGGAGCGGCCTCACCGACAAGCGGCGTGGGGGCATGGTCACCTCATACGGTCACGCGCATTTTGGCGTCGGGCACGTGCCGATCACCGGGCGCATCGGGTCAATGCAACGCCCAAGGGTATCCCATTCCATGGCATTGATGCCTTCAGGAAACGAATCGGGTCAAGCGTTTGGCTTGATCGGGCGCGGCCGCTGGCCAACCAGCCTCGGTCGAAACCGGCGATTGACGATGGCAAGGAGCCGGGAGGCCTCACGCTTGCGGCCGACCTGCTCGAGAGCGGCGACCGCACAATCGTGCGCTGCCCTGGGCAGGTCCCAGAAGCGCGGTACGGTCGTCAGGTCGAGCCCAGGGTCAAGATCGGCCGCCTGGGCAAAGTGCTCCTGTGCACGGTCGTACTGGCCGTCGCGCGCGCGGAGATACCCCTTCACGGCGTAGATACGCGCGCGTTCCTCCGCCGCCGACAGCGGCTCGAGATCAGGCGGCGCCGTGGATTTGTCGTGATGTGACATGTACCAACTCAGTCACCTCCGCGCTGATCGGCATCGGCTGGCCCAGGTGGACCACCGCGCCGTCATGTTCGCGGTAGGCTTCGGGTGTGAGGAGCTTGGGCGATCGTCGGGCCAAGCGGCGCGAGAAACCTGCGAAGAGCCCCGCGCAATCCGCCTGATGCGACTGAACAACCAGGCGCGTATACGACGTCATGAACATGCCCGCGCTCCCTGCGCGTCTCAATTGACGCGCACCGTATACGCATCAGGGGTGGATTGGCAAGCGGGAAGCGATGCCCCTGGTGCATGAGAGTATTTGACTACGGGGCACAAATCGTAGCATCGAACGTGTACGTACACAATACCCGAGCAACCCACCGGATGGTACTGATCGTGCCGGATCGAGGATACGAATGAACCGAAGCCCCGCTGCGACGCCAAATTTGCACGATCGCATCGAACTCGCCGTCAGCCTGATTCGCGGCGCTTCGTCGATCGTGGCCATGACTGGCGCCGGAATCAGCACCGAATCAGGCATCCCGGACTACCGCGGTCCAGGCGGAGTCTGGGAGACGCAACGGCCGCCAACCATCGGCGACTACCTCGAGAACGAGGAGAATCGCAAGGCGTTCTGGCGCAAGCGTTTGACCGATTACCCGGTGCTGGCCGCGCGCGAGCCGAACGCCGGCCATCGCGCGCTGGTCGAGCTGGAGCGACGCGGTACCCTCCTCGCCGTGATAACCCAGAACATCGATGGCCTGCATCAGAAGGCCGGCACGAGCCCCGAGCGCGTGATCGAGCTTCACGGCAGCGCGCATCGCATCCGCTGCGTAGATTGCGGGCGAACCTGGGACTCCGACCAGATTCAACAGCGACTCGAGGACGGCGAGGAGGATCCGCGGTGCGACGTCTGTGGCGGAATCCTCCGCTCAGGCACTGTGCTTTTCGGTGAGCCGCTGCCGAAGGATGAGCTCGAGAAGGCGGTCGCCGTCAGCAATGCATGCGACGTGATGCTGGTTGTGGGCTCGTCGCTGGTCGTCAACCCTGCGGCCCGCCTGCCGGAGATTGCCCGCAAACGCGGCGCGAGCGTGATCATGCTCAATCGGACCCAGACACCGCTCGATCGGATCGCCGACGTGCACATCCTGGGTGAGGCCGGACCGACGCTGAGCGATTTGGTCGGCCGGCTCGATAGCGGTCGCTAGATGCGCTGGTGTTCGTCAAGGTCGAGGACGAATACGGTGGCGGCGGCGGGTGGCGTCAGGCCAGGTTGGGCATCAGCCGGCAATCCGGCGGCGTGGGCATTGGCCCGGATCAATCCGAGCACCCGATCGACCTGATCCTCGTCCGCCCCGACCAGCAACGTCGTATTGCCGCGACGCAGGAAGCCGCCCGTGCTGGCCAGCCGCGTGGCCCGGAAATCCTGATCGAGCAGGGCGTCGACCACGTTATCGGCATCGTCGTTCTGGACGACGGCTATGACGAGTTTTTTCATGCGTGCAGCTCCCCAACCCCAACTTCGGATTTTCGATTCGCCCGAGTATAGCCGAGTCCCCTCAACCTCCCTGTCGCCGCAGCATGGCCTGGTGATCGAGGTAGCCCTGGAGCATGACGGCCGCCGCGGCCGCATCGATCTCCGCCTTGCGCTGCTGGCGGTTCCGGCCACCCGAGATCAGACTCCGCTCGGCAATGACGGTTGTCAGTCGCTCGTCCCAGAAGGTCAGTGGCAACTTCAGGTCAGAGGCCAGCGCTGTGGCATATGCCCGCACCTCTTTCGCCTGCGGACCCTCCTTGCCGGACATCGAGCGCGGAATACCCACGACGAGACGGGTCGCCTGGTGCCTCCTGATCAAATCGACGAAGGCGGTGCGGTCGCTCGGGCCAGGCCGGACGAAACCGACCGGAGTAGCCACGATGCCGAGCTCGTCGCCGATCGCGACGCCAATGCGGTGCGATCCGATATCCAGACCCATCAGCCGCTCGATCGCCATCATTCAGCCTTTACGTCGATCTTGCCCGCGCCTGGCAAAGTCTTGTCGAACAGCGCGGGACTAACCGTTATGTCGACGACTTCAACTCCCTCGATCATCCCGATTGCCTGCCGGGCATCTGGTTGGGATTTGCCGCTGGCGGCATTCCTGATCTGGTCGATCAGGTCAGGGCTGATCTGCTCGGCGGCATCAACCGTGACGGCCACGGTCATCAATCCTGAGCCGGCCGCTTGCTCGACCGGGCTGGCGAATGCGATGGGCTCGTCGGTCAAGGCGAATCCGGATGGGACCTGCGTGACGAGCTGGCCCCGGAGATCGGTCTGCATCTGGTCCGGCAAGTCGGCCGGATTGATGGTCAGCGCCTGGTAGGTCGCCTGACCGTTTACGTTGAACGCATCGACTTGCTCACCCGCCGTGTGGTCGGTCTGCACAGAAGGTTCGCCGGCCGGTTGCACGGTGGACGGAATTACAATCCGACCGTCCTGGAGTTGGAATGTCTGGGCCGACTGATCCATCGCGGCGATGGCCGTGTCACGCGCGCCCGCCAGGTCCTGGTCAGTGACCACCTTGATCAGAACGTCGGTGCCGCCAGCGATCGCCGCTCCGGGATTGCCGAAGTAGACGCCGGGCATATCCGCAACCTGGCCGGTGAAGGTGCCGGGCTCACGGTTTGCGGCAGTGCCGGCCTTCTCCGCTTGAACGCCTACTTCTGCGTGTCCTGGCTTGTCGGCATTGCCTGAGGGGACGCTGACCTCCGTGCTGGTCAGGTAAACGACGCCGTCCGCCATCTGCAGGCGCGTTCCGGCCGGCAGCGTAACCGCCTTGCCACTGATATTGCGCAGCTGGACGGATCCGCTGGCCTTACCGCCCTGGTTGTCGAGCGTTCCGGTCGCGGGAACCTGGGCCGAATAGGGCACGTTGAACTGCTCGGACTGCGCCGGGAGCGTGATTGTCGCCCCGGGCACATCCGAACCATCGGTCGAGTACCCGACGACGAGTTGGGTCGAGACGGGCTGCCGTGGCGTCTGCACAGTAATCTCGGCAGTCCGCAACACGACGGAGAGCACGGCTGCGACGAGGAGTGCGAGTACGACGCCGACCGCGATTGCGATGATCGTTGACGGCCTGGTCTTGGCTCGCGCGTCCGGAGCCTGCTTGCCGATCGAACCGGTCCGGGGCTCGAGGGCGAATTCCGGGCGGGGAACCGGCTTCGGCGGAACCGAGATCCCGCTGGACGCGTCCACCGGCTCATCGCGCCACGGCTTCGACGTCGTCAGATCGCCCATCGGGATCGAGACGCGAGACGGAACCATGCGGCTGTCGGGCGCCGGCCAGGACGGGTGCTCGTCGACGAGGTCCTGATCGCCCTCAGTCAGGTAGGGCTCATGCGCGAAGCCGAACATGCTTGAGAGCTGGGCGCGAAGCTTGTCGTTCGTCTCGAGCGTGACCGCCACACGGACCTGATCGGCCGTCGCCTTGAGCGTGCGGAATTCCGTCGCCGTCAGCAGGATTCCTATTTCGTCGGGGATGACGATGACGGCCTCATCGCCGCGGGTGGCTTTGACTCGCAGGAGCAGATCCGGGAGCGCGTCGTCCGGCCCCACTTCGATCCGCCCCGATCCACGTTGACTCATGCTGCCTGGTGATTCCGATTGAGGTCACATAAAGAGACGCCCGCAGCGGCGCACTGGGAATTGTAGGCGGTGCGCAAACCCACTAGCTCGCGCCGTTGAGGGCCGACTCGACGGTGTCCCGCACGGCCGCCAACGCCGATTCCAGGCCGGCGGGATTCTTGCCGCCCGCTTCCGCAAGATCGGGCCGCCCACCGCCGCGACCATCGACATGCTGCGCGATCACGCGGATGACGTCTCCGGCCTTCAATCCTCGGCCGACCAGATCGGCAGAAACCATCGCGAGCAGGGCCGGCTTGTCATCGACCACCGCGCCAAGCACGACTACGCCGCTCTGCTGGCGATCCCGCAATTTGTCAGCGAGCTGGCGGAGATCCCCGCGTTCCTGAACTGCCACCCGCTCCGAAATCACCGGCACACCTGCGATATCGATCGCCGAGTT
>Ga0164302_10000312_pt1 | contig 13376 bp, 12 predicted proteins | sample Whisoiple_202_MG_FD_109714 | JGI IMG/M metagenome (GOLD analysis project Ga0164302, IMG submission 109714) | Soil microbial communities amended with pyrogenic organic matter from upstate New York, USA - Whitman soil sample_202_MG | ecosystem: Environmental > Terrestrial > Soil > Agricultural... | reverse complement strand
GACTGGTCGACCCGGCCCAGCTCCTCGATCGCGACGCAGAGGCTGGTGAAGTCGCCGTCGTCGCCCATGCCGCCGAACTCCTCCGGCACGACCAGGCCGAACAGGCCGAGCTCGCCCATCTTGGGGACCAGGTCGGCCGGGAAGTGGTGCTCCCGGTCCCACGTCGCGATGTGCGGCTCGACCTCCGCCGCGGCGAACTCCCGGACGACCTTGCGGAAGTCCTCGTGCTCCTTGCTCAGCTCGAACATCGGTGTCGCGCTCCTTGCTCCGGTGGGTGCCGGGGATCGCCCGGCTGCACGGCATACCGCAGTGCTTGACGTTGACGTAAACGTAAAGCAATGATGGGCGCCATGACAACCCCGACGCAGCAGCGGGAGCGCGCCGTCGGCCGGGAGGCCGCCGACCCAGGCCGCACCTGGACGATCCGCGAGGTCGCCGAGGAGTTCGGGATCACGCACCGGACCGTGCGCCACTACGAGGACCTCGGCCTGATCTCCCCCGAGCGCCGCGGCACCAGCCGGGTCTACCACCGGCGCGACCGCACCCGGCTCAACCTCATCCTGCGCGGCAAGCGGCTCGGGTTCCCGCTCGAGGAGATCCGCACGATCATCGACCTCTACGACCGTCCGCGGGGCAAGGCCAGCCAGCTCGAGTACGTCCTCGGCCAGATCGAGACGCGGCGCGCCGACCTCGAGCAGAGGCGCCGCGACCTCGAGGACGCCCTGGCCGAGCTCGGCGAGTTCGAACGGCGCTGCCGCGAGGACCTCGACCGGCAGTCCTGAGTGCGCTCCCCCCGGGGCCGACCGGCGCCCGGCCACGAGAGCGGGCCGCCCTGCCGAGGCGCGGCTAGGGTCGGGACATGAGCCAGCCAAGCGTCCTGTTCATCGGTGGCACCGGGGTCATCAGCACCGCCTGCGTGCGGGAGGCGATGCGGCAGGGGCGCGAGGTGACCCTGCTCAACCGCGGCGAGACCACACACAGGTCCGTGCCGGACGCGGCCGAGGTGCTCCAGGCCGACGTCCGGGATGCGGCCTCGGTCCGGTCGGCCCTCGGACAGCGCGAGTTCGACACCGTCGTCAGCTTCCTCAGCTTCACCCCTGAGCACGTACAGCAGGACGTCGACCTGTTCTCAGGCCGGGCGGGGCAGTACGTGTTCATCAGCTCGGCCTCGGCCTACCAGACGCCGCCGGCCCGCCTGCCGGTCACCGAGTCGACGCCGCTGCGCAACCCCTACTGGGAGTACTCGCGCAACAAGATCGCCTGTGAGGACCTGCTGGTCCGCGAGTACCGTGAGCGCGCCTTCCCCATGACCATCGTGCGGCCGTCCCACACCTACGACCCCACGCTCGTGCCGTTCGACGGGGGCTGGACCGTCGTGGAGCGGATGCGCCAGGGCCGGGCGGTGGTCGTGCCCGGGGACGGCACGTCACTGTGGACGCTCACCCACCACGAGGACTTCGCCCGCGCGTTCACGGGCCTGCTGGGGCGGCGGGAGGCGCTGGGTGAGGCGTTCCACATCACCTCCGACGAGGCGCCGCCGTGGAACGAGATCTACTCCGCCGTGGCCGCGGCGGCCGGTGTCGAGCCGCGGCTCGTCCACATCGCGTCGGACGCCATCGCGGCCGCCGACCCCGACCTCGGGGCCGGGCTGTTGGGCGACAAGTCCAACTCCATGGTGTTCGACAACAGCAAGGTCAAGGCCCTGGTCCCGGGATGGTCGGCCGTGGTCCCGTTCCGGCAGGGGGCGCGCGAGATCGTCGCCTGGCACGACGAGGACCCGGCACGGCGCGTGGTCGACCCCCGCCTGGACGCGCTCTTCGACCAGCTCGTCGAGGCCTACCGGCCCAGGCCGCTGGCCTGAGCCTGCGGACGCCTGGCGAACGCCGGCGCGTGCTCAGGGCGCGGACCGACCCCGATGAGGTGGGCCAGCACGCCGGTCAGGGCCGGGACCCGGCTCACCAGCGCCAGGACCGGTCCTGGGGGCCCGGCGCGACGCCCCTCCAGGATCGGCGTCACGAGCGCACGGTGCAGAAGGCGCTGCACGGCCTGCACCAGCACCGTCGGCAGCAGCCTGCGGCGACGGACCGCCGCCAGCTCTGCCGCGGTCACCGTTCCCCGGCGCAGCGGACCGGCCAGCAGGGTGGCCGCCGCCACCGCGTCCTGCACGGCGAGGTTGATGCCGACCCCGCCCACCGGTGACATCGCGTGCGCGGCGTCGCCGATGCACAGCAGGCCCTCGACGTGCCAGCGCCTCAGCCGGTTCAGCCGCACGTCGAGGTGCTTGACGTCCTCCATCGAGGTCAGGGCGTCGACCCTGTCGGCGAGGTCGGGCATCAGCGCGGCGACGTCCCGCCGGAAGCTCTCGACGCCTCGGGCGCGCAGCTGCGGGTCGCTGCCCTTCCTGGCGATGTAGGCAAGCTGGAGGTAGTCCCGGCGCGGGATGACCAGCGCGAAGCGGCCCCGACCGGCCCGCGGGGTCAGTGCGGACGGGTTGTCCTCCGGTGTGCGCGGCAGCCGGAACCACCACGCATCGAGGGGAACGGGGAACTCCCTGACCGCGAGGTGCGCCTCCTGCCGAGCGATCGACCAGCGGCCGTCGCAGGCCACGACCAGGTCGGCGCGGATCTCACCCTCGCCCCCGTCCGGCGTCCGGTAGCGCACCCCGCGCACCCGTCCACCCTGGTGCACGAGCCCGGTCACCTCGGTGCGCATCCGCAGCGTGAAGGTCGGCTCGTCCCTCGCGGCGTCGGCCAGCAGGTTCAGCAGGTCCCACTGGGGCACCATCGCGACGTAGGGGTGGCGTACCCGCAGCCGGCGGAAGTCAGCCACGACCACGCTGCGACGGGCGTCGACCGGGAAGGCCACCTCGTACAGCCGGCTCTGCGGAAGGCGCGCGAACCGCTCCCCCAGTCCCAGCTCGTCGAGCAGCTGCAGGGTCGAGGGGTGCACCGTGTCACCGCGGAAGTCGCGGAGGAAGTCGCCGTGCTTCTCCAGCACGCTCACCTCGACGCCGGCCCGGGCAAGCAGCAGCCCCAGCACCATTCCGGCTGGTCCACCCCCGACAACCACGCAGGTCGTCCGCTCGCTCGCCACGTCCCGCCACCTCCCCTGCCACCGTACGGCGGCCCGGCCCAGCGGGTCCACATCCCGCTGCGCCAGTGGTGCGGCGGGTCAGGGGACGGCCACGTCAGCCCCGACTCGGGGACGAGCCGCCGCCCCAGCGGCCTTGCTCCCGAGGGTCGCCGCCCGGGTCCGAGGGCGGGCGCTAGCCTCCGATCCGGGTGCGCACGGCATACAGCTCGGGGAAGAACGTCAGGTCCAGGGCCCGGCGCAGGAAGTCGACACCGGAGGACCCGCCGGTGCCGGTCTTGTGGCCGATGGTGCGGGTGACGACCTGCAGGTGGCGGAAGCGCCACATCTGGAAGTTGTCCTCGATGTCTACGAGCTCCTCGCACGTCTCGTAGACGCCCCAGTGCTCGGCGGGGTCGGCGTAGACACCGGCGAAGACGTCGACGAGGCCGTCGTCCATCCGGTAGGGCTGGGTGACGTCCCGGTCGAGGACGGTCTGCGGAATGGCGTAGCCGCGGCGGTGCAGGTAGCGCAGGAACTCGTCGTAGACGCTCGGCTCCCCCAGCGCCTGCCGCAGCAGGCCCTGCGCCGTCGGGTCGTGGTCGAAGACAGCCACCATGTCGCGGTTCTTGTTGCCGAGCATGAACTCCACGGCGCGGTACTGGTAGCTCTGGAACCCCGAGGACGTGGCGAGGAAGGGCCGGATCAGGGCGTACTCGCTGGGGGTGAGGGTGGCGAGCACCGACCACTGCTCGGTCAGCTGGTTCTGGATGTGCTTGACGCGGGCGAGGCGCTTGAGCGCCGGGGCCAGCTCGTCGGCGGCCAGGAGGGAGCGGGCCGAGCGGAGCTCGTGGAGGAGGAGCTTGAGCCACAGCTCGGACGTCTGGTGCTGGATGATGAACAGCAGCTCGTCGTGCTGCTGCGGCTCGCTGCGGGGGTGCTGGGCCGACAGCAGCCGGTCGAGGTCGAGGTAGGACCCGTAGGACATGCTCTGGGAGAAGTCCCGCTGGATGCCCTCCTCGAGCTCGCGCTGGGCACGGGTGTCGGGGGCGTCGCTCATGGCGCACACCCTAGACCGCGCGCCGCGGGGCCGGCAGGGACTCCCTGCCGGCCCCGGTGGCCGCTCCTCAGCTCGCGAGGGCTCAGCGCTCAGCCCGACCGAGCGCTGGCTGTCAGCCCGAGAACTCGTCGGGGTCCGGGCCGGTGCGGTGGCCGCGGTCGAGCTTCTCGATGGCGGCGAGGTCGTCGGCGTCGAGCGCGAAGCCGAAGATGTCGAAGTTCTCGCGGATCCGGCTCGGGGTGACCGACTTGGGGATGACGACGTTGCCGAGGTCGATGTGCCACCGCAGGATCGCCTGGGCCGGGGTGACGCCGTGCTTCTCCGCGATGCCGGCGACGGTGTCGTCGGCGAGCACGTCGCCGCCGGACGCCAGCGGGCTCCAGGCCTCGGTGAGGATGCCGTTGGCGGCGTGGAACTCGCGCAGCTCCTGCTGCTGCAGGTACGGGTGCAGCTCGACCTGGTTGATGGCCGGCAGCTCACCGGTCTCGTCGAGCAGCCGCCGCAGGTGCGGGATCTGGAAGTTGCACACGCCGACGGCGCGCACCCGGCCCTCCTCGCGCAGCCGCAGCAGCGCCTTCCAGGTGTCGTCGTAGGTGTCCTGCTCGGGCGCCGGCCAGTGGATGAGGAACAGGTCGAGGGTGTCGAGACCGAGGCGCTTCATCGAGGCGTCGAAGGCGGTGAGCGTCTTGTCGAAGCCCTGGTCGTCGTTCCAGACCTTCGTCGTGACGAAGAGCTCCTCGCGGGGGACGCTGGACTTCGCGATCGCCTCGCCGGTGCCCCGCTCGTTGCCGTAGAGGCGGGCGGTGTCGATGCTCCGGTAGCCGACCTCGATGGCTGTGGAGACGGCGGCGACCACCTCGTCCTCGGGCACCTGCCACACCCCGAATCCGAGCTGCGGGATGTCGATGCTGGTCGTTCCGGCGGACAGGGACAGGTTCGGGACAGCAGTCATGGCAACGACTGTATGCCGCGTGGCTTACCGTTCCGAGCCCACGCCGCACGGCGGACACGGGGGAACAAACTGTGCCGCAGCACTGTTGGGCACCCCACACTCCGGGGGTGGCCCCGCGGTGACAGCAAGGCGCTAGGCTCCGAGGCCATGGCGCCCCACAGCACTGCACCCATCACCAGCGTCCTCATCGCCAACCGTGGCGAGATCGCCGTGCGCATCGCGCGGGCCTGCAAGGACGCTGGGATCCGGTCGATCGCCGTCTACGCCGATCCCGACCGCGACGCGCTGCACGTGAAGGTCGCCGACGAGGCCTACGCGCTCGGGGGCTCGACCCCCGGGGACAGCTACCTCGTGCAGGAGAAGCTCCTCGAGGTCGCCCAGCGCGCCGGCGCCGACGCGGTCCACCCGGGCTACGGCTTCCTGGCCGAGAACGCCTCCTTCGCCCAGGCCGTCATCGACGCGGGCCTGACCTGGATCGGGCCCTCACCCGCGGCCATCGACAGCCTCGGCGACAAGGTCAAGGCCCGGCACATCGCCGCGAAGGCCAAGGCCCCGCTGGTGGCCGGCACCCCCGACCCGGTCAAGAACGCGATCGAGGTCGTCGACTTCGCCGAGGCGCACGGGCTGCCCGTCGCCATCAAGGCGGCCTACGGCGGCGGCGGGCGCGGGCTGAAGGTCGCCCGCACCCTGGAGGAGATCCCCGAGCTCTTCGAGTCGGCCACCCGCGAGGCGGTGGCCGCCTTCGGCCGCGGGGAGTGCTTCGTCGAGCGCTACCTCGACCGGCCCCGGCACGTCGAGACCCAGTGCCTGGCCGACAACCACGGCAACGTCGTCGTCGTCTCCACGCGCGACTGCTCGCTGCAGCGCCGCCACCAGAAGCTCGTCGAGGAGGCCCCGGCGCCCTTCCTCTCCGAGACGCAGAACGCCGAGCTCTACCGCGCCTCGAAGGCCATCCTCAAGGAGGCCGGCTACACCGGCGCGGGTACGTGCGAGTTCCTCGTCGGGCAGGACGGCACGATCTCCTTCCTCGAGGTCAACACCCGCCTGCAGGTCGAGCACCCGGTCACCGAGGAGGTCACCGGCATCGACCTGGTGCGCGAGCAGTTCCGCATCGCCAACGGCGAGCCGCTGGGCTACAGCGACCCCACGCCCCGGGCGCACTCCATCGAGTTCCGCATCAACGGCGAGGACGCTGGGCGCAACTTCCTCCCGACGCCGGGCACGGTCAGCACCTTCCGGCCGCCGTCGGGGCCGGGGGTGCGCCTCGACACCGGGGTGGTCGAGGGCGACACCATCGCCGGCGCGTTCGACTCGATGCTGGCCAAGCTCATCGTGACGGGCCACGACCGCAAGCAGGCCCTGCAGCGCGCCCGCCGGGCCCTGGACGAGTTCACGGTCGAGGGCATGCCCACCGTGCTGCCCTTCCACCGGGCGGTCGTCGACGACCCCGCCTTCGACCCCGCGGACCCGGGCGAGCCGTTCACCGTGCACACCCGGTGGATCGAGACCGAGTGGGAGAACACCGTCGAGCCCTATGCCGGCCCTGTGGCGGAGGCGCCAGAGGAGGCCGGCGAGCGGCAGACCGTCGTGGTCGAGGTCGGCGGCAAGCGGCTGGAGGTCGTGCTGCCGGGTGGTCTCGCGCTCGGCGGCGGCACCAGCGCCAAGAAGAAGGCGCCCCGGCGGTCCGGCGCCGGCAAGTCCGGCGCCGCTGCCTCAGGGGACTCCCTCACCGCTCCCATGCAGGGCACCATCGTCAAGATCGCCGTCGAGGACGGTCAGGACGTGGCCGAGGGAGACCTCGTCGTCGTCCTCGAGGCCATGAAGATGGAGCAGCCGATCAACGCCCACAAGGCCGGGACGATCACCGGGCTGCAGGCCGAGGTCGGCCAGACGGTCACCAACGGTGCCGTCATCGCCGACATCAAGGACTGACGAGCCGGTGCGCTAGCTGCGGCCGAACGGCGGCAGCTCCTTCTCGGGGCCGCCGGTGTCGGGCTGCTCGCCACCGGGAGCCGGTGAGGCGGACTGCTCCTCCCCCTGCTGCGTCGGCCCACCCTGCGGCAGCGGATCCGGAGAGTCGGTGGCGGAGCTGTCCCCGCCCTCGGGTCGCAGCCCCCCGTCGAGCGGACCCCCGGGCTCGCCGGGGCGCTGCGGGGCTCCGGGCGTCATCGGCTCCTCGATGGAGCCGGGCTGCTGGGGGTCCTCGGGCATCGGCGCGGGGTTGGGAGCGGGCGTGGAGTCCGAGGTCGTCGGGGGCTCCGGTTCGGGCGTCGGGGTCGGCCCCGGCTCGGGCATGGGGGTCGGGCCGGGCTCGGGCACCGGCGTCGGCCCCGGCTCGGGGACGGGCGTCGGACCCGGCTCGGGCACCGGCGTCGGGCCGGGAGCGGGCTCTCCGGGGACCGGGATCGACTGCTCGGGGGGTAGGCCCAGCTGCTCGCGCAACGCGTCTGTCCCCTTGTCGATCTGCTCGGAGTACTTGCCGCCGGTGCGCTCGTCGACGAGGTCCTCGACCTTGTCGATGGCCCCTCCCGCCTGCTCGGGGTTGCCCTTGACGAAGTCCTTGATCTTGTCCATGAAGCCGTCGGCCACGCTCGTGCCTCGTTTCGCATCGGGTCGGAAGAACCAGGCCGTGCCTCAGCAGGCCACTTCCCAGCACCCTACACACGCCACGGCCACCCGGCCCGGGGAGAGAGGAGCCGCCTCCCGGGCTACTGCGGGTCGTGCAGCTGGCGTGCCGCCTCGGCGACCGAGCCGGACAGCGACGGGTACACCGTGAAGGTCCCGGCGAGCTGGTCGACGGTGAGCCCGTGCTGGACAGCCAGGGTCACGGGGTAGATGAGCTCGGAGGCGCGCGGCGCGACGACCACGCCGCCCACCACCGTGCCGATCCCCTTGCGGGCGAACAGCTTCACGAAGCCGTCGGTGATGCCCTGCATCTTGGCGCGGGGGTTCGTCGCGAGCGGGAGCATCAGCGAGGCGGCGTCGACCAGGCCCTCGTCGACGTCCTTCTGTGAGAAGCCGACCGTGGCGATCTCGGGGTCGGTGAAGATGTTGGCCGACACGGCCCGCAGGTTCAGCGGCGTCACGGCGTCGCCGAGGGCGTGGGCCATCGCGATACGGCCCTGCATCGCCGCCACGGACGCCAGGGGAAGCACGCCGGTGCAGTCGCCCGCGGCATACACCCCGCGCACCGACGTGCGCGAGACGCGGTCCACCGAGACGTGACCCGAGGCCGCGAGCTGGACGCCGACCTCCTCGAGGCCCAGGCCGCTGGTCTGCGGCACGGAGCCGACGGCCAGCAGGGCGTGGGAGCCCTCCACCTCGCGGCCGTCCTCGAGCCGGACCAGCACGCCCTTCTCGGTGCGCTCGACGGCGGCCATGCGGGAGCGGTTGAGGACCTCCATGCCGCGCTTGCGGAAGACCTCCTCGATCACCGTGGCGGCATCCGCGTCCTCGCCGGGCAGCACCCTCTCGCGCGAGGACACCAGGATCACCTCGGAGCCCAGTCCGAGGTAGGCCTGGGCGAGCTCGGCGCCGGTGACGCCGGAGCCGACGACGACGAGCTTCTCCGGGAGCTCCTGCAGGCCGTAGATCTGCTGCCATGTGAGGATGCGCTCGCCGTCGGGCTGGGCCGTGGCCATCACCCGCGGCGTCGCCCCGGTCGCCACGAGCACGACGTCGGCGGGGATCTCCTCGACCCCGCCGTCCTCGAGCTCGGCCCGCACCCTCGAGGCCGACACCAGGCGCCCCACGCCACGCAGCACGCGCACCCCGTCAGCCTCGAGCCGGCGGCCGATGTCACGGCTCTGGGCGGCGGCGAGCCGCATGACGCGGCGGTTGACGGCGGCGAGCTCGGCGACGGAGTCGGAGACCTCGTCCCCCTCGTTGTCCTCGAGGTGCACCCCGAGGTCGGCAGCCGTCTCGAACTGGGACATGAAGTCCGCGGTCGAGATCAGCGCCTTCGAGGGGACGCAGTCGGTGAGCACCGCGGCGCCGCCGAGTCCGTCGCGGTCGACCACGGTGACCCGCGCCCCGAGGTGCGCGCCCACCAGGGCCGCCTCGTAGCCACCGGGGCCCCCGCCGAGGATCACCACGGACGTCTCACGCGCATTCACGGCCCCCATCCAACCACTGCCCGCGCACCGGCCGCCGGGCTGGGGGCATGTGCCGTCGCGGGCAGGTGGGACAGGCGGGGCGTGAGGCCGGCGCGCGCGGTCAGCGTCTTGGGGACGGGCGTCAGCGCATGTTGCCGGTGTGGCCGAGCGAGAAGGTGCCGGGCTGGGGCCACACGCACAGGCCGTGCGGTCCCGCATCGACGCGGATCCGGTGCGTGACCTTGCCGGTCGTGGTGTCGAAGACGTAGACCTCGGCGTCGTAGCGGCCGCTCAGCCACAGCTCGCGACCGTCCGAGGTCACCCCGCCCATGTCGGGCGAGCCGCCACCGGGGACCTTCCAGCGGGCGACCTGCTTGAGGGTGTGGGCGTCCAGGACCGAGACGCTGCCGGCGTCCCGGTTGGCGACGAAGAGCCGCTTGGCGTCCCGCGAGGGGTAGATGCCGTGGGCGCCCATGCCGGTCGGCAGGAAGCGGGAGTACTTCAGGGTCGCGGCGTCGATGACCCAGACGCCGTTGCGGAGCATGTCAGCGGCCAGGAAGTAGCGGCCGTCGGGGGTGAGGCGGACGTCCTGCGGCATGGCCGAGGCGCCCGGCGCCAGCCCCTGCTTCGGGCTGCCGTGCATGTGCATGGCCTCGTGGGGGGTGGTGGCGCCCGGGGTCTTGATGGCGTTGAGGTCGATGACCTTCCGGACCTTGGTCGCCTCCTTGTCGATGACGAGGAGCTTCCCGCTGAACTCGCAGCTCGCCACGAAGAAGGACTGGTCGGCGGAGTAGTCGGCGTGGTTGATCCCCTGGCAGGGCACCTTCAGCGAGCGCTGGAACTCCATCGTGCGCGGGTCCCTGACGTCGATGCGGCGCAGGCGCTCGGCCATGACCAGGGCGTGCGCCCCGTCGGGCGTGAAGTACAGGTTGTACGGGTCCTCGACCGGCACCCGCTTGCCCGCCTTGCCGGTCTTGGGGTCGATCGGAACCAGGTCGTTGCCCAGGTCGTCGTTGACCCACAGCGTCTTCAGGTCCCAGGACGGCACCACGTGCTGCGGCTCGCGGCCCGTCGAGAAGCGGTCGACGACCTTGTAGGTGGCCGGGTCGATGAGCTGCACGCTGTCGGACAGGGTGTTCGGCACGTAGACCATGGGCCGCGCCGTCCTCGCGGCGCCGGTGAGGGAACCGGCGGCGTTCGCGGCATACACGTTGCGCACGGGCGGGGAGGTCGCGGCGCTGGGGGTTCCCGCACGGGTCGACGCCGGGGCCGAGGGCGTGGCGGACGCATCTGCGACCGGCCCCGAGCGGTCCTGGGCGGAGGAACAGCCCCCGAGCAGCAGCGCCGTCAGCGCTCCCAGCGCGGCGACGCCGCGCAGCCCCCTGTGCCTGTGCATGGCTCAGTCCCGCAGCAGCACGGACAGCGTGACCGGCCGCAGTCCGGCGGTCGACAGGTCGGACAGGATCCCCGGGAGCGCTTGCACGGTCCCAGCATGGCCTAGGTGGAGGCTGATGATGGACCCCGGGCGGGCGTGTCGGCGTGTTCTGCTCCTCACAAGCGCTGCGCCGGGGTCCCGGTAGTCCTCCGGGTCGACGTCGTAGGAGATGCACCGCTGGTAGCCGCTCGCGAGGGCAGCAGCCCGGATGGTGGCCGTGCTGTGCGGGGTCCCCGAGGGCCGGAACCACCAGCCGGCCGAGCCCACCGCCGCCTTCAGGGCGGCCGCGCCCCTGGCGACCTCCTCAGCGGCCTGCTCCGCGTCGAGCTGCGGCATCTGCTGGTGGCTCCAGGTGTGGTTGCCCAGCTCGTGGCCGGCAGCCACGATGGCCCGACCCAGGCCGGGGTTGGCCGCCAGCCAGGCGCCCACCGCGACGACGGTGATCCCCGCATCGGCCGCCCGGCACTCGGCGAGGACCCGCCGCGTCAACGTCTAGGGGCCCTGCCCGTGGAAGGTCAGGGCGACCTCCTCGCGGGTCCGCGGGCCGTTGGTGACGTCGGGCCCGGGGGTCGACAGCAGGGCCGGGCGGACCGCCCGCGCGGGCGTGGTCGGGGCCGGTGCGGTGCTGGTCCGGGGGCTGGCACTCGGCGCGGCACTGGCTGCGGTGGTGCGCCCGGAGGCCCCTGCGCCAGTGCTCGAGGAGGCACCGGGCGTGTCCTCGGCGGAGCACGCGGCGGCGGTGAGGGCTGCGCCGGCGGCGGCGCCGAGAAAGGCGCGGCGGCCGTACTGCCTGGACGCTGGCTCGGTGTCTGCTCGGTCCCGTTCGGTCACCGCGGCAGGGTGCCACCGGATCCTGAGAGTGCGCTGAACCTGCGTCCAACCGGCGCGGCGCGAGCACGGGGCATCGGTACGCTGCCGCCGTGAGCCAACAGCCTGCCGTGCCCGACCTTGCCGACCCCGCGACCGACCCCCTCGACGTGGCCAGGGCCGCGGCCGCCGTGATCGCCGACCGGACTGGCGCGTCGCGCCACGACGTCGCGCTGGTCCTCGGCTCCGGGTGGGGGCAGACGGCCGACCTCATCGGAGAGACGCTGGCCACCATCGACAACGCCGACGTCCCCGGGTTCGCCAAGGCCGCCGTCGAGGGCCATTCCGGCACCATGCGGTCCGTCGCGATCGGCGACACCGGCCGGCGCGCGCTCGTCTTCGGCACCCGCACCCACTTCTACGAGGGCCGCGGAGTGCGTGCGGTGGTGCACGCCGTGCGCACCGCCGCCGCCGCAGGCTGCCGGACGATCGTGCTCACCAACGGCTGCGGAGGCCTCAACCCGGCGTGGGCGCCGGGCACGCCCGTGCTGATCCGCGACCACATCAACCTGACCGCCCACTCCCCCATCGAGGGCGCGAACTTCGTCGACCTCACCGACCTCTACGCGCCGCGCCTGCGCGCGGTGGCCCGCGAGGTCGACCCCGCCCTCGACGAGGGCGTCTACGTGCAGTTCCGCGGCCCGCACTACGAGACCCCGGCCGAGGTCCAGATGGCCAAGACCATCGGCGGCGACCTGGTGGGCATGTCGACGACCCTCGAGGCGATCGCTGCCCGGCAGGCCGGCATGGAGGTGCTCGGCATCTCCCTGGTCACCAACCTGGCCGCCGGGATCAGCGACCAGCCGCTCTCGCACGACGAGGTCATCGAGGCCGGCCAGGCCGCCGCCGAGCGCTGCGGACGGCTGCTCGCCGCCGTCGTCGCGAAGATCTGAGAGGACACCGCCATGACGTATGCCGGGCGGCACGGTCGTGCCGACGACGCCCCCCACAGCCCCACGCGCGCGAGCGCAGAGCTGCTCGAGGTGGCCCAGGCCTGGGTCGACGACGACCCCGACCACGACACCAGGGTCGAGCTCGGCGAGGTGATCGCCCGGGCCAAGACCGGCCAGGCCGAGGCGCTCGCGGACCTCGCCGAGCGGTTCTCCGGGATGCTGGAGTTCGGGACGGCCGGGCTGCGCGGCGCCCTGGGCGCCGGCCCCAACCGGATGAACCGCGCGGTGGTCATCCGGGCGGCAGCCGGCCTCACGGCATACCTCGAGGAGCGCGACGCCGAGCCGTTCGTCGTCATCGGGTACGACGCCCGGCACAAGTCCGACGTCTTCGCCCATGACACCGCCGCAGTGGTGGTCGGCGAGGGCGGCCGGGCGGCGGTGCTGCCGCACACCCTGCCGACCCCCGTGCTGGCCTTCGCGATCCGCTTCCTCGGCGCCGACGCCGGCGTGATGGTCACCGCCAGCCACAACCCGCCCCAGGACAACGGCTACAAGGTCTATCTCGGCGACGGCAGCCAGATCGTGCCGCCCGCCGACGCCGACATCGCCGCGCACATCACCCGGGTGCGGACCGTCGCCGACGTCCGGCTCGCGGACGACGGCTGGGAGACCCTGGGCGACGACGTCGTCGAGGCCTATGTGGACGCCACCGCCCGGATCGTCTCCCCCGACAGCCCCCGCGACCTCAACGTCGTGCACACCGCGCTGCACGGCGTGGGCAGCGCCACCCTCCTGGACGTCTTCGCCCGGGCCGGTTTCCCTGCCCCGACGCCGGTGCCGAGCCAGCAGCACCCCGACGCGGACTTCCCCACGGTCTCCTTCCCCAACCCCGAGGAGCCCGGCGCCATCGACGCGGCGCTCGAGGTCGCCCGCGCGGTGCGTCCCGACCTCGTGCTCGCCAACGACCCCGACGCGGACCGGTGCGCGGTCGCCGTCGCCGACGGCG
>Ga0164302_10000307_pt1 | contig 13474 bp, 10 predicted proteins | sample Whisoiple_202_MG_FD_109714 | JGI IMG/M metagenome (GOLD analysis project Ga0164302, IMG submission 109714) | Soil microbial communities amended with pyrogenic organic matter from upstate New York, USA - Whitman soil sample_202_MG | ecosystem: Environmental > Terrestrial > Soil > Agricultural... | reverse complement strand
TGTATGCGTGCTTTGATTCATGTATTCGATCAGCGCATGCCCGGTAAAATCTCGGTTCCCCAGAGTTCGATCACATGGGCGATTTCGGGTCCGAGTGGCACACCGATGACGATTTCGTTGAAGCTGTGCCTAGCCGCGAGCGTGAATAGATCCGCAAGCCGCTCGCGACATTGTGCCGCCGTGCCGGCGATGATCAGCCGGTCGACAGCGTGATAGGGCGTGAGCGCGGCGGCGGCATCGACGCCGCGATTTTCCGCGTAGGCCAGGCGCACAGCCTGAATCGCCTTCGGATCGATGCCTTTCGCCTCGAGTACTTGGTCGGGCCAACCCGAGACGATATGAGAAACAAACCGCTTGGCGTGCTGTCTGGCGGCCTCGCCATCCCGTCCGATCGATGCGTTGATCAACATGGTTTTGCGTAACGGCTCGGAAACGCCTGATTGAATTCGTGCGCGTTCGAGGCGTTCAAGTGATTCGCGCATCTCCTCCATGCCATAAAGCGTTTGCAGAATCACACCGTCGAAGTGTTGTGCGACAAGGTCGAGGACGGCGGGCTTGAGCAGACTCGGCCCGTAGTAGAGATTGATCGGCGCCGGCGCTTTGAAGCGGAGCGCATACTGTGCCGCGTTCAAGTGAAAATATTCCGCGAGCACCGGGATATCCTGCCGATGGAGAGTCTGGCCCGCGAAAAGCGTGCGTAGCGCGCTCGCCAATTCCGCCATGACCGTCAGCGGCTTTGCTCGCACCACGTGACGGGTCAAAATGGACCGCGAGCCCGGACCGAGACCAAGCGAAATTTCCCGCCCGCTCGAAAGCTCGCTCATGGTGGCAAAGGCCATCGCGAAGTCGATGGGATTACGAAAGTAGGGGACAGCGACGGCAGTGCCGAGCTTGACGGGCAACCGCGCGAGAATTGCGGCAGAGCTCGCCATCACGCTCCGATACTCGAGATTGTCGTTGGTCCAGACGCGGGTGAAGCCAAACGGACCGAGTATTCGTGCGGCGTGCGCCGCAAGCTCAATCAGCTCAGGGAGCGAATAGCGATTGAGAACATGAAGCGGGTAATGAATCCCGATTTCGCCACTGAATCTGTCGAATGACATGATTTCCGGTTAGCATATCGGCTTCTGGCAAGTCAAAGATGACGTTCAAGCCGCTCAACTCGTTCAAACTGCTACTCTTAGCTAGCAACGGAGTCACTGGCGAGACGTTCGGCGAACCTCGATGGAGTGGCAGTTGTCACTTTGCGCCGACCCAGCCGGCGCTCGAGACATCGATGACCTGATCGTCAGGACAAAGACACTTTATCTCAAAGTAGGATCGAGGCGCCGCCGGATCGGAGGCTGGCGGTCGGTGTGACTCGTTCAAGGGTTTGCCGCCCAATTGCTGGATCCGCGCGAGCGTTCCGTCCATATCTTCGACTTGAAAGCCGATGTGATCGACGCCCAGTTTCATCGACTCTCCATCCATGCCTGGACGCAAATTCAGAATCGCAATATTCAAATGACCATCAGTGAGATAAACTCCGCTCTGGCCAGCGCCCACTTCCTTGAGGCCGAAGGCCTCCCTATAAAAGGCTGCGGTCTTTTGCACATCATGCGTACGGATCGCGATATGCTTGATCTGAGCCATGGTGGTCCTTTCTGTACGGCTAGTGGCGATTACTTGGCTGCCTGGGCCTCTTTCAAAAAGCGCCAGTCCATCAGTCTATCTTCGGTGATTTCATCATTGATTTTGAGCTGTTCTCTCGCCAACCGAATCTCCGAATCCAGGGTGGCTTTGGCAACGGACCCGTCCACGTTGAGCGAGCGCATGGCAAAATCGTGAACTTTGGCCGCGCCTTCAGCGCTCACGTGGAGGTAGTCGCGCATGATCGCCAGAGTTTCCGGTCTGTTGTCTCTGATGAAACGCACGCCGCGCAAAGTCGCTTTGATGGTGCGCGTAATCTGCGCCGGATTCTTTTTTATTTTGTCCAGGGAAACGCCGAAGCCGCCGAGGCGGGTTTGCACGACATCGCCGAAATAGAGAACCGACACCAGTCCAAGTTTCTCAGCCTTCTCGACGTAGGCGACGTCGAGCGGTGTTGCATCGACAGTGCCGGCGGTGAGTGCCGCGAGACGCTCGCCGGAGCCGCCGATGGCGAGGGTCGTGACGTCGCGATCGGGATTCATTCCTGCTTGCGCCAAAGCTTCGCGTAAAATGATATGCGGGGCCGAACCGATCGAGCTTACGCCGATCTTTTTTCCCTTGAAGTCGGTTAAACGCTTGAATCCCGGCCTGGCGATGAGAATATGGAGCGGCCGGTCGAACCATCCCATGACCCCCTTCACGGGCAAGCCCTGGATCGACGCGCGGGCGATGATGCCGCTCACGGTCGAGTAATCAAGCTCACCGGCAATTAGCGCCGCGACCTGGAGGTTCGTGCGCACCACAACCTTGCGTGGGTCGAGACCTTCGTCTTTGTAAAAACCTTTTCGCTGCGCGATCTCGGTGGGCAGCTCATAGAGCCCTGGCGTAGATATCCCGATGTAAACAACTTCTGCGAAGGTTGCGACGGCGGGGAGTAGGCTCAAAGAGAATGCCAGCCCGGCAAGCAATAACCGCATTGGGAGAACACCCTCGATGATGCCGATCAAATTAATACAATGAAGTCCATCGCGGCAAACGCCAGTGTGGAAAGGGCGCGGATGCGCGGCAAAAAATTTCACCTGCTGTTTCAGCGCGCATGATGTCACCATTTTCTGGCCGGGATTTCGCCGCCCCATAGTTCTTTTAAAAATCCGCTCCGCTCCAAATTTTCCGCGAAACTGTTGTCAAAAATCTCCGAAGGCTTGCGGCGCACGTGAGCGCCCGATTGGCGCGCCATCTCGAGAGTTTTGAAAACGCGCCCGGCGGGGATAAGCAGACGTCGATTGACGAGTCGTTTGGCATAGGTGTCGTATGCCGATTGGGCCGATTCCGGATCTTTAAAGGGGAAATATTTGCTGACGCTGGCCTTGGCTTTGTCGGGATTTTTTTCGGCGAAGTGAATGGTTTCGGCTATGGTTGCCGTGAATTTTTGCGCGGTGGCGGGCCGCTCTCTCATGATCCGATCATTGGTAAAGATACTGCTGTAAAGCGCCGGCAGATCGAGATCATCAAGATGATAGATCACATTGAAGCCGTCGTGTTTCGCGCGCGCGTCGAGGGGCGGCATGACGAGCGCGGCCTGCCCCAAGTCGTTCTGTAACGAGGTGTAAACATCCATTTGGTCGCTGGTTGCGGTATGCCGAACCTTAATCTCCTCCGCACCGAAACCGAGCTTTTGAATGAGCGCCGAAACAAGCCTGTCCTGGGTGCCGCCGGGGCGCATCACAAGAAGACTTTTCCCTTTCAAATCCTCGACCCGCTTGATGTCTTTGCGAGCGATGACGACCCACGGTAATCCGAGCAATGGAGAAGCAATCATTTTCACTTCGGCCCCCGCCGCCAGGCTTGGAATCATCGCGTCGGCGGTGCAGTAAACAAATTGTACCTCGTTCGCGCTCAGCGCCGCCAACGACAGTCCAGCGCCACTGACCAGTAAAAACTCGACTTTCAGACCATATTTCTCAAAGAGCTGATGATCGAGCGCAGTATAGAGGTGAATAAACCCGCCACTGATAGCGCAGGCAGCGACACGAATCGGCGATTGCGGCTCGCCGGGTTTAGCGAGGTACGGATTGGCCAGTAACGGCGTGGCACACAAAAGCCAGATAAAAACCCACCCGGCGCGGCGCAAGCACTTCATGTAAGGGAATGCTTCGAGCGAAAAAGCCGCGGCTCTGCTCACATGGGCGGCATCACGCCGCCGACTCCAGCAGTGATCCGCGTGGCGGTGATGGTGCCATCGTCCCCGCGCACTGCGGCGATGTAAACCCCGGTCCCCGGCTTGAGCAGACTCCGATCGCCGGCGACGTTTTTCACGATAGGAGTGTTGGGTGGCACGAGCACTTTCTGTTCGCCGTTTTTATACTTGAGGGTCAGCAACTGTCCTTGGGTCTTCTCCACAGGGACTTGCTCCACTTTTTCCACATTGGCGTTAGTCATTGTCGAACCGGGCGTGAGGTCCCACGGCCGCTGCCCTTCGCCCGTGCCGCGCGAGCTTTCTGGAAAAATATGAACTTCGAGGGCTTTAAGGGTTCCGTCCGGCTGTTTTACCGCTGTTGTGCCAACGTACTCTCCCGAGGAGATGTCGGAGAGCTTGGCGACTTCTACCCCGGTCACGCGAACATCCTCGGGCAATTTGACCATGACCTCCCCTGCCGAAGTGGTCACTTTGAGCGCATCTTTTTCGACCGCGGCAATCTTGCCGCGAACCGTTAGCGGTTTGCCTTGAGGAGATTGCGCCGCCTCTGCGGCCTGCCATTGAACCAGAGTGATCGACAATACGAGCGCCGTGATTAGGCTCGAATGAATTGATACGCGTGTCATTGGAATCGGTCTCCTTTCGTCTCTATTGTGAGCGGATTCGCGAGAGGATCGTTAGCGGGTCAGAGTAGCCAACGCCTTTTGGTAGAATTTCTCGTCGACATATTTTTCCGGTTTCGGTACGGGCGCTTTCATCAAGCCTGCGATTTCACGCAATTCAATAATCGTACGGATGCCTTCCATATCGATCCGGCTACGTGGTGTGAGGCCCATGGTAGGACTGAGGGTTTGTCGATACATGGCTTCGGCGCGCGCTCTGTTGTTTTTAGTCTCGCTCAGCAGAAGCTCGATCGCCTCCTGTTGATTCTTCGGATCCTGCAGCCAGTCGGTGGCACGGATCATCGCCCGGACAAATCGAACGAGCAGATCTTCATTGGCATTTGCCCATTCGCGCCGCGTCGCACCCAACCCGCGCGCATAGTGCTTGACGTATTTCTGCGCTTCGGCGAGCACTTTGAAGCCGCGTTTTTTGATCTCCTCGTCAGCCAAGCTCATCATCGCGCCCGCCGCCTCGGCCCGGCTCATCGCGTCGGCGCGTGCGCTAGTATTGCCAAAGGACTTCACCTCGTAATCGCGCTTCCACTCGAGACCGTGCTTCTTCAAGATGGCCATCGCGACAACGGCATAACCGGTGGTGACGGCGTCGGCAGCTAAGAGCTTGCCTTTCAGGTCGGGAAAATCTTTGATCGCAGGAACCACGACCAGCTTTTGATCGACGCCCTGAGTGCCGCCAAGAAAAATCACGAAATCGTTTTTTTGCGGGTCTTCGCCCTGTCCTTCCGCCCACGCGATGACATTGTCCGCGTTGTTCAGAATCAAGTCGTAATTACCGCGGATCAAGTTGCGCAACAGCGTGGGCGAATCCGTGACCGAGTTGATATCGACGCGAATGTTTTCCGGCTTGAGAAACCCTCTTTTGTCGGCGGCGATGATCGCCGCATCGCGGTTGAATAAACCGATTCTGATGAGATCTTCCGCCATAATATTTCCCGGCAGCAGCATGAGCGCCAGCAGCCAAACCCCCTTAATGACTTGCATCAGCTTTCTCGCACGTCAATGTTCCACTTGAGCGCACCGCTGTCAAATGAATCATGATCGCGCAGCACCGCGAGCGGGTGGACCAATCTTTCGTGAGGCAGAACGGGTTAGGAATTTGAGCGGTTCGGTTCGACGATTCGAGATAACGGAACCAACGGCTGGTGTTCGCCGTTGTCTGAATTATCGGCAGGCTCTTTAACCGTAAGCAAGGTTTTGCGCAGTAATTGCGCCGACTTGTTGAGCTCTTTGCGAATCGCTTCGGTGGTACGAAACGCCTCGTGTAAAATTTCTTCGTCGTGTTTTTCTTTGATGTCCGCGAGAATCCTCGCCCGGGCCGCAATCATTTTAGTGCGCGGTTTTTTGGCGGCGCGGAAATAAGGTTCGAGTTTGCTGATGAGGATGCCGCCGGTAATTCCGGCGGAAAAGATCAACAGATCGGAAATCCAGTCACGCATAAAGCCCGTTATCGCACCAGCGCTAAAGCGAGAGTTTCTCCCAGTCCGAGCTCGACGCATCCTGCGCGATTGCGAGACTACCGTCGGAACCGGCAAAAACCGGATCCTTTACGACGGTGGCGCGCCCGCCGCCCAGCTCGCTCAGCGCATGCGTGACGGCGTCGGCCAATCCGGCAATCAGCGATGTACCGCCGGCCAAAATGACGTTGTTGCGAACCTTGGCCTGAAACTCAGGTTCTACTTTGGCGAGCAAAGTGGTCATGGTCTCGCAGATGGGCGGCAGAATGCTTTCGCAGGCAGTACGCATTTCCTGCGTAATGTCGATTTCGGTAGCCTTGCCTTTGATCGGCGCGCTCACGATGACCCGTTGTTTCGGTTCACCGACGAAACTCCATTTCTCTTTCCAATCGCGGAGCATATGAATCGAAAATTGCGCGTCCGGGTGACGTTCACGGATGAGCTTCATGAGTTGCTCGTCGATGGCATCGCCCGCGTTGGGCAGAGTCTTTTGGTCTTCTTCGGTCGGATAACGTCCTTGCATGACACAGAAATCGGCGGTTCCGGCGCCGATGTCAATTACCAGAGCGTGCAGTAAGGCTTCCAGACCATAGGCGACCGCGAACGGTTCAGACACGAGCATCACACTATCGGCAATACCTTCCATCGTACTGCGCAGGTTCTGGCGGTTCACGCGAAATGCCTCAGCGGGCACGCCGACGACCGCGCGCACCTTCACTTTGTTTTTGCTCTTTGGCTTTATGCCAGCGAGGCCGATCAAGTGGCGCAAAATCTCCTGGACAGCTTCCTGATCTTTCTCGGAACCTTCTTTCATGATGCCGCGCTCGAGCGGCCGGCGTAGATCGAGCATGGGGCGGTTATCGAGAGCATCACGGCCGACAAGAACCGATTTTTTGACCAGTTTGCGCGCGACCATGTCCATCGGCCAACCAACGTAGCTATCGATGACATGGCGTTCGCCACTGGAGGCGGAGATCGAGCTGCGGGATGTGCCGAGATCGATTCCCACGCAGAGACTGTCGTTGCTTTCTTCCATCGATCAACTGCCTTTCCTGGCGGCTACGGTGAGACTGCTCGCGTAACGGCGAATGCCCTGTGCGAGAGCCAGCGCGATATTTTCCCGATATTGCTGGTTTGTCAACAACTCGACTTCTTCGGGGTTGGAGAGGCACGCGATCTCGATCAGCACGGCAGGCATTTGCGTGCCGATCAAGACGACAAACGGGGCCGTCCTGACGCCGCGATTCTCCAGCTCGGGATTATCCACTTTGAGGGTGTGAAAAAGTTCGCTGTGCAGGGTTCTGGCCGCCGCACGCGATTCGTCGCGGCGCGCATCCACATAGATTTTTTCCAGGATCTGCTTGTAATCCGAAAGGGAGTAGCCCGATTCTTTATTTTCGCGGCTGGCGAGATTGAGCGCGTGGGGATCGTTGGTGGGTCCGACATAGTAGGTTTCCAAAGCGCGAATCGTGCGCGGCTCCATCGAGTTGACGTGGATCGATAAGAACAAATCGGCTTTGTTTTCGTTGGCAAACTGAACCCGCTGATCCAGTGACAAGCGGCGATCCGTATCACGGGTCAGCAAAACTTCGAACGGCGCTTCCTGCAGCAATCGGCGCAAACGTAAGCCAATATCCAAAGTGATGTCTTTCTCCTCAAGGCCGGACTCGGCGATGGCGCCCGGATCGCCGCCATGACCGGGATCGATGACAACGGTCTTCAGAGTGAGAGGGATGGCGTTGCGATCGATCGGACGGGGATGGGCGAGCGGAGCTTCAATCTCTGGTACTGGCTCACTCGCAATGGGATTTATTGCGGGAGCGGGAGCTTTCGCGACCGCGCTCGTCGGAGCACCGCCGCGCGAAACGCCTTGAGTGGCCACGCTCAAATAACCGACAGCTAGGCCACTGATCGCGATCCACAACCAAACCTTGACGCGTGTTGCTCGGCGGACAACCCTTCTTATCCGCACTCCCTGAACGACATTGATATTGTCTTCCACAATGCCGCGCAGCAAGCGGGCTTTGGTATCACCAATACTGGGCATGAAACTAGCGCTTGGAAATAGGACGTAATTTAGAAATTTCGAACGATGTTACATTATGTTCCCCTTCGTGCGCAATCCAAAAGCTGTTTTCTCGAGGAAAGGGGGGCGAGATTGGCTTACGTAAGCGCTGAGTCGTGACTGGACTAAGTCCCAGTTCCAACGTTCATACCCGCGAATGCCGGTATCCAGATCGTTTGGACACTTGGGATAGAGTGCGGCGGCGCGAACGCTGCTCGGAATTTTGGAACGGATCGTTGCTGCTTGAGATAAATGCCCGTTAGCTTTTGCGGAAATTTGGCAGGAAGTCTTCCAGCTCAATTTTTTTCATAATCTCATCCGGCACGCGCAATTCCGGCGCAAAACCGGAAAGGGGTTTGGTGGCGTCGAGGCCCATCTTGGCATTGATCCCGCCGGGGCCCGCAGAAGGATCGAGCTCGCTGCCTTGCGCGTTAGGAATGACCACCAAGCCGTGATCCGCTTGAAAGCGATTCGACACTGCCCAAAGTACCTGTTCTTCGTCGAATACATCGATATCGTCATCGACAATGATGACGTGCTTCAGCAGCATGTCCGAGGCAAAAGCAGCGCAGATCGCGTTCTTTGCTTGCCCGGGCGTGCGCTTCGCGATCGACACGTAGGCGTGAAACCTACAGTTGCCCGACACCGGCATGCAGACATTCTTTACCGTCGGCACGGTTTGGCGCACGGCTTTGATCAGCGCGGCTTCGCGCGGCACCGCACCCATCAATTTGTGTTCGGTGTAACCCGCATGCACGTCCTGGAAAATGTAGTTTTTGCGGTGCGTGATCGCTGTCACTTCGACGACCTGGCGTTCGTCTTTCGAGACGGCATGGCCGGTAAATTCGCCAAACGGACCTTCCTCGCGACGAATGTGCGGAAGAATTCTGCCTTCAATCACCATCTCCGCATCGGCGGGTATGACAATTGGAACGGTCTTCGCTCTGACGACACGCAACGCTTCACGCATCATGCCGCCGATGACTGCGTACTCGTCATCGGTGGACGGAGTGAAAGCTTGAGCCCCGAGAGAGAACAAAGGGTGAACACCGATAATAATCGCGATCGGCAGAGGTTCGCCGCGACGTTCGGCTTTGTTGTGCAACGTCCAGAGATGGCGGCCGACGGCCATGAAGATGCGCAGCTCGCGCTTGCCGGCCAGCATCAGGCGGTTGTAGCTCGTATTTCTGACGCCGGTATCAGGATCTGCGGCTACGACGATGCCTGCGGTGATATAGGGCGCGGCGTTGACGTCATAGTGGGTGAGCAATGGCACTTGTGTGAGATCAACTTCGTCATCGAGGCGCAGGACTTCGTGCACCGGTGCGGCGCTCAACTCGACGGGCGGAATCGGCTGGTTCTGCCGTGCGCTGAATGCATCGGCCAGCTCGTCCGGCCGGCATTCGAGCGCGAAGGCCATCAGTTTGCGGCTGGCTTGAACATTGATCACAACCGGCGCGTCGCTGCCGTTGACCTTCTCACAAAACAGCAAGGGAAAACGTTTGGATCTTTCGAGACGGGTCAGCAGCGCCGTAATCTCGTAGCGGGGCGAGATTGGTTTGATGACGCGCGCGATCTCCTCGGGATGTTTGGATTCTACTGCAGAGATGAAACTGCGCAGGTCTTTGGGCATGGAGAAGGCAATCCTCGGAATCGACCGACTATACGAGGACGAAATTGTGCAAGTCAATCGTCGAAAGACCGGAACCGAAGCTGCTCCAGCTTACCTCTGCTCGGCGCGGTGAAAATTAAAGTCCATAGAGGCGGCGAGGGTTGTCGTCGAGAATTTTTTTCTTGATCGGATCCCCGACGAAATCATTGGCGCGAAAAATATCGATGGCGTCGACTTCGCTCGATGCGTCCGTGTGGCCGTAGTCGGTGCCGATAACGACATTGTCTTCGCCGGCATAGCGCAAGACGTAATCGAAGTCGTCGTTGGTTTCGGTGGTGACGTAAATATTGAATTCTTTGAACGGCAGCTTGGGAAATCCTCTAGAGCCGCTGCGCCGAATCGCCTCTTTGACGACCCAAGGCACCCATTGGGCGGATGCCTCGACGAAGGCCCAGCGCAGTTTGGGAAAACTCTTCGGCACATCGCTCATCATTAACGATAGGCAGGTAATGACCGTCGGGATACGAAACTGGGCAAAGCCGCCCATGCGATCGTAGCGGGGCTTGAACTGATCCATGAGCTGCGGGCTGCCATTGGCAATATGCACCGCGATGGCCAGATTCAGTCGTTTCGCTTCGTCGTAGATCGGATAAAAATAGGGATCCACCAGATGCTTCTCGTCTTCGAACGGCCGAAGACTGACAGCCACCGCGCCGTTTTCCTTTGCAAAGCGCATTTGCTCGATGGCTTCGCTGAGCGTCATGGCGGGGACGACACAGGACCACCGCAGCCGGTTATTGCCCTGTTTCCAGACTTCGGCCATCCAGCGGTTCCATGACCTGCAAAGTGCAATTTCGGCCGCCGCTTTATCTGCGACCCGGGCAATCCACATGGTGTTGAAGAGAATCTGCACGTCAATGCCGAGCTTGTCCATATGCCTCAAGCGCAGCTCGACATCGCGAAGTTCGCGCGCTTCCGGAGCGGTTTTGAGCTCGCGGCCAGTTTGTTTAGAAAGCGCGATGAGCTCCTGCTCGGTCAATGTCGGCGGCCGAAAACCCACTGATTTCCCATCCACGAACCAATACTGCATGTTAGGATTGTCTGTGGAGCTGAAAAGCTGCGGGCGAAACTTTTTTTCCGCTTCATCCAAAAAATCCCAGGTATGCTCGGTTTCGACAACGTGGGCATCGGCATCGACAATCATCGTTCGCTCCTCGCAAAAGCGGCTATAATCAAGACTATGTTCCGACGCCATTCTACCTGAGCGAAGTCGGGCGTCAACCGAACTGCGACGTCCTATCCGATGCGCAACTACTCGGACCCAATCGCGGCTTTTGTCGCTCCGTGGGTTTGTGATAGGCTTTTTACGATTCGAAAAACAAGGAGAAACCATGTTCGACAGCTCAAAAATCCAGCCGTATATTTCGTTTACCGATCTGCGCGAATGGATGGCCGAGGCAGAAGCGCTGGACGAAGTCAAGACCGTTCTGGGCGCATCATGGCAGCAGGAAATCGGTTTGGCGACGGATGTCGTCGTGCCGCCGGACGACGGTCCAGCCGTGCTGTTCGACGAAGTGCCCGGCTGTCCCAAAGGTTTTCGCCTGCTGATCAACTGTTTCGCCGGCAAGCGGCGCGCGATGACGCTTGGCTTCCCGCAGGGGCTCTCGAAACAAGATCTGAGTCAAGCGTATTTCGATCATTATCAAAGGACACCCAAGCACATTGCGCCGGTTATCGTGGAAAGCGGGCCAGTTTTCGAGAACACGCTGAAAGGCGCTGATATCGACATTCTTAAATTTCCCACTCCCATTTGGCACGTCAACGACGGCGGTCGGTATATCGGCACCGGTTGCTTTTCCGTCACCATGGATCCGGACGAAAAATGGGTGAACGCGGGTTGCTACCGGGCGATGATTCAAGACCAGAGGAGCGTCAGCTTGCTGATGGTTCCCGGCAAGCATGGTTACATGCACCGGCAAAAATATTTCAAGCGCGGCGAAAAAATGCCGCTTGCGTTGGTGCTCGGCGGCGATCCGCTGTTTTTCTTCATGGCCGGAACCGAGCAGCCCTATGGACTCTGTGAGTACGATATCGTCGGCGGCATGCGCCGAAAACCGGTCGAATGCGTGCGCGGGAAAATTACCGGGCTGCCATTTCCGGCCAATTCGGAAATCGTGTTTGAAGGTTATTTGAACAACGACAATCGCAAATTCGAAGGGCCGTTCGGCGAATGGACTGGCTATTATGCCTCGGACGAGAGCGCGCAGCCGGTGCTGGAGATCGAAGCGATCTATCATCGGAACGACCCGATTATCCTAGGAGTGCCGCCCATCGGCGGCGGCTCGGACGAGATGGCGCGATATCGCGCCATCATGCGCTCGGCGATGCTCAAGCACGAGCTGCAAAACGCCGGCGTGCCCGACGTCACACAGGTTTGGCCCCACGAGATCGGCGCGTCGCGCATGCTGATCGGCATTGCCGTCAAGCAGCGCTATCCCGGACACGCAAAGCAAGTCGGAGTGTTGGCGGCAAGCTGCGGGGCGAGCGTTTACGGCTGTAAAATGGTGATCGTGGTTGATGAGGATGTCGACGTTTCCAACCTGGATCAGCTCATGTGGGCAATGTTGTCGCGCTACGACCCGGCGACTTCCGTCGATGTCCTGCGCCGCATGCGCAGTACTCCCGCCGATCCGCGGCTCACGCCGGAGCAGCGTAAAGTCCGTGATTTTACCAATTCGCGGATGGTGATCGATGCCACGCGACCCTATGAATGGAGAGACAAATTCCCCAAGGTCAACGCGCCGAGCCAAGAGGTTGTACGCCAGGCGCGGGAGAAGTTCGGGTATTTATTGAAGTGACGGGCTTCAGCGTCGTCACTGTCGCTCGCCACGACGACACAAAGCACACGAAAGATCGCAGGGTGCGCTCTGCGCACCGGTTCTAACGATTTCTGTCATTTCGACTCAAAAAGAAATCTCTGGATAGCTTTTTGCTCCGATGAACCTTGCAAACACAAGAAAGATTTCTCGCTGAGCTCGATATGACAATTCGCGGTTGAATGATTGTCGGGGCGCAGCGTGCTACCGCGCACAGCAACGCAAATCATCCATGCAGTACCGGTTTCTCGGTAAAGATCGTTTGAAAGTGTCCGCCATCGGCTACGGCTGCCCGCCATTCCAGGGCAAGCTGAAGCAGGAAGACGAGAGACAAGCGATCGCCGTTTTACGCCGCGCGATGGAGATCGGCATCAACTTCATCGACACGGCGGATCACAACAACGGCAACAACGAAGAGATTCTCGCTACAGCGCTCAAAGGCAAACGCAGCGCGGTGGTGCTTGCGACCAAGTTCGGTAATCTGCGCGGCCAGCCCTGGGCGGCTGGCCGTGAAGTCGAGGGAAAGCCGGAGTACGTTTCCTGGGCTTGTGACAATTCGCTGCGCCGGCTCCAGACCGACTACATTGATCTTTATTATCTGCATCGCGTGGATCCGAAAATACGGATTGAAGAGACGGTTGGCGCAATGGCCAAGCTCGTGGAGCAGGGAAAGGTGCGTCACCTCGGCTTGAGCGAAGCCGGGCCGCAAACGATTCGGCGCGCTCACGCAGTTCACCCGATCACCGCTGTGCAGAGCGAGTATTCCCTTTGGACCCGTGATTACGAAGCCGATACGATTCCGGTCGTGCGCGAGCTTGCGCTCGGGTTCGTCGCGTATTACGCGCTTGGGCGTGGGTTTCTCGGCGGGGCGTTTATGGATTTTGCGGAGAGTGGAGAACAGGAAGCAAACCGCCGCGGCCCGCGCTTTCACCGGGCGAATTTTCAACGAAACGCGACGCTG
>Ga0164302_10000306_pt1 | contig 13478 bp, 16 predicted proteins | sample Whisoiple_202_MG_FD_109714 | JGI IMG/M metagenome (GOLD analysis project Ga0164302, IMG submission 109714) | Soil microbial communities amended with pyrogenic organic matter from upstate New York, USA - Whitman soil sample_202_MG | ecosystem: Environmental > Terrestrial > Soil > Agricultural... | reverse complement strand
ATGCCGTTCGTCTTCGAGCAGCCCAACCTTGACCGCCCCGAGGAGAGCCACCTTTATTTCGACCCCGGCGACGGGCGGCTGATCACGATCTTCACCAACGAGGACCGCGAGCCCGACCCGTCCCCGAGGTCCCAGGACACCGGCCACGTCCACCACATCGCCTTCGCCCTCTCGAACGCAACCTTCCGCCAGGCCGTCGAGCGGCTCGACGAGCGCGGCATCGAGCACAGCGGCGTCAAGGACCGGGGCTTCATGGACTCGATCTACTTCCGCGACCCCATGGGCCTGCTGATCGAGCTGGCGTCCTACCGCTTCGAGCCGCCCGCCGGCCACACCCACGCCGACGTGCTGCTGGAGGCCCACCTGATCCGCACCGAGCGCGACGATTACAACATCGCCCCCGAGCACCTCGCCGACGCCATCGAGCGGCTCGTCACCCGCTCGCAGCGCTCGCTCTCCGAGGACCGCGCGCCCCGCGACCCCTACGCCGCGTAGCGGTGGTGGATGGCCAGCGTGTTGCCGTCGGGGTCGGCGAAGAAGGCTTGGTGGCAGACGCCCGAATCGAGGGTGTCGCCCCGGAACTGGACCCCGCGGGATTCGAGCTCCGCCTTGGCCGCCTCGAAGTCGTCGACGTGGAACTCGATCGGGTGGTTGTTGGCGCGGAACTCGATGCCGAAGGCGTCCGACTGCATCACCGCAATCGTCAGGTTCCCGGTCTCGAACTCACCGGCCGGCATGCTTCCCCACCGCTTCGAGAACTCAAGCCCTAGCGTCTCGCCATAGAACTTCGCCGCCTGCTCGTAGTCCTGCGTGGCGACGGTGATGAAGTCGGTGCCGTTGATGATTTGAGCCTGAGTTGCCATTCGTTCCCTTCGTCGTGACCTTTCGATGGGACCGTAGCGGCCGCTCCCCCCTGGACGACGAACCGAAGGATCCTGCTAACCTGCAACCAGATGGTTGTAGATAAAGGAAACGCCCCCAACGAAGAGGAAGCCACCGACCTGCTGTTCAAGGCGCTGGCCGATCCGATCCGCCGCGACATCCTCCGCCGCGCCCACGAGGGCCGGCTCTCGGTCTCGGCGCTCGCTCGCGAACACCCGATCAGCGTGACGGCGATGCAAAAGCACGTCGCCGTGCTGGAGCGGGCCGAACTGGTGAGCAAGCACCGGGTCGGTCGCGAGTCGATCGTCCGCACCGAGGCCGACGCCCTCGTCCGCGCCCGCGCCGCCCTCGATCGCCTCGAGGCCGACTGGCGTGGCCGGATCGAGCGGATGGACCAGATCCTCAAAACCGACAAAGGAGATAACTGATGCCCGTCACCGCCGTAGAGAAAGACGTCGACGCCCTGGCCCTGACGATCACGGCCGAGTTCGACGCCGACGCCGAGCGCCTCTGGGAGCTGTGGGCGGACCCGCGCCAACTGGAGCGCTGGTGGAGCCCCCCGGAGCACACGTCGACCTTCGTCGAGCACGAGCTCACCCCCGGCGCCCGCACCTCCTACTTCATGACCGGCCCCGACGGTGAGAAACACCACGGCTGGTGGCGGATCGAGGAGGTCGAACGGCCCCACCGGCTGCACCTCACCGACGACGAGGTCGACGACGAGGGCAAGCCGGTCGACGGAGGCCCGACGGCGATTACGGTGACGATCACCGAGGCCGACGACACCGCAACCATGTCCGTCCAAACCCACTTCGCCGACCGCGAGTCGATGGAAGGGACGATCGGGATGGGCTTCGAGCAAGGCCTGACCGGAATGCTCAACAAGCTGGACTCCTTCCTCGCCGGCGCGAGGGCATGACCAAAGGACGATGACCGCGATGCGCAAGCTCCAGACGCAGGGTGTCCACCACATCACCCTCACCGGCGCGGATCGCCAAACCTCGATCGAGTTCTGGGAGGGTGCTCGGGATGCCAGGGCTGAGCAGTCCCTGATAGATCAAGAAACCCTGATATTTACATGAATGTTGTCTAGAGTCGCTGCATGGGGCTGCTGGACGCGCCGCTGAATGTCGTTGTCTCTCTCGCTGTCCTCGCGTTCGGATCACTTGCGGTTGGCTTCGCCCTCCTCGGCGTGCGGAAAGCGGTGCTGGGGTGGCGGGCCCGCTCTCCGCGGATCCAGATCGCATCGTTCGGGTGGACGGGGGTTGTCGACGCTGAGAAGGAAGCGGCTTGGGTCACCGGGCTCTTCCGCGATCAGCTGAAAAGCCTCAGGCTCGACGGCATCGAAGCACTACCCGACCATGCAGCTGGATCCCCCCTTGTCGAGATCGTCGAGGGCGTCAGCCAAGGCGTCGCCCCCGGCGTGGCCATCAGCCGGATCTGGCGCACGGTCCTTCCCGCGGCCTCTTACGAGGTTTCGGCCATCCTGCGGCCGGCGGGCAGGCCTGGGCGGGGGCGCATCGCGGTCCAGCTAACCAGCCGCACGCGCGGCGAGACCCTGGTCAGCTTCGTAACTCCAGCCGGGCGCTGGGGCGACACGGCGCGAGAAGCAGCGACCGCCGTCGCCGGAGCCCTCTATCCCCACGTCGCGGCTCGCCACAAGCAACCCTGGACGCACTGGGACACGGCGGTGCCCGGCGACCTGATGGACCTCTACCAGCGGGGCCTCGCCTATGAACAGGAAGACCGCCTCGAGCAGGCGCTCCTCGCCTTTCACGAGGCGCTGCGCAAGGACCCGTTGAACCCGAACCTTCGCCTGAAGATGGCGATGCTCCAGGAACGCCTCGACCTGCACCTTTCCGCCTGGTTCACCTATCGAGCGATCCTCGACGAGAGGGATCACGCGCTCTGGCGCGGCCCGGATCGGCGTGTGCGCCTGCTCGCCCTGTACCGGCTTGCGGTCCTCTTCTGCGACCCCCGGGTTGCGGACCAATGGGTCGCGACGGATGACGGCGGTGGCGATGCGCACGCGGAAGAGCTGGCAGAAATGCGGGAGATGCTGCTCGATCAGATGAAATGGGAAGGAACACGCAAGCCCTCGCTGATCGGCGCCGGCGGTCGGGCTGCGGACGGCGAAGCCGCAGTCGTGGGAGGCTCCTCCGAACGAGTGATGAGCGAGCTAGTCGCGGCGCTCGGTTTCCGGGACGCGCTGGTGCCGTTCGAAGGGAAGTGCCAGGACCGGGTCAAGCGAATCCGACGCATCCTGCAGGTGTACGGCCTCGGCCTGATCGAAGAACTCGGCGCCCGCCAGCGCCTCCTCGCTCGAATCGGTTCGGGCAACCGGCTGCCCTGGCGACACCCAGAGGTCCCGCCTCTCGCAGTCGAGGTCTCGGAGCGGCTGGTTCGAGTCCGAATCGCGTTCAGCGCCGGGGACGAATGGCTCAGCGGCAAGGTTCCGGCATATCGGCGCCTGATCGACACCTCATCGCTCACTCGGGAGCACCTGGGTCCGCGGGCCAGGATGAGGCGCTGGTTGGCCGACAGAAGGGGCGACTCCTGGCTGCTGCATTACAACAGCGCCTGCGCCATCTCCGCAGGCCTGGAGGCACCCGACATAAAGGACTCCGAGAAGCGCGGGATCGCCAGGAGAGCGGTCCGTGAGTTGGACTGCTACGCCCACCAAGCAGGGAGCGCCCTGATCCTCGCCCAGGCCGACTGGGTGCTGCGGGAAGACCCCGACCTCGAGGTGCTGAGGGGAGATCGGGAGTTTCGCCACTGGGCTATCCGCCACTTCGGCGACCGCCGGCCGGAACCGAGCCCCGACGCCGAGTGCGAGGCCTGGTGCCGGCTCGCGGTGATGCTTCGGCGCTGGGCGAGTGCGTCAGAAGTCGCGTGGATCAGGCGCGTCGAAGCGACTGACACGGTTCAGGCCGAGACCTTGCTCAGTTGGTGGCAGGACGAGGTGGAGCACTGGCGGGTGGTGGCGACCGCCTGCCGTGAGCACCGCAGCTGGCGCAAGAGGGCGCACGCCTTCGAGGCGATGGAGTCCTGGAGCGAGGCGAGTGAGCACGCTTCAGTCGACTTCGCAGAGCCGCTCCCCCCCGGCAAAACCTTGAAGGCTTCCGACCGGGTGGCCCTACCTAAGCGGTTCCAAGAGCTCTCGGGAGCCATCTCGGGCAGTGGCGCGGAGCCCGACGCGGACCAAAGCGACCTCCGTCTCGTCTGGGTTGAGCAGCAGAGAAAGTCCGTCGAAAGCGGGCCCACCCATAAAGCGGGCGCTGCCCGCATCCGCAGCACCAGACCACTAAGCCCTGGAGAGTGCATCACCGCGGTCAAAGCCTCCGAACGCTGGGGGTGGCTGGCCGGGACACTGAAACCGGATGACGCCGCCAGCAGTCTGGCGGGGTAGACCACCACCCCAGGCGTTGCCCCAGAGCGCCCCTTAAATCCTTCTGTCTACGTCACCAGAAACACAAAAGCCCCGCAAAAGCGGGGCTTTCGTCCTATAGCGGGGGCGGGACTTGAACAGATATCCGCGACCGCGTATCGCCTCTCTGCAAGCCGAATTCTAGGGAACTGAGGATGGCACCTATCGACGGTCTGCGGAGCGCGGGCCTGACAATCGGGCTGGTCTCTCCCTCTTGGGGGAGCTTGGTCTTCCGACATTGTTCGGGCCGATCTCCATCGACCCATCGTGAGCGCGCTGCTGGCCGAGTCGGGCGCACCTCCCGTTGGCGCCCTGGCGTCGGTCTCCTAACCCGACGGTGCGGTTCCGTCCTCGCGCGGAAGCAAACTGAGTGCTCTATGCGCCTTCGCGAGCTACTTGATCTGTGCCAGGACAGCCATTCGGACGACTGGGTGAGGGTGCCTGGGAACCGCCCCGCTACCGCCATGCTGGCCGGGATGTTCGACCCAGGCATGGAAGACGCCAGTAGTCGCCCGCTGGCTGGCCACTCCATAGCTGTCTACGAGCCGGACCCCCAGGTTTCGATGGTCTGGCCGGTTCCGGACGAGGCCGAGGCGGAACGGCCAAACCGCCACGAGCGTTTCATCCCCGAGTGGGCAGAGCAGGACGGCCACGGCTGGAAGAGCGCGCGACCTGGCTTCGTCGTCTTCCTGCTCGGTGGCGCGCCTGTATGGCAGGAGCTTGTCTGGTACCTCGATTGGGGATCGGGAATCGGCGGCTACGTCCCGAACATCGAGGCTGTGTTTGGCGACGATTACGTGGACGGCTCGAGGCCGGTGACGGGGTGGTCAACCTCGGAGTGGGCCGCGAGCCTGACCCGGCTCATTAGCTCGTTTGAATCAGCGCGCGAGTGGCACACCCACGACCCCACGTTGCGGATCGTGCCTAAGCCTGAGCCGCTTCATCCGGTGGACGCTGCTCTGGCCGGACGCTAGGGAGTGGGGTCGCTCCACCAGCCGAGCGCCGTGCCGAGGACGCCGACGATGGCGGCGATGGCGGCGGCGAACAAGACAAAGCGCTCGATCAGCGCTGCCCAACCTGGAACGTGCCGTAGGACGCGACCGAGGATCAACCTGGGGTAGCGGGGTCGGTGCGCGCTGGTTGAGGACGAGGAGAGGGGAGGGAAGGGGGATCGACCCTGGCCCTTGAGTTCGTGTTGAAGCAGGCCGATTGACCGCTCGACGGCGTCCAAGACCGACTGGTGCAGAGGCGGCGAGGCATTCTTGTACAGGTACTGCTCGTCGGCAAAAGCGACGGCGGAGAGTCCGTGAAGGCCCGGACCGCCGACAGCCGGGGGCGGCAGTACCCCGATTCCGTTCGTCCCTAGCCTTTCCATGATCGCCTCAACCGGCCCGGTCTTGCGAAGGATCAGCTGGCGCAGCGTTGCACGGTTGCCGACGAATTCGGTCGGCACGTCGCCTTTCTCGTCGGGAGCGCCGAAGTAATAGCGGTAGGCGTCGATGAACTCTTCCAGCGTGTCGATGTCGGACTGAATTTCCGGCGCGGATCGGTGCATCGTCAGATCGTATGTTGGCGCGAGCCTCTGGCCCTGGGGCAGGGGCAGGCGCTCGATCAGCGGAGGCGGCTCAGCAAGTCGCCAAATTCGGCGCGTCCGAAGGCCGTCCGCCAGCCGCAGGATTGCTATCAGCTTGCGTTCTACCGGCAATTGTTTGGCCCGATCCCAATCCAGTGGCGTCGAGCCAAAAAACGAGCTTTAGGCAGATCCTCCCGATCTGCCTACACCCTCCCTCTATTCAGCTATCAAGCAAACCGAGGCTCCTCCGGTGGAGGGGAAGTTCTCCCACGTCCCCTCCCTGGCCCATGCCGCGCAAGAAGAAAAGAAAGACATGTGGCCCCGCCACAGACCGGAGCCGCCTCGCTTCCCTGGGCCCCCTGCGCTCCTTGCATCTGACCCCGGTCGCTCACATCGTGAGTGGGTGGGGTCAGATGCAAGGAGCGCCCTTTTTTGGCCCAGGGAAGCGAGGCGGCTCCACACGCTGCAATCGCAGCCTTGTTCGTAGCCCGCTCCCTCTTGAATTGCAGCCCGCCCTAGTCGTCCCTTAGGGCTTCCAGAACCTCTCGGTCTTCCTCCATGCGCTTCGCCAGGCGCTCTTTGAATTCCCTCTCGCTGACCTTTGCCGCTATGTGGTTCTCGATGCCTTGCCGAATGACCTCCTCAACTGGAATCCCTTCGGCTTGGGCGATAGCGCGGAGTTGCTTCCCCAGCGACCAGGGATACGACAGGGTGGTTTTCTCTCGGTTCATGCTGCTGCCCTCCTAACCGCGAAGCTCCCCTGAGCGGGAGGACCGGGCGGCAGCCATTCGATCCCCTCCACCAGGGCTTCCAGCTGCACTCCCAGCGCAGCTGCGAGCTTCATCAGCGTGTCGATGCGTGGTAGACGCTGGCCGCTCTCCACCATCCCGACCTCGGTGCGGTGAAGACCGGCAAGAGCGCCTAAGTCTTCCTGGGAGTAGCCCGCACGGCGGCGGGCTCTCCACAGGTTCTTTCCAAGCCGCTTCGCGGCCTCTCTGTCGACGTGCCTGCCGTCCATCATGCGTCTAGGAGCGAGTGACAGAGGACAGCGGGCCTCGTCGGCAGGATGAGCATGGCGTCCTCATGGAGAAGGCCGCCGGCGATCAGGTCGCTAACTGCCCTCGCGATCCGATCCCGCTCCGCGAACGGCGGCGAGTCGCCTCCGGTCATTTCGCGGACCAACTCGGAGTGAGTCAAAACCTCCGGGTAGATCGAGAGAACGTGCCTTAGAACGCTCTCCTGGTCGCGGTGGTCTTCCTCGGCGGTGGTCGTGGCGCGTTCATCGCCAGCGCCACTAGGCTTGTCTTGCATGGGAGATAGTTCCTCCTGTGCCACGCCCCCGGCTGTTAGCGCAGCGCGGGGGCACTTTTTGTATGAAGCGCGGAAGCTATCGCAACTTAAACCAAATCACAAGTCCCAAGCCTTAAGGCACGGGTTCCGCGCCTCGATCTGAAACGGTTGATGGCGATGCGCCGCTCCAACAATCCACAGCCAGAGCTCGGCGCTGCGATCCGCGAGCTCAGGACCGAGCGTCGAATGACCCAAGAAGCCGTCGCGCAAAGCGCCGGGGTCACGGTGGCGCATCTGTCCGGGATCGAGCGCGGCCGAGGAAACCCAAGCTGGGGCGCAGTGGTTGCGATTACCGAAGCGCTAGGCGTGTCGATGGCAAAGCTGGCGAAGCGATGGGAAGCGGCGAAGGAGAAAAAGTGATCTAAGGGTGGACCGTTTCGGTCCGACGCATCGTCTTAGGGGTCGATGTTCAAAGGATTGAACCGATGCCCGACGGATCGAACGAAATCCACGCGGACGTTGCCGCCAAACGGAGGCAATTCGCCGTACTCCTGGCGCAGCTTCGCGCCGCTGAGCCACGGTTCGCAGAAGCGTCAATCTTGCTGCCCAATGAGGTTGGCGAGTGGCACGCGGCCGTCTACCTGCTGACAGGTTGCGGGCCGGTATGGGAAAGACTCGGCCCCCCGATAGTCGCGCAGTGTTCACTTAGCCCCGTTCTGGAAGAAATGGAAAGCGCTCGGCGTCGCTGGACGAAAGACCAGCGCGCAGCGATGGAATGGGCGATGCACTTCTGGAGGCCGGACAAATACGCGGCCAGCCTCCCGGTGGCGTTCCAAGGGTTCTTATTCACCCGCTGGATCGTTGCCGCACATCTCCAGAGGGGCATGGTTCCGATGATCCGTGTTGCAAGGGGATAAACCGTGTACGCCCCGCCCTCGCCGACCTACCCAGCAATTAGCGCTGGGCCTCTCGGCAGTCAAGGGCGCATGCGCCCGACCCCTTTAGGGGTTGACTGCCGAGCGGCACAGCGCTTCGCTGGCAAGTAGGTCGGCAGGTAAAAAGTGTGGTTAACAGTCGCAAATGTGTAGTGAACAGGCACAGATAGAGCCTGGCTTCTCTCCCCGGCAAACGCCGCCAGGGCGACGAGGGCGGCGCAAGAAAGCATGTACTTACATGTCTTTCTTTTCTTCTTGCGCGGGATGGGGACGAACACACAGTCACGAATCGCGCCAACACACAGTAACAATCACACTGTGAATGATTAAAAAGTTTTCTTGACATTAATCGTGGACTGTGACTTACTCGTGTGTATGGCAACCAGGGAGGACATAGGTAAGGGTGTAAAAGCGCCCGGCGCGTCCGTCAAAAATGACGGTTCGCCTACCTGCCCGCCGCGCATTGTCCGGCGAGAAATCACTCCCACGCCAAGCCAGCACAAGCAACTCTGCGATGACCTTCGCGAGTTGCGCCGACGGGGTGCCGAGACCAATACCGCCGCTGGCGGAGGTACCGCGATGAAGGCGGCGAGTCCCTCCCCCGCCGCCTTGGCGGTCACCGCCCGCGTCCGCGAGCTGCGTGAGGGCGAGGAGCAAGATCGCCGCGACCGGCAGGTGGCCGCTATCGCCAAGCTCCTGTACCGAGCAGCCGAGCACTCCCGTCGGGATCATCGGCGGTAGGGAAGATATCTATAGGATATCCATGTGCTATACTGCTGACATGGCAAAGGCAACGAAGGTTCTTGTGACGATGCCCGACGATCTCCTCGACCGCATCGACCGCGAGACTCAAAGCATCGGCAGCACCCGAAGCGACTTCCTCCAAGAGGCCGCGCGGCGACAGCTCGGCTGGCCTGACCCCGCCACGATTGACGCCGCTCTGGAGCGCGGCCGTGCCGCAATGGCAGATGCGGGGAGCTTTGAGGCCGCCGATTTGATTCGCGCTGACAGGGAGGCGCGGGATGCCCGTGATCGACGTCGTTAGCGACGCCAACCTGGCGGTGAAGTGGTTTCACTCCGAGGGAGAGGAGGAAGTGACCGAGGCGCGGGCACTCCTCAGCGCTCACAGAAGTCGGCGCGTGGCGCTGTCCGTCCTCGACCTGACCACCTACGAGGTGGGCAGCGCTCTCTTGCGCGGAGGGGCGCAAGCGAGTTCTGAGCAAGTCGCCATCGTGCTCGATGCGCTGGCGACGATCTGCCCCGCTGTGCGTCCAACCCAGGAGGAGTTTCAACTTGCAACGGAGCTGGTGGAGGAGCACGGCCTGACGATCTATGACGCCGCCTACGCGGCTGTGGCTCAGAGTCGAAACGCGACGTTGGCCACCCTTGACAAAGAGCTGCTCAAAGCCGGTCTAGGAGTACGGCCGAGCGAGCTGGTCGACTCTGCCGAGCTTGGCGAGGAGGGGCAGCAATGAGAGTCGCCTTCTACGGTCGTGTCTCAACCGACGACGCGCAAGACCCCTCCCTTTCGATCCCTCGCCAGCTTGGCAAATGCGACGAGGCGGTGGAACCGATCGGCGAGAAAGTCAGCCTCACCTTCTGGGACGTAGAGAGCGGCCGGAAGACCCTTGAGGAGCGCGGCAACGGCAAGCGCGACTGGACCGCCGAGGTTTCCGTTCCCCGGCTCGGCGGTCTGCCGGAGCTGCTGGTCATCGCGGAAAGGGGAGAGGTGGATTTGGTGATCGTTGAATCCATCGACCGCCTGGCGCGCCTCACCGCAGACGGCACCAGGATCGAGCGCCAGCTAGAAGAAAATGACGTGGCGCTGTTCGCCGCCGATGAGCCTCTGAACTCCAGCGCCACTTCGATTCTCACGCGGCGGGTGAAGCAGGGAGTCGCAGAGTGGTATGTCCGCGACTTGATCGAGCGCAGCCGCGCGGGCATGGAGGAGTCCGTTCGCCAGGGCTGGCACACGGGCGGGCGACCCCCCTATGGCTACACGTTGGAGCCTCACACCCACCCGAATCCCCAGAAGGCCCGGGAAGGGCGCAAGAAGCATCGGCTGATCCTCGATCCAGTCAAAGCGCCAATCGTGGTGATGATCTTTGAGGACTACGTCGAGCGCGGGATGGGCCTGGGGACCATCTGCGAGAAGCTGAACAGCGACCTCGACCGCTACCCCCCGCCCCGCCGCAACCGCAAAGACGAGAACGACCTCCCGCAGACCTGGAGCAGGAGCCAGCTTCATTCGCTGCTGCGGAATCCGAAGTACACCGGCTACAACGTCTGGGGTCGCCACGACAAGCGCAGAGGCCGACCCGTCCTGCGTCCCCGCGAGCAGTGGGTCTGGAGCGCGGAGCCGACCCATGAGGCGATCATCAGCAAAGAGCTTTTCGCCGGAGTCGAGGAGCGGGCGCAGCGAAACGGACGCGGCTCGACGGGCGCGAAGCCGAAGACCTACGCCAGCCGGAAATCGAGGCGACCGGGACGGTTCTACGTCCTTCGCGGCAGGGTCCGCTGTGGCCTTTGTGGTCGCCGCATGGAGGGGAGCCATCAGAAGGGCTCAAACTGGTACCGCTGCCAGTACGTACGTCGCCATTCGGTCGCCGCCGCAGAGGCGGCAGGGCACCCTCGGGTCTTGGGCATCAAGGAGGACGTTGTTCTCGACGCTCTGCGGGACTTCATGGCCGAGCGTCTTTTCGGCCCTGACCGCCTGCGGCTGCTGAGCGATGAGTTGGCCGCCGCGGCCGGTGGAGACCTCCAGAACTTCGACTCAGAACGAAAGCGCCTCCAAGCCGAGAAAAAGAAAGTCGATGATGCCCTTCGCCGCCAGGCGCTTCGCCTTGAGGAGCATGACGATCCAGACCATCCGGTGGTGAAGCTCGCCAAGGAGCGGATCGAAGAACTGAGCAGCCAGCGCGGAGCTATCGAGCTTGCCCTAGACGAGTTGGAGCGCGAGCGCCCGCAGGGACCGAAGCCCGAGGAGATCGAGGCGATGCTCGCGGGCGTCCCCGACCTGAGAGAAGCCCTGACGGAGGCCGATGGAGAGGAACTTGCGGAGCTGCTTGACGCCTTCGATGTTTCAGTCAGCTACGACAAATCAGCAGGCAAGCTGGAGCTGAGCGCGGCGCTGACGAGCGACTTCATTCCCGCCCCAGAAAAGAAACGACCGCCCGGTGGGCGGTCGCGGAATTCTGACATAGCGGGGGCGGGATTCGAACCCGCGACCTTCGGGTTATGAGGTTTCTAGGCGGGGTTGACCAGGCTGGTTTTTGGCTTGTTCAAGCGGTTCCCGTTGGTCCGAGTTGGTCCTGGTTTCGCTCAATTTGGTACCCGATTGGTACCCGCCCCGCCTCGATCGTGATCCGGCCGCTGGTAAGGGCGGTTTCGCAGGAGCTTGGCCAAAAGCGAGTTAGGGGCACTCGATCTGGAGATCCTCGTGGCTGGAGCCGAGGAGTCTCGACAAGACGAGCGACATCTCTCCCCGACCGAATTGCTGGGGCTCTTCGGTGAGATCGAAGATCTCCATCAATCTACCCCCTGGAGACGCGGTATCGGGCGGTAGCGCCAAGCGCCCGCCAGCCGGCGGTGAAATGACCTTGACTCGCACGCTCTCCTCACCGTCCGGGCTCGGCAGGGAAGCATGCAGCGCGCTGCCGTCGAAAACCATGTCTTGATGCTGCGCCCGCAGAAAGACAGCCAGGTAGGTGACCCGCGGCTCGATACGACTGGGGTCCGGGCCAAGTGGAATCGCCGAGAGAGCCTGAGCATCAGCCAGGGTACGACGGGCGGCCGTGGTGAAGCGAGCGGATAGCGACTCCTCGTCATCCAGCATGAGGACCTCGCGGGTCAGCTGGGCGCGGTTGTAGCGCATGGCGCGATCGCGGAGCATCGCAATCAGGTCGATCACCGGGTCGGCGCCGTCGGGCCGGGCGCCCATATGAACGCGCTGGGACGCGGCCCGCTCACCATCCGGAAGTTCGAGCTGCGTTTCGAGAGAGAAGTTGCCATAGGGGCTTTGCCAGTCGAAGTCGAGCTGACCAGTGATCTCGAAGGCACCCTCGCGTCCCCCGCGGACCTCCACCTCGTGAAAGACATGGTGGCCATCAGGGTCATCGTCTTGGCGCCAGAGGAAGGCGACCGGCTCCTCCAGCTCAAGGGCGGCCTGCTCCGCCGAGGTGCAGCGGGAGCGGATGATGCGAAGTGCCTCGGCCCGACGGCGCAGTGCCTCCTGTGGTGCGAGCGGTTCGGGTAGCTTGAGACTAGGTCTCCCGACACCGAAACTGCGCCCGAGGATGCGCTCGGCGGCAGCGAGAAACCGGTGCGACGGGATCAGGGGACCCGGATGGGTCAGAACATCCGTGAGCGCGAGGCGCTCCCCGAAGATCTCAGTCGCGAGACCGGTTAATGCATCGCGGGCCTCGTCACGACGCACCGCGTCATCGAACGTGAAGGACCCATAGAGCGGCCGCCCGGCGAAGCTACCACGCAGAAGGAGATTCTCACCCGGACCGGCACCAATCACAATCATTCCCCCAGGAGGCTGGCGCAGCTCCGGGATCAGCTCGCCAAGACGGGCAAGGGAGGCCGAGCCGACGCCATAGTGACCTTTTTCAAAGCGACCGATCCGCGGAATCACCTCCTGACCGAACACCGACGAGGCAACTGCCGGGACAGGCATTCGGCCGAGCTCGTTGAAGGCGCGGCCGATGATCGCCACCTTGACCAAAGGCTCGCGCCAGTAGGGAACGACGGCCGCGGCGTCGTCCTGCTTGACCACGGCAACAAAGCTTCTCTCGGCAAGGCGCTCGATTGCGGCGATTAGCTGATCGCCGCCGAAGGTTGCGCGAACGTAGCGAAGAAGTGCATCAGCAAGAACAGCAGGGGAAGCCCTCTCGATCAGCTCGATCAATCCGGCTGCGAGAGCCAGCTCGTCGCGGTCAATGGCGATCGCATCGGCGAGTTGCTCGTCCTCGGCGAGGAGCCCGCTGGCGTCGGGCAGGAGACGGGCGATTTCCGGCATCCGATCGAAGGAGTCGTCGGCCCGATCCCAGTCCATGAGAAGGCCGATGGCGCGGGCAGAGGCTTCAGCACGCTCGTCCTCTTTCAAGATGCGCTCGACGACGAAGAGGCGGCGCTGCTCGTGGAACCACGGTCGACCGTTGACCTCGACGGAGAAGATCCGTGCACGAATCAGGTCTTCCTCAAGTTGCCCGACAGCGGTCGGGTCGAGGTCAAGGAGCTCTTGGAGTCGATTCGTGCCGGGGGGATCGCCGAAGACGCACAGGTTCCTGACTCGCAGCTTGTTCTCTTGCGCGAGCCCCTCCCAGGCTTCGCGGGTTCGAGCCTCGAAGGCTTGGCTGCGGGGCAT
>Ga0164302_10000305_pt1 | contig 13483 bp, 15 predicted proteins | sample Whisoiple_202_MG_FD_109714 | JGI IMG/M metagenome (GOLD analysis project Ga0164302, IMG submission 109714) | Soil microbial communities amended with pyrogenic organic matter from upstate New York, USA - Whitman soil sample_202_MG | ecosystem: Environmental > Terrestrial > Soil > Agricultural... | reverse complement strand
TTTCATAATAATCAAGATGGTCGTCTGGCTTCGTAAGGCAGGCAATCGAGCCGGCGCCAAGACCATTAACCGCGGCGTAGATGGGCCCTTTCTTCTTGTCCTGCACAGCGTCGATGGCTTCCGCGATGGCGGAATCAGGATGGTAGTAGGTGGACAGTTGCGGCCGGCCGGTGACCGGCCTGCCGTCGTCGGTGGTCAATCGCTGCGCCCCGTGCAATTCCATGCCATGGCGCAGCACGCGGAAGCGGCCATCCGGCGTCACCTCGATCTTGTGGACACCAAAGAAGCTCCGCGCGGTTTCCAGGTTCCTCGCATTTGGCGGGTAGGTTCGAGTTACCACGAAGACCGCGGCAAACAGCACGGCCAGCCGCAATGGGAAGTTACGGACCGCAATCGCGCACGCCACCAGTGCGACCACGGCACCCCAGACGATCCAGTTATAAGGTGGAATGACCGAAAAACCCCGGTGCAGCCCGGGCAGCGCCACGATCACAACAAGTGCAATCAGCATGACAAGAAGCCGGGCTTCCTTTTGCTTCGGCCAGCCGAGACCGGGCCGCGCCAGCGCCGCCGCAACCACCAGAAGCGGGTATTCGGCGGTCCATGAAAAGATCCGCGGAGCGATCAGGCCTGAAAAAATTCCACCGAGCACGCCGCCCAGCGACATGCAGAAATAGAACCGCGTGAGATAGGCTGCTTGCGGACGCGTCGCGGCCATCAAGCCGTGGCATATCATCGCCGTGACGAAGAACGTCAGCAGATGCAGTGCAACGTCGACGGTCAGCCATGTGCGGATATCGAGCGCCAGCGTCAGCACGAGCAGGGCCAGCAAGAACGGCTGCAGCTTGATCCAGGTGGCTTCCCGGACAAACCTGCGCTGGCTGAACACCAAAATGAAGCTGATCAGGTAGAGCGATAGCGGAAGCACCCATAGAAAGGGCGCGGCGGCGACGTCCGCCGTGATGTGAGTGGTCGCCGCGATCATCAAGGCCGACGGCACGAAGGCCAGCGCCACCCAATAGGCCATGCGACCAAACGCCGGGGCGGCTTCCGTCGACTGCGCCCGCGGCAAAACGGCCTCGCCTTCGCGGCGGAAGAACACCAGAGCCCCACATAATGCGATCAGCGCGATCAGCAGGTAATAGCCGGAGCGCCAGATGCCGCCCTGGAAGCTGAGTGTTGAAAACGGCTCGGCCGCGAACGGGTAGGCGAACAACGCCAGCAGGCTTCCGATATTGCTCGCCGCATAAAGGAAATAGGGATTTTCAGCCTGCGCAAGACCGGAGCGGGCGAACCAGGCTTGCAGCAGCGGCCCGTTGGCGGACAGCGCGAAGAACGGAAAGCCGATCGAAACACCGAACAGGCCGAGCAAGAACAATTGCTCGCGGTCGGGTGGCGGCAAGCCCCAGCCTTTGGCAATGGCAACCGGGAGAAAAACGGCCCCGCCCAGCATCACCGCAAGGTGGATCAGCAGAGCGAGCGGACCGCGTACAATGCGGGTCAGAATATCGGCATAGGCGTAACCGAGCAGCAAAATGCCTTGAAAGAACACCATGGCCACCGACCACACCGATGGCGAGCCGCCAAACCGCGGCAACACCATCTTCGTGAACATCGGCTGCACGGCGAACAACAATGCCGCGCTGAGGAAGATCGCCGCGGTATAGATCGGAATGATTAAAGCCAAAGCACTGTTTGTCTTGACGGGCGCGGCTTCGCTGCGGTTGCTCGCGGACATTCGTGTCACTCTAATAATTCCTTCCAGGCTTATTGCTATAGAGCGACCCTATCGCGTGCAAGCTGACCGTCGAATGAACAATATACCGGCTAGTACGCTCTCGGCGATAATTGACCGGAGGAAGGGAAGCGCGCAGACTCCCGACGCGGTGCAGCCGGAAGCGGCGGCGGCCGTCAAGCGAACGGCGCTAGCCTAGTCCCTGCTTCCCGAGGCTGCACGACAACCAGGGAGATGGAACATGCCGCTTTACATGTATCAGGCTGCCTACACTCCGCAATCCCTAGCCGCCCAGCTCAAGAAGCCGGAGAACCGGGTTGATGCCGTGGGCCGTCAGATCTGCGAGGCCGTCGGGGGCAAGCTCGTTGGTGGCTGGTATTGCTTCGGTGACTACGATCTCACCATCGTCGCCGATGTCCCGAACAACGAGAGCATGGCGGCCATCGCGCTGGCCGTCGCCGCGGGAGGTGCCGTCAAGTCCGCCAAGACGACGGTGCTGATGTCCGGGGCCGAGGCGGTAGCGGGCATGAAGAAGGCCGACGCGGTCGCCAGGGTCTATAAGCCCGCCCTTTAGGCAAGTCGCGGGGTGCAATGGCGGTCGGGTGGCAAACAGCCTTCGATGGAACGGACTTTCTTTAGCCCTTGATTGAAGGCGGCTGCAAAGCGAGCAAGTGGGCCCGGGTGCGGGGACGCTAACGAAGCCGATCACCCGCGGCCCCTGTCAGGCGTGCGCTGGAACTACCCTCGCTGCTGGAACAATTCTCACGATCATCTGTTGCACGAACTTCAAACAGAGAAGGAGCACCAACAATGGTGACGGAAGTGAGAGAAACAGGTTCCCTGATCGGCAGTGATAAGGTGGAAGGAACAGCCGTGTATGGCGCGGGCGATTCCAAGATCGGTCATATCGAGCGCGTCATGATCGACAAGTTGTCCGGCAAGGTTTCCTATGCGGTATTGAGCTTTGGCGGTTTTCTTGGAATTGGGGACGACCACTACCCCTTGCCTTGGCAGTCGCTGAAATACGACACCAATCTTGGCGGTTACCGCACCGGCATTACTGAAAGTCAGCTCAAGGGAGCGCCGAAGTACAGTAACGACAATGCCTGGAACTGGAACGATCCGGCGAGGGCTCGTTCGGTGAACGACTATTACGGCGTCGCTATGTAAGTGCTAAAAGGCCCGCTTCACAGCGGGCCTTTTTCTTCGCTTGCGAGCCAACGCAGCCAGCACCTTTTTCAAGCCAGTTGCAAACTGAGGGGCGGATTGTCTCCGCGGCCTAAGCGCGGGCGTCAGTGAGAAACGGCCCGGCGAACGCGCCGGGCCGTTTCTCAGGATCGAGTCTATTCAGCAGCGCCCTTGCTTCCAGAGACCAGGAGGGCAGCCGCGGCCATGCCAGCCGACTTTTCGCCCTCGGCTCCAGCCGAACGCGCGGCCATAACCACCTCTGGCCCAGTGGCCGCCACCGTGGCCACCCTTGGCGAGAATCACAGAACTGCCGGTTCCGTCGATGACCGAATTGGCAGGAGCAATCGGCATGGCTGAACCAGAGAATGCCGGCATTGCCACAAAAGCACAGGCGGCAAGGCCGATCAGCATTGAGCGTTTCATTGGCGTCTCCCTTCGCAGGCGTTCCCTTCGCGGCCGCAGCAGCGGCGCGCGAGGACAATGCTACCGCGTTGCAGGAGTTCCCTGAGCAGGCACTTCGAGAACGGCTACGAAGAAGAAAAATCCTGACGTAGTGAGTAATGAAGTCCGCCGAGTATCGGCGGTGAACTGATGATTCCAGTCCGCTGAAACGGACAGACCGGTGCATCTTTGTCCAACAACCGATGCCCAAGTGGCCGATCCTAAAACCTAGGTATGCCCCTCTCAACCGAACGTAACGTACGGATCACCCTCCGTACAATGGTCCGGTCCATCTCTATGGGTAAGCTTGGAGTATAGCTTGCGCAACCGAACGGCAGGAGAGCAGGAACTGCCCTACGGGAAAGCCAGGAGGTTGGAACGAGTCATGCGCTGGATGTTCGACATGGTCGGACGTTTGATTGCCCGGTTACAGAAGCCGGAAAACCACTGTGAGTCGTTCATTGTTGGGGATTCGACGGCCTTGAGCGACACCCTTCGACCCGGCGATGTTTTGCTGGTCGAGGGCAAAGGTCGTATTTCCGGCAGCATCAAATATCTCACTCAATCGACCTGGTCGCATTCGGCGTTGTACGTCGGGCCGATAGCGGGCGCTGCGACCGGGGGCGAGCCACACGTCCTGATCGAAGCCAATATCGACGAAGGTGTCGTGTCGGCGCCGCTATCGAAATATCTGCATTGTCAAACCCGCATCTGCCGGCCGGTGGGGCTGAGCGAAGCAGACTGCGAAAAGGTCTGCCGCTATGCTGCCGAGCGTATTGGTCTCAGCTACGATTTCAAAAACGTCGTTGACCTGATGCGTTATCTATTGCCATGGCCGGTGGCGTGGCGTCGGCACCGCGGAACAATCGCGCTTGGCTCCGGCGATGCCAGCCGCATCATCTGTTCCTCGTTGATTGCGCAAGCATTCGACGCCGTTCGTTATCCGATCTTGCCCAAGATCACGCGCGTCGAGAGCCAGACAGCGCCGCGCGAAATCGCCGAGATCCGTCACCCGTCGTTTTATTCGCCGCGCGACTTCGATATTTCGCCATACTTCATGGTGGTGAAGCCCACACTGGCGCGCGGCTTCAATTACAAAGACATGCATTGGGCCGATCTTCCCCGGGTTCACACCGCACAGGCCACGCTCGCTCCAGATATCGAAGGCGCGATCGCGCCGGTGGCCTAAGCCCGGTGCCGCGTTTCAGTTCACCCTGCCGCTGAACGCGGATACCGCGACGTGGGATTGCGCCGGTGGCGCGTTGTTTCATGGGTGTCTCCCCTCGCTACCGCAGTAGCGGCGCCTCACGACAATGTCACTGCCTTGCAAGAGTTGCAGAAGCCGGCCGTTCGGGAACGGCCGCTCACCGGTCTGCATGCGTTCGCTAAATGTATGGCGCAAGCTTCTCTTCGCGGGGTCACACCAAGCTAATGGAAGAGCCGCGAACGATTATTCGAATGGAGGTGATCTGCTTCACATTAGCTCCTGGGGATCCATGGTAGTCGTTTTTGCAATCAGCGCAATTAAGCATACTCGAGAGAACGGATATCAAGAAGGGAAGTCGAGCCAAGCAGGAAGGTGTGACATGCAAAAGTCTTTTGCTTATTCACCAGTCCATAAAATTATTCGGAACAATTTTTCGTCCAGACGGCAACTCTCGATAATCGCATTCGTTGGCGCAATCATGGTGCTGATGATCAGTTTGGCGCTTGTCGTCGAGCAATACGGCAGAAGCGATTCAGGAGTGCACAGCTCTCTTTCGCCGGCAAGCGAGTTTTCGTCGGGCATGCCCCTACCGTAGTGGGGCCACAATCCATTGATTCCGGCTCACCCATCGCCGGTCTATTTCGCTTACGACCAACGCGCTGCGAAGAAAAGCGGGTCCGTCATGAGCAACATCATCTTATTGTTCTTGTGTATGTTGATCGGAATTACGCTACGGCGATATGGCCGTGTCCCTGACAATGCCCATGTGGCGATTAACGGTTTTATCATCAATGTCTCATTACCCGCTCTTACATTGCTACAGATTCACGGCATAAAGCTGCAGTCAACGCTCGCCTATGCGGTCGCCATGCCGTGGCTACTGTTCACCATAGCGGTACTGTTCTTTTGGAGCCTTTCGAAGCTGCTGCAATTTACGCCGGCCACCACCGGCGGCCTCATCCTGGTGGCTGAGGCAATACGTCCTTCGTTGGCCTGCCGATGATTGAGACCTTCTACGGCAATAGCGAAATGCCGATCGGAATTCTGATTGATCGGCTCGGGACCTATCTGGTGCTGAGCACTCTGGGCATCGCGGTTGCCGCGCTTTTCTCGTCAGAGACCTCATCAGGAGCTGGAGTTCTCAAGCGCATTTGCACTTTTCCGCCGTTCATCGCGCTTTTCGTGTCGCTGCTGTTGCTGCCGGTTGAATATCCGCAGTGGTCAGTAGCCGTGCTGCGCCGTCTCGGCGATACGCTGGCCCCTCTCGCCCTGGTCTCCGTCGGACTACAACTGCGCCTCGATCAACTCAGCGGCATTAGGATGCCGCTGTCGATCGGCATCGCCTTCAAGCTGCTCGTCGGTCCCGCGCTGGTAATGCTGATATACGTCGGATTGTTGCGCGCAGCCGGGGATGTTGTGAAGATAACGTTGTTCGAATCCGCGATGGGACCAATGATTGGAGCCTCAATCGTAGCTATCCAGCACGGCCTCAATCCGCCACTTATTACTCTCATGGTGGGCCTTGGCATTACAGTATCTTTTCTATCCCTACCGCTCTGGTGGTACGTGTTGCAGGGTGTTTGAACGAGCGAGCGAGAGTGAGGCAGACGGCAAGATAGGGTGCCTTGATCAGCCACCGCGCAGTGCCGCTTATTCCCGAGACTGACTAACTTATGGCGTTGCAATCAATCCGTTCGCCGTTGCGACGATCCAGAGGTTGCCCCAACGCACGATCGAGTCGACGCGGCCCACCCCCGGCAAGATGTCCCCGCGTGTCACCGTCCAAACGCCGTCGGGGCCCTCGAGAATTGCCGTTGCGCCGCGCACCTCGCGGACTGTCCAACCCTCGATCGTTGTCGGCCTGGTCTCCGGGACCGCCACCATCATCTCGCGCGGCGGGACCGAGGCGCCGGATGGACTGGTGCTTGGCTGCACGACCGCGGCTGCGCGCGAGGATGCGGCGACCACGGGAGTGCCCAGCGAACTCGTCGTCGCCGGTGCTTTGCGAACAAGGCCATCGGTTTTGGCGGCTGACTTTGTTTCGGCGTCGGGAGTACGACGCAAATACGTGACCTTCTGTGTCGCCGGGCTGAAGGCCGCATCAATATCTGAAAAGCGATGCCAGTTTGCGCCGCCGGCCCATCCCAGTCCAAACGCGGCGACGAAAGCGCCTGCGATAAGCCGCGCGTTGTGTCGGCCTCTGCCATCGCCGTCGGGCGATATCAAGACATCGTCTCGACTGCGACTGGACAAATCCAGTGGGCAGATGATTGCAGGATGCGTCGGGGTCTCACCAAGCTGCCTCATGGCCGCATCTTCTAACGGCTCAATCTGTCCAGCGGGATTCGGCTGTTGGCCTTGCATGATCTGACCCTCTTGCGATTGTCGAATGATCATGCCTGAGGCTAAACGGAATCTTAACGCGAGGTCAGGCCCGGCCGAACCGAATCCTGCAAGGCGGCACGAAGGGAAGACGGCATGTGACCTGTCAGCCGCCGGTCAGCGGCGGCCAATGCCCCGCGCGTTCCAACTGCTCCAACTCACGCTGGTGAGACTTTGAAGGTCGGTCGCGAGCGGCCGCCTGGTTTGCCTCTCATGGGCAGCGATGCATCGCTCGGATTCCGCGATTTTCCGCTTCAGGCCGGCTATGGTTTTTTGCGTTTGGCCGGTCGAGCCGGACATCTCGCCCACCGTAAACCGGACTGTTTCGAGGGCCTTCACCGCGTGGCGGTTCTTCTTGAGCTGAACCCTGTGCCAGGCGATGTCGCTATTGCTGTCCGCAATCATGTCGCAGCCCCGCGATCTTGAGACTCGGTATTTTCGAATGGTTAAGGATCGGCGGGCTTGGTTAACGATTGGTTAATGCCGCGGTTGTTCAGCTCCTGGTGGCTCTCGGTCGGGCTGGCGAGGACGTTCGCACCCAAGGAAGTCGCACGAGGTTGGGATCGCGCGAAAGTCACGAATAGCTCTGCCAACCTCATTCCCTGCCGCTGTCCGCCGGTATAGCTTAACGATGCCGAGACCACGTCATGACAACCGCAGCGATGACACTTTATACCTGGTGGCGCTCCCAAGCGTCATTCCGCGTGCGGATCGCGCTGAACCTGAAGGGCCTCGAGGCCGAGATGGTCTTTATCGACCTCTCAAAAAATGACCAGTTTGCCGCGCCCTATCGGTCCATTAATCCAGAGATGGTTTTACCCACATTGATCGAAGGCGAGGGTCCGCCACTCAGGCAATCGCTTGCAATCCTCGAATATCTCGAGGAGCAGTATCCGGAGCACCCGCTATTGCCGACCGACGCACATGCGCGCGCGCATGTGCGTGCACTTGCGCAGGTCGTGGCGGTCGATGCGCATCCGTACGTGGTGCCGCGAGCACGCAAATATCTCCAGCAGGAACTCGGCCTTGACGATAAAGCATGGATGAACTGGGTGCGGCATTGGCTGGAGTCAGCGACCCGCACAATCGAAAACATGCTCTCAAATGATCCGCGAACAGGACGGTTTTGCTGCGGCGATGCGCCCACCATTGCCGATATCTGTCTGATACCGCATCTTGCGAGCGCGAAGATGCTGTACGATTGCGACCTTGAACCGTATCCGACCGTGCGAAGAATTTTTAACACCTGCATGCAGATTGATGCATTCACCCTCGCGCATCCACTGCAACAAGCAGACGCACCCAAGCTCGATTGATGTCAGGACGATCAGCGCGCCCAAATAGCAGCGTCGTGGCGGGCCTCGCAGCACTGCGCAATTGCTGCCAAACAGGCGGCCGCGCCCTTGCAACGAGTTGTGGCACAATAACAACACTAAAATGAAATCGCATGATCGAGGCCAGTACTGGCCACGGTTCTGCCCTTATTGGGCTTCGCCCTTAGCCTGTCGGATTTCGGTAGGTTGGGGGTACGACATGTCTTCCATCAGCTGTGCCAGAACTTCATACGTCGACATTGAAGCGAACCGTGTTCATCTTGGCGCGCCTTTGGTCCCGGCCGCTGGTGTGCGGAACGTCATTCAGCTGTTTGCCATTGCTCTGGCAGCAGCTTCGCTTGCGGCCTGCGCTCAATCCTCTGTGGTTAGCAAGATCTCCGAACCACCCGTCGCCAGTCGACAGGCGTCGCTGGAACACAATCGAAAGACGTCGTTCATGGTGAACAGGCCGGTGGCGGTCGCGAGAAAGCATACCCCGTTCTTGCCACGCAGGAATGCAACCGAGACGCAGGTTGCGTCGCACGGAATTGCCAGCTTCTACACAGAAGGAACCAAGACCGCGAGCGGCGAAAAGTTCGATACGAACGAATTGACCGCCGCTCATCCTACTTTGCCATTCGGCACCCAATTGCGCGTGACAAACGTCAAGACCGGGCGGTCCGTGACCGTTCGGGTCAATGACCGCGGTCCGTACGTTCCTGGCCGCGTGGTCGACGTCTCCTATGCCGCGGCCGAAACGCTGGGAATGGTTGGAGGCGGTATCGCCAAGGTCAAGCTTGACGTCGTCCAATAGCTGAGATCCTCGCTCGCGCGAGGTCCGAAAAGCGGCCGGGAGATTCAACCGGCCTCTTTCATCCAACGCACAATGCTCGGCCAATATTCTTCCAGCGTCCGCTTTCCCATGAACAGACCCAGATGATTGGACGGCGCGACTTCGCGGCGGATATTTTCGGGCGGCGTCCCTACCAGCCGTTCCACCGCCAGCAATTGTTCCGGAGCAACCACTTCGTCGGCGCTGCCGGCTAGAAGATACATTGGAAGCCGCAGGCGCGAGAGGTCGATCTTTTGCCCCAGCGCGATCAAGCTTCCACTGGCGAGCTCGTTGCGCCTGTATAGTTTCTCGATCACTTCCAGATAATATGCGCCCGGAAGATCGATGGTCCAGGAATTCCAGTTCTTGAAGACGGCTTCGAGCTGTGAGAATTCGGTCGAGCCGATCGGCTGAAGCGTCTGCAGGGATTCGCGAATGCCGTTAGCGTCCGTATCGTTTCCCCAGAATTTTTCGATATTGCGGCCGATCACACGACCATCGCCGAGATTGACCAGGCTCTGAAACATGACGAGGGGAGTCGCCTCGGCCATGGCCGACAATCGGGATTGCCGGGCGGCAATGTCGACCGGCGCGCCGGCCATCACAAGCTTGCGGACCTTGGCCGGAAATCGTCCGGCATAGACCAGCGATAGCCAGCCTCCCTGGCAAAGCCCGATCAGATCAACCACACCGCCGAGATGATCGACAAGGACATTGAGATCGGAAAGATATTGATCAATTCCGAGGAATCGCATTTCGGCGCTGGCCGAGCGCCAATCGGTCATGAACAGTCGTCCAATTTCGGCATCACGGAGCGCGGCAACGAGACTGTGCCCGGCGGCAAGGTCGGCAATGGCGGCGCCATGCAGCGCGAGCGGCGTGCAGAGCAGGGTGGGGACGTCACTTTCGAGCGACGTGAACTCACGCAGCCGGACAGCTTGCAAGTCGAGCGCAATCTTGCCCGGCGTGGCCCCTTCCGGCTCCTGCGAGGTGTGGCGGCCATCCGCATCGCCGGAGAATCCCAGAAAAAGCGCCGCCCAGGACGAGGCAACTTCCCCGGCTGAGGCAGCGGCGAGCGCCGGCCAGAAGAACGCCGAATAGGGGAATTGACCTCCGGGATACCGATCCATTTAACAAGCGCCAGGTTCCTCGCTGCCGTCTAGAGCTAGCTCAATTTCATCCCGCTTCAATCCAGGCGGGCCATTTTGGCGCGATCGCGATCCCGGCGCATGGCCTTTTGGGAAAGGGGGACTGGAAGAAATAGCAGACATTCCTCAATGCGGCGGCGCGAAAAATCGGCAGCTACCCGCCGTAATTCTGCACCAGGCTGCCCGCCACCAGCGACCAGCCGTCGACCAGCACGAAGAAGATCAGCTTGAACGGCAGCGACACCACGATCGGCGGCAGCATCATCATGCCCATCGACATCAGCACCGAAGCCACCACGAGGTCGATGATCAGGAACGGCAGGAACAACAGGAAACCGATCTCGAAGGCGCGTTTCACTTCGGAGATCATGAAGGCCGGCACCAGGATCCGCAGCGACAGGTCTTCCCGCGTGGCCGGCGGCGCCTCGCCGGAAAGGTCCATGAACAGTTTCAGGTCCTTTTCGCGCACGTTCTTCTGCATGAAGCCGCGCAGCGGCACCGAGGCGCGCTGCAGCGCGTCCTCGACGCCGATCTGGTTGGCGACCAGCGGCTTGATGCCGTCGTCGTAGGATTTCTGCAGCACCGGGCCCATCACGAACGCGGTCAGAAATACCGCCAGTGCGATAATGACGGAATTCGGCGGCGCGGTCGCCGTGCCGAGCGCAGTACGCAGCAGCGACAGCACAACGACAATCCGGGTAAAGGACGTCATCATGATCAGGATCGACGGCGCGATCGACAGCACCGTCAAAAGCGCGATCAGCTGGATCGCGCGCTCGGTGACGCCGCCGTTGCCCTGGCCGAGATTGATGCTGATGTCTTGCGCGAGCGCGGGATCCGCCAGCGATCCGGCGGCTATCAGGGTGGCAAGATATAAAACTCTACGCGGAAATGCCGCCGGCCTCACGGAGGGGTCTTTGGACGGCCCAACAATGACGCCATCTCGTCTTCGAGATTTTCAAAACCGCTCTTTTGCGAAGGCGCAGTTTCCGGCGGCACCGTCGACGGCTCGCTGCGGGGTGGTGCGCCGGGGCCCGGCGGCGGCTCCGGCGCCACCGGTGGTGCGCCGACCCGCGGCTCGGCCGCGGCGCCGGCGGGCCGGCGAAGTGCGGCTTCAAGGCGTTGCGCCATTTCGGCGAGATTTTGGTCCGCACTCGACAGCGGCGGGGACGGCGAGGGCGGCGGTGGCGGCGGTGGCGCGACGGGACGTTCCCCCATGCGAACCGGCGGCACCTTTGGCGCTTCGCTCGGACGCGGCGGACGCGGTATCAGCGGCTCGTTGCGCGATGTCACGCGCGACGGCATCGGCTCGGGACGCAGTTCGGGGCGGGGCTCGGGGCGGCCGCCCATTGGCTCCGGGGTAAACCCTGCCAGCGGATCGCTGCGCAAGGGCTCGCTGCGCCGTTCCGACAGCCCCGGCATCGGGCGGCGCACTTCGTCGGCAAAGGAGGGCCGCATCGGGCGCGGCGGCGGCTCCGGCATTTGCGGCTCGACTTGATCGAACCCGCTCGACCTTGAATCGGGTCTTGCGCCATCCCCCTCGTTCCAGCCGGATTCGGCCAGCGGCGGAAGCCGGGGCGATGGTTCGGCTGTGACACCGGGCCGTTGCGCTATCTGATCCCGCGCGGGCATCGCGCGCACGATATTGGGTTCTACGACGATATCGGTTGGGCCGCCGATCATCAGCAGGTGCTCGATGTGGTCGCGCCGCACCAGCACCAGCCGCCGGCGGCTGTCCACGGCGGCGGCGTCGATCACGGCCAGCCGCGGCATCCGTCCGCGATTGGGGTTGGCGCCGAGGCGATTGCCGGCGAATCGGCGAACCAGCCAGATGACGCCCCCGATCAGCGCCAGAACCACCAGGAATGCGAAGAAAAATGTCAGTGCCTGCATGCTTTGTCCCCGGCAAATAGCGTTTTCTTCAAGTCTCTCGTTTGAAGGCAGGTCGGAAACGGCGCAACAAACGGCGAATGAAGCCCGAGATCGGCCCTAATCTCTTAATTGCCCGCGGCAGAAACTGCCGCCCGTTATCTTAATAACCTATGAATCTGCCGAACCAAAACAACTTCTTCGGGCTCCAAACTTCAACGACTTGGGTTGTTAACGCAGCATTCGTGGCGAAAATGCGCGCAGGTCGATGAATCCTGCTCCGGATGCCCTGGCTCGCTCCCGGATATTCTTAACCCGCTGTTAACCATACACACGGCAAATTCTGCCTACCTCAGGGCATGGTGCCGAGGGGTGAAGGGCGGCGGCAATGTCCATCAACGATCTCCTTGTCTTGTCGGTGTTGCGCACCAAGATGCAGTGGCACCAGGAGCGTCAGCGCGTGCTCTCCGAGAACGTCTCCAACTCCGACACGCCGAATTTCAAGCCGCGCGATCTGGTCCAGCCGAAATTCGATTCGACCGCCGCCGGCGCCGGATCGGTGGGATCGCTGGCGATGATGCGCACCGCGACCGGCCATATTGCTCCCTCGGGCGGCGGACAAAGCTTTGCGCTGGATCGCAAGGCAAGCTTCCAGACCAGGCCCGGCGGCAATGCCGTCAATCTCGAGGACGAAATGCTCAAGGTGTCGGCCAATCAGATGGACTACGCGGCGGTGACCTCGCTCTACAGCAAGAGCCTGCATCTTCTGAAGACCGCGATCGGCAAGGGCTGAGGCCGGATAACGGCAGGAGGACAAACATCATGGCAAGCGATGGAGGGGATTTCGCCCGCTCGATGAGCATCGCGACCTCGGGGCTGCGCGCCCAGGCCGGGCGGATGCGGGTGATCTCGGAGAATATCGCCAACGCGGATTCCACTGCTGCGACCGCCGGCGGCGATCCCTATCGCCGCAAGGTCCCGACATTCACCTCCGAACTCGACCGCACCCTGGATGCCAAGGTGGTCGCGCTCGGCAAGGTCAGGCCCGACAGCGCTGCGTTTCGCGTCAAGCACGAGCCCTCCAATCCGGCGGCGGATACCGCCGGCAACGTCAAATATCCCAACGTCAACCCGCTGATCGAAATGACCGACATGCGCGATGCGCAGCGATCCTATGAAGCGAACCTCAACATCATCAGCGCCACACGGGATGATTCAACGCACCCTCGACATCCTCAAGGCCTGAACAGGAAAGCTTTAGCCATGGCTTCACCCACAGTCGCTGCAAATGCCTACGCCAGCCTTGCCCGCATCCTGGACAGCGGCGGCGCCGGCAAGGCTTCCGAAGCGGGCGGGCCGTCGTTCGGA
>Ga0164302_10000304_pt1 | contig 13495 bp, 15 predicted proteins | sample Whisoiple_202_MG_FD_109714 | JGI IMG/M metagenome (GOLD analysis project Ga0164302, IMG submission 109714) | Soil microbial communities amended with pyrogenic organic matter from upstate New York, USA - Whitman soil sample_202_MG | ecosystem: Environmental > Terrestrial > Soil > Agricultural... | reverse complement strand
TTTTTTATTACTTATTTGATCAAGTAATTCATCAGCAGATAATACTTTGTCCTCTTTTTTTCTTATTACTGGTTTTAATAACAATAAATTGTATACATCAACTTTTCTTTTATTTTCAGGTAAACTAGCATGACTATTTAATCTTATGGCTCTTCCTATTACTTGTTCTAATTTACTATTATTCCATGTTTTTTCTAATAATATTACTGTTCTAGTATTTTTTAAATTTAAACCTTCACTTCCACTACTGCTAATAATAATAACTTTATTTTTATTATCATTATATTTTTGTATATTTGTGTCTTTTTCTTTTTGTGTTAAATTACCAGTTACTTCACTAAATGGTATTTTTAATTTAATTAATTCTTGTTTTAATAATTCAACTCCTGCTCCTATCCAATTACTGTATACTAAAACTTTTTTGTTGTATTCTAGATCTTTTTGTATTTTGTGTATAGTCCATTTTATTTTTGGTGACCCAAGATCATGTGTTACTACATTACTAGCCTTTCTTATTCCATTATAAAATGATTTCAAATTCATTGTATCTTTAAAAGTTGTATGTAATTCTTTTTTTATATCTTGTTGTATTTCATAATATTTATCATAGTATTCTTTTGACATTCGTAATTCTATTGTATGATTTATTCTTTCAGGAAATGATTCATTTTTTTTCGATTTCATATAATAAGATATTCTACATTTTAATATCGTCTTTAATGCTTCAAGTCTCTTAGTTGAATCTCTTATTCCAGCTAAACGTTCTACTAATCCTGATGTAACTTTATATCCATTAATTAAAGATAATTCATTTGCTATTTCTCCTACATTATTTCTTACTATTGTTGCTGACAAAAGAATAACTTTATATGCTCCTTTAGAGTAATCAAATAATGTTTTATATCTAATTGAACTTGGTGATAAAAAATTTTGTGATTCATCTATTACAAGTATTGTATCGTAATTTGCTTGAAGTCTTTCTTTTTTAATTTTATTTATATATTTGAGATAAGTATAAACTTTTATTTTATCGTATAATTCAGGTGTAAAGTCTTGCTTAACTCTACCCAATTCTTTTTCGTAATTAGACACTAAACTTGCAGGTGTAAGTACTATTACATGCTTTTGAGGATATTTAGTTAACAAACAACGAACCATTGCAATTGATGTTAAGCTCTTACCTGAACCCAGAGAGTGGAAAAGTAATAGACCTCTATTTAATGGATTTAATATAAAATAAGCAGGTATTTTTTGATATTCTTGTAATTTTATACTTTTATATTCTAAACAATTTTTAGACATACTTTATTAATTACTTAGTTACTTACAAAATAAAAATTAATTAATTTTTGTTTTTATTTTTTTTGTAATTTTAATATTAAATGGCTGTGAGTAAAGTTAAAAGTAAATCGGTTAAAAGTTCAAGTAAAATTAAGTCAAATAAAAGTCCTATTATTAAAAATAGTTTAATTACTAAAGGAGTCGTTGGAACAACATTAGGAGCAACAGCTTTAGCAGGTATTAGTTTACTTGGACTGAAAATGAGTAAGGATAAAAAGAATTTACAAAAGGAACTTGATAACACAAAAGCTAATTTGTCACTTTCAGATAAAAAAAATATGGATTCATTAAAAAAATGTTTATTTGATATTGATAATAATGAAAAAATTTATAAAAATACAATAGAAACATTAGCTAAAAAATCAGAAAATGATAAAAAAACTATTATTGAATTACAAAAACAAATTACTCAATATAAAACAAAAGAAGAAGAAACACAAAAAATTTTATCTGAATGTAAAATAAAAGAAGAATTTTATTTAAAATTATCAAGTCCTTATGAACACTTAACAGATTATGAAATAAGAAATGCTGCAAATATAATAAATCAAAAAATTATACAACTTTTTGAATGCCCAGAGTAAATTTTAAACTTATTCTGTTAAATTTTCTGTACTTTTATAATAATTTGGATCATGTGGTCTATTAGGGTCAATATTCAATAAATTTTTAGCATGTAAAATATATTCATAAAGAGATTTTATTTTTTGTTTTGGTCTTGGAATAGAATTATTATGTTGATTAATTTTATTTTCATCTTGAATGTAATTTAATCTATAATTAAATTTTGATTCTTCCATATATTTTTTAAATGAATAGGGTTTATTTAAAGCATTTTCAATATGTATACGATCTTTTTTGTATTGATTATATTGTTCAATATTTCCAACTGCACCTATACCATAATTTTCTTTATAATGAGAATATGCTTCTTTTATCATGAAATATGCTAGAGGACTTGATGCAAGTAATGTACTCGCAGCTATTAATGATTTTTTTAATGAAGAATTTTCTTTTTCTGGCAAACTTTCAGACTTTAACTTTGTAAACTTTGGTTTAACATCTTTTACCACCTTTGTAGACTTTGGTTTACCATTTTTTACCGACTTAGACTTTGGTTTAGATTTAATAGGCTTACTTTTAACTTTTGTAGACTTTGGTTTACTAACCATTTTTATTAATTGTTAACTTACAAAATAATTAATTTAAAAACAAAAAATAAAAAATGAATGACATTAAAAGAAAATTTATATATTGGTTATATAGATTTACAAGTATTACCAGAATATTTTAGCAACTATAAAGAAATTGATTTTAGTTGTAATTATATTACTTCACTTAACCAAACAACATTTCCTATTTGTTTAAAAACTCTTGTCTTTAGTCATAACCAAGTAAATTCATTAAGTGACGTCAAATTTCCTAATTGTTTAACTGATCTTTGTTTTAGAAATAATAAAATTACTTCATTTAGCTATACACTTTCCCTGATTATTTACATGAATTATATTGTAGTCGTAATCAAGTTATTTCACTTACTAATTTACCAGATTCTTTAAATATACTAAACTGTAGTTATAATGACATTAAAACTCTCCCAAAATTACCAATTAATTTAAAAAAAATATGGTGTTGTAATAATCAAATTAAGATAATAGAAAATTTACCTTTAGGTTTAACTAAATTTTTTTATAATCTTAATCCTATTGAATATGTTGATAATGTAAGAATAAACAAAATTAATTTTACATTAGAAGGATACCAAGCAATAAGAAGAATACAAAAACGAATGAAAAGAAGATACAAAATAAAAAATGATGCAAGTAGAATAATTGGGAGACAAGTACTTCATTGGTTACATTCTGCTCCTAATGGAATATTGTTTTTGAAAAATTTTTATAAAATAAACAATTAATTTACTCTTTTTATATTATTAGTTAATTTAAAAAAGTTAAATTATAATAATACATGAAATTAGTTTTAAATAATAGTAATTTGCAAGAATTACCAAAAAAATTTAATGATAAATTGACAAAACTTGATTTTTCGAACAATCAAATTATATCACTTAATAACGTACATTTTCCGTGTAATTTGCAAGTATTAAATTGTAGTGGTAATCAAATTACAACTCTTAATAAGGTGCATTTTCCAACTTTTTTAGAAACAATTATTTTTTCATTTAATCAACTAACAAAAATTAGTAATTTACCAAATTCTTTAAAACAATTTGCTTGTATATTTAATCAAATTACAAAAATAGAAAATTTACCAAATTCTTTAGAATTTTTTTGTTGTAATAATAATCAAATAAGAGTAATTGAAAATTTACCTTTAGGTTTGAAATATTTTTTTTATAATGGTAATCCAATTGAATACGTTGATAATGTAAAATACTCTGATATTAATTTTACATTAACAGGTTATCAAGCAATTCATAGAATACAAAAACGAATGAAAAGACGATACAAAATAAAAAATGATGCAAGTAGAATAATTGGGAGACAAGTACTTCATTGGTTACATTCTGCTCCTAATGGAATATTATTTTTGAAAAACTTTTATAAAATTTCAAGTAATTAATTTAACTACTTTCTTTATCAAAGTATTTACAACATTCTTTACAAACTTCAGTTGGACTACTCTTCCTGGTTTGTTTTATTTTTATAAAATTAATTTTTTCACAAATTTTATTACATGATCTACAAATTTTGTTGTTTGGTAATTTTTCATTTTCAAATTTGTCAAAATAATCTAAAACATATTTTTTACAAATTTTTACATATTCATTGTCACTGCTATCAAAACAAATTACATTTTGTTCCACATTACAATTATCACATAATGCATAATTTATTCTTTTACTTCTACCATAACTAGCTGAATTATTTAATATAGCAAAGTAAGTTTTATTATTCATTAATTAATGTAAATAAAAAATAAAGTAAATTTAAATTTAGTTTATTTTGTAATGTTAAGAGTAATATGTCTAGTTCTAATAATAATGCTATTAATAGTATTTCCACTTTATTCTTAAATAATACAACTAATCAACCTATTACTCTTTGTTCTGGTGGAGGATTAACTACCATTAGTAATGGTCTTACTTCTACTGCTGGTACAACAAATCTTGGTACAACAAATACTGGTACATTAAATACAGGAAATTTAACAATTGCTGATGGATTTTCATTCACTATAACTACTGGAAATTTAACTAATACATCTGGTAATACTACATTGGGTACAACAATAATAAATTCTTCTGGTACATTGTCTTTATTAAATACTCTTGCTTCTACAAGTACAATTACTGGATCACTTATTGCAGCTGGTGGTGTAGGTATATCTGGTGCCGTTTATATTGGAGGAGGATTAAATTCTAGTGCTACATTAAATACTTTAGGAGCAACTACATTTAATGCTAATGTAAATATGAATTCAAATACCATAACTAATTTAGCAACTCCACTTAATCCTGGTGATGCTGCTAATAAAGGTTACGTAGACAATGCTATTCAAGGATTATCTACTAAATTAAGTGTGATTGCAACTACTACTACATCAGGAACTTTATCTACTTCATTTGTTAATGGATCTATTATAGATGGGGTTACACTGGTAACTGGTGACCGTATTTTAATTAAGGATCAAACAAATATGGTAGAAAATGGTATTTATACTATTAATGTAACCGGATCTCCAACTAGGGCTAGCGATTTTTTAGCTGGAGCTCGTGCAAGTGGTACTTATGTATTTATTGAAGAAGGAACTAACTTTGCTGATGCAGGATTTGTATGTACAAGCGATTCTCCATTAGATATAATTGGAACTGACAATTTAACATTTGTTCAATTTTCTGGTGCTGGACAAATTATAGCTGGAACTGGACTAAGTAAATTAGGTAATACATTAAGTGTAAATGCTTCACAAAGTCAAATAACGAGTGTTGGTACTTTAACGTCTCTAACAGTTGGTTCAGGTGGTTTAACAAGTACCGCTGGTACAACAAATTTGGGTTCATCTACATTCGCTGGATCAAGTACAATTAATATGGGTAATAATATTGTTGGTAATGTTGCAAGTCCTATTTCAGGAAGTGATGCTGTAAATAAAACTTATACTGACAGTTACACTCTTTTGAAATTTAAACAAACTGTAAAGGCAACTACACTTGTTGATGGAACTTTAGCTACTTCTTTTGCTAATGGATCTATTATTGATGGAGTTACTTTAGTAACTGGTGATCGTATCTTAATTAAAAATCAAGTTACAGCAAGTGAAAATGGTATTTACATTGTAAATGCATCTGGAGTGCCTACTCGTTCTATTGACTTGAATACAGGATCTAGTGCATCTGGTGTAATTACTTTTACATTAGCAGGAACTATTAATATAGGATTATATTTTATTTGTACAAATTTAACTGGAAGTGATATAGTTGGTACTAACAATTTAACATTTGATTCTTATACCACAGCATTAGCTGGAACTGGATTAACAAAAGTTGGTAGTACATTTAGTGTCAATGCTTCACAATCTCAAATAACAAGTCTTGGAACTTTGACATCTTTGAATGTAAATACATCAATAACAACTGGGTCTTTGGTTGTTAATAGTAAAAATATAACTCCAAGTGCAAATGATATCTTTCAAGAAGGTACTTTAACTTATTCTGGCGCTTTACCATTAGTTACTACAGATGTTACAGGATTATTTGTAAGTAATACTACATGTCGAACATTTAAAGCAATGGTATCGGTAACTATATTAACCAGTAATTCATTGAATTTATATCAATTATTTGATTTAATTGCAATACAAAATGCAAGTGGGTTTGTATTGATTTCTGAAAACTATTTTGATTCTACACCTGTTACGTTTACTATTACAAGTGGAGGCCAAATAAGGTATGCTATTGGAAGTTTAGTCAATGGAGGAATATTTGTTAGTGCCAAGTTGGCATTTAGATTGACTTCACTTACAATTTAAAATACCCTTATTATAATTGTAAGCCGGCATCATCATTGTTTGTAATTCATACATTTTAAGTTTAATTAAATTTATTTTTTAAATTAAAAGTTATTAATTATTTAAAAAATTTTTTGTTAGTAAATCAACTACTTTAATTACCAATATCTAGAGATCTTTGAAAATTATTAGGTGTAATTGAACTGTTCCCCCATGGACCCACCTCCTTGTTTGGAATATAAGGATCCGATCTTAAACCTAAATTAGCATTTTTCATGCTCGATCCAACAGTATCGATACCAAAGTTATTAGAACTTACTAGGTAATTGCGGGCACTTAGGTCACTGGTAGGGGTAAGTTCTCCTTCCCCAACTGGAACATCAGATTTTGGCAATAAGTCCATAGGTAAAATATCTTTTCCAGTAGTTTCAAAATTAATTGCTGATCCCATAAAGTTTTGGTCATTAGACGAAAAGTCTTGTCCAGTCGCAGCCATGACTGGAATTTCAGTTACAACACCTTCAGTTGCTTGTGTTCCTTCAGTTCCTTCAGTTACTTGTGTTGGTTGTTCGGCAGAGTACTCTCCATATGGTAGATCATACATTCCCTCAGATCTCTTTTTAAGAAGATAAAGAATAGCAACAATAAGCAAAACTACCCCAACAATTTGTAAAATAGCGGAATTTTTTTCAATAAAATTTTTTAGATCCATTGTTGTTTATATTACTTATAGAAATAAAAAAAAAGAATTTTTCTATAAACAAACGAACTTTTTTTTATACTAAAAAAATAAAAAAAAATAAAAAAAAATAAAAAAATTATAACTCAAAAAAATCAAGATCGTCGACATTTTCTTTTTCAACAATTAATTCTTCTTGTTCAATTTCAGATTCTTGTTGTTTTTTTAAATCCAATTGTTCAATTAATTGTAATTGTTGTTTCTCAAGTTCTTGTTGTTCAATTCTTTCTTGTTCAATTTCTTGCTGTTTAAGTCTTTCTTGTTCAATTTCTTGCTGTTTAAGTCTTTCTTGTTCAATTTCTTGCTGTTTAAGTCTTTCTTGTTCAATTCTTTCTTGTTCAAATTCTTGCCGTTCAATTTCTTGCTGTTTAAGTCTTTCTTGTTCAAGTTCTTTTTGTCTTTTTAATTCCAATTGTTCAGTTAATTGTAATTGTTGTTTCTCACTTTCTTTTTGTTTTTCAATAGAATTTTCTTCCGAGTCAGAATCAGATAAATCTAAATCAAAATTAATTTTTGAATAAACTTTTTTTTTACATAATTTTATATTTTTTATATAAATATTTATTTTAAATTCTTTTTTACTAAAAGTAATATTTTTTATATGCAATATAAATTTACCTAAAAATGGAAATGATGGTTGTTCTACTTTTTCATTTAAAATATTTACAATACATACTTCAGAATCACTTTTATTTACATTTATTTTTACGTGGCCCAATTCATTTACACTTGTAATTTTAACAAGTGATTCATTGATACGACTTTCATTAAATTCTTTTCCATTAAAAAATTCTTTTGATTTTACATATAAGAATTCTACAATGTGATTACTTAAACTTTCAAATAAATTAAAAAAATCTCCATTACTTATCATTTCAAATGTCAAGGTATTAGAATCTAATTGGTTTAAAACTGGAGTCTGAACAAAAAAAGGGTTTTCATTGTATGAAATATTAGATGTATAAACTCCATCAATTTTCTTTGGTTTTGATAAAGTAAGAGTTTTGTTATCAATAATAATATTTTTGTATCTTAGCGGAATAGTATTTGCCATTTTACTTTAATTTTAGTAATTTAATTTTTTAATTAAACGAATTAATTTTCTATCTTAAAAGTAATATGGAAAAACAATTAAAAAATTTAAAGTCTCCAGTTGCAATTCATAAATTTTGTATTGAAAATTCAAAATTTTGTATAAAAAATAAAGATCTAGTATGTAAAAATATATTACGAGTAGCTGGATATAAGGTTCCAAAAAAATATGATAATCAATATTGTATTATTTTTAAAGAATTATCAAAATTAGTTGGATCAGTTGAAACTAAAAATAAAATTACAAAAATTGAACATGAATTATACCTGTATTTTGACAAGAAACTTTATGATGTATGCAAAGAAATTTGTTCTGATTTATTACTTGAATTCTTAAATTTTAATGGAATAATTATTAAAAGAAAATTAAAGAGAAGTAATGCTTTATCAAATTTAGATTTAAATAAGGTTAATGATCGTAAACCTACTATTAAAGCTACAAAGTCTCTACAAGATCGTAGTACTGTTAGAATGTAAATTAACCTTATTTTTATTTGTATTTGTATTATTAGTTATGGACAAGATACAACTTTTTTTGAATTTTTTAACTCCTGAAGAAATTCAAAATTTTTGTATAAAAAATTCAAAGTATTGTAGAGAAAATAGAAATTTAATATGTAAAAGCATTCTAAAAGCAAGTAATTACAAAACACCATCTAAATATAATAACGTTTATTGTATTATTTATAAAGAACTTACCATACTTGTAAAAGACTTGGTAACTAAAAATAAAATTTCAAAAATTGAAAATGAATTATATTTACATTTTGATGTAAAAGTTTATAATAAATGTAAATCATCTTGTTCGCTTTTATTAATTGAATTTTTAAAATACAATGGAATTAATATACATAAAACTAAAGAACTTGAATCTACAACTTCTTTAATTATAAAAAGAAATCAATCACTGTCTACAATAAAAGACAATATAGAAAAATTAAGAATTTCAATTTAATTTCTAAGTAAATTAATAATAACTGATATTTACTTTGTCAAAGAAATAAATGATACTGGAGTAATACTTCAAGACTCTAGTAATAAATTATTATTTTATAAATTTAATGAATTTATAGGTAAATCAGATTTAATTAAATTTTTACATAAAAGTATTATACTTGATTTAAACAAAGTTAAACATGAACTAACAATTGGCGTATTAAATCCCAAAAAGGAATACAAAAATTATATTATATATTATCATTTTTATTTAAGTTAATAATAATTTACTTTACTTACATTTTGGAATTGTCTATCTAAAGTATTACTTTTACTTGAATCACGAGAAGAACTACTTGGTCTTTCACTAAGTAAGTTGATTGGTTTATTCGGTTTGAAATATGGATCTGCATTAGGAAATATCATTGTTGAACTATCTTCGATTAAATTTTGTTTATACATTTCAATATAAGCTGGTTCATATATTCCTGTGTATTGCTCAACAATTTCTTTATTTGACTCCATATCTAATTGCATTTGTTTTACTTTTTCTTGATAAAATAATGCATTTGCTTGATCAAATGTTAAATTTGATTTAATTTTAATTTCTGGTCTTTGTTTTGAAATCATTTTTTTCATTTCATTTTGCGAAATTTTAGAGTCAGTTTTTTGTGCATTTAATTTTTTTTTATATTCACTATTATTACGTAATTCTTTAATTTTTATTTGTGTATTTGGAACTTCGCGATATTTTAATTTAATATCCTTTTGTGGTTTATCAATAATTAATCCTTTATATGTAAGTATTTCTAAAGGAGACATGCTTGTTTGACTTTCAAAACCCATTGGTTCTTCAAATTCTTCTTCTAAATAAGCAGCATTACATCCATATTGATCTTTATGTACTTCAAATGCAGCATTAAATTTACCATTGTGAAATTTTTCATTTTGAAAAATATTTATTTGTTCATTAGTATAATCTGATGGATTATATTTTTTATTTATTTTTTTTCTTGATCCAAATATACTATCTAAATTGTCTTGAGAATCACTTGTATTACTCGGTAATCCATGATCTACAAATGCCATTTTTCTTGTATCATGATTATTATAATTTAAATTTGCTCGAGTATAATTAGTTTCTTCAGTGTCTTTGAAATTACCTTTATAATTTGTAGCATTAATATCAATTTTATTTGAACTTATTTTTCCATCTAAACAATTACGTATATAATTATAACATTCAACAAGTAATTTAAATTCTGTTTCAGTATTGTTATTTTTATCTGGATGAAGTTGTATTGCTTGTTTAAGATATGCTTTTTTTAATATTTTTTTATCACAATTTCTTGAAACTCCAACAATTTCAAATGGATCAATATCAAGATCCTGAAAATATTTAGCAGACATTTTTTTATTATTACTATTATTATAATTTTAATTTTAAAAAAAATATTAAAATTAAATTTAAAAAAATTGTGAGTAACTGGAAGATCCAGATAATACTGAATTAACTTGAATTCCAGCACTTTTTTGTTCTTCAAAAGCCCTATTAAATGCATCATTATCAAATTTTTCAAATCCCGACAATTGTTTTTCAGGTAAAAAATCTGGGTTGTATTCAGTTTTAGGATCAATAAATTTTTTTTTAATTAATATATCTAAATCTTCAGCGTTTTCACTAACTTTTTGTTGTTCAAATGCTGCATTAAATGCATTATTATCAAATTGTCCTTTTGAATCTAAAAATAAATGTTCTTTATTGTTATTAAAATGATCTTTATTATTTACTGACATTTTTGGATTAAAGTCATTAAATACATTATTAAATTTTTCATTATCAAAATTATTTTCATTATTAAATAATTGTGGATCAAATTTTTCTTTAATAATTTCTTTTTCTTTTTGATTAACTGGAATATTATCAAATTTATCATATATTGCATTTAATGTATTACTATTATTAAGTTTATATTGTTCTTTTATTAATGGAGACCATTTACTTTTAGTAAAAATTTCATTAAATGCGGTATTATTAAATTCATTTTTATGGTTAGTAAATAATATTGGATTAAATTGTTCATTAATATTTTTTTGTTCTTGTTCAGTTAATTCAGTAAATATTTTTCTTAAATCGTCGTCTTTATTAATTAAAAATTTGGATTCATTAAATGCATTATTAAAAGATAAATTATCAAATATATTTTCTTTATTAAATAATTTTGGATCAAATATTTGTTTAATACTTTCTTGATCTAAATCAATATTTTTATCGAATTTATTGAATTTATTATCAAATTGATCAAGTCCATTTTCAATTTGTTTTAATGTAGGAAATATAATTGAATCAATTTCGCTTAAACTAAATTTATTAGCTGATGTATCTCCATATGAAATATCAGTAAAAGTAGATTTTAATTTGTTTAATTCACTTTCTTTAACACGTAATTCTTCAATTAACTTGTACAATTCATCAATTTCTTTTTTATATTCAATACATTTACAAGTCTTTTTTTTAACTGGTTGTCTCTTTGGGTCACTAATTATCTCTTGCATTATAGTTAACTATTTTTACATAAAAAAAAATTAATAAATAAACTTATTTTTATTTATTAATATTACTTGAGTGATAACTATTTTAATGATATTTTATAACTTATTTTATTTCTTAATTTTTATGTAAAAATTTAACAATATCTAGGTGACCATATTTATCTGCAAAATCCATTGCATATGTTGTACAACCTTCAGTCCTCTCCGCGTGTAAGTATTTAACAATATCTAAATGACCAAAACGAGCTGCATAGTTCATTGCATCTGTTGTACAACCTTCAATTCTATTTATATCTAAATAAACTACAATTTCTAAATAACCATTTAAAGCTGCCAAGTCCATTGCATTTGTAGTACAACCTTCAGTCCGTTCCACGTGTAAAAATTTAACAATATCTAGGTGACCAAAACGAGCTGCATAGTCCATTGCATTTGTTGTACAACATTCTTTACGATTATTATGTAACCAAATTATAGTATCAAGATCACCATTTGCAGCTGCCCAGTCCATTGCATGAAAAGTACAACCTTCAGTCCGCTTCGTGTGTAAAAATTTAACAACATCTAGATGACCAAATTTAGCTGCCCAGTCCATTGCCAATGTAGTACACCCTTCAGTTCGGTTTATATATAAAAATTTAACAACTTTTAAGTGACCACCTTGAGCTGTCCAGTCCATTGTATATTTAGTACAACCTTCTGTACGATTTATATGTAAAAATTTAACAACTTTTAAGTTACCACCTTGAGCTGCCCAGTCCATTGTATATTTAGTACAACCTTCTGTACGATTTATATGTAAAAATTTAACAACATCCAGATGACCAAAATAAGCTGCCCAAATCCAAGTATGTTTTTCATGATTATATAATTTATTGGTCAAATAATTATTATTTAATAAAATAGCTAATTTAAAATTAATGAAATTTAAAAGAATTTTATCAAATATTTCATTTGGTAATCCAGTTTTTTTTTGTATTTGTGAATAAAGTTTGTTCATACTAATTTAGATTTAATTTATTATTAATTTTTAAATAAACTTATTTTATTTGTTAAATTCAAACTTGTATGGCAGATTCATTGACATTAACACTTATCCTTATATTAATTATTATAAGTTCAATATTATTATATTTTACTTTAACAAAAAAAGTATGTAAAGATATAATAAAATACAAGTTTATTCCTAGAACTTTTAAAGAAACTCAAGAAAATCCGCTTTCAATAAAAAATTTATTTGATGGTATGTTTACAAAGAATTCTATTAATGCATAAATTTTACTTTCTAAATTGAATGTCACTTTTTTCTAATTCTTGTTTTACTAACAAACGAGTATTAACTCCAATATAACTATTAGGCTGAAGTACAGTTTCTTGTAATGGAAAATCAAATCTATAATTTTTTTTTTCATTTTGTGGTTGACACGATTTATGTTGACGAGTATCGGTTGGTGTCAAATAACAGTTTTCACTTGATGTTAATTTTAAATTACTACTTTTATTAAATTTAGATTTTTTCTTTAATTTTTGAGTATCACACCCCGAATTAATATGATTAATCCCTCGTAATTCTGAGTCTAAATCTACAACACTTTCATTACTAATTGGTAACCCATTCCCGGATACTTGTTGATAAGGTGTATAACAAGATGGATTTGTCATTGTTCTCTCAGACAAGAAATAATTTCCTTGTCTTTTAGATTCTTTAAATTTAGTGGACTCATCGCAAATAATTCTGTTATTCAAAGGAGTTAAAAATTGATTAATATTGTCAACACTTTTTTTAATATTTGGTAAAGTATTAAATGCAGAGTAATTCATTTAAATTAATAATAATAAAATAAATTTAAATATCAAGTTTAA
>Ga0164302_10000302_pt1 | contig 13515 bp, 12 predicted proteins | sample Whisoiple_202_MG_FD_109714 | JGI IMG/M metagenome (GOLD analysis project Ga0164302, IMG submission 109714) | Soil microbial communities amended with pyrogenic organic matter from upstate New York, USA - Whitman soil sample_202_MG | ecosystem: Environmental > Terrestrial > Soil > Agricultural... | reverse complement strand
CGGCCGCGTCGTAGATCGAGAAGGTGGACTTCATCCCGACCTTGGCGGCCTCGCGGCGCAGGATCCGCACGCAGGCGCTGTGGAAGGTCATCACCCACATGGCCTTGGCGCGGGGGCCGACGAGGGCCGCCACACGCTCGCGCATCTCGGCCGCGGCCTTGTTGGTGAACGTGATCGCCAGCACCTGGCCCGGCTGGACGCCGCGCGCGCCAAGCAGGTAGGCGATGCGGTTGGTGAGCACGCGGGTCTTGCCCGAGCCGGCACCGGCGACGATGAGCAGGGGGCTGCCCTCGTGGAGCACCGCCTCGCGCTGCTGCGGGTTCAGGCCCCGGAGCAGCTCCTCAGGGTCGGTATGCCGTGCACCCGGGCCATCGGGCCCCTCACCCGCCGCTGCCGCCGCGGCCCACGTGGGGACGCCGAAGGCGTCGACCGCTGCGTCGCGGGCAGCCTCGGTGGACGCTGTGGGACGGGGAAAGGGGAGGTCGTCGAAGAGCGTGCTCATGTTGCCCCAAGCCTACGGTGCCGCGGCGACAGCGACCGCATCGCGAGGGGCGCGCCAGCACCGCTGTGGCCGGAGTCGGCGGATGGCTGCTGGGCCGGGTCTCCGGCTGGGCCGGCTACCGACCGCGGCGCATGCGTGGTGGGACGGACAGCCCCGTGAGCAGGGGCAGGGTGAGGGCCGACCGGCGCTGCCACTCCTCCCGCTGCCTTGCGCGACGCTCGAGGTCGAGCTCGATCAGCACCTGGTCCACCGCGGCAAGGATGGAGCCGCGCAGCAGCCACAGCCCGGCGTCGCTGCCCGGCCTGCTGATCAGCAGCTCGGTCAGGATCGCCCTGGTCTCCCGCAGGATCTCCAGGCCCGTGGCGAGGGCGCGCTCTGCCTCCTCCTGGTTCTCCTCCGCCTCGGCGCGCACCAGCTGGCCGAACCCGCGAAGACAGTCCGCGATGTCGCTCAGGACCACGGCGAAGGCCTGCCGGGCATCCTCGTCGTAGGTCGGGGAGCCCGGCCGGTCGTGCGGCTCCTGCTCGTCGGGCGGCTCGTCGGGCAGCTCCTGCAGGAGGATGACGAACAGGGCGCGAATGGCCAGCACGCAGCCCTCGAGCCGGTCGAGGCCGCTGCGCAGCACCGGCTCGACATTGCGCGTGCCGAGCGCCCGCGGGTTGAGCTTGCGAGCCTCCTCGACCTGGCGCACGGCCGCCGAGGCCCTCGCGACCAGACCCGAGACGGCACGTGCCTGGCCGCCCCACTCCTCCAGGTCGCCGCGCCGCACCCGGCCGGCGACGAGCGCCCGGGAGGCCTCGTCCAGGCATTTGGCGGCGGCATAGGCCACGCGCAGGACCTGCGAGCTGGCACGCCGGGTGGGCACGGCCGCCGGCAGCATCAGGTTGAACAGGACCCCGACACCGGCGCCCACGAGGGTGTGGACCACCCGTGCCTCCGCGACGAGGTCCGGCGAGCTGACCCCGAGGATGAGCATCGCGCTGATCGGGACCTCGAGGGCCTGGGCGCCCAGCCGGAACACCTTGGCCAGCACGAGGGAGGCAGCGATGACGGCAGCCAGGCTCCACCAGGTCAGGCCCGCCAAGCTGGAGAAGGCCACGGCGACAAGGACCCCCGTCAGCACCGCGCCCACCCGCAGCAGCCCCATCCGCACCGTGGAGTAGGCCGACGCCTGCAGCACCAGCAGGGCGGTCAGCGCACTGGTGAGGTCGTACACCGTGCCCGTGAGCCGGGCGGCGATGAGCCACGCGAGGACGGCCGCGGTGGTGAGGCGCAGCAGCTCCGACGCGGTCCCGCGCAGCCGGGCCGGGAGCTCGCGCCAGGTCTGCGGCCTGCCCGGCCAGGCGAGGTCGGCGGCGCGCTGGGCCGCCACCCGCCACCGCTCCCGCCGGTCCGCCACGGGCAGCAGGGTTGCACGGGCGGCGGCGCTCCGCACGGTTGTGGTGGCCGAGCCCCGCGTGCAGTGGCCGAATTCCGGTTGCGGCCACCCGTAGCGTGGGGTCGTGCACGACTACCGGCAGGACCTGACCCTCCTACGTGACCGGCGCTTCGCGTTCCTGTTCTCCGCACGCACCCTCTCGATGCTCGGGATCGCCTTCGCCCCGGTGGCGCTCGCGTTCGGGATCCTCGACCTGCCCGGTGCCACGCCCACAACCCTGTCGCTGGTGCTCGCGGCCGAGGCGGTCGCCGTCGTGGTGTTCACGCTCGCCGGCGGGGTCATCGCCGACCGGTACCCGCGCCACCGCGTGCTGCAGGCTGCGGAGTGGGTCAATGCCCTGGCCCATGTGGGCCTGGGCCTGATGATCCTGGGCGAGCAGGCACCGACGTGGGCCCTTGCGACTGCCGCTGCGGTCTCGGGCACCGCGACCGCCATGGTCTGGCCTGCCCTCACCGGCATCGTGCCCGACGTCGTGCCTGCCGCCCACCTCCAGCAGGGCAACGCCCTGTTGGGTTTGGGCGGCAACATCGCCCGCGTGGCTGGCCTGGTCGCTGGTGGCGTGGTCGTCGTCGCGGTGGGTGGCGGCTGGGCGCTGCTCATCGCCGCTGCGCTGTTTGGCGCGGGCGGCCTGCTGATCTCCCTCCTCGCCCTGCCGCGAGCCCGGGCCCACGAAGAGGCTTCCGGCACGATCCTCGGCGACCTGCGAGACGGCTGGCAGGAGTTCCGCAGCCGCCAATGGCTCTGGGTCGTCGTCGTGCAGTTCTCGGTGCTCGTGATGGTGTGGCAGGCCGCCCACCTCGTGCTCGGCCCGGTCGTCGCCAGGCAGGAGCTCGGCGGTCCCAAGGCGTGGACCGCGGTCCTCACCGGCGAGGCCATCGGGCTGATCGTGGGGGTTCTCATCGCGATGCGGATCCGGCCCCGCCGCCCCATCCTCGCGGTGACGCTCCTGAGCTTCGGGGCTGCCCCGCCCTACCTCCTCCTCGGCGGCAGCGCTCCCCTGTGGCTGGTCGTCGTGAGCGCGTTCGTGCTCGGCGTGTGTTTCGACCTCTTCACCGTGCTCTGGCAGACCACCATGCAGCGGGAGATCCCGCCCGCAGCGCTGTCCCGGGTGAGCTCCTACGACGCCCTGGGCTCGCTGATGCTGGGCCCGCTCGGTCTCGTCCTGGCCGGCCCGGCGGCCGAGGCCTTCGGTCCGCACCCGGCGCTGATCGGCTGCGGGGTCGTCATGGTGCTCTCCACCCTCTTCGCCCTCAGCGTCCCCGGTGTCCGCAGCCTGACCGCACCAGACGTTGCGCATGCAGGTGGTGCGGCACCACCCGGCGCACCGGGGGCCCATCCGTGAGCATGACGTTGCCCCACCCGCTGACAGGAGACCCCTTCCCCTCCCCCGTGCCGCCGGGCACCGGGTGGCCCGGCGACCCCGCGAGCCCCGACACCCCGGTGGCGCGCACGCCTGCCCAGGTGGTCCGGCTGGCGGTCGGGGCGCCGACCACGGCCGAGCTCGACGCGAGGGTCTCGGTGTGCCGGGCCTGCCCCCGCCTGGTGGCCTGGCGCGAGGAGGTGGCGGTCCACGGCCGCCGCGCGGCCTTCGCCGACCAGCCCTACTGGGGGCGGCCCGGCCCCGGCTTCGGCGACCCCGAGGGGGAGGTGCTCATCGTCGGCCTGGCCCCGGCCGCCAACGGCACCAACCGCACCGGCCGGATGTTCACCGGGGACCGCAGCGGCGACTGGCTGTATGCCGCGCTCCACCGCGGCGGGTACGCGAGCCAGCCCCAGAGCTGGGCGAGCGGCGACGGGCTCACGCTGAGCGGCATACGGATCGTCGCGGCGGTGCGGTGCGCTCCCCCGGCCAACAAGCCGACCACGACCGAGCGGCTCACGTGCGGGAGCTGGCTCGACCGGGAGCTCGAGCTCGCGGCCCCGCGGCTGCGCTCGATGCTGGCGCTCGGCTCGATCGGCTGGGATGCCGCGTTGGCGAGCGCGCGGCGGGTCGGCTGGGAGGCGCCGCGGCCCAAGCCTCGGTTCGGGCACGGCGCCTCGGCGCTCCTGCGAACCGGCTCGGGTCGGGAGGTCCGGCTCCTGGGCAGCTACCACGTCAGCCAGCAGAACACCTTCACCGGCAAGCTCACCGAGGCCATGCTGGACGCGGTCATCGCGCAGCTCTGAGGTCCGCTGGATGGCGGCCGCGCCCGGCGCTACCGTCGTCGCCATGGTCGAGCTCGCGCCGCCGCACCTCCGTTTCCACCGCTCCTTCCTCGAGGCCGTCGACGAGTTCCTCGCGGGTGGCGAGGAGCGGTACAGCGGCGTGCTGGAGTGGCCGGCCGACGAGTCCTTTCCCGGGGTGGCCTTCACCCGCGAGGGGCTGGAGGAGCCTGCGGAGTTCCAGCGCCTCGTCGACCTCCGCCTGGCCGATGCCGAGCCGGACAGCCCGCGTCCCAGGGGATGGGTGCCGTGCACCTGTCTCTGGATGGCTGATGCAGACACCTTCCTCGGCTCGATCAGCCTCAGGCACAGCCTCGACAACCCGATGCTGGCCGAGGTCGGCGGCCACATCGGCTACAGCGTGCGCCCCTCCGCCCGCGGCCGTGGGCTGGCCGCCGACGCCCTGGGCCAGGTCGTGGCTCTCGCCGCCGACCGGGACCTGGACCGCGTGCTCGTCACCTGTGACCTCGACAACCTCGCCTCGGCCCGGACCATCGAGCGCGCCGGCGGGGTGTACGAAGGGGACCTCAAGGGCAAGCGGCGCTACTGGATCACGACCCGCATACAGTGACCCGATGACCACAGCACGCGCCCTCATCGTCCCCCGCAACGGCGACTCCTCGGTCCTGACCGTCCAGGACGTCGAGGTGCCCGGCCCCGGCCCCGGTGAGGTGCAGGTCGAGGTGGCCGCGGTGGGGGTCAACTTCGTCGACGTCTACCAGCGCGAGGGCGTCTACCCGATCGCGACGCCGTTCGTGTCGTGCTCCGAGGGAGCCGGCACCGTGACGGCCGTCGGCCCCGAGGTCACGGACTTCGCGGCGGGCGACCGCGTCGCGTGGGGGGCGGGCCTCGGCAGCGCCGGCACCGTCGTCAACCGCTCGACCAGCGACCTCGTGCCGGTGCCCGACGGGCTCGCCCTCGATGTGGCCGCGGCGGCGATGCTCCAGGGCATGACCGCCCACTACCTCGTCAACAGCACGTATGCCGTGGGGCCGGGAACCGTGGCCCTGGTGCACGCCGCCGCGGGCGGGGTCGGCCAGCTCCTCGTGCAGATGGTCACGGCCAAGGGCGGGCGCGTCATCGCCACCGCCGGCTCGCCCGACAAGCTGGAGATCGCGCGCAGGCTGGGCGCCACCGCGGTCATCGACTACTCCCAGACCGAGGACCTCGCGGCCGCGGTGCGCGAGGCCAACGGCGGCTTGGGTGTCGACGTGGCGTACGACGGCGTGGGCAAGGCGACCTTCGACGCCTCGCTCGCCTCGCTGCGCCCGCGCGGGATGATGGTGCTCTTCGGCGCCGCGAGCGGCCAGGTGCCCCCGTTCGACATCCAGCGGCTCAACCAGGGCGGCTCGCTGTTCCTGACCCGGCCGACGCTCGGCCACTACATCGCCACCCGCGAGGAGCTCCGCGAGCGGGCCGGCTCGGTGCTGGGCGACCTCGCGGCCGGGCGGCTGCACCTGGAGGTCGGCGGCCGCTACCCGATCAGCGACGCAGCACGGGCCTATGACGACCTCGAGGCCCGGCGCACGACGGGCAAGCTGCTCCTGGTCCCCTGACCGGCGCTACCAGAGGGCAGCGATGGCTGCGTTCAGGACCGCGAGCGCGCCGGCCGCGTGGACCAGCGTCGGGTTGGCCTCGCCGCGCTTCTGCCGCGCGTTGGCGATCTCGGCGCAGGCCACGACCGCCAGGGCCACGAGGAGCTTGACGCCGATCTTGGCGTGGTTGACCGGCTCGGTGCCCGCTTCGACGACGCCGACGAGCAGGAGGCCGGTGAGGATCTGGGCCCGCGCGCCCCAGACGATCGAGGGCAGGATGCGCGGCTCCCGGATCACGACCAGCCAGCCGCCGACGATGGCGGCCATGCCGAGGAGGTGCAGGAGCACGAGCAGGTTCTTGACGAGGTCCATGGCCCCGCAGCCTAGATCACAGGAGCCGGCGGCCCATCGCCCAGGCCGTCAGCTCGTGGCGCGATGACAGCTGGAGCTTGCGCAGCACCGAGGAGACGTGTGTCTCAACGGTTTTCACGGAGATGAACAGCTCCTTGGCAACTTCCTTGTACTGGTAGCCACGCGCGATCAGGCGCATCACCTCGCGCTCGCGGGCACTCAGCCGGTCCAGCTCCTCGTCGACCTCGGCAATCTCGCCGGCCGCCGCACCGAAGGCGTCGAGCACGAAACCGGCGAGGCGGGGCGAGAAGACAGCGTCGCCGTCGGCCACCCGCCTGATGGCCGAAGTGAGGTCGTTCGCACTGATCGTCTTGGTGACATAGCCGCGCGCCCCGGCACGGATCACCGCGATCACGTCCTCGGCGGCATCCGAGACGGACAGCGCGAGGAAGCGCACGGGCTGGCCGCTCGCGGTCTCCAGGCCGCGGCAGCCGTGGATCACGTCGACGCCCCCGTTGCCGCTGCCGCCGGGCAGGTGCACGTCGAGCAGCACGACGGCGGGCCGTGTCTCGGCTATGACCTCGACGGCGGCGTCCACGGTGGGCGCCTCGCCTACGATGTTCACCGCGTCGCCGATCTCGGCCCGCACGCCTGAGCGGAACATCCGGTGGTCGTCGACGAGCACGACGTCGACCCGCGGTTCACGGGGTTGCATGGGAGGCCTCCGCTGGGGGTTGGGGTTCGGTGGTCGGTGAGGGGGCGCGCGGCGCCGGCAGGGACAAGGACACCTCGGTGACCTGCTCGAGGCGCCGGACGCGGGCGGCGCCGCCGTGGCGCTCCATCCGGCCGAGAATGGACTGCCGCACCCCGAGACGGTCTGTCGGGACCTCCTCGACCTCGAAGCCGGGGCCGTGGTCGCGCACGAACGCCTCGACGCCGTCCGGGCCGATCTCGAGGTACACCGAGACCGGCGGCTGGCCATGGCGCACCGCGTTGAGCAGTGACTCGCGCACGGCCCGCACCAGGGCCTGTCCCCCGCTGTCGAGCGGCTGGTCGCCGGTGACCACGAGGTCGATCGGTATGCCGTGCAGGTCCTCCACCTCGTGCGCCACCTCCGCGACCGCCGCGGCGAGGGTGGCATCGGACCCGGCCGGCCCGGCATACAGCCACGAGCGCAGCTCGCGCTCCTGCGCGCGGGCGAGCTGCGCGACCGCGGAAGGGTCGTCGGCCCGGCGCTGGATGAGGGCCAGTGTCTGGAGCACCGAGTCGTGCAGGTGGGCGGCGATGTCGGCGCGCTCGGTGGCGCGGGCCCGCTCGGCCTGCTCGTGGCGCAGCTCGCTCCACAGCCGAAGCCCCCACGGCGCCGCGATGAGGACGACGCCGGCGAGGACCGCCAGAGAGGCCAGCCCGATGTCCCAGATGGCGGCCAGCGAGCGGCCCCGCGTGGTGAGGATGACCAGCCCCGTCAGGGCGAGGAGGCTGCCGAAGGCGAGACGGGCCGCGCTGAACCTGCCGGTGCCGGAGGACCCACCCAGCCACCTGCCACGCTGCGCGTCGTCGAGCTGGGACCACGCGATGACGGCGCCGACGGCCACGACCAGCAACGGGATCAGGAAGCCCAGCCGGAGGTTGAGACCGGCGTTCTGCGCGACGACCACCAGCCCCGCCAGGAGCAGCACCCCGCCGAGCAGCAGCACGCGCGTTGCCGACCGCTGCTGGTCGTCGCTGGCGCCGCCGACCGCCGCAGCCGCGTCCGTGACGCTTCGGCCCGGTCCCTCCGGCCGCGCGGGGTCCACGGGAACCCGGCCGCTGCTGCCCTCGATCACCCCCTGCACCGACTGGGGGGTCAGTGCCCAGAGGAAGAGGTAGGCCACGAGGCCGGCCCCGGGCAGGGCGAGGAGGACGAAGACCAGCCGGACGAGCCGCACGTTCAACCCGAGGTGGAGGGCCAGCCCCGCACAGACGCCGCCGATGATCCGTCCCTCGACGGGGCGGTGGAGGGTGCGCGCGGCCCGCTGGTCGCCTGCGGGCGCGGTGGTGGCCCGGTCGGGCCGCTCGTACGGAGTCGGCATTCCCACATCTTTGCTCACGTCCGGCCCTGCAACGAGCGTATTCAGGGGCGTTGGGCCCTACCTCAGGGTCCGGTCAGGGTCGACCCTCATGGTGAGGGTCGGCTACCGAAGGAAGCATGGTTGCCATGACGCAGAACCCTGGCCAGACCGCTGGCACACCTCAGAGCACCTCGGGCTTGGACCGCTTCTTCGCGTGGCTCCGCGCCCTCGACATCCGGCGTGACACGCAGGACAAGTGGCTCGCCGGCGTCTGCTCCGGCCTCGCCCGCCGGCTTGGGGTCGACCCCCTCGTCCTGCGGGCGGCCCTGATCGTCCTGGTCCTGCTCGGCGGGGTCGGCATCACGGTCTACCTCATCGCCTGGGCGTTCATCCCCAACGACCGCGAGGAGATCGTCGCCGAGAACGGCCTGCGCCACGGCGACTTCTGGGGCATCGCGATCCTCGTCCTGATCGCCCTCTCCCTGGTGGGCGGCTCGGGGATCGGCGACCACAACGGCTGGGGCCTCTGGTGGCTCTGGTGGATCGCCGTCCCGGTCGGCCTTGTCGTGTGGCTGGTCACCCGCAACCGCGGCGAGTCGACCGGCGCGTACACCTTCGCCGGGCCGTCAGGCACCCAGGCAGTGGTCCCCGCCGCGGCCGGACCGGTCCAGCGCCCCGCTGCCGGCACCATGACCCCGGTTGGACAGAGCGGTCAGGAGACGACCGGCCCCGTTGGTCCCTACGGCCCTGCTGGGTCGCCCGGCCCGGCTGGTCCGGCTGGTCCGGCTGGTCCGTCTGGCCCATACCAGGCCCCCGCTGCGCCGCCCCGTCCACCGCTGCCGCCGCGGCCCCGACGCCGCTCGGCAGGCTTCCTGCCCGCCGTCATCGTCTCCGGCCTGGCCCTGGCCGCCTATGGTCTCGCCGCGTGGGGTCACGAGCAGTTCGCCTGGTCTGGTGACCAGCACGTGATCAGTCTCGCGGCTGCGCTGACCGTCGCGGGCCTGAGCGTCCTGGGCATGGGCCTCGCAGGCTTCCGCTCTGGCCTGACGGGACTGCTTGCGGTGCTGCTCGCCCTGTCGACGTGGTTCGCCTCGGTGGTCCCGAACGTGCAGCTCGGCGGCGGGGTCGGCGACCGCGAGTGGCGCCCGCTCGGCGCGCAGACCTCGCAGGAGTTCCGCCTCGGCATCGGCTCGGCCAACCTGCGCCTCGACGACTACCCCACCAGCCCCTCGGCTCCCGGGAACGTCACAGCCCGGGTGGGGATCGGCGAGCTGCGCATCTACGTGCCGAGCGACCTGACCGTCGAGGTCCGCAGCGACGTCAGCGCCGGCGACATCCGGCTGGCCAGCGGCCAGAGCATCGACCAGAGCACCAGCGGGACCCCGGACGGGCAGGGCGGACGGAACCTGAGCACCACCGAGGTGATCGGCACCGGGCCCACGGACCTGGTCGTCCACGCCCACGTCGGACTCGGCCAGATCATCATCGGCAAGGAGTGACCCAGATGAGCAACAGCACCCCCGAGCGGCACGAGCCCATCGGAGCCGGACCCGAGGACACGCGTCCTCTGCCCAGCGACACCACGGCCCCCAGCCCGGTCACCGCCCCGGCACGGGTAGCGGCAAGCAGTCCGGTACCTGAGCCGGCCAGCACTGCGGCGCGTGGCCCGGCCACCGCCCCGTCAACGACGACCTACAGCCCGGCAGAGCAGGACGATGTCGTGCCGGGACAGCCCGAGTACGTGCGTGGCCCCTACCTCGCCCCCGTCATCCTGGGCCTGGTCTGCCTGGCCATCGCCGGGCTGGCTTTTGCCCAGGAGATCGGCGGCCTCGCGATCGACTGGGGCAGTGTCGGCCCGCTCGGCATCGTGGCCGCCGGGGCTGTGCTGGTCCTGCTCGGCGCCATTGGCCTGGTGGCCTCGCGGCGCCGCCGCTGACCCGCTCACCCGCGTCACGCGCTGGCCCGTGCCCCCTCCAGGGCGCGGGCCAGCGTCTCGGTGTCGTGGGGCGCCACGTGACGGTTCGCCTCGACGAAGAACGTGGGCGTGCCCCGCGCCCCGCTCGCCTCGGCGCTGGCGACATCCTCGCGCACCCGCCTGGCCACCGCCTCGGAGTCGATGGCGCGCGCGAACTCCGCCACGTCCAGGCCCAGCTTCGCGGCATAGCCGAGCAGGTCCTCGTCCTCGAGCTGACTCTGGTGGAGGAAGAGCAGGTCGTGCATCTCCCAGAAGCGGCCCTGCGCGCCGGCCGCCTCGGCAGCCCGGGCGGCCCGCTCGGCCCGGGGGTGCACGTCGGGCAGCGGCAGGTGGCGGAAGACATAGCGCAGGTCCTCGCCGAACCGCTGGCGAAGCTCGCGGACCACACCGGTGGCGCGGCCGCAGAACGGGCACTCGAAGTCGCCGTACTCCACCAGCGTCAGCGCGGCGTCGGGACGGCCGCGGATGTGGTCCCGGCCGGCGTCCACCGGCTCGGCCAGGACCATCGGCAGGCTCGCGGTGCGCTCGCCCCGGAAGCGGGCAGACGCCCAGAAGACCAGCCAGCCGAGGCAGAACGCCGCGACCGCCGCCACGAGGACGCCCAGGGTTGCCGCGTCCCGGCTCGCCTGCGACTCGAAGGCCAGGCCGGTGATGAGCAGCGCGACCGTGAAGCCGATGCCGGAGAGGGCTGCACCGCCGACGACCTGGCCCTCGCCCACCCCCTGGGGCAGGCGGCCCAGCCGCAGCCGGACTGCCAGCAGCGAGCCCAGACCGATGCCGGTGAGCTTGCCCACGACGAGGCCGATGACGACCCCCCAGGTGATGGGCGAGCGCAGCGCCTCGCCCATCAGGCCGCCCCGCAGGTCGACACCGGCGTTGGCGAGGGCGAAGAGCGGCACCACGAGGTAGCTCGCCCAGGGGTGCAGCACGGTCTGCAGGCGCTCGTTCACCGAGATCGCCCGCTGCAGACCGGCCTTGGCCGTGTAGCCGACATCCGGGCGGGGTGACTGGCGGAACGCGCGGAACAGCGAGGCCGCTCCCTCGACCTCCTGGCGTCTCGGCGCATGGGCGGCCATGAGCAGGCCGGCGGTCATCCCGGCGATGGCGGGGTGCACCCCCGACTGCAGGGTGGCGCCCCAGAGCGCGATGGTCACCAGCACGTAGGGCGAGGCCTGCCAGACATCCCAGCAGCCGAGGAGCCAGAGGGCGACGAGGCAGGCCGCAGCAACCACCAGGGGCACCGGGTGGAGCTCGTGGGTGTACACCGCCCCGATCACGCTCACCGCCACGAGGTCGTCGATCACCGTCAGCATGAGGAGGAAGACCCTCAGCTGGGTCGGGCAGACCGGGCCCACGAGCGCGAGCGCCCCGAGGAGGAAGGCGGTGTCCGTGCCGATCACCACGCCCCAGCCGCGGGCCGCCTCCCCATCAGGGGTGAGCAGGAGGTAGAGCAGCGCAGGGAGGAGCATGCCGCCCAGCCCGGCGACCAGGGGGACGAGGACGCGCCGGCGCTTGGTGAGCTCGCCGACCGAGAACTCACGCCGCACCTCGAGGCCGATCACGAAGAAGAACAGCGCCATCGCGCCGTCGTTGACCCAGTGACGCAGGTCCATGGCGATCCCGATGTCACCGACCTGCACGGACACGGGTGTGTGCCACAGCGCCACGTACTGCTCCGACAAGGGGGAGTTTGCCCAGGCGACGGCCACAGCCGTGGCGGCGAGCAGCAGGCCCGCACTGCCCGACTCGGTGCCCAGGAAGCTGCGCAGCGGGCCGGAGAGCTGGCCCAGCAGGGAGCGCCGGCGAATCCTCGTCTGGCCCACAGGGGCTTCAGCCCTGGCACTCACCGCGCCATCGTAGCGACGGCCCCGTGCCCCGGCTCAGTCCCGAAGCCACCCCGCGACGTGGGGGGCGAACGAGCGGGTCAGCCGGTAGCGGCCGATGTCGGCGGGGTGGACCCAGCGCACGGCCGCGGTCGACCCCCCGATGTCGTGGACCACCGGGTCCGTCGGCGCGGGACAGGTGGCGGTGAAGACGATGCGCACCGCGTGGAAGTCCTCCAGCCGTCCGCTGGGTGCCCGGCCGATCCAGTGCTGGGTGTGGATGTCGAGGACCCGCACGTCCGCGATGTCCTGGCCGCTCTCCTCCCAGACCTCGCGGTGCAGGGCCTCCAGCGGCGACTCACCCGGGTCGATCCCCCCACCGGGCAGCGTCCAGCGCCCGGCCGCGTTCGTCGACGCCGACAGCTGGGTCAGCAGGACCCCCCGGGTGCTGCTGACCAGGGCGTAGGCCGCCGCGCGCTGGTAGGGGTGGACGTCCTCCCCCTCGTCGCGCTCGAGTCCCGGGTCGGTGGGCACGACGAGGTCCGCGAGGGGCTCGTCGTGCGCGGCGGCCGGTCGCACGGCATACCGCAGCGTCAGCTCGTGCTCAGGGTCCGCGACGGTGTCGATCCCCCGGACGCCCTCGGCGACCCAGCCGAGCTCGCGCAGCACCCGGACCGGGTCCGCGCCGTGGCCGAGCGGGAACGCCGCCACCTGCTCTCCGCGCGCATCGACGCCCACCACGCGCACGGAGGGGCGTGGGGTCGGGTGGTCCTGGGTGCTCACCGCATGGACCTCGCGCGGGCGTACTCCTCGGCAGCCGTCGCCACGACCTGCGGCCACGACTGCGAGGGCGGCGTGGTCGCGTTGTGCCGGGCGATCTGGGCGCGCAGCGGAGCGTCGAGGACGAGCTTGGCCAGACATCCGGCAAGGGCCTCGTCGTCCGCGGCGAGCAGGCCGTTGACGCCGTCCTCGACGAACTCGCCGACGCCGGTGCCGGCACGGGCGAGAACGGGCAGGCCGGCCGTACGCGCCTCGAGGGCGGCGATGCCGAACGCCTCCAGCCGCGCCGGGGTGAGGTAGAGGTCGCTGGCCCAGTAGCGCCGCCGCAGCTCGGCGCGGGACACCCGCCCCGGCAGACGCAGCCAGGGCTTCATGTGGTGCGCCACGGCGAACGGCTCCAGCCGTCGCCGCTCGGGGCCCTCGCCCATCAGCTCGACGGTGAAGCGGACATCGGCCGGAAGGAGCTCGCGCGCGGCGGCGGCGACCTCCAGGACCGCGATGGGGCGCTTGCGCGCGGCCAGGCGCATCGCGGCAAGCACGCGCACCGGCGCTGCGGGCCCAGTGGACCCGGTGGGCTCCGGCTCGCGCAGGCTCGACGGCGCCCAGAGCCCGACGTCGATGCCGTTGGGGAGCACCCTGACCTCGGCGCCGCGCACCACGGACCTGACCGCGTCAGCGGCGACGCCGGAGACCGCGCTCAGCTCCGCGCCCCGGGACGCCCACCGACGTGCGTGGCCCGTCAGGCGGAACAGTGGCCTCGAGCGCTCGATGAGGCAGTGCCAGGTGATGGCCGTCGGCAGGCCGAGCCCCAGCGCAACGTCGGCCATGTCGGTGGCGAACGGGCTCACCACCCCCATG
>Ga0164302_10000295_pt1 | contig 13663 bp, 14 predicted proteins | sample Whisoiple_202_MG_FD_109714 | JGI IMG/M metagenome (GOLD analysis project Ga0164302, IMG submission 109714) | Soil microbial communities amended with pyrogenic organic matter from upstate New York, USA - Whitman soil sample_202_MG | ecosystem: Environmental > Terrestrial > Soil > Agricultural... | reverse complement strand
GCGGTCCACGACCCGCTGCGGCGGCCGATCGAGGCCCGCTTCGGCCTGCTCGGCGACGGTGCGACGGCGGTCGTCGAGACCGCGCAGGTCTCGGGGCTGCCGCTGGTGGCGCCGGACGAGCGGGACCCGGAGCGGGCCGACACCTACGGAACGGGAGAGCTGATCGCCGCCGCTGTCGCAGCGGGCGCGCGAACCGTGCTGCTGGCGGTGGGCGGCAGCGCGACGACCGACGGGGGCGCCGGGGCGATCGAGGCGCTGGGCGAGGCGGGGCTGCTCGGCACGGTGGAGATCGAGGTGCTCTGCGACGTCGCCACCCTTTATGAGGACTCGGCGCGCGTCTTCGCGCCGCAGAAGGGGGCGGGTCCGGCGGCGGTCGAGCGCTTGGCGGCGCGCCTCGACGCACTGGCCGCAGAGCTGCCGCGCGACCCGCGAGGGGTACCGATGACCGGCTGCGCCGGCGGTCTCTCCGGCGGCCTCTGGGCCCACGGCGCGCGGCTGCGCCCCGGCGCCGCCTTCGTCCTCGACGCGGTCGGGTTCGACCGGCGGCTGGCGCTCGCCGACGCGGTGGTCAGCGGCGAGGGTCGCTTCGACTCGCAGAGCCTCGAAGGGAAGCTCGTCGGCGAGATCGCCGCGCGCTGCGCCGCCGGCGGCAAACGTCTGCACTTGGTCGTCGGCGAGGACATGTTTGAGGGCGAACGGCCAGCCGCCGTCGCCGCCGTCACCGAGGCGGGAACGCTGGCGGCGATGCGAGCGGCGGGGAGCGAGCTGGCGGCTGGCGGCTGAGACCGCAAACGACTTCGGCCCCACCCCGCTGTGGTCGCAGCCGGATACGCCGCTGTTGTTACGCCGCCAGGTCGCGGCGCTCGAAGAGCCAGGCTCCGAGGGCGGCGAGCAGGCAGGCGACCGCAGTCACGCCGGCGAAGGCGAGCGGGTCGATGCCTTGCTCGATCGCGTTGCCGTAGTACTTGAAGACCGAGAGGTAGCGGACGCCAGAGAGGTCGGGGTCGAGGCGGCCGACGAGGTCGAGGACGTACATCGCCACCAGCACCCCGGCGACCGAGCCGGTGACGACGCTGGTGCGCAGCGAGAAGCCAGCGGCGACGATGCCGAGCCCGGCGAAGAGCAGCGCCAGCGGCCAGACGTTGGCGAAGCCCGCGGTGGCCGGGCCGGCGGCGAGACCGGCGCCGGCGAGGATGCTGCCGATGCCGGTGAGGAGGCCGGTGACGAGGAGCACGAGCGCCAGCTCGACCGCGGTGGCGAGGAAGTCGGCGGCGACCAGGCGGATGCGCGAGACCGGAGCCGAGAGAAGGACGTCGAGCCGCCCGGTTTCGGCCGCACCGGTGAGGCCGCTGGCGACCGCGCGCACGGCCAGATAGCCGAGCGCCAGCGGCACGATCAAGCTCAGCATCTCGGCGTGCAGGTACTGCTCGACGTTGCTCAGCTCGCCGATCCCGAAGGCTTCCTTCAGTCCCTGCGGGTAGCCCTCGACCGCCTTGGAGATCGAGGTTTCGACCGAGGGGAAGATCGCGACGATGAAGGCCGACATCAGGCCGAGCGGGATCCCCCAGGCCCAGACCGAGCGGCGCCGGTCGAAGAGGTGGGTGGCGACGAGGGCGCCGAGCTGGCGGGTCACTTCGCCTCCCCTTCCTCGTAGTAGCCGAGGAAGACCTCCTCGAGCGAGGGGTGCGTCGCTTCGAGGTCGAGGACGTGGTGAGGGGCGAGCTCGCGGACGACGGCGTCGAGGTCGCCGGCAGCGGTGAAGGTGACGCGGCTGCCCACGACCTCAAGGTCGGAGACGCCGGGCAGCTCGCGCAGGCGCTCGACGCCGACCGGATCGCCGAGCTCGACGGTGAAGCGGCGGCGCGCCTTGCCGAGCAGGTCGGCCATCCGCTCGACCGCGATCAGGCGCCCGCCGCGGACGATCCCGACCCGGTCGCAGACGCGCTGCACCTCGTCGAGCTCGTGCGAGGAGAGGAAGACCGCCGCGCCGCGGTCGCGTTCCTCGGCGACGAGGGCGAGGAACTCCTCCTGCATCAGCGGGTCGAGGCCGCCGGTCGGCTCGTCGAGGATCAGCAGCTCGGGCCGGTGGAAGGTGGCAAGGATGAGTCCGATCTTCTGGCGGTTGCCGCGGGAGAGCTGGCCGAGCGGGCGGTCGAGGTCGGCGCGGAACCGCGCCGCCAGCTCCTCGGCCCGGCCGATGCCGTCGATGCCGCGCAGCCGCGCGAGCAGGTGCAGCGCCTGGCGGCCCGGCGTCTCGCGGCCGAAGCCGAAGTCCCCGGGCAGGTTGCCGAGCCGGGCGCGGATCGCGACGCTGTCGCGGCGGCTGTCGAGCCCGAACAGCCGCGCCGCGCCGGAGGTCGGGTGGATCAGATCGAGCAGGGTCCGGATCGTCGTCGTCTTGCCGGCCCCGTTGGGGCCGAGGAAGCCGAACACCTCGCCGGGCCGGACCGAGAAGGTGACGTCCTCGATCCCGCGGTGCCGCCCGTAGCGCTTGGTCAGCGCTTCGGTCTCGATCGCGGGCGTGGCCGGGCTCACGCGGGAATTATGCGGTCCCGGTCCCCCGTAACGCCGCGGCCACGTCGGCGGCCACCGCCGCGGGTTCGAGTTCGAGCTGCCGTTCGCTGAAGTGATGGACCGAGTACCCGAGCCGCCGGAGCCGCAGGTCCCGTTCGCGATCGTCCTCGAAGGCGACCGTGCCGCCGTGCGTCGCGTAGCTGTCGGTTTCGACGACGAGCATGCGGCCGCGCCAGAGGAAGTCCACGGTCATCCCGCCGATGAGAACGTTCACCTCGGGCGCCGGCAGCCCGTATCGGCGGCACAAACGGAGGAAGTCCCGCTCCAGGTCGCTGCGAGTGCCATCGGTCTCGATCCCCGTCGGCAGCTTGAGGAACTCCGCCTCCCGGATAGCCCTGCGCACGAGATAAGGCGCAAGCGTCGAAGGGATATCCGCAAGCGTGCGCGGAACGGTGGTCACGGGAATGCGATCTCGCACGGTGACGGGCGAGGGAAGGCGCTTTGGCAAACCTCTGGTTGACCAACGCGCCTGGAGAGTCTCGCAGCGGTGGACCCGGATGCCCTCGCGCCGTCGGCGGCCGTTCTGCGTTGGCACGGTGACGTCGATCGGTCCTTCGAGTGGGCGCAGCAGGCCCCAGTGGACGGCGGCGGCGCCATGGCTCAGCGCGGCGTCGGAGCCACAGGCGAGCACGGCCGCCATCCAGCGCCCCTCGTTGCCAAGTCCTTCGTGACCCACCGCGTAAACCCCGCGGTGGAGGCGATGAAGGCGGCCACGTTGCGACCGCTGCGAGATCGCGCTCTTCGTCAATCCCAGCCCAACGAGCTGCGCCGTCGTGACGATCCCATGCTGCTCACCTGCGACAAGCGCGATGCGCAGATCTACCGAGGCGCTTTGGTCAACCACGAGTGGACTAAGGCGCCTGGCCCCACTCGTTCTCCCCCCACGTAAGGGCTAAAAGACGCTCTAAGCGCTTAGAACGGCCTCGAGGTCCGCCAATTGCGTCGCGATGCCGGCGGTTACGCCGTCGCAGATTTCGTGGACGCCGGGGTCGGCGATCCGGTAGAGCGAGCTGGTGCCGCGCTTGCGGCGGGCGACGAAGTTCTCGGCGTGGAGGGCCGAGAGGTGCTTGGAAACGTTCTGCTGCGAGGCGCCGAGCGCCTCGGTGATCTCTCCCACCGACGCCTCTTCGTTGTTGCGCAGGTGGTCGAGGATCCGCAGGCGGGTGGGATCGGCGAGGGCGCGGAAGCGCCGCGCGATCAGCTCGGCCGCCTCGGGGTTGAGCGGGCTCTGCACGTTCTTGTTGCGCCGGCTTGCCATCTCTTGTTGGTTATTGTACCTTGTACAACTGTTAAGTTGTGTAGTTGTTAGTTTGTACACGCTCAAAGGAGAAGACCGTGACCGCCGACAACCTAACCCCCGCCCCACTCGGACCGATCGGCCGGCTCGGCCGGGTCGCCGCCACCCACCGCCGCGCCGTCTTCCTCATTTGGGCCGTGGTCGCCGTCGGTCTCGGCTTCCTCGCCCCCAGGGTCGAGATCGCGCTCTCCGGCGCCGGCTGGGAAGCGACCGGCTCGGAGTCGGTGGAAGTGCGCAAGCAGGTCGATGCGGCCTTCGGCGGCGCCGGGGCCTACGGGCTCCAGGTCGCCGTCCACTCGCGGCGGCTCGCGGTCGAAGACCCCGCCTTCCAGCGCTCGCTGCGCAGCGTCGCGCGCGCTCTCGCCGCCGACCCCGCCGTCGGCAAGGTGGTCCCGCCCGCGCCCGGGGTCTCGATCTCCCGCGACGGGCACACCGCCGTGGTCCGCGCCACCGCGGCGAAGGACCCCAACGGGATGGTCGCCGCCGCGAACGACCTCAAGACCGAGCTCGCCAGCGTCACCGCGCCCGGCGTCGAAGCCAACCTGACCGGCGCCGCCGGCATGTGGTCCGACTTCAACCAAGCCAACAAAGACGCGATGCTGAAGTCCGAGCTCTTCTCCTGGCCGGTAACGCTGGCGATCCTCGTCCTCGCCTTCGGCTCGCTGATCGCCGCCGGCCTGCCGCTGATGCTGACGATCGCCGGCCTCGTCCTCTCCGCCGGGGTCCTCTACCTCGGCACGCTGCTCTCGCCGATCTCGATCTGGGCGATGAACTTCGCGCTGATGTTCGCCCTGGCGCTCGGCATCGACTACGCCCTGTTCGTCGTCATGCGCTTCCGCGGCGCTCTCTTCGGTGGGGGCCTGGCGCCGGCCGAGGCGGTAGCGCAGACGATGGACACCGCCGGCAAGGCGGTCCTCTTCTCCGGCCTAACCGTGATCGTCTCCCTGGCGGCGGTGCTGCTCGTCCCCAGCCCGGCCTTCCGCTCGGTCTCGCTCGGGATCATGGTCTCGGTCCTCTTCGTCCTCGCCGCCACGCTGACTCTGCTGCCAGCGGTGCTCGCCAAGCTCGGCCCGCGGGTCGACCGGCTGGCGCTGCCCTGGGCGCACTCGGGCGAGCACCGCTCGGCGCGCTTCGCCCGCTGGGGGGAGCTGCTCTGGCGCCGGCCGCTGCTCTTCGGCGGCCTCGGCCTGCTTGTCCTCGTCGCCCTGGCGCTGCCCGTCCTCGGCGCACGCACCGGCATGCCCTCGATCAAGGTCGTCCCGCCGGGCGACCACTCGCGGGTCGGCTACGAACAGCTGAGCGAGGCCTTCGGCCCCGGCGCGCCCGGGCTAGTGCAGGTAACCGCGCCGCAGGCCGAGGCGAAGCAAGTCGCCGCCCGGCTGCAGGCGGACCCCGGGATCGCGATGGCGCTGCCGCCGCAGGCCGGGCGCGGCGGGATCGCCCTGATCGAAGCGATGCCGGTCGCATCTCCCTCGAGCACCGCTTTCGGCGCCACCCTGGATCGGGTGCGCTCCGAGCTGCCCGCGGCGGCGCAGGTCGGCGGGCCGGCGGCCGAAAACCACGACCTGGAGGCGGCGCTGGCTGCGAAGACCCCGCTGGTGATCGGCGTCGTCCTCGGCCTCGGCTTCCTGCTCCTGCTGGTTGCCTTCCAGGCGCCGCTGATCGCCGCGCTCGGCGTGCTCACCAACCTGCTTTCCACCGCCGCCGCCTTCGGCGTCGCCAAGCTCGTCTTCCAGGACGGCAACCTCGCCGGCCTGCTCGGCTTCGAATCGCAGGGCTTCCTCGATGCCTGGGCCCCGGTCTTCTTTTTCGCGATGGTCTTCGCGATCGCAATGGACTACACCGTCTTCCTGCTCTCCTCCGCGCGCGAGCACTGGGAGCGCACCGGCAGCGCCCGCGAGGCGATGGTCGGCGGCCTCGCCCACTCCGGCCGCGTGATCCTCGCCGCCGGCGCGGTGATGGTCGCGGTCTTCTTCACCTTCGCCCTCTCCGGCCCGCTGCCGCCGAAGGAAATGGGCGCGATCCTCGGCGTCGCCGTCCTCCTCGACGCCTTCCTCGTCCGCCTACTGCTGCTCCCGATTCTGCTGCGCCTCACCGGCCCGGCCGCCTGGTGGCTGCCGCGCTGGCTTGACCGGCTGCTGCCGGACGTCCGGTTCGGGCACGGGGAAGTGGCCTCAGCAGGTGGTGACGATGCCGCTGTCGAGCTGGGTCCCGTCGGCGAAGGTGTCGCTGACGTGGGACTGGATGCGCCCCTTCGGGCAGGCCGCTGAGAAGAGGCCCTTGCGGAAGCGCAGGCCGAGGTAGGTGAGCGAACCGGAGTCACCGGCGACTTTCGGGATCGTCGCGGTGACCTTGAGGTCATAGACGCCTTCGGCCCCCCGGGAGAGCTTGACCGGGATGATGACTTCGCCGCGCACTGGAGCGGAAACTTCCGTCCGGATCAGAAGGCGGTTGGCTCTATCCCGGTAGGCGATCGCCTGGCCGCCGACCCGGAACGCTTCAACTTCGGGAAAGGACACCTCCCACTTGATCCGGCCCCTGGCCACGATCGCCGACCTGCAGGTGCTCCAGTCGAACTCGGGATAGCTCTGCAGCGGCGCCCGATGACACCGCTCCACCCCGGAGAGATCGAGCCGGTAGCTCTTGTCGAACTCGAATCGAACCTCCGTCGTCGCGGGCGGATGCGTGCCGTCGTCGGTCCAGATTGAGTCGGCGAGGTGCAAGCTGACGGGAATCCGCCCCTCGGAGGGCACCGGGATCGGGGCCGGGGTGGCGCCGAAGGTGGTGTGGAGGTGAGGGAGCAGGTCGTCGAGTGCCGCACCCTGCGCAGACGACCCGACCGACCCACCGACCGCCAACAAGAGCGCCGCGATTGCCGCGCCGAGACCCCGGCGAAACCTCCCTGCACCAACCATCCTCGAAGTGTCTCAGCCCTTACCCGTGCAGGGCCGGAGGACGGTCCCGCTCAGCGAGCTCCCGTCGACGAACTTCGCGGTGCCGTGGGCGTTGAGGTGTCCGTCGGGGCAGGTGGCGGAGATGATCCCCTTGTCCAGCGTCAGGGTGAAGAAGGTGACCGAGCCGCTGCCACCCGCGATCTTCGGGACCGCAGCGGTGGAGAGCAGGCCGTAGCGGCCCTTGTGGATCTTCTTGACCTTCACCGTGGTGACCACCGCCGCCGTCACCGGCGCGGTCAAGTAGGCGTGGATGAAGAGGGTGGTAACCCCGCCCTTGAAGCCGCCGTTGAAGGCGAGCAGTTCGCTGTGCACCGGGATCGGCGGCTGTTCGGGGAACTTGATCTCGACGTCGGTGGTGCCGCTGCCGATCAGCGCCGGGCCGCAGACTTCGCGCGCGGCCTTGCTGGTCCGCGACTGCAGCTTGCCAGAGGTACAGGTGGGGATTCCCTTGACGTCGATGCTGCCGTGCTTGTCGCCTTCGATCAGAACTTCCTTCAAGGCCGGCGGGTGTGGGTCGGCCGGATCGACGGACTTGATTTTGGCCGCCGCGTTGAAGGTGATCGGGGTCGGTTTTTTCTTCGAGAGCACCTTCGGCGAAAAGCCGCCGTTGTATTCGACTTCGAGATTGTCGACACGGACCTTCACCCATGGCGCGGCGACCGCCGCCGCCGCGATCGCCAGCAGCGCCACACCCAGAACGACTCCAACCCCTGCAGACCTACCCCAAGTTTTTTTCATTACTACCTCCCGCGACCACCCTAAGTGGGAATCCATAGCTGTCAACAACACGGGAGTTCCTTTTCCCGCGGGTGAGAGACTGAGCGGGTGCGAGTCCTTGCGATCGTCCACCAGCGCGATGCGGGGCCGGGCGTGTTCGCCGAGGCGATCGAGGCAGCCGGCGGCGCGCTCGACGAGTGGACGCTGGCCGAGCGGCCGCAGCCGCCGGCCGATCCCTTCGGCTACGACGCTGTCCTCGTCCTCGGCGGGGCGATGAACGTCGACGAAGGCGAGCGCCACGGGTGGATCGCCGAGGAGGAGGCGCTGCTACGGGAGCTACTGGCGCGCGAGGTGCCGCTGCTCGGCCTCTGCCTCGGCGGCCAACTGGTGGCGCGGGCCGCCGGTGCCGAGCCGCAACGCGCACCGCGCCCGGAGATCGGCTGGCACCGGGTGGAGGTGACGTGGGAGGGAGAGGAAGACCCTCTGCTCGGCCCCCTAGCCCCGTCCTTCGAAGCCTTCCAGTGGCACAGCTACGAGTTCCCCCTCCCAGCCGGCGCCGTCCCCCTCGCCCGCAGCGAGGTCTGCCTCCAAGCCGCCCGCCTCGGCGAGCGCGCCTGGGCCTTGCAGTTCCACCCCGAGGTCAGCCGCGCCGACGCCCTGCACTGGGTCGACGACTACCGCAGCGACCCCGACGCGGTACGCATCGGGGTCGATCCTGCGGTGCTCGGTCCGGAGACCGAGTCGAAGATCGGCGGCTTCAACGAGTTGGGCCGCGACCTCTGCCGGCGCTGGTTGCGGCTGCCGGATAGCAGCGCCCGGCTATGAGACGACGCCATACTCGTTGCCGAACAGCTTGTACTTGCCTTTCAGCGTCACGCTGGGCAACAAGAAGCCGCAGTTGAGCACACCATTAAGATCCAGGATCGCTTCGGTGCTGGGATTCGACGCGGTTGTCGCACCTGTCAGTGTGCCGATCTGGGTGCCCGCATTGGTTTCGCAAGTCATCGTGAATCCATACGGCGTGCCGCTTGTCAGCTTGGCGTTCTCCGAAAATACATTGGCATTTGTAGTACCGCTCTCCCATTCGAAATAGAGCTGGCCCAAGGTGTCCACAGTGATCGGGAAGTTGCACATCGTGAAGGTCATTGCACTGAGCCCGGCTGTGACTTTTGGGCCGGTAAATACACTCGTTTGGCCCATGATGGTAGATGCGGCACAACTGTTGATCGGACTACCGGATGTTGTAGCTAGGGAAATGAATTCCGTGGCAGTCGCAGAGATGCCAAGCTGTTTGTTCTGAGCAACGCCGCCCGCCTCGAATGTCGTCGCCGAGGCGGTGCCGACGGTAGACGCCAGCGTGGCCATGGCCACAATTCCAGTCAAGCCGATCATCTTCAAGTAGTTCATGGCTTCTCCTCGTAGTGCCCCGGCCTCGCCGGAGCCTTGGGTACGAGGACAGCCGTACCGCTCAGGAGATCTTTAGTCAAGACCTGCTTGGCCGCCCTGGTCGACCTGAATCGGCGTCAGGTAGGCCGCGGAGAGGCCGCCGTCCACCAGAAGGTGCCGGCCGGGAGTCAACCGAGCCGCCCCCGGAGGTGGCTCGGTTGCCTCACCTTCGTGCCCTTCCGCAGTGCTCGAGTTACGACACGACACCGAGACCTGTAGGGGCACTGTCTTTGTAGGTGGCTTTCAGGGTTGCGCTGGGCAGCAGAAAGCCGCAACTAAGCACAGCGTTAACTGTCATGGTTGCATGGGCACTCAGGGACCCGACTCCATCTACTGTGCCGATTTTGGTGCCTTCACCGGTTTTGCAGGTGACACTGAAGCCGAAGCCAGTGGGAACTGTGATTTCGGCGTTCTCCGAGAACACGTTTCCACTTGTGGTGCCGCTCTCCCATTCGACATAGAGTCCGCCTTTAGCATCAACTACGATGCTTTCCCGAACGCATTTTTTGAAACTCAATTCACTGAGACTGCCTGTCACTTTGGTGCCACTGAACACACTCGTGGACCCCGATGCACTCGATTCACTACAGGTATTCGCTTCGGTTCCGTCTGTTTTGGCCAGGACAACGCCTCCCGTAGTTGAGGCCTGACCGGCGATTGATTTATTCTGGGTCACTCCGCCAATCTCGAGTGTGGTCGCCGAGGCGGAGCCCGCCCCGATCGCCATGAGAGCCATGGCCGCGACTACGGCGATACCGATCCTCACCAGCGTCATGATTCCTCCTCTTCTGCCTTGACTATGATCGCCAAGGCTTTGGGTACTCTTTGACTTGGTACAGAACGCTTTGCCATCATCATCGGCTCCGGCATCTCCGCCGAGGTGCTCGGCCCACCGTTTCCGAAGGACTACCCCCGGGCCGCCCCCAGCATGGGACGGCACGGAGCAGACAGTCGACCCGCTGACCTTTCAGGTAGTTCATGACTCTTCTCCTTTGGGCTCCAGGTCTTCCCGGAGCGCTGGGTACAGGGGAGAGCCCTACTGCCTTTAAAGGCAATAGTCAAGAACAGCTGAGTATATTTAGCCGGCCTGAATAGGCGTCAGGTAGGCGGCAGAGAGGCCGCCGTCCACAAGGAAGGTGCTGGCGGTGACGAAGGTGGAGTCGTCGCTGGCTAGGAAGAGGGCTGCCTTGGCGATCTCGTCGGGCTCGCCGAAGCGGCCCATGGGGATGTGGACGAGGCGCTTGGCGGCCCGCTCGGGGTCCTTGGCGAAGAGCTCCTTGAGGAGGGGCGTATTGACCGGGCCCGGGCAGAGGGCGTTGACGCGGACGCCGCGGTCGGCGAACTCGACGCCTAGCTCACGCGAGAGGGAGAGGACCGCGCCCTTGGAGGCCGTGTAGGAGATCTGGCTGACGGCGGCGCCCATGGTGGCGACGAAGGAGGCGACGTTGATCACCGAGCCGCCGCCCCCGTCGAGCAGGTGCGGGATCCCGTGCTTGCAGCAGAGGAAGACGCTGCGCAGGTTGACGTCCTGCACCCGCTGCCAGGCCTCCAGGTCGGTCTCCAGCACCGAGCCGTCGTCGGTCGGGTTGATCCCGGCATTGTTCATCAGCACGTCGATGCGGCCGAACTGCTCGCGCGCCTCGGCCAGCGCGGCGCGGACCTGCTCCTCGTCGGAGACATCGGCGGCGATCGTCAGCGCCCCGACCGCCTGCTCGGCGTCGAGGTCGACGCCGACGACCTTCGCGCCCTCGGCGGCGAAGAGGCGCGCGGACTCGGCGCCGATCCCGCTCGCGGTGCCGGTGACGACGCAGACCTTGTCCTCCAGCCGTCCCCCCATCTCAGCCCCCTTCGGTCGCGTAGTAGACGTTCTTGACGTCGGTGTAGTGCTCGAGCGCGTCGGGCCCCAGCTCCCGCCCGACGCCGGACTGCTTGAAGCCGCCGAAGGGGGTGGAGACGCGGACCGAGGTGTTGGAGTTGATCGAGATCACGCCGGTGTCGAGCGCCCGCGCAACCCGCAGCGCCCGCGCCCCATCGCCGGTCCAGACCGAGCCGGAGAGGCCGTAGACCGTGTCGTTGGCGAGCCGCACCGCGTCGGCCTCGGAGTCGAAGGGGATGACGCAGACGACTGGGCCGAAGATCTCCTCGACCGCGGCGCGATCGTCGTTGGCGACCGGCGCGAGGACGGTCGGCGGGTACCAGTAGCCGGGGCCCATCGGGGCGCTGCCGCGGATCGCGACCGGGGCGTCCTCGGGTACATAGGAGGCGACAGCGTCACGCTGGGCGGCGGAGATCAGCGGGCCCATCTGGGTCTCCTCGGAGAGCGGGTCGCCGACCCGCATCGATTCGACCTGCGGCGCCATCGCCGCGAGGAACTCTTCGACGGCGACCCGCTCGACGAGGATCCGCGAACGGGCGCAGCAGTCCTGGCCGGCGTTGCCGAAGACGGCGCCAGGCGCCGCCGCCGCGGCGGCCTCGATGTCGGCGTCGGCGAAGACGACGTTGGCCGACTTGCCGCCCAGCTCCAGCGTCACCCGCTTGATCGTCTGCGCCGCCCCGGCGGCGATCCCGCGGCCGACCTCGGTCGAGCCGGTGAAGGCGATCTTGGCGACGTCGGGGTGCTCGACCAGGCGCCGGCCGCAGACGCTGCCCGGGCCGGCGACGACGTTCAGCACCCCCTCCGGCAGTCCGGCGTCGAGGGCGAGGACCTCAAGCTCCAGCGCCGTAAGCGGCGTCAGCTCCGCCGGCTTGAGGACGACGCAGTTGCCCGCGGCGAGCGCCGGCGCCACCTTCCAGGAGGCGATCGTCAGCGGGAAGTTCCAGGGGACGATCAGGCCGACGACGCCGAGTGGCTCGCGGAAGGTCATGTCGACGCCGCCGGCGACGGGGATCGTCTGCCCGAGCAGCCGCTCCGGCGCGCCGGCGTAGTAGCGGAAGGTCTCGACCACCATCCCGATCTCGCCCCGCGCGTCGCCGATCGGCTTGCCGGCGTTCCGCGCCTCCAGCGTTGCCAGCTCCTCCAGCCGCGCCTCGATCGCGTCGGCGAGCCCGCGCAGCAGCGTCGCCCGGTCCGCCGGCGCCACCGCCCGCCAGCCCGGAAACGCCGCCTTCGCCCGCGCCACCGCCGCGTCGACCTCCTCGACCCCGGCCCGCGCCACCTCGGCCATCGCCTCCTCGGTCGCCGGCTCGATCACCTCGATCGCGCTCACGCCGCGCTCCCCTCGGGTGGAGGCGCCTTAGTGTCCTCATGGGCGACTAAAGCGCCTCGCGCAGCGTCGACCAGCGCGCCGATCACCTTGGAGCTCTCGTCCTCCTCGGGGTGCCAGACGACGCCGAGGGCGAAATGCTTCCCCGGCAGCTCGATCGCCTCCGGCAGATCGTCCTCGGCCGACCATCCCGTCACCTTCAGCCCCTCCCCCAGGCGGTCGACGCCCTGATGGTGGTGGGACCAGACGACGAAGCTCTCGACGCCCGCCGCCGCGCAGGCGAGCGAGCTCTGGTCGAGCCGCACGTGATGCTCGCTGAAGGTGCCGGCGACCGTCCGGTGCGTCTCGGCGCCGAGCGTCTCCGGCAGGTGCTGGACCAGCGTCCCGCCCAGCGCCACGTTCAGCAGCTGCATCCCGCGGCAGATCCCCAGCACCGGCATGTCGCGCTCCAGCGCCCGCCGCGCCAGGGCCAGCTCGAAAGCGTCACGGTCGGGCCAGGTGCCGCGGGTCTCGGGGTGCGGCTCGGCACCGTAGCTGGCCGGGTCGATGTCGGCGCCGCCGGCCAGCATCAGCGCGTCGACCCGGTCGAGCAGGATGTCCGGCTCGGCGACCGCGGCCTCGTCGGGCGGCAGCACGATCGCGATCCCGCCCGCCCTTTGCACCGCGTTGACGTACCCGCGCGGCGCCAGCGTCACTTCGTATCCGTCCCAGACCCCCCACGAGACCCGCTCGACCGCCGCGCAGATCCCGATCGCCGGCGCGCCGCTGCCCGCCGCGCCGGTCATAGCCGCTCGAAGCCCCGGTAGCGCTCCCAGTCGGTGACGGCCGCCTCGAAGGCCTCGATCTCGATCCCGGCCCGGTTCAGGTAGTGCTCGACGACCTCCTCGCCGAAGGCCTCCTTCGCCATCGCGCTCGCCGCGAACGCGTCGCGCGCCAGGTAGATGTTCGACGGCACCCGCGGCTTGTCGGACTCATACGCGTTGCCCTCGAAGACCTCCTCCAGCGGCAGCTCGGAGTCGATCCCGTGCAGGCCGGCGGCGATCATCCCGCTCAGCGCCAGGTAGGGATTGACGTCGGCGCCCGGCAGCCGGTTCTCGACCCGCAGCCCCTCGCCGTGGCCGACGACCCGCAGCGAGCAGGTGCGGTTGTCCCGGCCCCAGGCGATCGCGGTCGGCGCGAAGGAGCCCGTGGCGAAGCGCCTCTAGCTGTTGACGTGCGGCGCGTAGAGCAGGGTCAGCTCCCGCATGCACGCCAGCTGCCCGGCGTCGAAGTGCTCGAACAACTGCTGGTCGGCGGCGAACGCGTTGGTCCCGTCCTCCCGCCCCAGCGAGCAGTGGATGTGGCACGAGTTGCCCTCGCGCTCGTTGAACTTCGCCATGAAGGTGATCGCGTGCCCCTCCTGAGAGGCGATCTCCTTGGCGCCGTTCTTGTAGATCGCGTGGTCGTCGGCGGTGCCGAGCGCGTCGCGATAG
>Ga0164302_10000291_pt1 | contig 13732 bp, 15 predicted proteins | sample Whisoiple_202_MG_FD_109714 | JGI IMG/M metagenome (GOLD analysis project Ga0164302, IMG submission 109714) | Soil microbial communities amended with pyrogenic organic matter from upstate New York, USA - Whitman soil sample_202_MG | ecosystem: Environmental > Terrestrial > Soil > Agricultural... | reverse complement strand
GTCATCTATTGGCACGGCGACCGCGAAATCGGCGCCCTTGATTTCGTATTGTCCGAATTCCATTTGGGAGCGACCTATGATGCGATCATACGGCGGCGGCTGTGGCATCGTCGCCGGATCGATATATTACTCATTCCGTCACTGATACTGTTGCTGACCTACTGGTTTTCTATTAACAGCCAGGCTGTCTTGCTGACCTCGATCGCTATGTATGCGGCCATTTGGCATCGCGGTCGTCAAAGTTTAGGCGTTGCGCGTTTTTATCAACGCGCAGTCGGTGGTCCAGCCTCCTTCATGCACTCTCTCTTGTTTCGTGGAGCGATTTATCTGCCGATGCTGGCGGCGATGCTCGCCTATACCCATCTAGCTCCGCTGGTGTATGACGGAGAACCGTATCTCGCGTTGAGTTTGGGTGCAGCAGTGACTTCGACCGTCGGATTGGCTGCTGTAGTTTGGGTGATCGCTTATCTGACATGGATTGCCTTGCACGTTCGCACTGTCACGCTAGGATCAACCGCAATCAGCCGCTCATATAAGGGCGCGTGTCCTCCTGTAAAGAAAATTAACTCAGTTCATCCTGGCGAGTGGTGGGTGGTGGTTGCCCATGCCGTTGCCTTTGGCAGCGGCTATGTGTTGGGAGCGTCCAATGCGTCCTACCTGTTGGTGCTCGCAGTGCACCATGAGGTGCAATATCTCTCGTTTACTGGTGCCATGGCCCGGCGCACAACAAATTTCCAATCGATAGCTATTCAATCTGCAAACAAAGATGTTTGCTTAAAAAACCTGTGCAGCGTTGGGCGGCGGTTCCGAGCGGAACTGAACTTCATTTCCTCGTTTTTGTTTTGGCCGGTGATCGGTTTCGGCGGAGCAGTTGCCGGGGCGTGGCTCAACAGTCCAGTATTAGCTCCGCTCGGCGTTGGGGGACTCTTTTGTCATTACTGGCTCGATGGCCGGATTTGGACGCGACGTTCGTTGCAAAACTGACGCGAGGAGAAAAAAGATGGAGTGGAAACTGTTCTCAACGATGTTTCTGATTGTGACAGGGCTGAGCGGCTGTGCCAGCATCGGACCGCCTACGGTCGCGCGAGATCGCTTTGATTACATTAGGGCGATCTCCGATTCATGGAGAGCACAGACGCTGCTCAATATGGTCAAGCTCCGTTATGGGGATGCGCCCGTCTTTCTCGATGTCGCCTCGGTGATCACCCAGACTGGTGTCCAGGGCACAGTGGCAGTATCGGGCACCTGGTGGCAAAATCTCGCGCAACTTCCCTTTACGTCAACCGCGGGTCTTACGGCGGCGGGGACTTATGGAGAAAAGCCCACCGTAACTTACCTCCCTGTAAGCGGGGAAAAGTTCGCCCGCAATCTTATGACGCCGATCCCGCCTGCGGCCATACTCAATTTCCTACAGGGTGGATACCCGGTAGATGTGGTGCTACGGCTTACCGTGCATAGCATCAATGGCATACGTAGCCGGTTCGGCGTGGGAGCGCGAGCGCGCGATGCCGACCCGGAGTTTTATTCGCTCATCGAGAAATTGCGTAACATTCAGCAATCCGGAGAAATTGGCTTGCGGGTGAAAAAAACTGGCGACCAGACGGCGTCCTTACTCGTATTCAGCAAGAAGCCAAACCCAGCGATAGAGGCGGATCGCATCGAGGTACGCAAACTCCTCGATCTCGATCCTGAGGTTACCGAAGTTAGTGTGGTCTACGGATCGGTGGCCGCCAATGACAAAGAGATTGCCATACTGAGCCGGTCCATGCTCGAAATCCTTGGCGATCTCGGCTCGTACATTGATGTGCCGGCAACCGACGTGGAGCAAAAGCGCACGTTTCCCTCCCTTGCGCCGGAGCTCGTGAACGGTGCCCCCGTGCCGCCGCTTATGCGGATTCACAGCTCGCCGCAAAAACCCGACGATGCCTTTGCCGCTGTGCCGTACGGTCAAAACTGGTACTGGATTGATGACAAGGACTTTGCTTCCAAGCGACTTTTTTCTTTCATCATGTTTCTCTTTACGCTCACCGACACAGGAGACAAACAAGGCGCACCGATCATCACTGTGCCAGCTGGGTAAAGCTACAGATTCGGCCATGCAAGCCGCCAAACAAAAATTCCGCACATTTTCTGCCGACCTGGTTCTGTATGCACTTCCACTTCTCCTCTCAGCGAATGCCGGGACCATCATTCGTATCGGCTTTGATCGATTGCGTGATTCAAGGGTAAGCGAGAACTTGGGAGGGTTTGTTCGTGGCTGACATCGAACGCGACATTACGCGCAACGTGCTCGCGGTGCTCTTTATTCTGGCCTTGATCGGGTCTTCGATCTGGATTTTGCGGCCGTTTTTGGGCGCGATCGTCTGGGCGACAACGGTGGTGGTGGCGACCTGGCCCTTAATGATCGCGCTGCAAAAATGGTTCTGGAATAAACGTGCCGTAGCGGTAACTGTGATGACGCTTTTGCTGCTCTGTGTTTTGGTCGTGCCGTTGACGTTTGCTGTCGGCGCGATTGTGTCGAACGTCGACGATATTGCGATCTGGGCGAGAGATTTAGCCTCCTTTAAGTTGCCTCCGCCGCCGGCTTGGCTTGCAAGTCTCCCACTCGTTGGGGCCAAGGCCGTGGAGTTGTGGGAGCGAGTCGCCACTGTTGGAATTCAGGATACGACGGTAAGAGTGGCCCCATACGCGGGTGGTGTGATCAGGTGGTTCGCGGCTCAGTTGGGCAGCGTCGGCGTATTGTTAGTGGAATTTTTGTTGACCATCATTCTCGCGGCTGCGATGTATGCCAGCGGCGAGCGCGTCACAGAGCGGCTGCTCCGTTTCGGCAGAAGATTGGCAGGCTCAGGCGGTGAAAACGCGGTCTATCTGGCCGGGCAGACGATTCGCGGCGTGGCGCTCGGAGTCGTCGTGACAGCTATTGCTCAGTCACTTTTTTCCGGTCTTGGTTTGACTATCGCCGGCGTACCGTTTGCCGCCGCGCTTACCGGTGCAATGCTGATTCTATCGATTGCACAGATCGGCGTTATTCCCGTTCTCGGTGCTGTGGTGGCTTGGCTTTATTGGAGGGGCGAGTCGGGATGGGGAACGTTCATGCTGGTCTGGATGATCATCGCCGGCACCATGGACAATTTTTTGCGCCCAATTCTCATCAAAAAAGGCGCAGACTTGCCGCTGCTTCTTGTTTTCGCCGGAGTGATCGGCGGCCTTATCAGCTTTGGTTTAATTGGTATTTTTGTCGGTCCAGTCATCCTAGCCGTCGCTGAGAAGTTGCTCATCGCGTGGATCGAGACCGATGTGCAAGATGACAAAGCCGGCGATTTTGAGTAGATCAAGTCCATATTGCACATGTACGGGGCGGTTTCTCCACTTTCCCTCGTCTGCCGTATTTGTCTCGGTTAGTCGCAAGGTGATTTTTTTGGACATTTCGATTTCATTTTGATATTGGACCAAAGTCCAATATCTGTTGAGCCGGCCGTCTGCTATCAACACTCAGATCGAAATTATTAGATTTTACCAATGCACGCCCGCTGAGGAGGGCTATGACATATGCCGCGTCGAATCTTTCAGATTGAGAGGGGAGCCATGGGAAGACGAATTGTTCCATCGGTTTTGGCCATTGGATTGGTCGTGGGTCTTATGCACTTTAGTCCAAGGAGTTTGGCACAGACGAAATCGCCGGGTGCTGATAAGCCGGCGAGTAATCTGGAAATCATTCATGAAAAGCTCAAAGCGGACAAGAAACTGATCGTGGCAAAGTATATGGATCTGACCGAATCGGAGGCCGCCAAATTCTGGCCGGTTTACGAAGAATACCAGAAGGATTTGCAAGGCAGTAATGAGAAGTTGCGCAAGTTACTCGAAAGCTACGCGGCAGATTATCGAAACAAGTCAATGACGGATGAGAAAGCTAAAAAGTTACTGGATGAATGGATTGTCGTCGAGCAAGAGGAGGGAACGCGCCGCAGCAATTTTGCGCCAAAGGTCCTGCGGGTATTGCCGCCGAAGAAAGCAGCGAGATACCTACAAATTGAAAACGAGTACCGTATCTTATTGAGATACGAAATCGCGGCAGCGGTGCCTTTGGTTGAGTAGTCCACATGGATGGGGGCATACAGAATGACAATAAAAAACCGAACTTCCAGGTTTCGCATCCTGTTCGCCGGTGCGACATTGATTTTGCTGGTATCCCATTTTGTGAGTCCGGCTGCAGCGCTGGCGGCAAGCGCGAGCGCCATCAACCGTGACGCGACGGCGGCGTTGACCAATCTCTACAAGAATAACCCGGGAGCGAAATCTTTGGGTGACAAAGCCGTGGCGGTGCTGGTTTTCCCGAGCATCGTCAAGGGCGGATTCATTGTTGCAGGACTATACGGCGACGGCGCATTGCGCAAACGAGGCAAGACGGTCGCCTACTACCGCTCGCTGGCGGCATCCTACGGCTTTCAAGCCGGGATTCAAAATTATGGCTACGTGTTATTTTTCATGGACGACGCATCGGTAAAGTATTTGGAGAACAGCGACGGTTGGGAGCTAGGCACGGGGCCGAGCTTGGTCGTACTGGACACGGGTTTCGGGAAAAACTTATCGACGACAACGCTGCAGAAGGGGGTCTATGCGTTTATTTTCGATCAGAAAGGCTTGATGGGCGGCTTCGGCATTCAGGGATCTAAAATCACTAAAATTAATCCGAATCCGTAACCCACAAACTCGAAGCACGAAATCCAAAATTCCAAACAAATCTCAAATGACCAAAACAGAAAATACCAACTCGGTTCGGCTTTCATTCTCTGATTTATGTTTCAGGTTTGGTTTGGAATTTGGTAGTTTTGATCCTTTTGGATTTTGAGCTTTGGATTTGCGATTTTTATTGAAGGAGGAATCGATGACAATCGAGTCTGCGAAAAAAATAATCCGTGTAGCCGTGGTAGTCGTGCTGTTCGGTTACGGGCCGCTGAGCATGGCACAGGAGAAGCCGGCTGATAACATGCAAATACTAGCTGACAAGATCAGGGCTGATAAAAAACTGGTAATCGCAACCAATATGGAACTCACGGAGGCAGAGGCGAAGGATTTTTGGCCGATCTATGAGCAGTACCAAAAAGACCTGCAAAGAATAAATCAACGAATGGCTAATCTGTTGGAGAGCTATGCCGATGATTTTCACAACAAGTCGCTCACCGACGAGAAGGCAAAGAAGCTCATTGACGAGGCTCTGGCGATCGACCGAGCGGAAGCCAACCTGAAGAGCACCTATGCGCCGAAGCTCAGCAAAGCATTGCCGATCAGAAAAGTCGTCCGCTACCTGCAGATCGAAAATAAGATCAGGGCCGTCGTCAAATACGAAATCGCCTCGGGCGTTCCGCTGGTAAGATGACACTCGGGTCCAACAACGTGCATTTCCATCGAAAAATTGAGGAGAATTTCATGACGCAAACAAAAATCGTGCTATGCGTTTTTCTGCTCGCAGCCGCGCTCGGCCGACCGGCACTCGGTCAGCAACTGGATGGGACCCTCAAGAAAATCAAGGACTCGAACACATTCACGCTCGGCTATCTTACTTCTGCCCCGCCGTTTTCCTTCCCAGGGCCGGATAAAAGACCGGTCGGTTATTCCATCGACCTTTGCACGCAGATCGCGAGCAAAATTCAGGATCAGCTTGGCACGACTCTAAAACTGAACTGGGTGCCGGTCACGACCGACAACCGGCTCGATATGGTGGCATCGGGCAAAGTCGACATTGAATGCGGCACCACCACGGCAAGCCTTTCTCGTCAGGAACGAGTGGATTTCAGTCTAATGACCTTCGTCGATGGCGGCGGGTTACTGACGAAAAAGGATTTTACTCTCCGCGCGGCGGCGGATCTCGCGGACAAACGGATTGCCATAATTCCCGGAACCACGACGGAAACTGCTTTCAATAAATTTCTCAAGGAGGAATTCGTTACCGTTAAACTAGTTCCCGTCAAAAACCACGTCGAGGGGCTCATGGCGCTCGAGAATGGCTCAGCTGATGCGTTCGCGTCCGACCGCGGTATTTTGATCGGCCTTGCGGTCACCTCGAAGGATCCGAGCGCGTTCGCATTACCAGCGATTCTATTTTCCTATGAGCCGTATGGGTTTATGGTGCGCCGGAACGATGCTGCATTTCGTTTGGCAGTTAATCGCGCGCTGGCCGGCCTGTACCGTTCTGGTGATATTGCGCAGATCTATGATCGTTGGTTCGGAGGTTTCGGTAAACCGAGTCAGGCGATTCAGGCGATGTATTTGCTCAATGGACTGCCGGAGTGAGTCGCTGAAAGTAATCCCGCTCTCCAGCCGAATGATCGAAGGGTAAGGGCTCTCGACTTTTGGGGAGTTCAAAATGACCCCAACAAACCGTATTAACGTTCGGTTCTTTTTGGCGCTCGGGGCATTTTTCGCTTTCAGCGAAGTGGCCGCGAGCCACTCAGGAATTGTTGACGGCTATGGCTGTCATCGCGGTCCAGACAAAGTGAGCTATCACTGCCATCAGGGGCAGTTTGCCGGTCGGACCTTCAAATCGAAGGAAGATTTTCTCCGCCAGCTGCGCGGCGGTAAATCCCCACAATTGTCTCCCAAGAACAACTCGGCTCCGCCGCAAAAAAAGAATGAAGATTAGCCAGGCACGCAACCTCAGCATCGATATGCTCGAGCGCTTCATTCCGGCTCACATTAGTGTGCACGGACGAATGTTTTGAGGAGTGACGAGCGAAAGACTGGTGACGGCGCTCTATTATGGCTCCCGCGGACGTCTACTCATGCGATTTCTCGTTACGATTCTGGCGATCATTATCATTGCACTGTTGACGCTCTGGGCCGCTGGAGCAATCTATTATTCACCCATTGCAAATGAAACTCTCCGAACGGTACTTGCCGTAGCCTTCGTCCTGGCGACGATCCTGACGTTTGCTCTCACCCGCCGCCGCGGCCGAGCGCTGATTGGTTACTTGCTGATTTTTGCCGTAATTGTCGGCCTATGGTTGCAAATTCCCGCCTCAAACGATCGCGACTGGCAGCCGGAGGTCGCGATGACTCCGTATGCCACGATCAACGGCGATCGGATCACGATTCATAACGTGAGAAACTTCAACTATCGGACTGAGACCGATTTTGCCCCGCATTGGGAAACGCGCAGCTACGATCTCAGTAAGCTCGACTCGGCGGATCTTATCGCCGTTTATTGGGCGGGTAAGCCCATCGCCACATCATGCTGAGCTTCGGTTTCAGCGGTAAAGACTACCTCGCCGTGTCCATCGAGACTCGGAAGGAGAAGGGGGAAGCTTACTCCACTTTGGCGGGCTTTTTTCGTCAGTACGAACTTTATTATGTTGTTGCGGATGAGCGCGATCTGATCCGCGTGCGAACAAATTACCGCAAGCCTCAGGAGCAGGTTTACATTTATCGAGTAAAGGGATCCCTTACAAACCTCCGGCGCGTATTCCTGGATTACATCCGTTCGATTAACTAATTACGGGAGCAGCCGCACTTCTACAACACGCTGACAACCAACTGCACTACCAGCATTTGGCTGCACGCAAGAATGAATCCTGAAGCGCCGCCGCTATCGTGGAAAATTCTCTTGAGCGGATATGTTCCCGATTACCTGTACGATTTGCACAGGCTCGACACCAGCCGTCCCTTCGCGGAGCTGGAGAAGCTTTCTCTGGTGAACGAACGAGCTCACGCCGCCGATCAAGATCCCGCCTTTTCGCAGCGGATTCGAGAAGGATTGCCGATGCCTCCGCCGCTTTAATGTCAGCGCGGCTTGGCTTTCAACCAACTGCGACATGAGTCTATAAACGCCGCATAAAATGAACCCTTGGCGACGATTCTTTGCAGCCGTCAGACTATGAGAATTCCGACTAGAGCAAATCGCCCGGTCCTGCGACCCGCGGGAAGACTAGACCACGCCTGGAGTATGCATCTCCTGAGATAAACAAAACGCAAGAGCGCACACGAGTTTTACACTGTGACGCTGCCTCTACTATTGCTGAAGGGCGGGTAATACACCCGCCCTTTTTTTGACCATTGACTTAAACTTTTCGCTATGAAAATAGGGACAAAGTCTCTTGGCCGTGAGCGCGGGAGGGTGAATGATCAATTGGGTTTGGCTCGGCTCGTCGATGCTGCTTTGTGTGCAATGGATCTTTGTGCATTTTGCCGGTCTTCACCTGCCGCCTCACTTTCAAGCATTGACGTCGGGAGTTGCGATCTTCGGGGCGGCATTCGCTCTGTCTTGGGCGGCAGAGCTCTCGCAAAAGGACATCCCGCAAGCGTTGGCCATAGCTCTGTTGGCGCTCATTGCCGTTTTACCCGAGTATGCGGTCGACATGTACTTTGCTTGGACAGCGGGGAAAGATCCCAGTTATGCGGCTTTTGCCACTGCCAACATGACCGGCGCAAATCGATTATTGATCGGCGTCGGATGGGCGGCGGTGGTGTTTACGTATTGGTTTACGAGCCGCAAAAGAGCCATCCGGCTTGAGCCAGGACACAAAATCGAAATTTTCTACTTGGGACTGGCTACGCTTTACTCGTTTTTGATTCCGCTGAAAGGGCAGCTCGATCTTTCTGATGCGACCGCTTTGATTCTGGTTTTTATCTTTTACATGCGCGCTGCGGCAAAAGCCGATCACGTTGAACCGGAACTCGAGGGTCCGGCGGCAATGATCGAGGACTGGGGTACGGCTGCGCGCCGGGCGATGACCATAATCTTCTTTCTCCTGTCAGGATTCACGATCTTCATTGCTGCGGAACCGTTTGCTGAAGCACTTCTGGCCACTGGAAGAGAGTATGACATCGAGGAATTTGTTCTGGTTCAGTGGCTGGCGCCCCTGGCGTCGGAATCGCCTGAATTCATCGTTGCCATACTGTTCGCTTTGAAAGCGCAGCCGGGTATTAGCATGGGCGCGTTGTTATCATCGAAGGTCAATCAATGGACATTGCTGATTGGCATGATTCCCGTCGCTTACACCATCTCGGCGGGTCAGATTGCGGGCATGCAGATGGATCCGCGGCAAGTCGAGGAGATGTTTTTGACCGCAGCGCAGTCGATCTTTGCTGTCGCGGTCCTGGCGAATTTGTCGTTTTCAGTGCTGGAAGCGGTGATGATTTTTGTGCTCTTCTCGACCCAACTGCTATTTCCCGACCCGCAGTTCCGATTTTATTATTCGTTTTTGTACATCATCCTCGCCGTGGGTCTAGTACTGCTTAAAAAGGATGCACGCGATGGATTGTGCGGTTTGTTCTCGCGCTCCTCTCTGGGATCACACGTAGCGCGACAAAAGCTGAGGTGATTTGTTCGCTCGGCGACTGGGTTTCTGGCCGAGATCTCAATGTTTGGCCGCGGCTTTCTCTTCCTTGATGTTTTCGTGGATCAAACGAGGCACTCCTCCGCAGGTAAAGCAACGCGGCGGCTCAAATTTCGTTTCACCTTCGGGATAGCGCATGAAGCGCCGATAGAAAGGTTTCTCAGTGCCGACGTAGTCATCATAGTAGAATGCAAGTTTGCCGCACTCGCTGCATTGCAGATATTTTGCCATGGTTTCCTTCCGTTGAGATCAAACTGATCCGGGGCGCTAGTTGTTTCTTATTGGGCTAATAGACTCTTGGCGCCCACGCCCCAGGAGCATAGCGATGAAGCCAGATCGGGTCAACACGGTGACACTGCTTGCACGGGTTGAGAAATCATGAATTTTATTGCATTGCTAAGGAAATCGCGTAAAGCTCGTCAGCCGAGCTCTTAGAAGTCTAGTAGGAGGAAAAATTTTATGGCGATTAAGCTCTTTCAGTCTCAAACATCGATGTTTTGCGAAAAAGTTCGGATCGTGCTGGCGATGAAAAAAGTTCCCTATGACATCGTCGATGTACGCAAGGACGACCGCAAGTCCTTGATCGAATATACCGGCCAGCGAAAAGTTCCGTCCATGGATTACAATGGGGAGTGCGTTATCGATTCGACGGTAATCTCTGCGCGCCTCGAGAAAGACAATCCTAACAATAGTATTTATCCCGAAGGTGCGGCCAATAAGGGCCTGTGCTTGGCGCTGGAAGATTGGTCCGATGAAGTGCTGATCCATGCCAATCACGCGCTGCGGCGCGCGGAAACGCCGGATGCGCGAAAAAAAGCTGAAGCGGAATGGGACGTCCATTTCAACACATTGGATCTGCTCTATTCCGGCAAGAAATTTGTTTTCGAGCGAATGACCATTGCCGATGCGGCGATTTTCTCGCAGCTTCACTATCTCTATACGACCGTAAAATACGAAATTCCGACGAAATATAAAAACGTCCATGGATTCATGGAGAACATGCGTCAAGTACTCCAATTGAAATCACTCGCCGATAGTTTTGAGGCTCATTCCTTGTAAGGTGTGGTGTGACGTGTCCAGTGACGTCATTATTCCTCGCCTAGGATCGAGCGACGAAAGCGACGAGGTCCGGGTCCTGCGCTGGCTAAAAAAGCAGGGTGATGAAGTTCATAAAGGCGAAGCCATCGTCGAAGTCGAGACTGACAAGGTCAATGTAGAAGTCGAGGCCCCCGAAGATGGACTGCTGAGTGAAATTTATGCCCAGGAAGGCGAATTCATAAAATTCGGTGCCGTGGTTGCCGCCATAGAAAAGCCGAGTTGAGAGACATCCATCGAGCGTCATCGTATTCACTGATAACTACAGCTCGGAAGTTTGACTGAACGCCTAGGTCAGTCCGCTCTTTACCGATACTCGATTGCGTACACGCCAATTCTTTTCTTGGGATTCCCGCGCGGGATGAGCTTTCGCTCGTCAATAAAAACGATAACCAAGCCGACGAAGCGGGAAAGCTGATGGAAGAGCGCTTCTCGATTCTTCTGTTGCGAACGGTTCTCGTCGGTTGCCTGCTCGGTATCAGTGCGACGGTTTATTTTCTGTTTGGCCTCGCCGGTTACGTCCATAGCTTTTGGCTTAATTCGAGCGTCGTTGCCGCATTAGGTTTCAGCGCATTATTTTTTCTCGCGAAATTTTTCACCATTCCAGGGCATACGAATTGGCTTGGCCGCTTCCTCTGGGCAGTGACTTTACTTCTGATCGTTACGCAAATTGCGCTTGGGCTGCTGCCGCCTACCAGCCGTGACGAGCTGACCCATCATCTGGCAATTCCAAAGCTCTACGCCAATGCAGGGCGAATCGTCGAGGTGCCGATTGCGCCCTACGCTTACTATCCCATGCTGCTCGACATGCTCTACACACCCTGGGTCTACTGGGGCTATGATTTTGTTCCAAAATTAATTCACAGTTTGTTCGCGGCGCTTACGGGGCTGTTGCTGTTCGCATACCTAGGTCGTCGGTTAAATACCATTTACGGGATTCTCGGCTTGTTTCTTTACTTATCGATGCCCGTCGTCGCGCGACTGAGTCACTGGGGCTATATCGACCTCGGAATTACGTTTTATACGACTGCGTCGCTCCTGTGTTTGCTTGCCTGGCGCGAGCAAAGAGATCGGTTATTCTGGCTCAGTTGCACCGGAGCTTCACTGGGGTTTGCGCTTGCGACCAAGCCCAATGGGTTGCTCGCCGCACTGGTGATCGGCATGCTCTTTCTGCTCAGCATCGTGCGCCAGCCGCGTCGGCGATGTGCCGAAACCAGCAGAGAAATCGGTTTGTTTCTCGGCCTAATGCTGTTGCCGTTTGTGCCGTGGGTCGTCAAGAACTGGCTCGAGACCGGTAACCCGTTTTTTCCTCTGTTGAACTCATGGTTCGTGTCGAACACGGGGGCGACCACCGCGACCCCAAGTTTCGGCGCGGTTGGCATCCTGCAAAAACGGCATTGGCTCTACGACGAGAGCCTCGCGCAGATTCTCGCTTTGCCGTTGAGAATTTTTTTTTCCGGTCAGGACGATCACCCGCAGTTCTTCGACGGCGTGCTGACGCCGGTCCTCATCGCATTCCTGCCGTGGGCGTTCAAGGGTAAGTGGCTGGAGGAGAAAAAGCTCCTCGCTGCATTCGCGGCGATCTTTCTGTTCTACGCGCTATTTCTTGTTGACATGCGCATACGTTACATCCTGTCGATCGTTCCACCTCTCATTATTTTGGCCGTCTACGGTGTTTTCAATATTTATCTGAATATCAAACGCCCCATTTACCTGTTTGCGGTTGTTCTGGCGGTGGGCGTTTGGCATGGCACGTACACTTGGCGCTATTTTCGAGAAGCGGCGCCGGTTGGTTTTCTCTCTGGCGCTGAAACCCGGGATGCCTATCTTGATCGGATGTTGCCCGAATACAGCGCGTTCCAATATATCAATCACTCGACGCCGCCGAGTGCGCGAATTTATCTTCTCTTTGTTGGCCGGAGGGCGTATTATTGCGATCGGAACTATTTTCATGACGGCGGTGATTTGCCGTGGTATCTACTCACTGCCATAACCCGAGCTCAAAATGCCGATCAGATCGTTCGAGTCATGAGGGAAAAAAACATTACGCACCTGATCGCGCGTGAGGATCTGCTCACTACTTTTTTGGCGCACAACCTGAGCCCGAGCCAAGCGGCCGTGTGGAACCAATTCGTCCAGAGCCGGCTCACGCTAATGTTTCGGGACCGCGGCCATGCGGTCTATCAACTCCATGGCTAGCCATTGCGCCATCTCCATCATTATTCCGGTATATAACGAAGCTGAGGTTTTGCCGGAACTGCTCGACAGAGTGCACGCGCTCGATCTCGGTCAGACGGAAGTGATTGTTGTCGATGATGGCTCGACGGACGGTAGCGCCGAGACGGCGCTCAATGCCGGAGCGAGCGTTGTGCGCCATCCTTATAACATCGGCAACGGTGCCGCCGTGAAGAGCGGGATCCGCGCAGCGCGCGGACAGTTGCTTGTCCTCATGGACGGCGACGGGCAGCACAAACCGGAAGATATTCCCAAGCTGCTCAAGGAATCCGGTGAGTATCACATGATTATTGGCGCTCGCGGCAAAGGCTCTAAGCTGAGATTTCACCGCTATGCGGCGAATCTGCTCTATAACTTGCTCGCCTCCTACGTCACCAAATTTAAAGTCCAGGATCTCACCTCCGGATTTCGCGTCTTGTCGCGGCACCACGCGCTCAGTTTCCTTGATCTTCTGCCCAACACGTTCTCATATCCGACGACTTTGACCCTGGCGTTTCTCCGCTCCGGGTTTACCGTCAAATATGTACCGATTCAGAGTCTGTACCGTGCCGGCACCAGCAAAATCAGCCTGCTCACCGATGGCGTCCGTTTTTTGCTGATCATCACCAAGATCGCGACGTTATTTTCGCCGTTTCGCGTGTTCTTGCCGGTGAGCGTGTTTTTTTTCGTAGCGGGTCTGGGCAACTATGCCTATACCTATTTTACCCAGAATCGCTTCACCAATATGTCAGTGTTCGCGCTGACCACCTCGGTGATTATTTTCATGCTCGGCTTGATCTCAGAGCAGATCGCCTTGCTCCGCATGGAGCGACGTGGACATGCCGTCGAGTTTCGCGCCGACATCGATCGTTAGCGCCCATCTTTCTTATGACCGTAGCCCGCGAAGACGTACGACGTTTTTACGATGAGGTGTACCATCGCCATGGGAGTGAATTGTCGCGCGTGCCGGGTCATCTCCGGCGCTTGGCGCGCCGTTTGGGGCCGTGGCAAGGGCAAAAAGTTTTGGACATCGCTTGCGGCCAAGGCGAGTGGTTGCGCTGCGTAAGCGCGCTCGGCGCTGTGAGCGCGGG
>Ga0164302_10000289_pt1 | contig 13749 bp, 13 predicted proteins | sample Whisoiple_202_MG_FD_109714 | JGI IMG/M metagenome (GOLD analysis project Ga0164302, IMG submission 109714) | Soil microbial communities amended with pyrogenic organic matter from upstate New York, USA - Whitman soil sample_202_MG | ecosystem: Environmental > Terrestrial > Soil > Agricultural... | reverse complement strand
TCCCTCTCCCACTGGGAGAGGGTGGGGGTGAGGGCGTTTAACGAGCTAGCTCTTCTGCCTCACTTCAATTCCTTCTCCCGGGTGCCATTTGATCGGCGCGGGAAATTTGAAATCGGGAACCGAGATCGGTTTCAGCCGGCCGTCGAGAGCGCGGAGAATTTTGTCCGGCGTGATCGGAATTTCGTGAATGCGCACGCCGATGGCGTCATAAAGCGCGTTCGCCACTGCGGGAACCACAGGCAAAAGCGGCCCCTGGCCGGCTTCCTTGGCGCCGTAGGGACCTTCGGGGTCGTCCGTTTCGACGAGAATGGTCTCGATCTCCGGTGTCTCCAGCGTGGTCGGGCTTTTGTATTCCAGGATCGAAGGAATTTTGTGCAGCCCGTTTTTGCGAAAAATCTGCTCCTCCATCAATGCCTCGCCGAGCGCCATGTAAACGCTGCCTTCCGTCTGACCTTCGACGAGCAGCGGATTGAAGGCACGACCGCAATCATGGGCAATCCAAACTTTGTCGATCGTGATTTCACCCGTGGCACTGTCGCAATGGAGCTCGACGATACTCGTGGAAAAACTATACGCTGGCGTAGGACCGACACCCGAGCCTTTGAAGTCGCGCGGGTTTTTCGGCGGCCAATAACTGCCAGTGGCGCCGAGGGTGCCGTGCTTTCCTTCCGCCTTGATGACAGCTTCCGCGAAGCTGATCGCGCGCTGGTGCAAGCTGGCGCTGCGAATCTTGCTCTCGGCGAATTCCAAATCGTCAACGGGAATTTCCAGCGCTTCGCTCGCTGCCTCGAGCAGTAACGGTTTGAGCTTACCGCAGGCTAGAACCGCGGCATTGCCGGTCATGACCGTCACCCGGCTCGAATAGCTGCCGAGATCCACTGGCGTAAGATCGGTATCGGCGGTCAATACTCGAATATCGGCGGGATCGATGCCGAATTCTTCGGCGACTGCGTAAGCCAGAATCGAATCCGAACCCTGGCCGATATCGATCGAGCCGCAGAACACCGCGACACCGCCGCTTCGATCGAGCTTAATTTGCACACCCGAGTGAGGCATGTTGTTCCAGTAAATCGGCAGGCCCGCGCCGCTGATATAAGAGCTGGCGGCAAAACCCACACCCCGACCGAATGGCAGCTTGCGAAATTTCTCGCGCCATCCAGCGCGCTCGGCGACGCGCTCGATGCATTCGCGCAATCCCGTGCTGCTGACACGAAGACCGTTCACCGTGATGCTGTTGGGCTCGACCAGTTGCTTGAGCCGCATCTCGATGGGATCGAGGCCAAGCTTCTCGGCGATTTCGTCAAGCTGGATTTCCATCGCGAAGCGCGGCTGCGGCGTGCCATGACCGCGCTTTGGACCGCAGGCGGGCTTATTGGTAAAGACCCGCACGCCTTCAAATTTGTACGCCGGCACTTTGTAGGTCACCGTCTGTAACGCGCCGGTATAGTAGACGCTCGCCAGACCGTAGCTGCTGTAACCGCCGCCATCGAGAAAAGTTTTGTACTGCAGCGCCTGAATCGTGCCGTCGTTCTTGACGCCGGTCCGGGCGAGCATTTTGACCGGATGCCGACCGCGGTGCACATAAAAGCATTCTTCTCGTGTGATGTTGATTTTCACCGGTCTTCTCGTGATCATCGATAGCTTTGCGGCGCAGATTTCGTGCGAGAACGGATCGCTCTTGCCGCCGAACCCGCCGCCCACGGGCGTGGCAATGACGCGGATCCGGCTCGCGGATATTTTCAAAACCTTGGCCAAAGCGCGATGGAGATAGTGCGGTGTCTGGGTCGATGACCAGACCGTGAGCTTGTTGTCCGGACCATAGGAACCGACGGCGCAATACTGCTCCATCGGCAGATGCGTGTTACCCTGGTAAAAATAAGTGTCTTCAAAAATATGATCCGCCTGGGCGAAAGCCGCCTCGACATCGCCGAATTCGAACGAAACGGCTTTCTGAATATTGGCCTGCCGGTTCCAGGTATGGATTCGCTCGCTTCCTTCGGCGGAGGCAAGCGCGTCCTCGATTGTAAGAATCGGCTTCAGCATTTCATATTCAACATCAATGTAGCTGAGCGCCTTGTCCGCCAGCGCTTCACTTGCGGCCGCGACCGCAGCAACAGGATCGCCGGCATAACGCGCCTTGTCGGTCACCAGTGCTTCTTCGTCTTGCGTCGACGGCATGATGCCGAACTTTTCCGGCATTTCCTCCCCGGTGATGACCGCGAATACACCGTGCAGCTTGAGCGCGCGCGCGGTATTGATGCTGAGAATGCGTGCATGGGGGTGAGGACTGCGCAGTAGCTTTGCGTAAATCATGCGCGCCAAATTGAGATCATCGGCATAGAGCGTTTCACCGGCGCACTTCGCCATCGCGTCAATTTTGCGCAGCGGCTTGCCGATGACGGAAAAATTCTTCTTTTGCATTATCTAATCCACGTAATTGCGATCATGCTTTCGACGGTCCGTCCGCGCGGTTGCTTGCTGGTCCCAGTGTCCGTCATTCCCGCATGTCTTTAGCGGGAATCCAAGCGAATTCGGACTGACCCCCGATTAAAACATTCGGGGGTGACGACTTTTGGGATATCGTCGCGCAGATTTTATCCTTTGTAATCGATCGTGAGATCATGAATTACTTTGCTCTAAATTTTATGCGCCTGTGACCGTCGCGCTCTAGCGTTACCAGCGAGTTCCTTCGCTGGCGCTCAGATGACAGATGAAGTTGGAGTGTCATTCTGAGCCGGAGGCGAAGAATCTTGCATCTCATTCATGACGGAACAGCGACATTAGCTGCCATTTCCTTTGCTGCCAGCTCGACGGCTTCGATGATCTTTGTATAGCCGGTGCAACGACACAGATTGCCCGACAGAGATTGCCGGATTTCTTCCCGTGTCGGTGTCGGATTCTCATCGAGCAGCGCTTTTGCAGTGAGAACAATTCCGGGGATGCAGTAGCCGCATTGCGCCGCGCCGAGATCGGCAAACGCATTCTGCAACGGATGCGGCTTCCCGTCACGCATGATTCCCTCGATCGTTAGTATTTCGGCATGCTCCGCTTCGATGCCAAGCATGAGACAAGACAATACCGGCTTCCCTGCCACCAGCACAGCGCAGGTCCCGCACTCGCCGAGCTCGCAACCGTGCTTCGTGCCGGTGAGGTTCAGATCCTCGCGTAAGACTTCCAACAGGGTCTTGTTGATCTCGGTGGCGACCTCGCGAGTTTCGCCGTTCACTCGAAGACGCAGCAAGGTTTTGGTTGGTCGGGCATCGTTTAGGGTTTTCTTGATCATGCCGTCCAATTTTGCTGTGAGATTCTTTTCCAGGACCTCGAGTGCGACTTCAAAAAGATTTCTCTCTTCTTGCGAAATAACAAACGGGGATCTTCTGCCTCGCCAACGGGTGCTTTCTAAGACATCTCGAATAAATTTTTGGATCCCGACGCTAAATCTTGAAAAATCTTTTAGCCTTCAACTCAAAGCGGGGCAAACTGCCCGGTGAAACCAGCTCGATCTCCGGACGAAGGCCGATCCGTTCACGCATGCGCTTGACGATGCGTTCACTCAAGCCCGCAATCGAGTACTCCGTGGACTTTGGCTCGATGACAAGCCTGATCTCGCGCATGACCTGCCGTTCATAAACTTCGACCCGAAACTCCTCGACCTCTGTAAACTCGCGGATCACGCTCTCCACGGCGCTCGGAAAAACATTTACGCCGCGTACCACCACCATATCATCCACTCTCCCCAATATGCCACCGCGCAAAACTAAGAACGGTCTAGCACACGGACAATTTTCCCGGCTCGGTTGCACGAGATCGCCTGTGCGATAGCGGATTACGGGGCTGCCTACTCTACCGAGGTTCGTTATCACCAGCTCGCCGTGGCCGTTGTCCGCGGTTGCGGCACCGCTGAGCGGGTCAATTATTTCAACGATGAATTCTTCTTCGTTGACATGAATCGCTTGCGGTTGAAAAACGCACTGAAAGCCGAACGCGCCAACTTCAGTGGCGCCCGCGTGGTCGAAGCACTTTGCGCCCCAGGATTCTTCTATGAGTTTCTTGATGCTAGAAATGCTCGCCCCAGGCTCGCCGGCATGGATGGTGGTCTTTACCGCAGAATCCCTGGCGAGATCGATGCCAGCTTTTTTTGCTTCCGACGCCATGTGGAGCGCGTACGTCGGCGTGGAAACGAGCACCGTAGCGCCGTAATCGATAATCGACTGGATCCGCTGCGCCGTGGACTGCGCTCCGCCGGAAATTGCCAGTGCACCCAGCTTACGCGCGCCCTCCCAACCCGCCCAAAAACCGATGAACGGTCCGAACGAAAATGCGAAGTAGATGCGATCGCGGGAGCTTACGCCGGCGGCTTCGAAGACGAGCTTCCAGCAGCTCGCCCACCAGTTCCAGGATTCCTCCGTGTCGAGCCAATACATCGGCTTGCCCGTGGTGCCGGAGGTCTGATGGACTCGTATGTAGTTTTCCAAAGGATAGGTTAAATCGCAGCCGAATGGCGGGTGATCGACTTGATTCTGAACGAGATCACTTTTGGTTGTAAATGGCAGCGTTCCGAGCTCTGCCGTTGAGTCAATTTGATCGATTCCTTGGCCGGCGTATTTGTCGCGGTAGAATTTATTTGTCGCCAGTACGGCGCGCAGCATGCTGCGCAGCCGCTCGCTCTGCAGTTTCTCTCGCTCGGCCGAATTTTTTATTTCCACGGCGCTCTGGGCCTTTTCGCCCTCAGGTGTGAGGTTTACCAATCCTAGGTTGAACGAGCAATCATCCTGCGGATGCGCCGCCACGCTTCCACCAGGCCGCCGGGGAAAAACAATACGACGAATATAAAGAGAGTACCGAAGATGATCAGATGAAACTCGACGAGTTTTACTGCCAGCAGCTCCCTTAAGATCACGTAAAAAAGTGCGCCTAGCACGGGGCCATGCACCGTGCCCACGCCGCCGATATAGGAGATTAGCACCGCGTCGAATGTCCATGCCGGAGAAAATGTGTGCTGCGGATAGTAGCTGACGTGGTAGTAGGCGAAGGCACCGCCGGCTAGCCCGGACAATGCCGTAGAGAGCGCGAGAGCGAGAAGCTTATGACGCAGCGCGCTCACGCCCGTCGCTTCCGCGGCGGCTTCGTCTTCGCGGACGGCGCGTATTCCCAATCCGATCCGAGAGGGAATCAGTAGGGCAACTAACACGACACACAAAATCGCCATCCCGAGAGTCAGATAATAGCGCGGCAAAATGTTGTAGGACGCCAGCTCTCTTACCGGGATCGTAGAAATTTGCGGCATCAAATTGCCAATCGTGATGCGCAATATCTCGGCGAGTCCCAATGTGCCAATGGCGAAATAGGCACCGCGCAGGCGGAACGCCGGCACGCCAATCATCAAACCAAACAACATTGCCACGAGGGCGCCGGGAAAAAGAGCCAAGATAAGAGGGGTGCCGCCGACCCACAGCGTACGCGTGACCAGGGCGCCGAGTCCAAAAAATGCGGCGTGGCCGAGGTTGATCTGGCCGGCATAACCACCAAGCAGGTTCCAACTCTGCGCCAGGACGACGGCGAGAAAAATTTGCACGCCGAGGTTCAACAAATCGCTCCGCGTTGTGATGAGCGGCAGTGACGCAAACACCGCGATAAAGAGAATTCCCGCGACGAGCAATTTCACGCGCGCGCTCCAAAGAGTCCTTGCGGACGCACTACCAAGACAATCAGAAAAAGAATCAGCCCGACGACTTCGCGATACGGACCGCCGAGAAACACCACGCTCATCGCTTCGGCGAGGCCAAGGATGATGCCGCCGGCAAAACTGCCGAAAAGCGATCCGAGCCCAGCGAGAACGATGACTACCAGCGCCTTGAGCGTCCATTCCAGGCCGATGGACGGACTGATCGCGTAGGAGATGCTGACCAGTCCACCGGCGATACCGGCGAGCGCGGTGCCAAGCGCGAAAGCCAGCAGATAGGTTTTTCCAACAGGAATTCCCATCAACGCTGCCGCCTCCCAATCTTCGGCGGTAGCGCGGATCGCGCGGCCCCAGCGCGCTTTGGCAAGAAACAGGTGCAGCGCGGCTAGAATTGCGAACGCGAACAGAAGGCTCGTCAGGCGCAGCCAGGGAACCGCCAAGCCGCCGACTCGCAACACCGCACCGGAATAGGCGGTTGTTACTGCGCGCTCATCCGCGGTCCAAAATCGAATCGCAAGCGCATGCAAAACCAGAGTCAGACCGAAACCGATCAGCAGGGAATTTTTGATGCGTGTCTCTTCATGCGCTTTGACGACGAACTGAAACAGAGCCCAATAGAGCAACAGTCCAAGCAGGAACATGGCCGGGGCGACGCCGAGCAAAGAAACAAAGGGATCGATCTTCCAGAGTGTGAAGAGCCAAAACGTGCCATAGCCGCCTAGCATGATGAGCTCGCCATGGGCCACGTTCAGAACGCGGAGCACGCTGAAAGTCAGAGACAGTCCGGCAGCCGCCAATCCGTAGAGGCCACCGACGAGCAGACCGAGAATGAGTTGTTGGGCGAGAATCATTGTTCAACCACCGTAAGGCGTACCGGGTAAGGGGTAAGGCGTCCACCTCCGCCTAACCTCTGACGCCTTACCCTTTACGTTCTTCAACTCGCTCCTCGCGCGAGCGGGCCCAGGTAGGCCGCGCGGATGTGATCATTGTCGAGCATCTGTCGACCCTCACCTTCGCCGACGATTCTGCCACCCTCGAGGATGTAGGCGCGTTGGACCAATTCCAGTACCGCGTGTACGTTCTGTTCGACAATGAGCACGCTCATGCCGGCGCGATGCAGTTCGCTCAGGACAACGAAAATCGATTCGACGATTTTCGGCGCCAGCCCGAGGGACGGCTCGTCGAGAAGGAGTAGGCGCGGCAAGCTCATAAGCGCGCGGCCGAGCGCGAGCATTTGCTGCTCGCCGCCCGAGAGTAATCCCGCACTTTGTTGCTGGCGCTCGAACAGTCGCGGGAAGAGAGAAAAAACGCGCTCCATCTGAGTGCGTTTTTCTTGTTGCGCACGCCCGGTGAAGGCACCGAGCTCGAGATTTTCTCGCACCGTCATGGCGGCGAATAACCTGCGGCCTTCTGGTACCAGAGCGATGCCGCGTTCGACGATGTGCTGAGGTGGCGCGCTGTCGATAGTCTCATCCTGCCAACGAATCGCGCCCGCGCGCGGCCTGAGCAAGCCGGAAATGGTTTTGAGCAAAGTCGATTTGCCGGCGCCATTGGGGCCGACGAGGGCAACCATTTCGCATGGCCGAACGATCAGATCGACTGCGTGAAGGGCCACCAGCGGACCGTAGGCGACCTGGAGGTTTTTTATTTCGAGCATGGCTTGTTGGAGTCGTTCAAATCGTTCAAGCCGTTCAAGATGCTAAAATCGCCGGATCCGAAAACGGTTTGAACGTCTTGAACCATTTGTTTGATTAGAACTCTTCAGGACGTTTCCCCCAGGTAAACCTCGATAACGCGTGGATCTTTTGCCACCTTCGCCGGCGCGCCTTCGGCAATTTTCTCGCCGGCGCTGAGCACTACAATGCGATGCGAAACATCGAGCAACGCCCAGACGATATGTTCCACCAGAACGACGGTCAGACCGCTACGCTGCAGCTGGCGGAGAAGGTTAATCGCCGCTGCCGTTTCAGCCGGTGTCAGTCCTGCCATGAATTCGTCGAGCAGCAAAAGTTTGGGCGCGGTCGCAAGAGCACGTGCGAGTTCGAGACGTTTTCGGTCCATGACCGTGAGTGTGCTTGCGGGACGATTGGCCCTGTCCGGCAAACCAACCGAAGTCAGAAGTTCGCTGGCTCGGTCGCGCGCCTTGGATCCCGTAAGCCGATCTCTGCCGTAGCCGAGACCGACGAGAACATTCTCCTCCGCCGTCAAGCCGAGGAAGGGGCGCACAAGCTGAAAGGTTCGCGCCAGCCCGCGATGACAGAGTCGATGAGGTGGTAAGCCGTCGATGCGCTCGTCTTGAAAGAAAATTTCCCCGGTGTCGGGCGTAAGCGCGCCGCTAACGAGATTGAACAGCGTCGTCTTTCCGGAGCCGTTGGGCCCCATGATGCCGAGGATCTCACCGGCTTCGACGTCCAAGCTGATGTTTTTGACCGCAGCGACACCGCCAAAGGTCTTGGTAACATTCGTAACGGTGAGCAGGGACATTGTTGAATTGGCGAGAGGGAAGTCGAGGGAGAGACAGCTTTAACCTCACGTAGCGAATGCGACACGCCTTTCATATATGCAGGCGCACATTCAGCCTGAGCGCAGCCGCGTTGATTCGGCCTCCAGACGTTTAGCGTTGGCTAAAAGCCGGTGCGGGATAGCCAAAGGGCGCCGTGGCAAATTCCTTGGGCCAAACCAACTCCTGTTTGCTCTTGAGCCATTGTTGAATGAAGACTTTGACTTCTCCGGTTCCATCAGGGCGGAATTGAACCGGCCCGACAACCGTTGTCATCTTCGTGGCGGCGATGGCATCGCGAAGTTTGTCGCGGTCCAAAGTTTTCGCGCGTGCGACCGCATCGGAAATGATCTGCAAGCAAGCATATGATGGGCCGACCAACGGGTCCGATGGCCGGTTAAAAAGTTTTTGATGCGCTTCGTTGAGCTCCGCCACCCTTGGATACTTCGCCGCGAAGTGCCACCCAGGCATAAGCAGGGAATAATCGCCATCCTTGCCTAGATTTTGCGCCCACACCGGCGGATCAGCGGCACGAATGAAGACGTTGACCTTGGAGTTTAAATCCAACTCCTTCATTTGTTTCACGAGCGTCATGCCATCCGGCGGTGACGGCATTGAGAGGACGGCTTCGGCGCCGGCCGATTTGGCTTTCAAAATCAAGTCAGAAAAATCCTTCGAACCGGGCGCGTATTCGCCACTGGTGACGATCTGATAACCGTGTTTCTTGGCGGCGCTCTCCCAGAGTGCTCCCATCTCCTTGCCCCAGTCCGTCCGTTCCAGCAGAAGTGCTACTTTGCGGGGGCGTTGAGCAGCGGGAACCGACGCGTCGAGGAAAACAAATGTCTCGCTCGTTAGGTCGGGCGATTTCGGAAAAGGCGAGAAGAGATAGCGCAAGCCCTGCTTGTGAATGCTGTTAAGCGCAAAGCCGATACCGAGATAGGGAATTTTGTTCTTGTCGCCGATGGAAGCTGCCGCGGCGTGAAGGTCGGAGCCAGCTCCACCGAGATACGCCACCACGCCCTGGGTGGCGAAGGTTTCCAGGCGCGCAACGGTTTTTGTCGGATCCGATTCATCATCCAAAATGGCCAATTCAATCGTCAGATTTTTTCCACCGACGCTCACGCCGCCCGCGGCGTTGATCTGCTGCACGGCGATCTCGTAGCCGGTCTTTACCTGGGCGCCGAGCGCTGCATACCGGCCGGTCAGCGGCAGCACGGCGCCGATCTTGATCGTTTGTGCGGAAAGGCTGGTGCGGAAGCCGAAAAATGCAATGATCGCCGCCACCGAAATGAGAATTACTCGTTTCATGCGATTCTCCTTGCCGGAGTTTTTGCCGCGACGATAGATAGCATTGAGAAACTGGGAGGTCAAAAACTAATTCGAGCCCCAAACCTTGCGGGCAGTGTCGACGACCAGCTTTAGTTTCTGCCACTGCTGTTCTTCGGTGAGCAGATTGCCTTCCATTGTCGAGGCAAACCCGCATTGCGGGCTGATGGCGAGATTCTCCAGTGGAACATACCGGCTCGCATCGTCAATGCGTCTGGCGAGATCATCCAGCGATTCCATCTCCGGCAGCTTGCTGCTCACCAGCCCGAGCACCACGGTCTTGCCGCGCGGTACGAAACGCAATGGCTCGAAGCTGCCAGCGCGCTCGGATTCGTATTCGAGCAGAAACGTATCGACATTGAGCTGGCCGAAAAGTTTTTCGGCAATAGCGTCGTACCCGCCCTCGGCGTACCACTGGCTGCGATTGTTGCCACGGCAAAGATGAATAGCCAAAATTACTCCTGAGCGCTTCGCGCCTTGCAAACAGGCATTATCCACGCGAATCGCTTCGTCGAGGGCTTGCTCGGGATCGAGCCCCATCTCATTTTTTATGTAGCCGCGCCACTTGGGATCGATGTAATAGCTGTAGCGCGGCGCATCGATCTGCACGTACTGGGCGCCCTCGTTCACCACGGCCTGAATCTCGGTCTTGATGATCGGCACAATGTCCTGCAGAAAGTCGGAGTAGGTCGGATAGATTTTGTCGCTGATGCCTTTCTTGTAATAGATCGCAGGAAATTGATTGGCGGTAGGCAAAGTCACTTTGACGTCGCCGGGACTGTGTTGCTTCGTAAAGGCAAATTCATGTTCCGTTAAACGCCGGGTCTGTTTAATTTTGCCGACTACGATGCCCGGCACCCGCGATGGCTGCGTTCCAGTCCCAGAGGCGCTCGCTTGCCACGCGCGCAACAAGTTATCGCTCTCATCGATGCCTTCCACGGCCTCGTTGAAGTCACTCATAAAATTGATACGGCGCAACTCGCCGTCGGTGAAGATCTTAAAGTCGAGCTGCTTTTGCCGTTCCAGCACCTCTAGAATGTGTTTGTCCTCGAGCCTGCGAAGTTCCACCGCCGTAACCTTTGCGCTGCGCGCTTGAAGCAATTCCGGCGGTCGAAGAAAGCTGCCGATGTGATCCGCGCGATATCGTGCTGGCATAAAGGCTCCTTTAAGAACGGAGTAAGGGAGTGGAACTCTTCCCCAAGCAAGCTTATCGAAAAGCTTCTTTAATATAGCGGTAGGCGGCAATCGCTGCGGTCGCGCCATCGCCGGCGGAGGTGATTGCCTGAGCCGCCGAATCCTGCCGGATATCACCCGCCGCGTAGAGGCCTTCCCGCTCGGTTCTCATCCAGCCGTCGGTGGGTACGTGGCCGCCGTCGCTGAGACGGACGAGGTCTTTCAAAAAAGCGGTATTCGGCTTCATGCCGACATAGACAAATAATCCGGCGAGATCGATTTGGAACGATTCGTTGCCTTCCAGATCGCGCACGCGCACGCCGCTCACGACATTGTCTCCCAAAACCGCCTCAATGGCAGTCCGATGGCGGGCTTCTATTTTCGGTTGGCTCAATGCACGCTCGACATAGGAAAACTGGGCATCAAAGCTTTCCTCTTGAGTAAAAATCAGGACCGAGGCGGCATAATTGGCGAGAGTCAACGCTTCCTGCAGGGCGGAATCACCGCCGCCGACCACGCCGACGGTTTTCTCATTGTAAAGCGGTCCGTCGCAACTAGCGCAATGACTCACGCCACGACCCATTAACTTGGCCTCTCCCGGGACGCCGAGTTCTTTCAGCGATGAGCCTGTGGCGACGATGACCGCTTTGCCCCGATGCCGTTCTTCATCCGTAATCACCAACCAGAAAGGACCTTCCGGATGCAAATTTTCAACCTCAGCGCGTTGAAATTCGGCCCCCTGATCTGCGGCCTGACGCTGCACCGTAGGGCAGAGGTCCTAACCGGCAATGCCCTCTGGAAATCGAGGAAAGTCCTCGATCTTTTCGATGCTAATCAGGTGGCCGCCGGGAATGTTGGATTCGAGCACAAGAGTCGACAGACCGTATCGCGCAGCAAACAAGCCAGCGGTGAGGCCGGCGAGGCCGGAGCCCACTATGATGACGTCGTAGTCCGACATGACGAGTTAAATTCTGGATTCAAAAAGTTAAAATCGTTCAAATCGATCCCCCCTCCTTCATCCTCCCCCGCGTCGCGGGGGAGGAAAGAGTGGGGGTTATCTCCACTCATCGATCGAGACAGTCTTCTGGTAATTGCAGCCCATGATGCGCCAGTAGCCGTTGGTCTCTCCACCGACGACGACGATGTGAATCTCATCGGGTTTGAACATTTTAATCATTTCCTGCGGGGCCGCTTTCAGCTTCGACGCATAGGGTTCTTCACCGAATGTCGCGCGCGGGTAAATATAATTCTGGATCAGCTGATAATCCCAATATTCGCCAGCCGGCATCAACGCATTTTCGTAAACCCATTCGATCAACTGTTCTTTCTTATCGAAGCCGCCGCGATCGATGAACTGCCGTGCCGCGATCGGATCGAGCAGAAAGGTCGGCGCGCTGTGCGCGTCCATGCCGCGCAGCATGTTGCGGACATGCTCGCGCCAGTATTTTTCGCGCACTCCGAGCGTGAAGGCCGTCGAACGACAGCCGGTGAAAATGCTCACCGTGCTGTCGTTGGGCTTGAATCCGTGCTGAACATGAAATGGCGTCCACGGGCTGCGCTCTTCGTTTTCCGCAAAAGTGACGGTTCCGTATGCGTAACCGTTCCCTTGAGAACCCATGTAGCTGTCCCCGGGGGTCGACCCGCCCTGGAGATTTTGTGACAGCAATCCGTAAGCACGTCCGATCGTCGCGTTGGCATGATTGTAAGGTGCCATGGCCCCAGTCCCTGCGTTCATGCCGATTTCCTGGCGAATCGGACCGTTGACCACGACCATTGCCGCCATCGAGCTAGTGGTGCTACCGCGGGCGCTGACGCCGCTGGCGGCGAGCGCCAGGATCACTGGAAAATATTCCGGCTGCGCGCCACCCATGACTGCATTGACCGCGACTTTCTCCACCGTGAATTCCCAGTGTTGACGGAATTGATTCGAGCGCAGATGCCCGGCGATTTCGTCCGGCTTACGGCTTGTGTGCCGCAGCATTTCTTCGACCTTTTTCTCCGTGGGAAGAACGATCGGCAGTTTGTCAGTCCAATTATTATCCAGAAAAAACTGTTGCAAATTATCAGCGCTGTCGCCGTCCACTAGTCTTGGCATCGTGCAATCGAATTTGGTTTCCTTGAGATGATCGCCCTCGGCGGGACGCGTGAGACCTTCGATCACCTCCTGCATCACCGGGCGGCCGCTGATGGGACTCTTGCCATCGACATAGGCGCGCAGCTGCGCCGCGGTTTTGCCCATTACCGGCTGGGGCACGAAGGTGTAGCGGGCCTGCGGCATGCCGTGCATCCGGGTCACCGATTGGACGGCTTTTTCGAAAGCGTTTGTATGAATAGCGACGGTGGGCACATTGTATTTGCTATCGAGAGCAATTGCGTGCACGGCGACCGCCGGCGCACAAGTGCTTCAATGGCCGACGCCGATAATCGCGCCGTCACCGTTGGCCTTGATCATCTCCCAGGTTTTCGGATCGTCTTTGGTGTAGACGCTCGACATTTCGACAAGCTCGGTTTTTACCGAAGGCATGTGCTCGGCGAACCAATCCTTCACCTGACGCAAAAAGAGTCCGGAGTCGTCGAAGCGCGGATCGACCAAATAGAGAGTCTTTCCATCGAGAGTATCCAGTCGCGGCGCCATCGACTTTGGTGTGACCTTTGGCGGATATCCTACAGGGTTGAGGACTGCAAATTTGCCATTATTTGTGTCGGCCATAAGTTTTTCTCCTTGGGTTTCGCCGCGCCATCGAGTCGCCTCGCAATAGAGTGGTTCTCCGCTATGCCTGTAGGGTTAAACTATGCGATAGGCCGAACGAAGGTCAAGCCGCAATGCGTCTGCAGAACGTCTGACTAATGGATGACTCCGGTCACACTGTCGTAGGTGAAGCTCGGTTGTGAGCCGCCGGATTTGGACGCCGTCAATTGATAGGCGGTCGGCGACACGACGAGCAGTGATAGTGTAACCCCGGTAGTCGATTGAAAGCCGTACCCGGCGGTTTCTGCCATGGAAGCGGGAAGAACATTCTTTTTGGCGTAATAGGCTTCAATGGCGACTGCCGCATTTCGCAGATCC
>Ga0164302_10000288_pt1 | contig 13750 bp, 15 predicted proteins | sample Whisoiple_202_MG_FD_109714 | JGI IMG/M metagenome (GOLD analysis project Ga0164302, IMG submission 109714) | Soil microbial communities amended with pyrogenic organic matter from upstate New York, USA - Whitman soil sample_202_MG | ecosystem: Environmental > Terrestrial > Soil > Agricultural... | reverse complement strand
CGGCGAGCAATGCTTGTCCGCTGACGGTGCCGTTGTCGATGATAATGTATTCCGGTTCCAAGCCGTATTTTTGAAAACTTTTGGTTTCCAGGCCTGCCCACACCGCCGCACTGCTTGCGGCCAGACCCCCCGTCGCAATGCGGATCCTTTCGGCGGCGATTCCGGATCGAATGCAAAAACTTAATAGAAGCGTGGCAATGGCACTTGATTTACAAACACCCGACAGAGTTTTATTCATCTGTTCCCGACGAGCTCGTGTCTCTTGGTTCGGTCCTATCCGATACCGTAAAATCTTTGTGCGTTGCGTCCGAGAACGGCTTGCTTGTCATCGAACGTGAGATCTTCGCGATTCTGGATGTGCCGAAGCTCGATACGGCACGAGTGGGCATCGAAACTTTCATGAGGAAAATCGGTGGCGAAAACAAAAGGCTCATTGCCGGCTTCGCGAACGGCATAGCCGAGGCCGTGATCGTCGCCGTCAAAGCCGACAAAAATTCTGCCGGCTTTGACGTGGCGGCGAAAGTATTCGCTCGCCAAGACATCGGGTTTGGAACTCGTTAGAAATTCGCCGTTGATATCGACTTGCAAATGGTGCGGGTAAGAGCGGTCGAGCCGATCCATGAAAAACGGCACCCAGGTGGCGCCACCTTCGAGAAAGCCGACGCGCAGTTTTGGGAATCGGTCAAAAACTCCGTACGACAGCATAGCGGCCGCCTGCGCCATGATGCCGAAGGGATGGCCCAGCGCGTGCACCGGATAGTAAACGCCGATCGAGTCCATACCGAGATGGTGAAGCGCGCCGACATGAACCGCGAGTGGCGCATTCAGTTTTTCCGCTTCTTCGTAGATCGGCCAATAAATTTTTCCGCCGTAATGGCCTTTGATCCCTTCGCCATTGGACGGCAGCATGGCGCCGGCCATGCCCAATTCTTTTACGGCGCGCCGGAGCTCGGCGCACGCAGCTTCGGAGTCTTGGATGGGAATAAGCGCCATGCCCTTTATGCGCGGCGAGACTTTGGTGAATTTCTCGTGGAGCCAGTTGTTGTAGGCCCGGCAAGCGGCGATTGCCCAATCCTCGGCGATGATGCGGCCAACCGCCAACCCGGCAGTCGGATACACTACAGTCCAATCGATTTCGGTCTCGTCGAGAAAGTCGATCCATTCCTGCGGCCCGACATTTCCTGTACGGGAGCGCTTCTCACCGCCTTCGAGAAAATGAAAATGAATGTGATCGAACGACGGAAAAACCTGCGTGCGATTACCGGGCGGCATGAACTTGGAGATCTCGTCCATACACGTTCGATCGTTGACATGGCCGTCAGCATCGATGATTTGCATGCAGGGTTCCTCTGCTGCGATCAGTTTGCCTATAACAACTTGGCTTTGTCGGTGTCAATGATTGTAGCAGCTTGGTAAAAATGGCTAACAATGCTTTTCCGGATATGGTACGCGGACCAGATGGTCGAGGAACGATGATCAATGCAATCCGAAAAAGGCCCGCCCGTATCTGGCCAGGACTTTATTTCTGAGCTCCGGACTCGTCTCCGCAACCTCTGGAAATTTTTCTCGCCATTCGTAGGGGCGGCACGCTTCTATGACCGCGCGCGAGTTCAGCCACACCTTGGAGTCGGGATGAATCATCGGATCGAGGGAGCTAGACCAGCAGCGGCGCTGAATGTCGATCCCGCTTTCAGGATCGCAGCGAGTCGAAAGCGCCCAGACGACATCATCGATGCGGGTCGGATCGATATCGTCGTCCACCACGATGGTAAAGCGATTCTGATACCCGCCGGAAAAACATTGCGACGCGATCAGGCCGGCTTGCTTGGCATGGCCTGGATAGCGCTGTTTGATCGAGACGACGGTAAATTGTCGCGGACCCGGCTCGTGAGACCAGACGCCACGAATCTCGGGCACGCCGGCTTGCTCCAATTCTTCCCAGACATGCGCGGAGCGCGTAATGGCGCGTAACAACGTGAGGGTGTGCGGTGGGCGCGCTGGATTCGCGCAGGAGAGTATCGGGTTGTGGCGATGAAGAACACGGTGTACCCGAATGAAAGGCTCCAGAGAGCGCGGACTGGCATAGTAGCCGGGCCATTCGCCAAAGGGACCTTCTTCTCTTAGCTCGCCCGGTCGAATCTCACCTTCCAGGACGATCTCCGCATCGGCGGGGTAAGGCAACCCGGTGATGTCACTGCGGATCACTTGAGTGGGTGCTCCTCGCAAACCGCCGGCGAAGTCGAACTCGCTCACTCCTGCGGGTACCGGGCACGAGGCGGCGAACCAATCGAGGGGATCGCCGCCGAGAACCACATTGACGGGCATCGGCTTATGCTTTTCAAAATATTTTTCTTTATGGATAGAGCCGTGCTTGCCGGGTCCGATGTAAATAGCCGCCGTATCTCTCTCCTGAGCCATAATCCGATAGGTGCCCACGTTGACCCATTCGGAGTCAGGATCTTTGGTTATGACGAGGTGTCCGGTGCCCAAATAACGGCCGCCATCTTTTTCGTGCAGCAACGGCGCGGGAAAATCGAGCAGATTGACTCGATCGCCCTGCTGAACGTTCTCCTGCACCGGGCCGCTCTTCACTTCGATTCTCGGCAGAGGGACGCAAGCCTTCATTTTCTCGTGATACATGCGAGTGAATTGGAGCACATGATAGAATTTTTTTTCGATGCCCAAGGTCAGTGCGATGCGCTGCGGCGAGGCGAAATGGCCAAAGAGCGCGCGATATCCTGGCTTGTGATCTTTGATTCGGTCAAAGATCAACGCCGGCGGATACGGCGGATGCTCGCGATAAAGAACGTCGACAACGGCGCCCATCTCGAGATTCCAATCGACGTCTTCGAGCGTGGTAAGCTCGCCGCGCTGTTCGATGATCGAAAGCCAGTCGCGCAGACCGTCATATTCCATCATAGCTCCTAAATGGCATCAGCCGCAGCCGTATCCACGCATGAAAAGAAGCCATTGTCCGCTTCAATTGGCCATCGTAACAGGAGGTCCGCCAGAGTTAGAATCTCGAGCAGCTCGTCTCGACTCATCGACCAACGGCCGCCTCATTGTTGCGCGCACTCAACAAATTCGCCCAAAACACGATGGTAACAGTCCAGCGCTAGTTGCTTCCGGCCCGCAGAGGTATCTTCGTAGTGCGCACAATCGATCTTGCGCCGAATAGTGACCACCACTTCAATCCGACGAAGCGATAGTAATTTCCAAAAATGAGGTACAAAATCCATTTCGTCGTAGCAGTAGATCAAGTCCCGGTTTTCCTTCGAGATAGGACTATCGTCGAGGTGTATATATCGGAGAGTTACCGGTACGATGATCGAGTGATTGCGCAACGGCGCAGCGAGTGGGGCGGTTTGAAACGGCAACATTCGGTCGCCGTTGGTGGCGCGTCCTTCTGGAAACAAGATAATACTGACTCCTTGATTTAGTTTTTTGCTCATTTCGAGAACCAGCGACCGTATTTGGTTCTTTCTCTGGCGATCGATAAAAATCGTACCGCATAAGCTTACCCATAGACCAATTATCGGCCACTTTTTGACTTCCCGTTTGGAGACGAACACCGCCGGAAAGATGCTGCCCAATACAAGACCGTCCACATAGCTCAAATGATTGCTGATGATCACCGTGCCGGGAGCCGCGATTGGTTCCGCATCGCCGCCGATTTTAACATCGATATTGAGAATTGTTCTCAAGAGAAAGGTGAAGGTATAGGTCAGCCGACTGATAATGGCCCAGCGGTTAGGCAGTTTGAGCAAACTAATCCACAAATGCACGAAGACAACGAAGGGGAAGAAGAATGCCCAGAGAGAAACAACGGCAGCAAACTTAGCCCATCGCATGATTGATTATGGGTGGCGTATCAACGATACGCCCAATCGGAAGCCCGTCATCATCTATCTTCTTTGCGCGGTGACGCAACAATACAGCCTAAGTTAGCGGTTACCCCTGGCACAATACCGTGAAAGGTTCTTGAACGATCCGATGGTTGGCGGTTATTCTTCTTTATTGACAAGCATGCCAAATTTCCGCCAAATATCGGAATCCATCGGTCGCCAATCACCCAAGGTTGTGCCGGCGAGAATTCCAGCGATCGGTCCAAGTTACATTCGCTACACTTCTGCCGCACAGCAGGCCCGTTGGTTCGAAACGTAATCATGCGTCTCTTTTTACTACCCTGTGGGTTCATGCTTTTGCTAGTATCGACCGTGTGCAGGGTCGGTTTCGCGGCCGAAATCCAAGACGGCAAGCTGCTATATATGCAATATTGCAGCGCTTGCCACGGGGAACAAGGACATGGCAATGGTCCGGTCAGCCGCTACATTGCGGGCAAAATCCCGGATCTGACGCTTCTCAAAAAGACCAACCGCGGCGTTTATCCCTCGGACCAAGTCCTGTCGGCAATCGACGGCCGTCGCGATGTCCGGGCTCATGGCGATCGTCAAATGCCGGTTTGGGGCGAAGTTTTCACCATCGAAGAGCGAAAGTATCCCGAACGAAGCGGTGGTTTAAAAGCGAAGCTGATCGCGGATTATGTTGCCACACTTCAACAATGATTGTTTTGCACATTTGAAAATTTTCCGACGAAATCTCCTATTCTTGCAATGGAGTAAGCTAATCAGTTTGCAAAGCTCAGTAGATATCGAGAAAAATCAGCCCCCAGGCCTTGGCACAACCTTGGCTCAACAGAAAACGACACGTGGAGCGGAGGATAAATCGGCAGCTAGTAAGCGGTTTTTTCGGTCTTATACTTCGCCCGCGCAAAAGGAGGATCAATGAAGAACCTCGCTTTAGCATGTGCAGCGACGGCGGTGCTCTTGGCGTCACGACTTTCTGCGGCACCTATCGAGATCGGTGCTTCGGTCCAGTTGACGGGGCAGTTTGCGAATACCGGGCGCTACTACGGTGATGCCTATCAATTTGCGGTGGAGAAAATTAATGCTGCCGGTGGCGTGAAGGTAGGCAATACACGGGAGAAGTTGAATCTCAAAATTCTCGACAATCAGTCTGACGTCAATCTAAGCGTGCGTCAGTACGTGCAACTCGTCACCCAGGACAAAGTTAATTTTCTTCTCGGCCCGTTCGCCAGTGATTTCGCTCTCGCCGACTCGGCGATCTCCGAGAAATACAACGTCCCGATGATTCAAGGAGGCGGTGCGTCTGACCAGATCTTCAGCCGTGGTTACAAATACATTTTCGGCACATTGCCTCCAGCGAGCGACTATTTCCAAAGCACTGTCGACTTGATGGGCCAACTTAAGCCGGCACCGGCAACGCTGGCGCTCCTTTTCGCCGACGATGCCTTTGATGTTTCCGTCGCCGATGGGACACGCAAGGCAGCGGGAAAAACCAAACTGAAAATTGTCGTCGATCAGCGCTACAGTTCAAAAGCCTCCGACTTCAACTCAATTCTGTCTTTAATCAAAAGCCAGAATGTGGATGCGATACTGGTCGCTGGGCACGAAACGGAAATTTTGAACTTTATTCGCCAAGCCAAGACTCTTAACGTCAACCCGAAGCTGTATTCATTTACTGTCGGCGTGCCCAGCGCCGATTTTCGCGCTGCTCTGGGACAGGACGCGAACTATGCATTCGGGATGAGTTCGTGGGTGCCATCTACGGCTTTGAAGGACGAGTATTTCGGCAATGCCGAACAGTTCGCCAATGAGTACAAAAAACGTTTCGGTTACGAGCCCGATTATCACGCCGCTTCGGCCGTAGCCGATGTCCAAGCATTCGTCAAAGCGATCGAGTCCGCCAACAGTATTGATCCCGTCAAGGTTCGCGACGCCATTGCCAAAGTCGATTTTGATAGTTTGTACGGCCGGGTTCGTTTCAATTCCGCGGGACAGATCAACCTGCCCCAAACCGTAGTGCAGGTGCAAAAAGGCAAATTGGTGCCGATTTATGGATCCAAGGGAATGCTTGAGCAACCGCTCTACCCGATGCCCGAGTGGAGCAAGCGCTAGGTGCAACTCCTTTGGCAGATTCTCGTCAACGGCGTCTTGCTTGGCGGGCTTTATGCCCTGATGGCCTTGGGTCTGGTGCTCGTTTGGGGCGTGCTCAATATCGTCAATCTCGCTCACGGCGCCCTCATCATGTTGGGCGCGTACGCCTGTTATTATCTGTTCACGGGTTTGGGTTGGGATCCCTTTGCGGCGCTACCAGTGGCCATGGTGCTGCTGTTTTGTCTCGGTTATGTCATCCAGCGCTACGTGCTCAACCTGGTCATTCGCGGTCCGATGTTCAACACGTTGCTGATCACCTTCGGACTCGAAGTCGTGATCACTTACGTCGCGCAAATCGCGTTCAGCGCGGATTTCCGGACCGTGAATCCGAGCTACGCAGGCGCCAACTTCAATTTCTTCGGCGCCACTGTGCCGTTGGCGCGCCTGCTCGCGTTCGGTATCGCGCTCGGGTTGACCTTCGGTCTGTGGCTGTTTCTTGAGCACACTCGTATCGGCAGAGCGATTCGCGCCACTGCGCAGAATCTGATCGCCGCCCGCCTCTACGGCGTTAATCCGCGGCATCTGTATGCGCTCACGTTTGGGATCGGGGCTGCTCTCGCTGGCGCCGCCGGCACACTTTATGGCGTCGTGTCGCAGATCAATCCTTACATCGGCTCCGGTTTAACCGGGAAGTCCTTCGCCATCGCCATCATCGGCGGGTTGGATAAATCCATTTACGTCCTGGTCGGAGGACTGTTTCTCGGTATCGTTGAGGCAATGACCGCTCTCTATATCGGTCCAACCTATACCGACGTTGTCAGTTTTGGAATTTTAGTGTTGGTGCTCATTGTGCGGCCCACTGGCCTACTCGGGCGAACCGCGTGAAATTTTCTACCAAACTGGCCTTGGCCGGCATTGGCATTGCGCTCCTTGCTTCTGTGCCCTGGTGGGATTCCCCGGTTCTGGTGCAATTTGGCATCAATGTTCTAATTCTCGCAACGCTGGCGCAGAGCTGGAATATTATCGGTGGTTACACCGGCTACCCTTCGTTTGGCAACTCCGTTTTTTATGGGTTGGGCGGTTATGGCGTCGCGATCGCAATGGTGCAATACGGACTGCCGTTCCCAGTCGGCCTAGCTATAGGAATCAGCCTCGCCGTGGGCTTTGCGATTCTTCTGGGCTTGCCGGTTTTGCGTTTGCGCGGGCACTACTTCGCTATCGCGACGCTGGGCTTGGCAGAGGTGATGACCGCGATTGTTTCCAATCTCGAAATCGCCGGTCGCAACGTCGGGCTCATCCTGCCGTTGGTGAAGGGAGACGCGTTGTTTTTCGAACTCTCCCTGATCCTGTTGGTTGTGACCACTCTTGCTGTCATGTGGATCTCGCGCAGCCGTTTCGGGTTTGGACTGATCGCGATCAGAGAAAACGAGCAGGCGGCAGCGGTGATGGGCGTGAATACGACTTTATATAAAATTCTCGCGTTTGCCCTCTGTAGCGTTTTCGCCGCGGTTGCAGGCGGAATCCATGCCTACTGGATCACCTATCTCGACCCAGGAAGCGCGTTCGATGTCGCGCTTAACGTGAAGATGATTATTATGGCGGTGTTTGGCGGTCCAGGAACCATTTTCGGGCCGGTGTTGGGTGCTTTCGTATTGTCGGCAATTTCAGAAATTCTCGCTGCCAAGGTAACTAGCCTAGCAAGCATCTTCTTCGGCATCGTCATTGTTGCGGCGATCGTTTTTATGCCGCGTGGCTTCGCAGACTTGGTTCGGCGTTTTCGCCAATCGGGCTGGCGCTATTTTCAAGAAAATATTCGGACCTACCGAGTTTAGCATGGACGACATTCTGGAGGTACGCAGTCTTACAAAACGCTTTCAAGGGCTTTTAGCGATTGATCACGTCAGTTTCGCGCTTCAACGAAACGAGATCCTGGGTCTGATCGGTCCCAATGGGGCCGGTAAAACGACGATGATCAGCCTGATCAGCGGAACGCTCGAACCGAGCGAAGGTGAAGTGATCTTCGAGGGAGCATCGATTCGTCGACTTCCTGCGTATCGACGCGGCCGGCTTGGCATTGCCCGAACTTTCCAGGTTATGCGGCCCTTTCCGGACTTGACGGTGCTCGACAATGTCGCAGTCGGCGCGCTTTTCGGGGCAACGGGTCATTCCCAAGTGCTTCAAGATGCCCGGGAACGAGCCCAACGCTGGTTAGAGTTTGTGGGCCTTGATCGCCGGGCGCAACAGCGAGCCGAATCGCTCGGCGGACCGGACCGTAAGAGGCTCGAACTTGCCAAGGCGCTGGCGATGAGACCCAAGGTGCTCCTGCTCGACGAAGTCATGGCGGGGCTCAATCATGTCGAGATCGAGGAAGTTATCACAGTGATCAAAAAGGTTCGCGACCAAGGAATCAGCATTCTCGTCATCGAGCACGTGATGAAAGCGATTCAGAGCTTATCGGATCGGCTGCTGGTTTTGCGCAATGGTGAGAAAATTGCTGAAGGCCGACCTCAGGAAGTGCTCAGCAACGAGCAGGTCATTGCCGCTTATCTCGGCACAAAGCGCCATGAGTGAGTCGGTATTACGAGTCGAAGAATTGAGCGCAGGATACGGCGCAATGACCGTGCTGAGCGAGATCACGTTCGAAATCATGCGCGGCGAAATCGTTGCGCTGGTGGGGAGCAACGGTGCAGGAAAAACAACGACTTTGCGCGCCTTATCGCGCGTGATCTCGAGCCAAGGCAGAATCTTTTTTAATGGCCGTGACCTCGCTCGGCTGACATCGGACCAAGTGTTTAGTCTTGGCTTGGTCCAGGTCCCCGAAGGGCGGCAACTCTTTGATCAGATGACAGTGGAAGACAATCTCCTGATGGGCGCCTATTGCCGCAAGCAGCGCGAAGAAATCGCCGCTGACCTACAGCAAGTCTATCAATTTTTTCCCATCCTGAAGGAGCGACGCCTTCAAATAGCCGGCAGCCTCTCTGGAGGCGAGCAACAAATGTGCGCGATTGCACGGGGACTCATGGCGCGGCCGCAGCTTTTGATGATCGATGAAATGAGCTTGGGACTTGCGCCAATCGTCGTCGACCTGCTCATCGACAAGTTGGCGGAGGTGCGCAAAAACGGAGTGACGGTTCTCTTGGTCGAACAAGACATTTTCTCAGCATTTCATGTTGCTGATCGAGGCTACGTCTTGGAAACGGGTAGAATCGTCCGAACCGGCAGCGCGTCCGAGCTTGCTCAAGATCCCGAAGTGCGCCGCGCTTATCTTGGGATTTAACCATGCGGCTTACGCGGCTTCTGTATTTACGTTCCATTGCCCGAGCTAAGCGCCGGCATCGTGTGCTCTCATCGTAATCCACTGCTATCCGCCGTCGGTGCGTGTAATCTCAGATTTGACTTGGACGCATTGGGCGATTAGCCTAGCTGAGACCATGCAATTTCGAATGTGGCAGCAAGCGCGGGTTGGTGTCCAGTCCGCAAATCGCTGTTTGTCCGTACCAAATCTGGTCGTAGGGTGAACACATGAGAAAAAGGCTTTGGGAGCGCTGGAAGCGAATCGCAAAGGCAATTGGCGATTTCCAGGCCCGGCTTATTTTGAGTGTGTTTTACTTCATCATCGTTGGGCCATTCGCTCTGATTCTTCGTTGGGCAGGCGATCCACTCTCGTTGAAAAAGGGCGCGGAACAGGCATGGCGGGTAAAAGTCGAGCCCAAAGATCCACCGCTGAAAAGGGCAATGAATCAGTTTTGAACACATGAATATTCTGGGAATCTCTTGTTATTTTCATGATGCATCGGCCGCTCTCCTAAGCGACGGGAAACTCATTGCGGCCGCTGAGGAAGAGCGTTTCACGCGAAAAAAACACGACTACGATTTTCCGCAGAACGCGATCGATTTTTGTCTCAATGCCAGTGGGATCAGTGCTGCAGATCTCGATTATGTCGCTTTTTTTGAAAAGCCATTCATCAAGTTTGAGCGATTGTTGCTTTCCAGCATGCAAACCTTTCCACGCTCGCACCGTGTTTTCCGGGAAGCTATGATTACCTGGCTTGGCGATAAGCTCTGGATCAAGACGCTGATTCAGAAGCGGCTCGGCGTACCGGCATCTAAGATTTTATTCAGTGAACATCACCTTTCCCACGCGGCAAGCGCGTTCTTATGCTCGCCTTTCGAAGAAGCGGGAATCCTTACCGTCGACGGTGTCGGAGAGTGGACCACCGCGAGTATGGGCATCGGCAAGGGTACCGACATTAAGCTCGTCAAAGAGATCCGCTTCCCCCATTCGTTAGGGCTTCTCTACAGTGCATTCACCGCATTTCTCGGGTTCGAGGTGAACGAAGGAGAATATAAAGTCATGGGGATGGCGCCTTTTGGCCAGCCCAAGTATGCCGACAAGGTGCACAAACTTATCCGAGTGGCGAACGACAGCAGCTTTGAACTGGATATGGATTATTTCTCGTTTCATCACTCGCCTGACCAAACCTTTAATAGGAAATTCGTCGATCTTTTCGGTCTCCCCCGTGATCCCAAAGCGCTGTTTTTTACTCCGGACACCGGTTATCCGTCGTACTTTGGGGACAAACCGACGAACTATCAGCAACTTGGAAAAGAAAACCAACACTACGCAGACATCGCGGCAAGCATTCAAACGGTCACCGAAGAGATTCTCCTCAAGATGGCTCGACAAGTTTATAAAGAGTTCGGTGTAAAACGGCTCTGCATGGCTGGTGGGGTTGCTCTCAATAGCGTTGCGAATGGAAGGATCGTGCGTGAAACGCCAATCGAGGAATTATATATTCAGCCATCTGCCGGCGATGGAGGCGGCGCAGTTGGAGCCGCGCTCTATGCTTACCACACGGTTTTGGGTAAGCCGCGGCAATTCGTCATGGAACACGCGTACTGGGGACAGGAGCATAACGCTGACGACATTCAAGCTTTCCTAAAAGCAAACGCGATACCTTACGAGCGATTTGATCAAGAGGAAAAGCTCCTCGAGCGCGTCGTCGATCATCTTCAAGACGGCAAGGTCGTGGGATGGTTGCAAGGGAAATTTGAATGGGGTCCGAGAGCATTGGGGAATCGGAGCATTCTAGCGGATCCACGCCGAGCGGACATGAAAGACATCGTCAATGTCAAAATCAAATTTCGCGAGCCGTTTCGTCCTTTCGCACCCTCCGTCCTATCCGAGCGAGCTCAGGACTATTTCGAGTTGGACAACGCGGCGACGCACTATCCGGCTCGTTTCATGCTCTATGTCGTGAACGTAAAGGGAAACAAGCGAGACGCAATTCCAGCGATTACGCACGTAGACGGCACGGGCCGACTGCAAACCGTCCGTAAGGAAAACAATGCGCGGTATTACCGGCTGATCGAGACTTTTGGCCAGGCCACCGGCGTGCCGCTCGTATTGAATACGTCTTTCAATTTGAAGGGAGAGCCGATCGTCAATAGTCCCGAAGAAGCTTTTCAAACTTTTACTCGAAGCGGAATGGATATGCTTGTTTTGGGGAATTACTTGGTAGATAAGTCAGCGTTGACGAATTAACAATTCAGGGGGGGACGACCCTATGCGGTTTTTTGACGAGCTAGTGAATCGTACCGGCATCTTAGGCGAACTCTTCGGCTTTTTTTGGAATAATAAGTGGTGGTGGTTAACGCCGATGCTGCTCGTTCTCTTTGTATTTGGCGGGCTAATCGTTTTCGCGCAAAGCTCTGCTATCGCTCCTTTTATCTACACGCTCTTTTAGGGCGAAACAGGAAAACGATTTGCCGATCTACCGCTGCCGATCTTGGTCCCAAGGCCGAGCTCCGCGTCGCGAGCTGGAATAATCGGCCCGCGGCTAAGCCGGCGGAAAAGTCAGCGTAAATTTCCAATCCGTCAAGTTGGGCTTTTTCTGCGTCGCTCCTGTTCACTGCGGTTAGATTGTTCGTAAACATCATTGTCCCACCCCTCCTTCACGACGGCTATCGAAATCAATGAGTAGCCCGATTCTCAACCGTGTAATAGGCGGCACACGGAAACCCGCGCCCTAGTTACTTAAACGAGATAAACTCACCCACTCGCGTTTGACGAGAGGTTTGTAATCTCGATTGTCGTATCGCGATAAACAGCTAAGCCATGCTTAAATCACAGACCGGAAAGAAACTGCTGCTGCTCGCGGTTTCAACCGCCTTTTGTCTGCTGAGCATGGAATTCGTGTTGCGATTTGTTTTTCCGATACGCGTCACGACGATAGGCCTTCGAGATGCTCCCAAGGCGGCGCGCTACGGGTGGGCACTCAATCCGCACCAGTTAATTAAGATCCTCGACCCGGATACTGGCGTGGTCTATACCGATTACGCTAACTCCGAAGGATGGCGGGATCGCGAGCGCAGCCTACAAAGGCGACCCAACACGTTGCGCATCCTGGTGCTCGGGGACTCGGTGACGTATGGCGCGATTGTCGGTCAGGCCGACACTTACACGGCGATCCTTGAGCGTAAGCTGCGAGCCAACGGTGTGGATGCCGAGGTGATTAACATCTCCTACGGCGGGTGGGGAGCTGATCAGGAACTGGAGGCGTTGTCCCTGGAGGGGCTCGCTTACAAACCTGATCTCGTCATCCTGCAATTTTGTACCAACGATCCGTCCGATGTTGAGTACTTCACCGCGAATGACGAGGCTACACGCCGCATGAAACCATTTTATTATGAGCTTGACGCATCCGGCGCGCTGCAACGTCACGTAAACCCACTCTTCAATACCGATCCACCGGCGCTAACCTTATACGACCGGGTGAAAAATTTGGCCAAGCACATTGAGATTCTGAGAACGCCGATCATGCTTTACCGCGCATACCAGATGCGCGACAATGCAGAGTTAACCAAAGCGGATGCAGACGGCGTTCGCCCGCGACCACACTACGCGATCAAGGCGGGGCGCATCGAACATGTGAAGTTGGTACTCCACATTGACGAATCCGCACACCTGATCCAAGCGTTGCGCAAAGCGATTGATACCTCGCCGTCAGAAGAGACCCTGAGCGCATTGATTGATCGGGCTGGGCAATCTGCCAATCGGGAGGCAATCCTGCGCATGCTCGAGTCCACCTGGAACAACCTCTCTTTCCACCCGAAGCAGTACGCTGAGGCGCGGCATTTCGACCCGACATCTCCGGCGTGGCGCTTGCACGCAGCGGTGACAGCCCGCTTCATCCAGATCGCTCGGCAAAGCAGCGCGAAAGTGGCGCTGTTGAACGAGACTGAAGCCGGCTCTTACGCCTGGGAGGTCGCCTGGCACACGGTCGAGGATACACCCCGAAATCGGGAGCTCTATGTTTCGCACGTGAAGCTCCTGGCCGATATCGCTGAACGTGAGCACGCCTGGATCATTCCAAATCGCCGCATTTATGAACGAGCGCGCAATAATGGTCATCCGAACGCGCGGGGTTACCAAGCGATGGCGCATGATATCTATGACTTTCTTCGGCAGGACGCGAAGCTGATCCGGTGAGCGTGAACCTGAATTTCTCGCGGATTTGGCACCATTTGGAAAAGCTTTCGCCTTGTCATGATTTTCGGTGCGACATCGAGTTTTGGGTTCCAGGCAATTGCTATTGCGCAATTGACATCAAAAACGTGAAATAAACGCCGCCGCAAATCGAACTTTTTCGATGGAAAATCTAACGGGGCTGTTGCTTACCTAAATTAAGCGAAAAGCCTTTTTTACTGATATAAACCTGATGGCAATCCCTCTTTTTACTGAGCTGTTCGACTAGCTCGAGCAGCGTTCGCGTGCCGTTCACTTGCGATTT
>Ga0164302_10000287_pt1 | contig 13751 bp, 13 predicted proteins | sample Whisoiple_202_MG_FD_109714 | JGI IMG/M metagenome (GOLD analysis project Ga0164302, IMG submission 109714) | Soil microbial communities amended with pyrogenic organic matter from upstate New York, USA - Whitman soil sample_202_MG | ecosystem: Environmental > Terrestrial > Soil > Agricultural... | reverse complement strand
TACTCTGCCGGCGCATATCCCTGCGCCGCGGCGAGACGATACCACTTTACCGCCTCCTGATAATCCTGCGGCACGCCTTTCCCCTCCGCAGACAGCGAGCCCAGCCTCGTCTGCGCCCATTCGTCTTCCTGCGCCGCCGCAATGCGATACCACTTCACGGCTTCCTGATAATCCTGCGGCACGCCTTGGCCTCTTTCATACGCCAGACCCAGACTGTACTGCGCCGGGGTATTTCCCTGCGCTGCCGCGAGGCGATACCACTTCACCGCCTCCTGATAATCCTGCGGCACGCCCTTCCCGTCCGCATACATCGAACCCAATCTCCTCTGCGCCCATTGGTGTCCCTGCTCGGCAAGCTGGCGAAAGAGTTTGATCGCCTGAACATAGTCACCGCGCTCGTACGCAGCGCTTGCGTCATCAAAGGGGCTCGATGCGGCAAAACTACTTGCATAGAGAAAATAAAGGACGGCGAGCAGCAGGCTGTTGAAAAAGGCCCATCTGCTTCGTTGCGCTCGATGGCCTCGCTTCAACGTATCAGTAAATACCCCTCTGCTCATCGATTTCTCGCGCGCCTCGCATCTGGATTTTTTTGAACAGCCTGTAATCAGTTGCATCACCCTAAGGGACCAGTTGGAATCGCCTCCCGGGAGGATATCCAGCCTCGAACTCCCATAGTTTCAGGCGCGGGACCGAAACCTCGCTGCAAACCTTCCGGATGTTTATCAGCTCGGTGGGCCTTTTCCAGTCGCTCTTCGACTCGCAGGTGACTTGCGCGCAGGCGGTCTTCTTGAGCCAGGAGCACACTTTCGTGGGGCGGCCGGCGGCATCCTCCAGTTCGGTCAGATACAAGATGCCGAGTTTGTTCTTGCCATTTTCTAAATGCACGCCCGGGAGCAGTGAGTAGAAGGCGCCGCCGACATCCAGCAAGCTCAGCACCTTGTCGACGAACTGCGACAAGTCTTCGGTATACGAGAAGCCCCCGAAGACGTCAGTAATGAGCTGAAATTTTCCCAGCTCCTCGAGCGAATACTGGCGCAGGCGTCTGCCGGAAAGATATCGTATACGGTCATCGCCGAGACTCGCCGCCTGTTCTCGCCATTTGTCGGTCCGGCGATCCTCGATAGACATCGCGAGAGCGCGCGCCTGCTCCCCGGACCCGCTGCATTTTCGAGCCGGCGCCCCGGCCGGTTCGGGCGCATAGTAGTCCAGTATCGCCTGCCCAGCGCCCGCTCCGATATCCAGCCATCGGTCCGAGCTGCCCAGCTTGGCAAGCGCGTCACAGAAGCCGGAGGGAAGAAGCTCCGCATAATCAGAGAGCCCTCGGCCGATGACGTAGCCGCTCGGAACGTCGGCGCCTTGGCTACGGTAGATTTTTTCCTGTTTGCCGAATTCTTCGTCGAGCCTCGGTGGAGCGAGTTCCTGTGCGCGGACAGTTCCCAACCCAAGCGCCTGTAGGAAGATGACAATGAGAAGAAAAACTAGGCGCATGTGCGCGATGTTCAATCCCTTCAGCGACGATTTAACTGACCGCATAACAGTTATTTTCTCCTTGCGTTGAAAAACGTGCCGTTATTAATGCCGTTTTCAAAGCTATTCCATGCGTAGTCCAGGCTGCCCGTCGCTGCAAGGCTGAAGGCGGAGGCGGTAAGTGCGCTAACGAAGGCGATCTGCGCTTCTTCTGTGTCTTCGGGGTCGTCCTCGAATCCGCGCAGCGTGTGCTCGTTCGGATACTGGGCATCTTCGTGGAGCGTGTCGCGTATCGAAATCTCTCCGACTTTAGCTGGAATGAAGCGGAAAAATTGTCCGCGATTGCGGGTAGGCCGGATATCCTCGTCAGCGCCGATCACCATCACCGGAACGGTGATTTGCTTTAGCGACTGCGGCAATTGCCGGCCGATCCCTGCGGGATCGAGCAGGACGCCTCCCACCACGGGGGCGCCTTCACCCAGCGCAGCGCCGACGGCAGTCGCGCCGAATGAGTGACCCACGAGAATGATTTTGCCCGCATCTATGCGACCTTCGACGAGCTGCGGGCTTTGATGAATGGCAACGACGAGCTTGGCGAGAGTTATGCCGTTCGCAATCCACGGACCGCGATTCGGCAGGTCTATAGCCAGGCTATGCATGCCCCAGGACGCCAGGTGCATCGCTTGGAAAGCATGGTCCTCCTTCGAATTGTTGTGACCATGCAACACGATAACCAAGGGAGCTTTTTGGGCTGCCGCGCACAAATATAAATCCGCTTCCACTGTGAGACCGGAAACCACGGAAATCTCCATGTCTCTGCGCTCGATCACAGCAAAAGGCCCACGTAACCTAAATTGCGCGACGTCCGGCTTGCGGGACAGTAGATATTGCTGGAGCTCGGCGGGGTTTACGGCCTTTATCCGAGTGACTTCAGGCGTTGGAAATCGGCGCGCACAGCCGACCCAATACGCCAATAGGGCGATCAGCAGGAGGGCTGCAATGCGAAAACCCGGTCGGGCGATTGCGGCTGCGGTTCCTGGCATGTTGCTCCCGAAAACGATTCAGCGGAGTCGTGAGTCTTGACGCTTCTGATTTCGCTTAGGCTTTTTATAACACTGCGAAAACGTTCGATGCCAGTATCGAATTTAAATGCGGCAGCTCGATCGACCTGTGGTTCGTAATGCGCCGCGCAGATTTTCTGATTGTCCGCTACGCGTGGGTGTCCGAAATTTGCTAGTTGCCTGAACGCGTCGGCCACCTTCATTCACTTCTTTTCTCTTTGCATATTTATCTCACTGTGATAGCGTCGCGGTTCCTTGCTTTCGCGGCTACTTTGGGACGCGCAACTGGGGACCGCACGATGCAGGAAGACTTCCTCTGACCCCTTAGATCCACAAACAGGCCGTAGCCGTCGATGCATCGCGGTTTTGATGCGTCAAGGTTATACGAGTCACGCTTCACTTAGTCGTTTCGCGGTTCAGTGCAGGACTTTTCTTCTGGACTGCGGCGCTCATCACTATAAGTTTCCAAATTCCGCTCCGTTTGATCTGGCTCCCCGGAGGATAAAGCCATGAGCCAATCCATTTTGCGAAGAAATGATTGGTCGATTTTCATCATTCTACTGACGGTAGGGATTTTACTGATCGATATCTGGATTCCTTTGGGGTTCGGGATTTGGGAGTTATATGCGGTGCCGTTGTGGCTTGCGTTTAGGATTTCAAAGTCACCACCGCGACTCATATGGGTCGTCGCGGCGATGGGGGCTCTCTTCAGCGTTCTGGAAATCGGCATATCACGTCCGGGGGGAATATTGCTGTACGCCTGGTTCAATCGGAGCCTGTGGGCGGCAATTCTCTGCGCTGCAGCGGTGGTGTTGACCACGGCCAGAAAGAACGAAGCCGCCGTGCGGGAAAGTGAAGAACGGTTGCGCGCGAGCGAAGAACGCCATCGACTGCTCACGCAAGCCGTCCCGTCGATGATTTATGAACGGTCCTCAAATATAGGAATATTTTTTTACAGCGACAGCTGGTACGAATACACAGGACTAACGCCCGAGCAAACCGCCGGCGATGGCTGGATGCAGGCGCTCCACCCGGAAGATCTCGAGCGATTCAGGAGCCGCTCGGCTGCCGAAGAAGATCCGCATCTCATGCATGAGTGGCGCATGCGTTTTCGGCGCAAGGATGGGCAGTCTCGGTGGATGCTGGTTCGAAGTGTGCCGGTGCGAGGAGAAAATGGAGAGATCGTGCGGCGTGTGGGAGCGATCACGGATATCGACGCCATGGTACACGCGCAAAATGCACTGCGCGAAAATGAAGCGCAATTCCGTGCGATGTTTGAGGCCGCCGTGGTCGGCCAGACGCAGGCGAGTGCTACGACCGGCCTATTTACCCGAGTCAATCATCGCTTCTGTGAGATGACCGGATATTCAGAGGCCGAATTGCTGCAGATGAGGCCCAGGGATCTCATGGTTCCCGCTGATGTTCTCGGTGGACTCTTGCCGCTGGAAGGACGTAAAGACGAGGTTTTTCGTGAAATCCGTTTCTTGCGCAAAGACGGCAAATTAATCTGGGTGAACGCTGCGGTTCGGCTCCTCCGTGACGAGGACAATAAGCCCACACAAACGATCACTGTTTACCTGGACATCACCCCCCGCAAAAGGGCAGAGGAGCATCGGCAACGCATCTTAGACGGGTTATCGCTGGCACAGGAGATCGTCGCGGCAGGGATATGGGATTTTGATTTTGTGGGTGACGAAATGTATTTTTCGCCCGCCTATTATGATCTATACGGTTTTCCCGACAGCGAACGGCTAAGTTTTGAACGTTGGCTTAAGTGCATCGTTGAAGAGGATCGCGATCGTGTGTCCGACGCGATACGGCAGCTGTACAAATCCGGCACCGATTGGAACACAGAATTCCGCATCGAGCACCCCACGCGCGGACAACGATGGCTGGCGAGTGTCGGCCGCCTCGAACGCAATCAAGAGCGCAGGCGGACGCGCTTTACGGGCATGGACATCGATATTACTGAGCGCAAACAGATGGAAGCGCAGTTGCAAGATTATGTAAATGTTCTCCGGAACAGCGACCGGCGAAAAGACGAATTTTTGGCGGTGCTCGGACATGAACTGAGAAATCCGCTGCATGCCATTCGAGGCGCCGTCGATCTGTTAAAAATCCTCGGAGTGTCTGGTCCGGACTCCGATGAAACCCGCAGCATCATCGACATGCAAGTCAATCATATGGGTCGGCTTATCGATGATTTGCTGGATGTTTCCCGTCTGACGCTCGATAAGCTCGAGCTGCGTAAAGAGGAACTGGACTTGGCGGACGCTCTCGCGGATGCATTAAATGCAACGCGGTCTGTCATCCTTACACGCAATCTTCACCTGGAAACGATCATGCCGCAGCAGAAATTGGTTTTATATGGCGATCGCGTGCGGCTCACGCAGGTGTTTGCAAACTTATTAGGAAACGCCGCTAAGTACACGCCGGAGGACGGTGAGATTCGGGTCAGGATCAGCCGGGATGCTGACAATGCCCTTATTTCCGTCGCAGACAATGGCATCGGTATTAGCGCGGAAAGTTTGCATCATCTATTCGATTTGTTTTATCAGGCTCAACCGCCGCTCGAATCCATCGCCAGCGGATTGGGAATTGGACTTACGTTGGCTCGGCGCCTGATTGAGCTTCATGGCGGGAGCATCGAAGCACGCAGTGACGGGCCGGGAAGAGGAAGCGAGTTCGTCGTCCGCTTGCCACTGGTAAAGCAGAGAGAGGATGAAAAGAGTTCGACGGAAGTCAACGGCCATGACTCGCCCGTGCGTCGCCGAATTCTACTCGTCGATGATAACCAAGCGACGACAACCGTATTCGCCATGCTATTCAAAACCCTCGGTTGTGAAGTCGCCGTGGCCAACGACGGTATCACAGCGATCGAACTCGCAGCGAGCTTCCAACCGGAAATCGTTATGCTGGACCTAAGTATGCCTCGTATGGATGGCTATGAGACTTGTCGGCGAATTCGGCAACAATCAGGCGGGAAAAACATCGTGCTTCTCGCGGTCACGGGTTTAGGCGGAAACGAAACCGTTAATCGAGCTCGGCTAGCCGGCTTTGATGATGTCATCATAAAGCCGGTTAAGGCGGATGATATATTGCGATTGACGCGCAGTAGATTCGACAGTCACCACACAATTTCCCAATCGTCGTCTCCGATGGAGTTTTCGGATAAACATTTCAGGCGATAGCAGCAGTGAAACGGCTGCTTGGCCAGCCTGACGGTCGGACGCTCCGGGTTAGCGACGTGATGAGACCGAAGAAAACCGGATATCAAAATACAAGATTTCCCACGCCTGAGCTGGTCATTCCTGCTGATCGCGGTAAGATTCTCCTAAGAGCGCGAGTCTGAACAATAGGAGAACGCCATGGCAACCAATCCCGTCGTCTGGTTCGAGATCTACGTGGAAGACATGGAACGGGCCAAGAAATTCTACGAGAACGTCTTCCAAGTCAGGTTGGAAAAGTTGAACAGTCCGGCATTAGAGCTGTGGGCCTTTCCGATGGTTAAGGACGGGGTAGGATGCTCGGGTGCATTGGTCAAAATGCCGGGTTTTTCTTCCGGTGGAAACAGCACTCTGGTTTATTTCAATTCGGCTGATTGCGCCGTAGAGGCTGCTCGCGTCGTGAAAGCCGGCGGGCGCCTGGAGCGGGAAAAATTTCCCATCGGTGAATATGGTTTCATCGCGCTGGCCATCGACACTGAAGGGAATATGTTCGGGCTACACTCAATGCAATGACACAGGCCTGCCGCACAGGTGAGTTGACCCTCGACTCCATACTGCAGGAGGAAAACCATGCCATTGATTCAAAAGATCACGCCATGCTTATGGTTCGATGATCAAGCGGAACAGGCGGCGAAGTTTTATACGGAGATCTTTAAGAATTCCAAGATCAAGAAAATCACCCGCTATGGCAAGGAAGGGTACGAAATTCACCGCAAGCCCGAGGGCTCGGTCATGACCGTCGAATTCGAACTGGACGGCCAGGCGTTGACGGCTCTCAATGGCGGACCGGTATTCAAATTTAATGAAGCGATCTCGTTTCAGGTTGATTGCGCGAGCCAGGAGGAAGTCGATTACTACTGGGAAAAACTTTCGGAAGGCGGAGACGAAAACGCGCAACAGTGCGGTTGGCTCAAAGACAGATACGGTCTCTCGTGGCAGATTGTTCCGCGGGCTCTGCTCGAGATGCTCAATGATCCCGATGCCAAGAAATCCCAGCGCGTCATGGCGGCGATGCTCAGGATGAAAAAGATCGATATCGAAACACTGAAGCGCGCGTATGGGTAACGAGAAGTCTATAAGCAAACAGCGGAACTCTTGCGGCTAAATCGAAAGTAGAGATTCTATCCCGGCTGCTTTGCCTAAACGCGTCGACGGTCGACGCGGTTAACGTTCTGAGCCACATGCAAACGCGAACACTACACGCCATTCGATCATTCGCGTATACGAGGGAATCTCTCGGCCAACCATATCGGCTTAAGATTCTAAAACACTCCGGAAAGTGCGGGCAACGAAAGGACAGGTGCGTTATCTTGACGGGCCCTTATGGTATTACGCTACTACTCTTGCAAGCTTTCGAACGCGCGCTGCGATCGGCGAATGCTATTTCTCAGAAGAGCTCAGCGGGTGATGCCAAATAAATGTCCAAACGAAAGAACAGGATGTGTTCTAACGTTGAGCACCTGCTGTGACTGCTGAGAAACTAAAACATTTCACCGTAACACTCCGGACGCCTTCGCGACATGTGTCGCAATGAAATCCATCAGGGCCGGCGACAAACAGTCGTAAGGCTCGAGGCCGAGTTCGCGGAGGCGTGCGCGCACTGCGCCCATCTGAGCTGGATCGACGCCGCTTTCGATGATGGATGATACGAAGGCGGCGAATTCGGGTGGCGACCAGCCGGATTGCGGCGACAACTCGGTGTGTATGAAGTCGAGCCCGTAGAACGGGTGCTTCGAATTCTCGATTCGCCCGTACATATGAACACCGCATTCTTTACAGGCGTGTCGTTGAATTGCCGCATTAGAATCCACCACGGCGAGCTTATTCGCATTGGCAGTTACGCTCAGCTTGTCGCGCGGGACAACCGCCACCATCGAGAATAACGCGCCTTTCGGCTTCCAACATTTCGTGCATCCGCACGCATGATTGTGCGCGGACTGAGTCTTTACGGTCACCCGTACGGCGTCGCTTGAGCATTGGCAGATGAGGTCGCCACCTGTAAAATCCTTCGCCGCGGGCTGAATGCCCGAGTCGATCTTCGGATGAAGCGAAATCTTGTCTGCCATGCTACCTCCCAAGACTATAATAGAGCGGCGTTAGGTTAAGTATAGAAGCGGCGAGTTTTGCTTCGCTATTTCTTCGGAACCAAAATCTCCTTCAGTTTCATAACTGTCCCCGAGTCGAGCTGAAACAGCTTACGAACGGTGGCCTCGACCTCGGCTCCGGTCACCGGGTTTAAGTCGAGATCGGCTTTCTTCAACTCGGCGACGAACTCAGGATCCTTCAAGGTGTCCATAAAAGACTTGCGCAGCACATTCAAGCGGTCTTTCGGTGTTCCCGGCGGCAGAGCATAGGCACGCAGTATGGCCGAGGTCGCATGGACACCCGCATCGATCAACTGGCGCGCTTCGTTTGTCTTCGCATAATCAATTGCATTGGCGACATTGGGAAGATCCGCAGCCTTTTTCGCGTTTACCTGCAGGACGACATTGACCGCACCCGACTCGATGCCTTTCTTCCAGGTCGACCGGATCGACGACCAGGTCCAGCAGCCGCCATCGACTTCCCCCGACTCAGCCGCAAGACGGATATTCGAGGTACCCTTGTAGCCCTCGATCAACTGGACCGGGAGCCCGAGCGCGGCTCGCAAAATTCTCGGGACATCTGAATCGTTGGCCCCCGGAGCTTCGCCGCCAAGCTTCACCGGTTTTTTCGCGACGAGCCACTGGTCCATGTTGGTCACGCCGCTTGCAGTCGTGAGGGCGCATGCCGTCTCGTCCGTAACCGGCGCGCCGAGCCATTCGAATTTGCGGCCGTCGAATTCGACGCTCTGATCGCCGAGAACCTGCTGCATGATGAGCGAGCCGATGAAATTACCGATGGTCAAACCATCGGGCGCGCTGGCTTTGTAAAGATAATTTGCTGCAAGCCGGCTGCCCGCGCCCGCCATGTTGTCGACGATTAGCGCTGGATTGCCGGGCGTATGCTTCGGCATATGACGCGCGAGGATTCTCGCGTAACTGTCGAATCCTCCACCGGCGGCAAACCCGACAACGAGTCGTATGGTTTTACCCTTGTAAAAATCCTCGGCCGAAGCCGCCTTTGCTTGATGCGAGACCCCCGTCACAAAGACAGCAACAATAATAGCGACGATAACGGCCATGATCCCTCCTGGTGATGAACTCTTGCTGGCGATGTTTATTCTAAAAAGAGGGGCTTGGAAAGAGCAGTCCGGAGGTGCCCAATGACTTCGCTCGATAGTAGGCAATGCACTGGCTGGGTGTAGCACGGAATCGTCACCCGTTCCGCTCTACGAAGCTACGCAGCATTTCATTGAATTCCGCGGGATGCTCTCTGTACGAGAAATAGCCCGCGCGATTAAAATTATACATTCGCGAATCGTGGGTGTTCCGTGCAACGAGAGATCGAACAACTCCATATCACGCGAAAAAGTTCATTGTCCCCGTTTCCAGATTGTACATTGCTCCAGTGATCTTGATCGTGCCTTTGGACTCAAGTTCTGCTAGTACAGGACTCTTCTTGCGAATGTCGCCTATCGTCAACTCGACGTTTTTTTGCGCCACAGCGTCGACATACGCGCCGTTCTTCGAAGTTAATTCGCCCTTGTATGTGGTAGCTTTTATCGCCGGTTTGATTTTCGCGAGCAAGCCGGTCAGGTTGCCCAACTCGGCGTTATCAATGGCGCCCTTTATCGCGCCACAAGCGGTGTGCCCCATGACCAGGACGACTTTCGCGCCCGACAGCTTGCAGGCGAATTCAATGCTGCCCAAGATGTCCTCGTTGGCGATATTTCCGGCCACACGAGCGTTGAAAATGTCGCCGATGCCGAGATCCATGATCACTTCGGCAGGAGCTCGCGAGTCGATGCAGCTAAGGATCACCGCCGAGGGATATTGTCCTTTCGCGCTGGCTTTCTGTTCGTTGATGTAGTTACGCGAGGTTTTGACGCCCTTGCTGAAATTCTTATTGCCGCGTTTGAATGCTGCCAGGATCTCATCCGGCGTCATCTTGTCGCGTTTTTCCTTGCCCAACGCGTCAGCGTAGACCAAGCTGGTGAAAAGGCTTGGACCGATAACTCCAGTTACTGCGGCAGCGCTCGTCAGCTTGAAAAGAGTTCGCCGACTTAAACGCTGACTTTCCCCAGGCGCACCGTCTCGCGGTTTTGATTGCATGACAATTCTCCTTTGTTGGTGTCTGCGTAAACTTTTTCTCATATTCGAAGTGTTCATGACTTGCAAATATTCTCTTCATCGTCGTGGTGAACAGAGACTTGCGTTCCTTGCGACGCACCGCGCTGACAACGGCGGCATTGCACGTTGCGCCTATCCGAGCACTTATGACCGCAGGTGGACAGCTTCTCTGGCTTAGAGTAGAAGGCGAATTAAACGGTTAAAAAAAAAGCGCGATAGGATTTCTGATTTTTGGACACCCAAAGCACAGGAGCGGCCATGAGCGATATCGGCTTGTTCGAGGCGATGTATTCGGCGCGGGCGCTGCGCCGGCTTAAACCGGATCCGGTTCCAGACGAGATCATCAGGAAAATCCTCGACGCCGCCATCCGTGCCCCGTCGGCGGGTAACTCCCAGCACTGGGCCTTCGTCGGGGTGCGCGACTCGGAGATGCGACGCAAGCTGGGTTTGATCTACCGTAAAGGTTCAGACATTGCGAAGGCGATCTACCATGCGCGCGGCCGTCCCGTGCATATGACCGACGAGCAGTATGAACGCATGATGTCATCGGGCGCCTACCTGTGGGAGCACATGGGCGACGCGCCGGTGCTGATGGTGCCGTGCCTACGAGATCGTCCGCCGCCCCCGCGCGAAGTATTGCCGCCCGCGGTGCAAGCAATCTATCAGCAGGAGCTTGTCTACACCGACCAGATTCGTGGCGCCAGCATCTATCCCGCCGTGCAGAATATCATTTTGGCCTGCCGCGCCTTCGGCCTCGGCACACTGATCACGACGAATCACATCCGTTGCGAGGAAGAAGTGAAAGCTTTGCTGGGAATACCGGACGACGTGTCCACCTATGCGCTGATGCCGATCGGTTATCCGGAGAATAAGTTTGGCCCGGTAAAGCGCCGGCCGGTGAACGAAGTAGCGTATAGCGATCGCTGGGGAACTCCCTGGCGTGGTTGAACCGCGGCGAATGGCGAAAGACTCTCAGCGAGACAAGCAGAAGTTCTTTACTGAATAGTGCCAAGCGAACAAGGTGAGACCTGTAGGCCGCGCTGATTTCTCCCGAACCGCCATTGAACTATTTTCCGCGTCTCGCTGGTAATCGCTCTGAAGCTCTCAGGAGACCTTCTTGAAAGTCGTTCAGCTCATGTGGCTGATTTGTTCTGACATGATCGGGTTGAAATCGCGCCTCAAAACGTGCGGCATGCCAATCTGCCAAGTCCGCGACCACGTGCTGATAGCTCTCCGTTGCAGGCGATGGCCGCGGCGTCGCCTCCGTCAAGGCATACCCCAAGTGATTTGCTGCCATGACTCTTTTCCCCATATCCGGGATGCTGCCGTCGGCGGCACGACAGAAGCGCAGCAAAATGGTTTTGATGATGGACGTGTGATCGAATAGGTTCGAGACAACTTTTCCCTGCGGCACCCATGGAGAAACCAAAATTGCCGGAACACGAACGCCGTAACTCCGGAAACTTGGTCTGTCGTCTTCCGCGGCAGGCGGAACGATGTGGTCGTAGAAGCCGCCGTGTTCGTCGTAAACCAGCACGAACAACGTCTTGTTCCACTGGATCGGATTGCTGACGAGCGCATGATAGATATTGAGAACGAAGTCCTGCCCATGCCGGATATCCGCGGGAGGATGATCGTCGTTCGCCGCAATGACGCCGGGGCTATTGATAAACAGTGGATCGATCCAACAGACGCTTGGCAAAGTACCGTCGGCCGCCTGCTGAAAAAAATCCTCCAGATGATATACGCTACGCGACCGGTACCGGCCGTCGGTCAGATTTAGCGTCGAACCAAAGAAGTTATCGCTGTACCAATCCCAAGTCACTTTTTTCGCGTCGAGTTTGCGTACGAAAGCCGGGAGGTTGTAGATGGGAATCGTTTTGTTGTCCTTGTTGCCATCCGCGCGTCCGGTGACCGCATAAAGCCGATTGGGCCAGGTAGCGCCGGGAACGGAAGAGAACCAGTGGTCGCACACGGCAAATTCAGCGGCGAGATAGTCGTAAGTGGTGAGTTCATTTTTGTTGTAGTACCCCATCACCAGATCCCGCTCGGGATCATTCGGATGGGTATTAACGTAATTACTGACGAACCCGCCATTGTTGTTCTGCAGCTGATCGGCCACGCATTGGCCGCTATGGCAAGGGTCCTGGTTCGATTTGAGAGCGGTGTGATCCAGATGATGGATGGAGTAGCTTTGCTGTCCGTCGCTGTTGCTCAAGCCCGGCGTCAGTCCCTCCACATCGTTACGGTTTCCTTCCAACCTGAGATAACCGAGCATATGATCGAAAGAGCGGTTCTCCATTATCAGCACGACGATCTTGTCGATCTTCTGCAAGTTGTCTAGCGCCGGATCGGCAGCCACGGCCGCAAGCGCTCGGCGCCGGACCGGGACGCTTTGCCTCGGGGATTTAGCCGGGTCTTTCTTTTTTTGCGGCTGCTTTGTTTTTGATTTTTTAGCACTAGGTCCCGAACGCTTCGTGGGTTTCCTTTTTGGTTTAGCCATGGCGATTGATCCTTACCTTAAATCAGCTCTACGCTCGCTGTTATTCTTCCCGGTTTTGTTTGGCATGCGCAGACAACGGGAGCATGCTCGCATGATCCGCAAACTTGAGAAAGGGGAAAAGACCCTGACTCCTGCAAAAAAACTGCCCACCCGTATCGTTTGCTCGCGCTCCTTGTGTTGACTCGACCGGCGAACATCGATTACTTTCACCCAGCTATTGGGTTCTGAATCTTTGCCCGAGGAGGACATAAAAATGGCGATCACAGGTCCCGTAGTTGTGCGCGCTGCTGACGCGGGGTAGCTTGGGCCGGCGCGGTAAGTGCCATGTCTACGGGCGCTCCGTTTAATTGCAGTTGATGAAATTGCGCTGCGTAGTCGCCCAGCGAGCAGCCGGCACGAGAGCGCGGCAAAGGTATTCATGGAGTGGTTCTTTTCGCGGGAAACCGCAAGGTTCATTACCCAGATCGGCAGAACGACCACGAGAAACGACGTCGAACGCCGCCCCGCCGCGCTTCCAACAAGCAGGACTTTTTTGTTCTATCCGATCCGGAATATTTTGAGAACTACAGCAAATACGTCAAGCTCTTCGATGAAACTTCATGAGAAGGAGCTAAACCGATTCACAGGCACATTGCTGTGCGAGAAGGAGTAGTTTTATGGTAGCGATTGCAACCGACCAACAACGCACGGGTGACATATCTGCGGAGGAGCGCGAGCTGCGCGTGGAGTTGGCCGCCGCGTACCGTCTGGCCGACAAGTACGGAATGTCCGAGCTGATCAACACCCACATCTCGTTACGGGTGCCGGGGCCGACGCCAACGTATCTGCTAAACCCGCACGGTGTGCTCTTCCACCAGTTCACTGCGTCCAGCCTGGTGAAGGTCGACTTCGCGGGCAAAATCGCGGGGCCGACGGAGTGGCCGGTGAATCGAGCCGGCGTTGCGATCCATGGGTCGATTTTAGCGGCGCGCGCGGATATCAACTGCGTGTTTCACACCCACCTGCCATACACGACGGCGGTTTCAGCGCTCGAGTGCGGGCTTCTGCCGATGTCGCAGGCCGCGCTCCGTTTTCAAGGGATGACCGCGTACCACGACTATGGTCGGGCGGCCAGCGATCCGGCCGAATGCGCGCGCCTGGCGAAGGACATGGGCGACAAGTCAATCATGATCCTCCGCAATCATGGTGGAATCACGACGGGTAAGACCGTGTGCGAAGCGTTCATCGCCTCCTATTATCTCGAGAAGGCGTGTCAGTTTCAGATCCTGGCGCAGTCTGCAGG
>Ga0164302_10000285_pt1 | contig 13792 bp, 15 predicted proteins | sample Whisoiple_202_MG_FD_109714 | JGI IMG/M metagenome (GOLD analysis project Ga0164302, IMG submission 109714) | Soil microbial communities amended with pyrogenic organic matter from upstate New York, USA - Whitman soil sample_202_MG | ecosystem: Environmental > Terrestrial > Soil > Agricultural... | reverse complement strand
TGAGACCGAACCACAGCAGCACTCCCACGCCGATCAGCGCGACGAGCAAGCCAAGCTTGTCCCGACCGGTGACCATCGCGACTAGCCCTCCTCGCCCTTTCGGTACTCGTCGAGGTAGCTCTGCCCGCCGTAGAGGTCAAGGCGACTGCCACCGCCCGAGCCTTCATCGGCGTTGGAGATGAGCGTCGCCGTGACCACGATGCCGACGATCTCCAGCAACAGCGAGAACAGGCCGAAGGCGGGCAGCAGACCGACGCCACCACCGGCGGCGAGGTGCGACTGCACCGTCGCGTGCAACAGCAACAGCGTCCCGCCAATCGTGATCACGTTCCCCACGAGCACGGCGATGAACGTTGTTCCAAAGCCGACGTGGACATCGGAGACGGGCGGCAGCAGCAGTAGCAGAACGCCGCCGGTGATCGCCGCCTGGCATAGGCCGCCGAGCAGGATCACCAGCACCCAGTGCGCTGCAAGCGACTTGGGCGAGGTGTGGAACATCAGCGGCAGAAACAACGCTTGGGAGACCGCGCCGCCGATCCAACCACCGACGATGCCACTCACAAACACGGTTACCCAGACAGGAAGTTTCATAGGGAGACCCGCCGGGGTCATCGGCAGCACACTGTCTCCTCTTTAGCGTTCGGATCACGGGCCCGGGGGAGCTAGTGCAGCTGCAAATACCCGGGACTGAGGAACGGGCCGTCTCGATCGCCCTCCACCGCACCGAAAGGGCAGGATGTCTCGCAGAATCCCACTGGTCGTCGCACTGTTCGTAGCGGCCCTTGTCATCCCCACTACCGCAGCTCAAGCTGACTCGGGGCTCACCTTTTCCACCACCACTGTCGCCTACGGTGACGTGCCGGCCGGTCATCTCTACTTCGACATCGCCAATCCGCTCACGCTCACCAACAACGGTGGGAGCAGCGTCACGCTCGAATCCGTGACCTTCCGTCGCTGGCGCTGATACCGCCGAGGGAACGCCGGTTGCGCTTAATCCTTCTGACGTTCACACCGATGACGAGCTGATGCACCGTTTCACGGTCGCCAAACGCGGCGATTCAACCTCGACAACGCTGGGCCTTGATCAGAGGCTCCCAGGCGCGGCAGCGCGCCGTGGGAAGTGGTTCGGATGAGCCACGCAGCCAGCGAGTCGCCGACCCGGAACGAGACTCGGGCCGCGGCGCGTGCGCTCCGAGCTCGATTCGACGGTGCGTTTGGCACGGCTAGGGCGCTTGACTGTCTCTGGGTCGTGTCCGTGTTTGCTGGGACGTTCTCGGCGGTGCTGCTGTTCTGGGGCCGCGTGTTGCTATCGGACACCTACACGTCATTGACGGTCGGCCGGCTGATCACCCAATCCGGCCTGCCCCATAAGGACACGCTCACGGTCGCTGGGCGGGGAGCGACCTGGATCGACCAGCAATGGCTCGCACACCTGGTCGTGTACGAGTCGTGGCGCCTCGGTGGCTACCCCTTGGTGGGCGTGCTCTCGGCTGGCCTGATCGCGACCGCCTTTGCGCTCATGTTCGTGGTGATGCTTTCCGGGGGGACGAACCCCGTCTTCGCCTTCGGGATCAGCGGCGCCTGCTTCGTGGTCGCCGACTTGAACTTCGAGACGCGGCCGCAGAGCTTCGCCTACCCACTGTTCATGGTGCTAATCCTTCTGCTGGCACGCGAAGAACGGACGCCGAGCTTCCGCCAGAGGCTGCTGCTGGCGTGGCCGATACTGCTGCTTTGGGGCAACCTGCACGGGTCGGTCCTGCTGGGCGTCGGCGTCTGCCTGCTCTATTGCGCGCTTCGTAGCCACACGGCAGTCCGAGAGCGGCGGCTGACACAGATCGCGTGGTACTCGGTGCTCGCGATCGGCGCCGTCGTCAGTTCGGCGATCACGCCCTATGGCACCACCATCATCTCCTACTACCCCCACCTGCTCGGCAATCCGAACCTTCAGTCGATCGCCGAATGGCAACCGGCGAACTACGCTGGCCTGTCTATCCCGTTTGACTTGTTGCTGGCGGTAGCGATCGGGTCGATCTGCTTCGCGTGGGGCCGCGGTATCCGGCCATCAACGTTCGCGCTTGTTCTCGCGGTCGGCCTCGCCGTGATGGCGACCCAAGCCGTCCGCTACGAAGTCTGGTTCGCGTTCGGAGCAGCATTCCTGCTCAGCGACATTCGCGGACGATTCGACGCCCTTAAGCCGCGGTCGTCCCACCTCAACTCGACATTGCCGCAGATGGCCGCGATCATCATGATCGTCGTTGCGATCTGCGCGATCGCGGTGGTCGCCACCACCCCCACGTCCACGTTCGAACGACTCACCCCACCCGACGCGTTGCGCTGGACTGCCTCCTACGACGTACTCGGAGGCGACCACGCAAGCGTCCTCACCGACGACCTGACCGGATCGGCGCTCACCTGGGCATACCCTGATCTCGCCGGCCGCGTCGCCTTCGACTCCCGCACCGAAATCTTCCCCTACAACACCTTCGAACAGCTCGCCCGATTCCTCACCCTCACCGGCGACTGGCAAGCCTCGACCCACGCCAACTACAACGTGATCAGCGTCGCCTGCTCCGGCCGCACCACGCTCTGCCAGAAACTCAACCAGCTGCCCGACTGGCACACCGCCTACTGGTCATCCGCGGCAATCGTCCTGTACCGAGACCCCAACCCGATAACCCAGCCACAAGGCTAGGCAGATGCCTCCACGCCTCCTCGTCGGCGCCCCCCAGACCGTTCACGCGGCTTGCCAGCTTCGCCAAGAGCGGCCGGCACAGCGTCACCACCAGGGCGATCGCGCGAAACGGTCACACCGCGTCGACATCGACGCCGTGGTCAGGCTCACCAGGCGTCCACCTGCCTCGCACCACTCCGTTCGAGTCTCTAAAGACGGGGTGGTTCGGTGCCGATATCCGGTCCGTCGTTCGAACGCAGGAGGCAGGATTGTGAGCGGATCACTCGGGCGCGTCGCGATGCTGGTGGCGGTTGCCGCAGGCATCTATTGGGCAGCGACGACGTTTCTCATACCTCACAGCAACGGCGGCTTGTCAGGGGCCGCCGCCGCAGTCAGCCAAGCCGCTGCTTCCCGCAGCCTTCCGACCAACGATGTGAAGTGCGGCACGTCGCCCGTAGCGCCATCCTCTATCAGCTATGTCGCCAACGCCGTGCTGCCGCACTACAGCAACGTCCAACTGTTCGAGTGTGCGTCACCAGCCCCCAGCGTCGGCACGCTACAGTGGTGCGTCGTAACCGCCTCCGGTACGGGACAACCATACGCACAAAACGAGTCCTGCCAAGCCTGGGCCGCCGCAGGCCCGTAACACAGCCGGCGCAACAGCCTCCCACCGCCTCCAAGAGCTTGGGTTGGGACGACCTCTAGCCGCCGTTCGGTTAGCTGCACGACGTGCAGAACACGACGTAGGACCCGAAGAACAGCACCGGGTACAAGATCGCCGCCATGCCGAACATCAGGCCACGGCCCGCCGGACTTCGCATGCGCCGGGCAGCGAGGAACAACATCACCGGCACTGGCAGGGCCACCAGCAGGTGAAGCAGTGCCTCCACACGGCGAGGCTACACGACGCCGGCAGCCCCAAGTTTGCGAGACGACCGCTCGTGCGGCGTTTCGCCCTCTTTATCCACTCTCCCATCCGCCGTTTGACGGGTTATAGTGATTGCAGGAAGTCGGACGCGGCCACGCTCTAAGCCAACTGATGCGGTAGCCTCGTGCCGGCGCCCGCCGTACTGCTCGTGAAGCTCGACTCGCCGGATGCTCTGACCAGGATTGATGGACAACATCTGGGTTCAACCTCCAAATTTAGGATCGATCTTCGACCTAAACATAGAAGGAAGCATTTTGAGGGCGTCAAGGTAAGGGGCCGACCGGCTGCGGGTGCGGTGCCCGAAGCACACCCCTGGTGGGCATCCCGACGGATCGGTCCAGTCGAGTGCGCGAGACGCGGGCTATGTGGCGACGGGAGGAGCGGGGAGACCGACGCGCAAAACGAGCGGACGGCTGATTCCCAGCAGGCGCACGGCGGCGACGTCCTTGGCCGGAATCGATAGTGTCGTCCCCCAGCTGCCCTGCCAGGTGCCTGCAATCTCGATCGTCGTCCCCTGCCGGGTGATCAGCTCACATCGGTAGCTCATCAGATACTTAGGCGACACGCTCACGAAGATCCACGAGGGCGAGCCTTGATAGAGGAACAACTCGCCGGCACGGCGCCCGCCCGGGGCCTGGAGCGCCGCGGTCTGGAAGTATTGGCCATGGGCGTTGGCGAGGGTCGCGCGGTAATAAGAGGCGAGTTGACGATCGCTCTGGTAGCTGAACACGAGCGCCGCCGCCGTCGCGGCAGCGGCCGCGAGTACGGCGAGGCTGGCCGCGGGAATCCAGCGGCGGATCCGTCGCCGTAGTGTCTGCGGGCGGAGGCCCACCCGGTCGAGCACCTCTAGCTCAAAGCCCGGCGAAGGTTCGTGCTCTGGGGCGAGTAACAGCAGTGCGTCCGACACGTCGGCCAGCCCCTGAACGGCACGCCGACATTCGGGACATCTCGGAAGGTGGGCCAGCGCATCAGCTCGGGTCTTGCCGTCTGCCACGCCAAGCGCGAGCTCGGCGACCAACTCTTGCAGCTCATCACACCTCATCAGTGACCTCCAGCTCGGCTCGCAGGCGCGTGAGCCCCGTGCGCAGGCGAGTCTTGATCGTCCCGAGTGCGACCCTGTCGAGGTCGCTGATCTCTTGAGCAGTGCGTCCCAGATACACCGACAACACGAGCGCTCGTCGCTGCTCCATCGGTAGTCGGAACAGCGCCTCACGGAGCCGCTCACGCTCCCCCAGCTCCGGGGAGGAATCCTCTCCCTTCCCGCGCGCGTGCGAAAGGTCGAGCTCGGCAATCACTGCCTCAGGATCTGCCGGCTCCGCGCCGCGCAGGCGCAGCGCGTCGATCGACGCATTACGGGCGATCGTTAGAAGCCAGGTGCTGACGTTGCCGCGACGCGCGTCGTAGCTGGCGGCGTAGCGCCACGCCCGGGCGAACGCAATCTGCGCGACGTCCTCGGCGAGCACCGGATCGCGCACGATCGTGATCACAAGTCCATGCACGCGGGCTTGAAAGCGACGCACGAATGCCGCCGCCGCGCGCGGGTCACCGTCGCCGAATCCGGCGAGGAGAGCTTCGTCGGAGGAGACGGACCACATGAAGCCATACCCGCGTGGCCCAGAAAAGGATTGCAGCGTGACGGCAGCGGTAACGCCCGTCACCTCGACCTGCCAATCGGCAGCCGACGAAATCCTTCCGCCCTGCTGCGCCGGTAGTAGCGGGTGATCGATTCCGCGCCCGGTCGACTACCGATAGGAGCATGAAGGTGAGATACATACCGAAGTTGCTACGCATACCGGTTCTCATCGGCTTGGCGTCAGCCGGAGTGCTGGTCACCAGTACGCTGGCGGCGGCAGCTGGCACGGCGGCGGACACCCAGCCTCCGACCCCGCCGTACATTTCCGCGATTTTTCGGCTGAATGGTGGGTGCGAGCTCGCCATGCGGATCGGGCTGTCGACCGACAACCGTACGCCGCAGAACGAGATTCGCTACCAGGTGCTCTCGAACGGGGTTCCGATTCCGGGACAGTTGTTGCTGGCCGACACGAGGATTACGCCGCCCGGGTTCGGTTACCTCGACGCCTTCGTGCAGCCTGCCCCCACTGCGCAGCGCTTCACGATCGAGGCGGTCGACCGGGCCGGTAACCACTCGGCGCCGAGCTTCGCCGTCAGCCGAACGGTACCCGGGCCCTGCTGAGCTGGCTGCTGCTTGCTCGGTCCTGCACCTGCCGGGCGCGGAGGACCCACTCCGCGTCCGGCTGCCCCGGCGCCGGGCCGCTCTAGGGCTCGTACGGGTCAGTGACCGGCGCTCGTGTGCCTCGCAGCCAGGCCGGCCTGGTAGGCGAGGACGACGGCCTGGACCCGGTCGCGGAGCCCGAGCTTTCTGCATCCCGGCTGTCGACGACGACCCTGACCCGATCGAGCCAACAGGCTCGGAGATCGTCTACACCGAGCGCGTATGCCCAGTCTGCGGCGAGCCAGTCAGCGACAAGCAGACCTACGACAAGGACGCCTGCCGCAAGCAGGCAGACAGGTCACGGACGATCTAGGTGGATTGGCGTGACTGCGTTTCTACGGCTAGGAGCTGGTGGCTTTGGCTCAGGTGGAGACTTGCTGGATGATGTCGATCAGTTCGTCTGTGCGATAGCCGTGGGTACGGGCGAGGCTGACCAGTGATTTGGCCTGCTCCACGACGGCGGCGCGGTCGGGGGCGCCGGCGATGGTGATGCCTCGGCCGCGGCGGAACTCGAGCAGGCCCTCGTCGCGGAGCGTGCGTAACGCGCGCAGCACGGTGTTGGTGTTGACGCCCATCACGGCGGCGAGATCCTTGGCGGGGGGTAGCCGTTCGCCGGGCTTGGCGTCGCCGTCGGCGATGGCACGGCGTAGCGCCGCGGCGGCTTGGTCGTGGAGTGGGATCAGACTCGATTTGTCGAGCTTGAAATCCGACATGGTGCCAGTTATAGTAGCGTCATTCGCTCTAAGGGGGCAACTGTGACGATCACCGCACCGCCTCGCCCACCCGGCTCACACACGCCAAACGTTCCTCGCCTGCCTGACCTCACTGAGCCTGACGATCATGAAGCGCTGATCGAGGAGGCGCGCAAGCGCGCGCGACGGCGACGCAGGGGATACGGCGCATGTGCTCTGCTTGGTGCGGCAGCTGTCGGGTTCCTCGGCTTCCACAATGCCTACGGGCACGCCGGTGGGAAGCAGGCCTCCCGGGGGGAGACGCCGCGCTCAACGGCATCGCCATCCGCCTGGACGTCCGGCCAGCTCGCGATAAGTGACATTGGCCGCACGACGGTGGTCAACGGCGACGGCACGAACCTGCATGTGCTGCTCGCCCCACGCTCGCAGGTGACGTTCTCGCCGGACGGCCGCGCGCTGACGTACCTGGATCGCCTGGGGCGGATCGTCAGCGTCACGCAAGCCACGGGCCGGGTGCGGACGATCGTTCGGCTGGGCGCGGATCGGTGGGCGTACCCTCGCTGGTCTCCAGACGGGCGACAGCTGGCATATGCCTTCGGAACCATCCCCGGGCCGACCAGCATCGCGGTCATAAGCAGAGACGGCTCTAACGGCCACGTTGTGGCGAGCAACGCAAGTCCCTACTTCCGTTGGTCTCCGGACGGACGATGGATCGCATACGCCGACCCGGCGTTTACGCGGATATTGGTCGTGCGGCCGGATGGCAGCCACCGGCATCTGGCCATCTCTGGGATCAGCCCTCGATCCGGCGGGTTCGGACAACCGGACTTCTCGTGGGCGCCCGAAGGGGACAGGATCGCCTTCATCGCGCGATCACACCGCGGCCTCGCTGTTGTCGTCGAGCGCATCGACGGCACTGGCCGACGATCCCTGGTCGCCGGCCAGCACTTGTATGACCCGCAGTGGTCGCCGGACGGGCGATCGATCGCCTTTCTTCGCGGCGGCACCCTGGTCGTTCGGGAGCTCGCTACCGGAGCCGAGACCCCAGTCGCCCAAGGGGCCTTCACGGAGCATTGGTCGCCCGACGGGGGCTGGATCGCCTACCTAACGGTCAGGATCGGCACGGACGGCATCGGGCGGGGAGCCGTCGAGGTGGTCTCACGCGATGGGACCCAGCGCCACGAGATTGCGCAGCTTCACAAACCGGATGACCCGGTCTGGGGGCCAAGCCCAGCCGCGCGCCAAATTCACACTTGACGGTGATCACTCACCGGCGTCAGCGATGGATCGTGAGGGGTTCGCCAGACGATCGATCCGCGCTGCGGCGAACGGCTACACTCACCGCCGTCGTTGGCGCGCTCGTCGCGTGTGGCTGCTCCCAGCATTCGGCGGGAACATCGACGCCACAGAGCCACGGTGCCAGGACAACCGTTGTACGGTTCCGATCCCCCGTCTCCTACACCGGTGGGCGGGATCCTGAGGCGCTCGCGATCGCGGACCTGAACGGAGACGGGCACCCGGACGTGGTGACCGCCAATTCGTTTGGAAACGACGTCTCCGTCTTCCTGGGCAACGGCGACGGCAAGCTACGCCACGCCCACGAATCCCCGGTTGGCAAAGCGCCGGCAACCGTGGCAATCGCGGATCTCAACGGGGACGGAAAGCTCGACATCGCCACCACCAACGGCGGGCTAGCTGAGGGACAGGGCGAGGCGATCCTCGGCTCAAACGACATCTCGATCTTGCTGGGCCTCGGCGATGGGACGTTCGCCAAGCGGGTCAACTATCCGGCCGGTCCCATTCCGATGGGACTCGTCATCGCCGACGTCAACGGGGACGGGTCACCCGACCTGCTCACCGTCGACCGCCACCAGTCACAGGTGGCGCTGCTGCGCGGGAAGGGCGACGGCACCTTCCGCCCATACACCCGGATCCCGATCAAAGGGCTGACGCTGTCACGGCGTCTGACTCCCGCCGACCTAAACGGCGACGGGGTCGTCGATCTGATCGTTCCGGACGAGAGCGCCGGCAGCGTCTTCGTCCTGACGGGAACCGGCCACGGGACGTTCGGTCCGAAGTCATATCCCGAGAACGGGATCGAGCCGGTGGCCGTCACAGTCGCCGACCTCAACGGCGACGGCAAACCCGACCTCGCCGTCGCCAACGGGTATCCGGCCCACGACACCTCGGTCATGCTTGCACGCGGACGCGGTTTGGGACCGGCCCACGCCTATCCAACCGGGTTTGCCCCACACTCGATAGTCGCGACCGACCTGAACGGCGACAGCATCCCCGACCTCGCCGTCGGTAACGTCGGCGACTCGACCGTCTCCATCCTCCTCGGACGAGGCGATGGCACGTTCGGGCGCAAACTCGACCTTCCGACAGGGAGCACAGCGACAAACAACACCATCGCCGTCGCAGACATGAACGGCGATGGCCGGCCCGATCTCGTCACGGCAAACTTCAAGCCCTCATCCCTCGTCACCGTTCTGCTCCAATCAGTCGGCTAGCAGCGGGAGCAGCGATCGAATCATGTCCGAGTTCCTGCAACGAACATGACCATCGGCAAGCCCGCCCGCCAGCTCAAGCCTGAGGTCAGCCGCCCTGGCAAAAAGGCCGGTGGTTCACGGTCTGAGGCAATGCCGCAACTCGGCTGACAGTAGGCTTGCAGTGTGTCTGCAGCCCAGCCCACCGCCGTTGAACTGCGAGATCGGCTACGGATCGAAACGCCGCAGAAGCGGTCCAAGCGAGTAGACCCTCCCGGAGGTCGAGCGCCCAAGCCGACGAAAACGACAGATCAAGAGGCGGGTCCAGGCGGCTCTCACTACCTGCCGATAGGGCTTGCTATCGCCGGCCGTGGCTGAGGAGGTAGCCAAGACCGATGCAGACCATGCTGAGCATTCCGGCGATTGTGGCAAGGACGAACTTCAGGCCATCCGGCAGGGAGACTGCCAATAGCAGGACGCCGACGGCGATCACACCGAAGCACGCGGCCACGTTGAGTCCAAACTGGAGCACACCAGTCGAATCACCAGATTGCGACTCTGAGGACGATGCCACCGGGCGAGTCTATCCGGCGGGCACCTCGGCGACGAGCCTCGTGTAAGGCGACGCGGAGAAGGCGCGGACGGCTAAAGAATCCGGTGGCTGTGCGACTCTTGTAGTCGGATGGACACGATCCAGAACGAACTGGAGGCTCTGTACCGGGAGCGCTTTACCCAGTTCGTCGCCATGGCGATGACGTTGGTCGGGGGAGACGTGTCGGAGGCCAACGACCTGGTGCAGGAGGCGTTCGCCCGGGCGTACGCGAACGCGGAGAGCTTCCGCGGTGAGGGAGCGCTGGCAGGATGGGTGTGGCGGATTCTCTTCAACCACGCGTCGCGGGATCGCTCCGCCAGACCCGACGTTGTGGCCGTCGACCACGATGTGGCCGCGGATCTGCCGAATCCAAGCGGAGATCCGGAGCTTCGCGCGGCGTTACACGCGCTGTCACCACGGCAGCGGACGATCGTGTTTCTGCGGTTTTATGCCGGTTTGTCCTACGAGGAGATTGCCACCGCGCTTGACGTTCAATCCGGGACGGTGGCCGCAACCCTGCATCAAAGCACAGCGCTCCTGAGGCACCTGCTCAGCGCTGACGAGGTGACGAGATGAGCGAGACCGAACTGCAGGCACGATTCAACCGCCAGCTGCCCGACCTCCTGCCCGCACCCGACTGGGACGACGTGTTGCGACGCGCAAGCGAGAGCGTGCCAGCACACAAGCGCCAGGTGGTAACGCCAAGCCGTTGGGGCGTGGTTGGCGCTCGCGGTGGCCGGCGGCTAGCCCTGATCGCGCTCGTGGCGGCGGTGGCTCTCCTGATGCTGGCGGCAGCCGCGCTCGGTTATCGGTACTTCAGCGAACCGGTATCGCCCGGATTCCGGCTGTATCTCAACAAGCTGGCACGTGGGCCGATCAGGTTTGACCCAGCCAAGGCAAGGCTCCGAGTCGGCATCGCCGTGCCCAAAGGTGTTGTGCTGCTGTGGACGGCCCCGAGCAAACGGGATGGGGGTTCACTGGTGTGGGGATTCCAGGCCCAGGAGCCATCTAACGGCGCCAAGGGCATACACGCCGCCGAGGTGAGGGATCTGGGAGCCACCTGCTGTGGAGATACGACCGCGGCACTGAATGACTGGGGAGGGCAGGCGCTATCGCAGCAGGCCGGAAACGAGCTCTGGCTCGAGGCAGGCCACGTCAGCGAGCAGGTTGTCCGCGTCGCGATGAAGTTCCAGGACGGTTCAACCGAGGATGCGCAGCTGCAGGACGGCTTCTTCATCTCGACGATCGACGCCCCGCATTTCCAGAGCGGACATCGCCCGGTCGCGCTGGTCGCATACGACCACTCCGGCGCGATCGTGCGCCAGGTACCGATCGATCCAAGCGGCTTTCAGGGGACTCACGGAGCGCCGGCCGATCTCCATCCCCGAGCCCGCGGACGCACACTCCTGTCCTTCCCGCTGCTCGTCGGCGGACATGGCCAGATCTGGATCAGCAAAGGATTCGCAGGCTCGCATTCGTGGACGTTTGTCGTCGACCGCCGCGACCAACTGCTGGGAGCTGGGTACGCAGCCCTCAAAGACGATCCGACGAACCGCCGCGCCGTCAACCTCTCCGCGCTCCACTACCAGGACCACGGTCGCCGCGAGACCATCTACGGCGGCGACACCTGGCAGATCCGCTCACTTACCTGGATCCACCCAAACGGCACCCGCACACAAATCCCCATCCACACAACACCTAAGTCCGCGTGGCCCTACATCGGCAACCTCGTCCTCTTCCAGACAACTGGATGGAACCCCACCCACGGCGGCGTCCTCATCGCCCGCGACCACCATGGCCACATCGTCCACCGGATCAAACTCTCAACGATCATCGCCCAACCCGACGACTAAGGGCGCGACCTGAGGCTCGCAAGGGCAGAAACCACACGGAACCTGCGAGCGGCAGTTCGAGTTGGCCGCTACGGTGGGAGGTGGGATGAACGAGGACGCGCAACCATCCACCTACCGCCCGATGATGACGCCCGAGCGGGCGCAGCGCCTACGAGAGTGGCATGAACAGGCGCTACAGGGGTTTCGCCGCGATGCCCCGATCACAGTCACGGAGCACAACAGGACGTTCGTGGTGCCCCCCGACGTCTACGCTCCGCACCCGCTTGGGCTAGCAGTGATTGTGCTGGATGAGGTACGAGAAGGCGATCGCGTACTCGACATGGGCACCGGTAGCGGCGTCAACGGCATCGTGGCGGCCTCGGGATCTCGCACGGTCCTCGCCGTGGACGTAAACCCGGCGGCCGTCGCTTGTGCGAGAGACAACGCTGAGCGAAACGGCGTGGCGGATCGCGTCGAGGTGCGGGAGAGCGACCTGTTCCAGAACACGCCTGGCCGGTTCGACCTGATCATTTTCGACCCGCCGTTTCGGTGGTTCCGGCCACGCGACATGTTCGAGCGAGGCACAGCCGACCAGAACTACCGGACGCTGACCACGTTCTTCGACCAAGCGAGCGACCACCTGGAACCGGGCGGTCGCATCCTGCTCTCGTTCGGCACGACCGGCGACATCGACTACCTGCACCACCTCATCACGACCCGCGGATTCATCGCCTCCGAGCTGCGCAAGTTCGAGGGGGAAAAGGACGGCTTCGCCGTCACCTATTTCAACTACAGACTGATCATTCCGCCGATCTCGAACGCGGCGCAACCCTAGACCGCGACAGGGCGTTGACCCGGCATGCTAGTTGCGATGTTTTGATCTCGCCCTGCGGCGGCAGTCTTCCGAGAACCAGATGCAATGTCGTAGGGCATCTCAGGATCCGACATCGGCCGATCGTAGCGACAGCACGGGTCATGGCCGCTTCTGCGGCGTTTCGCCCTCTCTATCCATTCTCCCATACGCCATTTGACGGGAAGGCTGATAGCGCCGTCGGAAGAGGTGCGAACCGTAACGGGAACAAGCTCGTGCCGCAGCGACTCGCTAAACGTGCTCGGGAACGCGCACTGGGGAAGTGGCCGGTGCCTCAGGGAGCCAAATGTGCCAGCGCCTGAGGGCCGCGTGACCGCGTCGCCGGCGCTGGCGCGCTTGCCACGGGATACACGGGTCATCACCCGGGCGACTGTACGGTTATCCGCACGGATCGCGTGTGGAGCGGCGGGTAGCGTGGGGTGCCTCATCGGTCATCGACCGTAATCACACCCACTTACCTACCGACGCGGCCGGAGCGGGATCCAACGATCGGCAGCCGGGCGACGCGGTTCGAGAGGATTCACATGGAGCGTTCGAACACTGCCGCGTCGGGTGCCGCACGGACGAGTTGGCTTGGGAACCTCGGGCACTTCGTTGCCCGTTATCGCTGGCCGGTGATCGCCGTCTGGATCGTCCTGACGCTTGTGGGTGGCGTGGCAGCGGGCAAGCTCTCGTCGCGGTGGTACCAGAGCACCGCCATTCCTGGCAAGTCTGCGTACGAGGCGGGCCAGCGCACGCTGAAAGAGCTGGGTGCGGGTGTGCGGCCGCCGAACGTCGTGGTGTTTCACTCATCTCGCGTCGACGTCACGAAGAGCGCGGCCGTGCGCGCGGCGATGGCGCGGGTGACACGCAGCGTCCCGGGCGCCCTGACCAGCTCCTACTACTCGACGGGCAACCCGATGTACGTGTCGGGCGACCGGCACACGACGTTCTTGCAGGTGTACCTGCCCGGCCCCGACCGACTGGATGTAAAAAGTGGGGCAGCGAGCATGCGCGCCACGGCCGCGACCGGGCTTCCGGCCGGGATGACGGTCAACGTGACGGGGTACGCACCCTTGGAGGAAGCGACCACGACCGGTTCGGGCGGTGGGTCGAGTGTCCTTTTGGAGGCGCTGATCGGCGGTCTCGGCGCGCTCGTGATCCTGCTCTTCGTCTTCGGAACGCTGCCTGCAGTTCTGATGCCACTCGTGGTCGCCATCGCGGCGATCTTGAACACCTTCACGCTCGTTTGGCTTCTGACCTACGTCACCAACGTCTCGATCATCGTGCTGTTCCTGATCGCGCTGGTGGGTCTTGGCGTTGCAATCGACTACGCGTTGCTGATGGTCTTCCGTTTCCGCGACGAACTGCGCGAAGGCAACGACGTCGACTCGGCGCTGGCGGAGACGATGACGCATGCCGGCCACTCGGTGATCGTCTCGGGTACGACCGTTGCGGTGGGGCTGCTCTCGATGATCGTCCTGCCCTTGCCGTTGCTGCGCGGA
>Ga0164302_10000283_pt1 | contig 13815 bp, 7 predicted proteins | sample Whisoiple_202_MG_FD_109714 | JGI IMG/M metagenome (GOLD analysis project Ga0164302, IMG submission 109714) | Soil microbial communities amended with pyrogenic organic matter from upstate New York, USA - Whitman soil sample_202_MG | ecosystem: Environmental > Terrestrial > Soil > Agricultural... | reverse complement strand
CCGTACGAACATCCCGATCTACATCACCGTGGGCGAGCCGATCGCGGTCGGGAAGGGCTCTGCCGCCGCCGAGCAGGTCAACGAGCTGCTGCGCGAGCGGATGAGCGCCCAGCTCCACGCCGACCAGGACGCCTACCCGCCCCTCGGGCCCAGCGAGCGCCACTTCCTGCCCGTCAGGCTGGGCGGCAGCGCGCCGACGCTGGAGGAGGCCAACGCCCTGGACGAGGCCGAGGTCGCGGCGCGCCGGGGGACGGCGCCCGCCTAGAGCCGGGGCGGGTTCCTGCCGTCAGACGGGGTGGCCGAGGTGGGCCAGGGCCTGGCGCAGCAGCACGCCGTGGCCGCCGTCCATGTCGTCCAGCAGGCCGGGGTCAGAGGCCTCCTCCGGCGTCAGCCAGGCGAGGTCGAGCGCGTCCTGCTGCGGCTCGCAGTCACCGGCCACCGGCACGATGAACGCGAGCGAGACGGCGTGCTGGCGCGGGTCGTGGTAGGGCGTCACGCCCGGGGTGGGGAAGTACTCGGCGACCGTGAACGGCTGGGGGCTGGCGGGGATGCGCGGCAGGCACATCGGCCCGAGGTCCTTCTCGAGGTGCCGGATCAGCGCATCGCGGACCCGCTCGTGGTAGAGCACGCGGCCCGAGACGAGCTCGCGGTTGATGCTGCCGCCGCTCGAGGCACGCAGGAGCAGGCCCACGCTCGTCACCGCCCCCGTGGCGTCGACGCGGACGGGCACCGCGTCGACATACAGGATCGGTAGCCGCCCCCGGGCGGACTCGAGCTCCTCCCGGCTCAGCCAGGACTCGTTGCGCTCCAGATCCAGCGGGCTCATGCAGTGTTTCTACCAGCCTGTGCTGCGAGCCGTGGGACCTAGGCCCCTCGCCGCCGGCTGTCGGTCGCCCGATGCTGGTCCCGAGAGTGGAAGGGGACCGCATGCCCGTCGCCACCACGCCCGGCCTCAGCTCGGCCGTGGCTGCTGCCCGCCGTGATGCCGACGGGCCGAACCGGCTTCCCGAGCCGCGCCGGCCCTCCGCCCTCCGGCGCCTCTCGCGAGAGCTGACGCACTTCTTCGCGGTGATGCTGTGGGTGGCCGGGGTCCTGGCGCTGTTGGCCGGCCTGCCGGAGCTGGGGGTGGCGATCGTCGCGGTCATCCTGCTCAACGCGGTGTTCGCCTTCGCCCAGCAGACGAGGGCGGACCATGCCGCGGAGCGGCTGCGCGCGATGCTGCCCACCCGGGTGTCGGTGTGGCGTGACCAGCGGCGCCACATCGTCGATGCGGAGGACGTCGTCGTCGACGACGTCCTCCTGCTGGAGAGCGGCGACCGGATCCCCGCGGACGCCACCGTTGTCGCGGCCAACCGTCTGCTCGTCGACACGTCGATGCTGACCGGCGAGAGCGCCGCGGTCGCCGTGGGCACGGACGAGATGCTGTATGCCGGCACGTTCGCCGTGGAGGGCGAGGCTCGTGCCGTCGTGGTGGCCATCGGGGACCAGACCCGCCTCGCGGGGATCGCCCGCCTCACCGCCGCCTCCCCCAAACCGGTCACCCCGCTGACCCTGGGGCTGGAGGCGGTGGTGCGGCTCATCGCAGCCATCGCCATCGCGGTGGGAGGCCTGTTCTTCCTCATCTCGCTTCTCGTGGGCAACCCGCTCGAGGACGGCTTCGTCTTCGCGATCGGTGTCACGGTGGCGCTGGTTCCCGAGGCGCTGCTACCGACGGTCACCCTCTCGCTGGCCTGGGGAGCGGAGCAGATGGCCAAGCGCCAGATCCTGGTGCGGAACCTCGAGGCCGTCGAGACCCTCGGGTCGACGACCTTCATCTGCACGGACAAGACCGGCACCCTCACCCAGAACCAGATGGAGGTCGTGGAAGCCTGGACGCCGGAGGGGACGCTGTCCCTCGCGGGGGAGGGCTACGAGCCGGAGGCGGACCTCTCGTGGTCGGTACCGGCCGCGGAGGGCGCGTGCGCCGAGCTCGCTCTCGCCGCGGTCCGGTGCTCCACCGGCTACACCGTGCTCGTCGATGGCCGGTGGCAGCCCCACGGCGACCCCATGGAGGCGGCGCTCGATGCGTTTGCCCGCCGCCTGGGCATCGACACCGACGCCGATCGCCTCGATCACCCCAACCAGCTGCGCTTTCCCTTCGACCCGCGGACCCGACGCATGTCGGTCGCGATCAACGGCACGGTGGTCGTCAAGGGCGCGCCGGACTCAGTGCTGCCCCTGTGCGGCGACGGTGGACAGGCGCGGGCGACCGTAGAGACGCTCACCGCGAGAGGCCTACGCGTCCTGGCCATCGGCGTCGGTGACCACGGGAAGGCTCCTCCGCGCTCACCGCTGGAGGCAGAGCGGGATCTGCGCCTCCTCGGTCTCGTGGCGCTCGAGGACCCGCCGCGTGAGGACGTGGAGCAGGCGTTGGCGGTGTGCCGCCGGGCCGGCGTGGCCGTGGCCATGGTGACCGGTGACCACCCGGCGACGGCGTCGGCGATCGCGGACCAGGTGGGGCTGCGTCGTCCCGGCGACCCGGTCCTGACCGGCGCCGAGCTGCCCGACAACGACCGGATCCTCGCTGCCCACCTCGACCACGACGGGATCGTCATCGCCCGGGTGTCTCCCGAGGACAAGCTGCGCATCGCCCGGGCGCTGCGCTCGAGAGGGCACGTGGTGGCCATGACCGGCGACGGCGTCAACGACGCCCCGGCCCTGCACGAGGCGGACATCGGGGTCGCGATGGGGCGCTCGGGCACCGACGTGGCGCGGGAGGCCGCAGACCTGGTGCTGCTCGACGACGCGTTCGCCAGCATTGTCGCCGGGGTCGAGCAGGGCCGGGCCACGTTCCTGAACGTGCGCCGGTTCCTGACCTACCACCTCACTGACAACGTCGCGGAGCTCACCCCGTTCGTCGTGTGGGCACTGTCCGGCGGACAGTTCCCGCTCGCGCTCGGCGTCCTGCAGATCCTCGCCATCGACATCGGGACGGACACCCTGTCCGCCGTGGCCCTCGGCGCCGAGCCGCCCGCGCGCCACCTCCTCGAACGCTCACCGGTGTCGGGCCGGCTGATGAACGCCACTGTCCTGCGTCGCGCGTTCGGCCTCCTCGGGCCGCTCATCGCCGGACTGTCGATGCTGGCCTTCCTCGTGTCGATGGCGGCCGCCGGGTGGAGCCCCGGCGGTCCCTTCCCGGCGGGCCCTGACCTGCTCGCGGCGTCCGGTGCCGCGTTCATGACGGTGGTCCTCGGGCAGAAGGCCAACGTGTTCGCCTGCCGCAGCTCCTCCCAGTGGCCGGGGGCGCTCGGCTGGACGACGAACCGTCTGCTCTTCCCCGCGGGTGCCATCGAGCTGGTGTTCTCGTTCGTCGTGCTGCTGGTGCCGGCCAGCGCCGTGGTCTTCGGCCAGGCCAGCCCGCCCCCGGCCGGATGGCTGGTGGCGCTGGCGTCCCCCATCGTGGTCCTGGCCGTGGACGCCCTGGACAAGCGGCTCCGGGCCGGGCAGCGCCGCGACGCTCGTGAGCGGAGGCGCCTGGCGGAAGTGCTCAGTGCCGGCAGGCGCGACCGGGGCGCCTGACCCACGCCGACCTCTCCCGAGACGGACCCCGGTCAGGACCAGTAGACGCGGCCGCGGTTCATGACCCCCCGGGGGTCGAACAGCGCCTTGATGGCCCGCTGGCGCTCGAGCTCGCGCTCGCCGAGCTCCTGGGCGAGCCACCTCGCCTTGAGGGTACCGACCCCGTGTTCGCCGGTGATGGTGCCGCCGAACCGCAGCGCCGTCGTGACCATCTCGTCGAAGGCCTCCTCGGCATTGTGCCGGCTGGCCGGGTCCTGCGCGTCGAAGAAGATGCTGGGGTGCAGGTTGCCGTCGCCGGCGTGCCCGGACATGGTGATCTCCAGCCCGCGCCGGGCCGCGATGGCCTGTCCCTCCCGGATCAGGTCGGTCAGCCGCCCCACCGGGACGCAGACGTCCTCGAGGAACCGGGGCCCCTTGGCCTCCAGGGCCGGGCTCAGGGCCCGGCGGCCGGCGAGCAGCAGGTCGGCCTCCTGGACGTCGTCGGCGACGGCGACCTCGACGGCCCCCGCCTTGTCGAGGATCTCGGCGTAGAGGGCGACGTCCTCGGCGGTGTGGCCGGGCCGGTCGGACTGCACGATCAGGGCCGCCGCGCAGTCGCCGGGGAAGCCGTAGTCGGCGAGGGCCTGCACGGCCGCGATGGAGGCGCGGTCCATCAGCTCGACCAGGCTCGGCACGTGGCGCTCGCGGCGCAGGGCGGCGATGGCCAGGCTGGCCGGTTCCAGCGAGTCGAAGGTCGCCAGCACCGTCAGCGCGGGGTCCGGCGCGGGCACGACCTTGGCGACGATCTCCGTGACGACGCCGAGGGTGCCCTCGGAGCCGACGAACAGGCCCGTCAGGTTGAGGCCGGCCACCCCCTTGGCGGTGCGGTGGCCGGTGCGGATGACCTCGCCCCCGGGCAGCACCACCTGCAGGCCCCGGATGTAGTCGGCGGTCACGCCGTACTTGACGCAGCACAGGCCACCGGCGTTGGTGGCCACGTTGCCGCCGATCGTGCAGAACGCCGACGAGGCGGGATCGGGCGGGTAGAAGAGCCCGTGCTGGGCGACTGCCGCCTTGAGGTCGGCGTTGATCACGCCGGGACCGACGACGGCCAGACCCTCGAGCGGGTCGATCTCAGTGATGGCGTCCAGCGCTTCGAGGTTGAGCACGATGCCGCCCTCGATCGCCACTGAGGCACCGGTCAGGCAGCTCCGGGCACCCTGGGGGACCACCGGGGTCCGGGTCTCGTGCGCGTACCGCATGACCTCCACGACGTCGGCGAGGTCGCGGGCCCGGACAACCTCGTACTCGCCCGGCGCGACGGCGCCGACGGACTCGTCCACGGCATACGTCGCCTTCACGTCCGGGTCGGTCACGACCCGCTGGCTGAGGGAGCTCGGCATCAGGGGCACCCCCGCACCATACGCAGGCGTGAGGTATCCCGTCGCGACCACCGACGCGGCTCCCGTAGAATCGCGACAACGGCGCTGACCCGGCCATCACCGGCGAGCCTCCGGAAGAACGGCACCCCGAATCCGCTCGACAGCGCGGCCCACGGGAGCTCACTAGAACCGGACGGGAGGGCCCGTCACAGCCTGGACCAGAGCGGCCGTCGCCGTGGGCCCACAGCCCGCGGTGCGGCAAGCGAGGTGGTACCGCGGTGCCGCCGGGGCGTGACCCGGCGACGTCGTCCTCGTGAGGAACTGCGAAGCGCGACACGAGCGACGAAGGACTTGGCCGACGATGAGCTACCCGAAGGTCTCCAGCGACCCGACCCCGACCGGTGTGCCCTCCAGCCCCCGCTTCCCCGAGATCGAGGAGCGGATCCTCAGGTACTGGGACGAGGACGGCACCTTCCAGGCGTCGGTGGCCAACCGCGACACGGGCGAGAACGGCGAGAACGAGTTCGTCTTCTACGACGGCCCGCCCTTCGCCAACGGCCTGCCGCACTACGGCCACCTGCTGACCGGCTACGTGAAGGACGTCGTGCCGCGCTACGAGACCATGCGCGGGCGCCGCGTGGAGCGCCGCTTCGGGTGGGACACGCACGGGCTGCCCGCCGAGCTCGAGGCGATGAGCCAGCTCGGCATCAAGACCAAGGAGGAGATCCTCGAGCTCGGCATCGAGGACTTCAACGCCAAGTGCCGCAGCTCGGTGCTGAAGTACACGGGGGAGTGGCGCGAGTACGTGACCCGCCAGGCGCGCTGGGTCGACTTCGACAACGACTACAAGACGCTCAACCCGCCGTACATGGAGAGCGTCATCTGGGCGTTCAAGCAGCTCTACGACAAGGGCCTGGTCTATGAGGGCTTCCGGGTGCTGCCGTACTGCTGGAACGACCAGACGCCGCTGAGCAACCACGAGCTGCGCATGGACGACGACGTCTACAAGAACCGCCAGGACCCGTCGGTGACGCTGGGCTTCCGCCTCGAGACCGGCGAGCTGGCCCTGGTCTGGACCACGACGCCGTGGACCGTCCCGTCCAACCTTGCGATGGCGGTCAACCCCGAGGTCGACTACGTCGTCGTCGAGTCGGAGTTCACGGGCAGGACCGAGCGCTACGTCATCGCGGAGGCCCGCCTCGCCGCGCACACGCGCGAGCTGGGCGAGGACGCTGCCGAGCGCGTGGTCGAGCGCCTCAAGGGCTCCGACCTCGTCGGGCGCCGCTACACCCCGCCGTTCTCGTACTTCAAGGGCCACGACAAGTCGCACGTCATCCTGCCGGCCGGCTACGTCACCGTCGAGGACGGCACCGGCATCGTCCACATCGCCGCCGCCTTCGGTGAGGAGGACAAGCAGCTCACCGACCAGTACGGCATCACCCCGGTGGTGCCCGTCGGAGCGGACGGCCGCTTCACCTACCCGGTCATCGACTACGAGGGCCTGCACGTCTTCGACGCCAACCCCGTCATCATCGAGCACCTGAAGGCGGCCACCCGCGGGGAGGGCGACCACGGCGCCGTCACCCCCGGCACCGTGCTGCTGCGGCGCGAGACCTACGACCACTCGTACCCGCACTGCTGGCGCTGCCGTGAGCCCCTGATCTACATGGCGGTCTCGTCCTGGTTCGTCGAGGTGACGAAGTTCAAGGACCGGATGATCGAGCTCAACGAGCAGATCACCTGGGTCCCCGAGCACGTCAAGCACGGCCAGTTCGGCAAGTGGCTCGAGAACGCGCGCGACTGGTCGATCTCGCGAAACCGGTTCTGGGGCAGCCCGATTCCCGTGTGGAAGTCGGACAACCCCGAGCACCCAAGGATCGACGTCTACGGCTCGTTCGAGGAGCTCGAGCGCGACTTCGGCGTCGAGGTGACCGACCTGCACCGGCCGTTCATCGACCGGCTCACCCGTCCCAACCCGGACGACCCGACCGGCAACTCCACCATGCGCCGGGTCGAGGACGTGCTCGACGTGTGGTTCGACTCCGGCTCGATGTCCTTCGCACAGGTCCACTACCCGTTCGAGAACGCCGACTGGTTCGAGCACCACTTCCCGGGCGACTTCATCGTCGAGTACATCGGCCAGACCCGCGGCTGGTTCTACACCCTGCACATCCTGGCGACGGCGCTGTTCGACCGGCCGGCGTTCTCCTCGTGCGTCAGCCACGGCATCGTCCTCGGCTCCGACGGGCAGAAGATGTCCAAGTCGCTGCGCAACTACCCCGACGTGCGCGAGGTGTTCAACCGCGACGGCGCCGACGCCATGCGCTGGTTCCTCATGTCCAGCCCGATCCTGCGCGGCGGCAACCTCGTCGTCACCGAGCAGGGCATCCGCGACGGCGTGCGCCAGGTGCTGATCCCGCTGTGGAACTCCTGGTACTTCTTCAGCCTCTACGCCAACGCCGCGAACGGCGGCAAGGGCTATGAGGCGAAGTGGTCGACCGGCTCCACGGACGTGCTCGACCGCTACCTGCTGGCCAAGCTCCGCGAGTACGTCGAGACGGCGCAGAGCCAGCTCGACGTCTACGACATCGCCGGCGCGTGCGACTCGACCCGTTCGTTCCTGGACGTGCTGACCAACTGGTACATCCGGCGCAGCCGCGACCGGTTCTGGGACACCGCTGGGGCGGACACCGCCGTGTCACAGGCGGCGTTCGACACCCTCTACACCGCCCTCGAGGTCGTATGCCGCGTGGCCGCGCCCCTGCTGCCGCTCACCACCGAGGAGATCTGGCGCGGTCTGACAGGCGGCCGGTCCGTGCACCTCACCGACTGGCCCGATGCCTCCGACCTCCCCGCGGACCACAGCCTCGTGGCCGCGATGGACAAGGCACGGGACATCTGCTCGACGGCCTCGTCGCTGCGCAAGGCCAAGAGCCTGCGGGTGCGCCTGCCGCTCAACGACCTCACGGTGGTGACCGACCACGCGGCGTCGCTGCGCGAGTTCGGCGCGATCGTGGCCGACGAGGTCAACGTCCGCACGGTCACCCTGCGCGACGTGTCCGAGGCGAGCGAGGCCGACTTCGGCGTCTCGCAGCGGCTCACGGTCAACGCCAGGGCCGCCGGCCCCCGGCTGGGCCGGGACGTGCAGCAGGCCATCAAGGGCAGCAAGTCCGGTGACTGGTCGGTGGCCGGGGACGGCGCCGTCACGGCCGGCGGGCTTGCCCTCCAGGAGGGGGAGTACACCCTCGAGACCGTCGTGGACGACTCGGTGGCAGGTGGGGCCCGCGCCACCGCGATGCTGCCGTCGGGTGGCTTCGTCGTGCTCGACACCGAGGTGACGCCCGAGCTGGCGCAGGAGGGGCTGGCCCGTGACATCGTCCGCGCCGTGCAGCAGGCCCGGCGCGACGCCGGCCTGGACGTCAGTGACCGGATCAGCCTGACCGTGACGGGTGGCCAGCTCGTCTGGGAGGCCACCGTGGCCCACCAGTCGCTCATCGTCGAGGAGACGCTGGCCGGGCAGTTCGGCTCGGCTCCCCAGCTGGAGGCGCTCCCGACGCGCGACGACGTCGTGGAGACGGCCGTCGGCGACGGGCAGCCCGTGCGCATCAAGGTGATGAAGCTCTGATGGCCGGGACCGGGAAGTCCGGCCGCCCGGACGCGGCCCAGCAGGAGGCCGCGCACAACCTCGACGTGATGAAGCGGATGCGCCTCGCCGAGGAGGCCATCCTGGCGCGCGCGCCCGAGCACGACCTCGAGCCGAGCCTGGACCGCATCGCCGCCGTGATGGAGCTCCTCGGAGACCCCCAGCGCACCTTCCCCGTGATCCACCTCACGGGCACGAACGGCAAGACCTCCACGACCCGCATCATCGACGCGCTCCTGCGGGAGATGGGGCTGAAGACCGGCCGCTTCACCTCGCCGCACCTGCACAGCATCCGCGAGCGGATCGCCCTCTCGGGCATCCCCATCTCGGCCGAGCGGTTCCTCGCGGCGTACGAGGACGTCCTGCCCGTCATCGAGATGGTGGACCAGCGGTCCGCGGCCGAGGGCGGCCCTCGGATGACGTTCTTCGAGGTCCTCGTGGCGGTGGCGTACGCCGCCTTCGCCGACGCCCCGGTCGACGTCGCCATCGTCGAGGTCGGCATGGGTGGCGGCTGGGACGCCACGAACGTCGCCGACGGCTCGGTGGCGGTCGTGACACCGATCGCCATCGACCACCAGCACTTCCTGGGCAACGACGTGCTGGACATCGCCGCCGAGAAGGCAGGGATCATCAAGGCCGACGCCGTAGCGGTGGTCGGCGTGCAGGAGCCCGAGGTGGCACGGACCCTCGCCGACCGCGCAGCAGAGGTGGGAGCCCGGATCGCGTTCGAGGGCAACGACTTCGGCCTGCTCACCCGCGATGTGGCGGTGGGCGGCCAGCAGCTCTCGGTGCGGGGCCTCACCGGCGACTACACGGACCTGTTCATCCCGCTGCACGGGGCGCACCAGGCGCACAACACCGTGACCGCCCTGGCCGCGGTCGAGGCGTTCCTCGGCGGGGGAGAGCGGCGGCTCGACCCGGAGATCGTGCGGGCCGGTCTCGCGGCCGCGGCCTCTCCCGGGCGGCTCGAGATCGTGCGCCGCTCGCCCACGGTCATCGTCGACGCGGCCCACAACGCGGCCGGGGCCCTGGCCCTGCGGGACGCCCTCGAGGACTCCTTCAACTTCGCGCGCATCGTCGGTGTCATCGCGATTCTCAAGGACAAGCCGGCCACCGAGATGCTCGAGATCCTCGAGCCGGTGCTCGACCACGTCGTCGTCACCCGCACCACCTCCCCCCGGGCCCTGCGTCCCGCAGATCTCGGCGAGCTGGCGGTCGACATCTTCGGCGAGGACCGGGTGACCGTCGTGCCCGACCTTCCGGATGCGCTCGACGTGGCGGCTGGGCTGGCGGACGAGGGCGGTGTCGGCGGAGGGGTGCTCGCCACCGGCTCGGTGACGACAGCCGCCGAGGTGCGGATGCTGCTGGGCACCACCGAGGTCTGAGCCCACTCGCCACTGGCTTGGCGCGCGTCTGTCGGTGTGGCGCACGCCGGGCCGGTGGGCCTAGCGGTGATTCCGTCATTCCCCGATTCGCGGAATGGCCCATAAATGACCGGTCCCAACCCCACGCGACCGTCGTAGCCTCAGGACGAGGCGACGCGTGCGGTTCGGGGCGGACCGGTCTGGGCGGGCGAGCGCCGTGCACCGGTTCTGTGGCGACGGGAAGGGGCAGCAGATGACAACAGCCGCAGCGAGCGAGACCCGGGCAGCAGCGGCCGAGGCCCAGGGCCCGCTCCACATCCTGTGGATGAACGGCGGGCTGAGCTGCGACGGGGACTCGGTGGCCCTCACCGCGGCCACCCAGCCCAGCATCGAGGAGATCGTGCTGGGCGCGCTGCCCGGCCTGCCCAACGTGCAGGTGCACTGGCCCCTGATCGACTTCGAGTGCGGCCCCGAGCAGGGAGCCGACACCTTCATCGAGTGGTGGCACAAGGCCGACCGCGGCGAGCTCGAGCCCTTCGTCCTGGTGGTGGAGGGGTCGATCCCCAACGAGGCGATCAAGTCCGAGGGCTACTGGTGCGGGTTCGGCAACAACCCGACGACGGGCCAGCCCATGACGACCTCCGAGTGGCTCGACCGGCTGGCACCCAAGGCCACCGCCGTGGTGGCGGTCGGCACCTGCGCGACCTATGGCGGCATCCACGCCATGGCCGGGAACCCCACGGGGGCCATGGGCGTGCCCGACTACCTGGGCTGGTCGTGGACGTCCAAGGCCGGGCTGCCGATCGTCTGCGTGCCGGGCTGCCCCATCCACCCCGACAACCTGTCCGAGACGCTGGTCTACCTGCTCTACCAGGTGGCCGGGCAGGCGCCGATGATCCCCCTCGATGACCAGCTGCGCCCGAAGTGGCTGTTCGGGGCCACCGTCCACGAGGGCTGCGACCGAGCGGGGTACTACGAGCAGGGGCAGTTCGCGTCCGCGTACGACTCTCCGACCTGCCTGGTCAAGCTCGGCTGCTGGGGGCCGGTGGTTAAGTGCAACGTCCCCAAGCGCGGCTGGATCAACGGCGTGGGCGGGTGCACCAACGTGGGCGGCATCTGCATCGCGTGCACGATGCCCGGGTTCCCCGACAAGTTCATGCCGTTCATGGACGAGCCGCCGGGGAGCAGGGTGTCGGCGACGGCGAGCACGGCATACGGCGCCGTGATCCGCCGCCTGCGCGGGATCACGGCGAAGACGGTGGACAAGGAGCCCCGCTGGCGTGTCAAGGGCAGCACGCTCCGCTCGGGGCACACCAGGACCTGGTAGGCGACGAGGCAGCGACATGACCACGACACAGAGCCGGCAGACGTCGGCGCAGCAGGCGGACACCGACGTCGTCGAGATGGCCTGGGACCCGATCACCCGGATCGTCGGCAGCCTCGGCATCTACGCGTCGATCGACTTCAAGGCCAAGGAGGTCCGCGAGTGCCACAGCACGTCCTCGATCTTCCGCGGCTACAGCATCTTCATGCGGGGCAAGGACCCCCGGGACGCGCACTTCATCACCAGCCGCATCTGCGGCATCTGCGGTGACAACCACGCGACCTGCTCCGTCTACGCCCAGAACATGGCCTACGGTGTGGCGCCGCCCCACCTCGGGGAGTGGATCATCAACCTCGGCGAGGCCGCCGAGTACATGTTCGACCACAACATCTTCCAGGAGAACCTGGTCGGCGTGGACTACTGCGAGCGGATGGTCAAGGAGACCAACCCCGGCGTGCTCGAGCGCGCCAACACGACCGAGGCGCCGCACGCCGGCGAGCACGGCTACCGCACCATCGGCGACATCATGCGCTCGCTGAACCCCCTCGAGGGCGACTTCTACCGTGAGGCCCTCCAGGTCAGCCGCTACACCCGTGAGATGTTCTGCCTCATGGAGGGCCGCCACGTCCACCCCTCGACGCTCTATCCAGGAGGCGTCGGCACGGTCGCGACGGTGCAGCTCTTCACGGACTACCTGACCAGGCTGATGCGCTACATCGAGTTCATGAAGAGGGTGGTGCCGCTGCACGACGACCTGTTCAACTTCTTCTACGAGGCCCTGCCGGGCTACGAGCACGTGGGCGAGCGCCGGGTGCTGCTCGGGTGCTGGGGCAGCCTCAACGACCCGGCCGTCTGCGACTTCACCTACCGGAACATGAACAACTGGGGACACCGGATGTTCGTGACCCCGGGCGTGATCGTCGACGGCCAGCTTGTGACCAACAACCTCGTCGACATCAACCTCGGCCTGCGGATCCTGCTGGGCCACTCGTTCTACGAGGACTGGGGCGAGGGCGGCCACGAGGTCTTCGTCGAGAAGGACCCGCTCGGCAACCCGATCGACATCCGCCACCCGTGGAACCAGCACACCCTCCCGAAGCCGGCCAAGCGCGACTTCGACGGCGCCTACAGCTGGACCATGTCGCCGCGCTGGTTCGACGGGACCGACCACCTCGCGCTGGACACCGGCGGGGGCCCGATCGCGCGGCTGTGGTCGACGGCCCTGTCCGGCCTCGTGAACACCGACTACGTGCAGGCGACCGGGCACAGCGTGCGGATCACCCTGCCGCGCTCCGCGCTCAAGCCCGAGGTCACGTTCGAGTGGTCGATCCCGCGGTGGAGCAACGCCATCGAGCGCAACCGGGCCCGCACCTACTTCCAGGCCTACATGGCGGCGATGGCGCTGCACTTCGTCGACAAGGCGCTCGCCGAGGTCCGGGCCGGGCGGACCCAGACCTGGACACCGTTCGAGGTGCCGGACGAGGCCATCTCGGTGGGCTTCACCGAGGCCGTGCGAGGGGTGCTGTCACACCACCTGGTGATCAGGGAGGGCAAGATCGCGAACTACCACCCCTACCCGCCAACTCCTTGGAACGGCAGCGTCCGTGACGTCTACGGCACGCCAGGCCCCTACGAGGACGCGGTGCAGAACACGCCGATCTTCGAGGAGAACCCGCCGGAGACCTTCAAGGGGATCGACATCATGCGGGCCGTGCGCAGCTTCGACCCGTGCCTGCCCTGCGGGGTGCACATGATGACCGGCAACGGCGGTGTGGTGCAGCAGGTGCACTCGCCAGGGATGAGCGTTCAGCCCTACTGACCGCGCCGACTGACCGCGCCCACTGACCGCGGAGGACCCATGAACCGCGAACTGCACGAGCGCTCAGCGCGCGTCGAGGCTGTCCTCGACGAGTTCCGCGCCGCTGGTGACGAGCGGGCCATGGAGCGGGCGGAGGAGCTGGTTCGCGCCCTCATGGGCCTGTATGCCGTGGGGCTGGGCCGCGTCGTGGACCTCGCCCGCGAGTCCGCTCTGCTGCGCCGGTTCGCCGAGGACGAGGTCACCTCCAGCCTGCTCGTCCTGCACGACCTGCACCCCGACGACGCGAGCACGCGCATCCAGGCCGCCCTGGACAGGGTGCGGCCATACCTCGGCTCGCACGCAGGTGGCGTCGAGTTCACGGGCGTGGACGAGGTCGGAGTCGCACACCTGACGCTGGAGGGCAGCTGCCACGGCTGCCCCTCGTCGACCGTCACGGTCAGCAGCACCCTCGAGCGGGCGGTGCTCGAGGCCGCACCCGAGGTCGTCGCCGTGGACGTGACCGGTGTGGTCGCCCCGACGCCCGCGCAGCCGCTGCTGCAGATCGGGCTGCGACCCGGCCTGGAGCCGCGGGCCCCGGTTGACGCGCAGGCCGATCCTGTCTGGGCGCACCTCGAGAGGGCCGCCGCTCCCGGGACGATGTCTGTCGTCGACGTCGCCGGCGAGTCCGTCCTCCTGGTGAACCTGGGCGGCACGGCATACGCGTATCGCGACCGGTGCCCCCGCTGCGGCGCCAGCCTCGCCGGGGG
>Ga0164302_10000280_pt1 | contig 13833 bp, 19 predicted proteins | sample Whisoiple_202_MG_FD_109714 | JGI IMG/M metagenome (GOLD analysis project Ga0164302, IMG submission 109714) | Soil microbial communities amended with pyrogenic organic matter from upstate New York, USA - Whitman soil sample_202_MG | ecosystem: Environmental > Terrestrial > Soil > Agricultural... | reverse complement strand
ATCGTATTCGAAAGCGCCCCATGCCGCTGCAAAAAATAAAAAGCCAAGCTTGCTTTGCTTGGCTTGTAACCGACTAGGAAAAGAACTATTGCAGCGGAACTTGTAGCAGCATTCCTGCAAACCGTTCCATCAATTCTCTGGAGCGGCGCCAATCTCTGGGCGGCATTAGTGAAAAGCGTTTATCACGCGGAAGGGTTTGGCACTGGATCAGCCAAGGTAGTGTGTACCACTGGGGTCCCTACGAAGTTGGATTATCACCTCGCGTTGCAGGCCCACGGCGCACAGGCACATACAGCACAGATGACCGGTTCGTACCCGCTTGTGGGTATAGATCCATGAGTTCATAAACGTTGCGAGGCATGTCTGTGGAGATCGAGAGTCCCGTCTTTCTAAGTATGTCGACAGTGAGCGGAAAATCGTGCATGACCGAGCCCTCAGTTAGAGCCGCTGCCAGGCTCGTAGCCTTATCCTTGGGCATTCGTTTTTGCAACGTTTCAAATACAAAGGCCGCCACCTCAATGCGCGCTTTGGCAGCCATATCCGCAAGGATCAACACCTCATCACTTACTTGAAGCGGCTTCTTTAGTTCCACTGCTTTGAGAATCGAGGCTGCAGGTAATCCTCCAATCTGTGGATCGACTGGCCCAAGAACCGCGTTAGCATCCATTACAATTTCGTTTGCCGCCAGAGCGATCAACGTGCCGCCGCTCATAGCATAATGCGGAACGAAGACCGTCACTTTCCCTTTATGGTCCACTAAAGCTCTGGCTATCTGTTCAGCCGCAAGTGCGAGTCCCCCTGGGGTGTGAAGAATCACGTCAATAGGTTGCTCATCAGGCGTAAGCCGAATAGCGCAGCACGGATTCGGAATCCTCAATACTGATATAACTGGATATTGGCACCCCAAAGAAGCTCACCGTATCCTCTCGGTGTATCAGGGCGATGACACGGGATTTTCTCTGTTTTTGAAACTTTTCTAAAAGACTGGTCCGGGCTGAGTTCATCCAGTATGGCGCACAGGATTGTTTAACAATAACGATGATGATGAGAAGCCAGAAAAGTACTTTCACAATGCTGAAAATACGCTGCCACCAGCTTCTCGGAGCATCGGCCATGACTTTTCACCTCCCGTCCTACACGATTCGCCGGAATTTCGGACAAAACATTGATGGACGATTGTTTCAATCGAGGTATGGTAAGTCAACCGGCGAGCGGCCGATAGAGGAATAAGAAGGAGCGTAAGAAAAACGGCAAGCGTTTGCTTGCCTCAAAGGAACTATTGTAGAGGAGCTTCCAGCAACGTTCCGGCAAATCTCTCCATGTCGATTCTCTGGAGCGGCCCGAGCTTTTGCGCGGCATTGGTGAAGGCATTGATCAGGCCGAACCGGTTTGCCTCGGGCTCAACCAGATAGCTCGATACAACTTCATCCGTCAGCTTCTGCGAGAATTGCCGCGCTACTGCGATTTTGCGGATCGTCGCAAGCGGGTCTTCGATCGGTTCCTCGCGCGTTCTCAAGAACGCATCCATGACGGAACTCGCAACCCTGAATCCCTCGCCCACAGCCTCTGCCATCCGCCGCGTCATTTCGTACTCGTTCAGATGAATATGTGCGTGCCGAAAAGATTTCTCCCGACTAACGACTAAGTCATTGGTACATGGTTTTCTAAAAACAAACGGCTCAACCGAAATACTCCCCATTCCGACTTCGGAATTGCCGATCATGATGCCGGCCTTGAGTCCGGCTCCGCGATCCACAATGTCCTCGGAGATAATTTTCAAAAACATGTGGCTCTCTTCGAGCACAAACGACTTCACTGAAAGCGCTTCGTTTCTGAGTAGACTTTCCGCGGTCTGGGCGATCTCGGAATTATTGTATGCAAGATATTCGGCTGAAAGGAACGCTCGTATCCACTCGCCTTTGCCGCTCAAAAGATAACGCCGTGTAGCTCAACAAATTTCTTTGCCTTGTTGGACATAGATGCGGCCCTCCGAAGTCGACGCACCGTATCGGCCTAAATTGGCCGAGCAGTATGTAGCATTAGAGAAGTAAGTGCGAAAGCGTCTCTCTCTTGTCCGAAAACAGACAAAGCTTTGGCCCATAGCCACCCGTATCCGTCTTGTTGTATTATGCCCGGAAAGGGCAGAGGAAGAGCAGCAACGACAAACGAGAACTAGAGAGCTCTACTAACCGGCGCGGCTTGGGCGCAATATGGAACTTCGGAATCATCCAGTCATGCTTTGCGATGGGGTGAGGACGTGGCCGCCGAAGTGGTGGCAGATGTACGGGCCAAGTAACCGCTCCGTTGCTGGAGAAGTCGGAGTACTGAGTGCCGTTTTTCTCTCCAGCATTATTCCACCTGACAAAGTTCACGTGGTGATCACGACTAAGAACAGGAACTGCTATCTTGGCAGTCTGATATTTGAAAAATCGAATAATGCTAAGAAGATTTTTGACTTCTTAGTTGCGAATATCAAAAAACCGATCCGTACGATCGGGTCAACCGATCTTCCTCTAAATCTATAATAAGAAAGCTCGCGCCGAAGCCGCCGCGCTAAAGTGGTCGTTTCGTCGCGCGCCTTTTAGGGGCGTGCGACAATGACACCCGGAAGAAGGTAAATAGAATAGCCCGTCGTATACGGGCATGACCGATTCGTCTACCGCTGAAAGTGACGGGGATTGCGAAATCTGCGAACCTGAACCGAGACCGATTATCTCTTGCCGGATTTCTTCTTGGCCGCCCAATAAGCCTTCAACTTGGCCGAGAGCTTCGCCCGGACTGCTGGACTCATGCTCTTCTTTATAACTTTGGGAGCCGGTTTAGGTGAATGCGTGGACTTTTTAGAGCGGCGCAACTTCGCCCATCGCGCTTTTTGAGCAGTGGCGATCTTCTGCTTTACCGAAGCGCTCATGATGCGCCTCTTTCGTGACGGAGTCCCGGAAAGGTTGGAACCATCGAAGATACTACGCAGCTCATTACCGAGCTTACTCAGCTCTTCCTTTATTGTAAGCCCGTTTCAGTTGGGTGATGGTCAGCTCGTATATATTCATGCGGGAGTTAAATAGTTGAAGTCGGCGGAAAATTCAAGCTCAATTTTCCGAACCTTCGTCTCGAACAAAAAAGGAACTCTGCCGAGACAAATCAGACCTAGATTAGCTTTGTCAAAGCGTTTTTGCTTTTTCGATCGCCCTTACGGACACCGATCGATCTCGAAATCGACGCCGTCGATCCGGCAACTGAGCGCGTATAGCAGCATGTACAGCATCAAGAGATCATGCATGGGGATCTCATCTATAACCGCATGCGCGCATCCTCGATCGGCTTTTTGAAGTCATCCAAAGGGCTGCTCATTTTGCACCTCTCTTTAATTTTTGAAGCCTTTGGCGATCTCCGGTACAGCAAGCGAGAGACCGTTATGCAACTGCGAACCGGGGTCAAATACCACGGGAGTTATTTAGAGTTTACCGTAACAGGCCAAACACGCCCCGGTACGCTTTGTGGAGTCAGGCAGACGGAGTGATCTTGTCGATATGTTTGGTTGGAAATGCTGAAGCAGCGAGTATAGCGGAAAAAGTAATTAGCTCCTTTGGTCGACTGTCGAAGAAACGAGTTCGTCAAGCTTCAGAGAGAACTGGGATATGCAGTCGTTCTTACATGTGCGAACCGGATGAGGTTTGGACTGTTTATAGGCTTCGATTTCCTGTCGGGCCGCTTTCTCATCGAGCAACTTGTTCCATTCTTCCACTGCTTTGATCTTCTCCTCGATCTGCCGCTTGTGGGCGTTCGGATCAAGAATCTCTTTTACAATCGCGAATTGGAATCCGCTGTCACGCGGTAACGGCATCTTGTTCCTCCGGGCGAAATTGTGGCTAAACCACAGCAATAAAGAGTCCAGACGTAACCTAACGAAATCCGTAGGAGTTTGCTGTGACAGTTAGCAGTCAAACTGCGTGGCGCACGACAGAAATGACATGAATGCCTTGTACCTGGAGCTGCTCGGTTTTTTGGGATCTCGTTGAGGAAAGCCGCTTCGGGTGATCTGAGCCTCACTACCCGCGAGCTAGTCGAAGCCGATTCTGCTTAATCGTATGCGCACTAGCCGATCATTAGGTGAATATCGCCACGAAAGAAATCGGATGGTCATAGAAAGGTGATTGCCTTGCCAACGGCGAAATTGTCTTCGCACTCCTGGCATTTTCCCCACGTATGATCGCGAATGTACTCGCACTTGCCTGAGTCCCGAGCTTCTTCGTAAGATCCATGACAGAGAAAACAAATATGTTTATGAAATGTTATTGGTTTTTTTTCAATTTCCATTCGTTTTTTGGACTTTCCCGGATGCTACAAGCAATACTACCTCTGGGAGGGAGTGTCCAGGAGTTTTAGATTTTGTTTGCCACGTTCCTTCTTACCATTTCCGGGGCGGAAGCCGGTTCAACGTCGTCGCCCCAAGATTTCAACTTTTGCTCTGTCATTTTTCGATTGTTCAGTCCGTTAAAAGGAGTAATTCGGTGCATTATCGGCATGTCCGGCTAGCCGTTATGGAAAAGGTTAGGAATGCAATCGTAAGGCTTCAGTCCGAGCAATCTCTAGTTCAAAGCGCTCGCGGCGCTCTCGTCATCGAAGGTCATCGGAAATCGGAAACCGGGTAAGCCCAACGATTGGCCCGGCAGGACGGGTATAAGCGATGCACCCCGTTGGCTGCCATTCAGATACCGGTCCTAGGAGCGTTTCAGTCACAGGGTCGGCTCGGCAGTATACATTGAAGCGTCTATATACGTCTTTCATCGTGTTTCCTGCAGCTCAGCGCAATTTCTTTGGCAGAATAACGAGAACGACACGACTGCGCTGCTAAACATTGCGACGTATCTCGTCCTAGCAACCGAGCTCATCAATTTTCAAAACCAAGTGAATTTATTCAACTAGCGTTGGGACACTACTGAGTTGCTATCTTAACTTAATGATCGTCTATGTGCTCGTGATTGGCCGCGATGCGGATCGGTTTAAAAGAACGATGTAGGCACGAGCAGAAATTGGTCGTCGTCTTCGACGTTAAACTTCTTCCCCGGTTTTAAGCACAAAACATTGCGTCCTCGCATAGCCGAAAGTTGTGGAGGTACAGAGCCTTCAGGAAAGGACTCGGCGATGCTTTGTTTGCGCTCTGGACCGTATTGAAGGTGGACCCTGACGAGGAGCGGATGCTCGCGGTCACAACAAGCGCAATGAATGTAGATTTCGTATGCTGGCATGAAACTTCTTCGATCCGCCGCTAATATTTATATTTGTGATCCACTAGTACGGGCTATGATTTAGTTGGTGCGCTGGCGATAATGCGCTGCGAAAAGAGCGGCAGTCATTAACCACGTTTTTCATTCATGAGCGAAATATCTATTGATCCAATCTCGCTGACACGTCGATTAATCTGTGTGAGAAAGAAGTCATACATCACTTTCGCAATGTTCGACCTCTCAAACATTAGATTACCGAGGTAAGTGTGCATTAACGTTCCTGCTCCCGATCTTGGCGGCCCCGGTCAGATAAGCTCAACGAGTTGATTAAGTCGTGCGGAGCTTAGGCTTGGGTGGGCAAATAAAGCAAGCAGATTCGCATGAGAGCGTTCTACATCGACATGTGGCCTGCAAATAGCACGGACAAATGAAACCCACCGTGCGCGAATAAAAAGGGCCGAGACTTTCGCCCCGGCCCTTGCGCCGTTTCCTCAACCCGCCCTGTCTCACTTACCTGCGTCAGTAAAACTAATCCTGTTGCGTAATAAGGCAACCGCTCTGCGCGAGGTGGTGAGTCGTCGCTGAGGTGTGGCTATGCTCCCGATGAGTTCCAGCGGCTTGGCTGAAGTCCACGCTAAAATATCGGCAAATGGCAAACCCAAAAAGCATTTTAACGTTGGCTTCCCGCCGCTAATACCATTGCGCGACCAAAACCGTCAAGAAAATAATTAGGCGACTGCTTGCAAATACCGTTTGCGAATATGGAGCGCTGTGTTCCTGTTCTAAGTAAGGTCCACCAGATTTCCCTGGCCTCATCTTTCATTGAAAATGGCGCACCTTGCTAACCGAAGCTCGGGTCAGTAGCCCCAGAAATTGTGGGAGGGTTCAGCAGCTTATGTCGATGACTCGCGATGCTGGAAATAAAGTTGTAATCGCACGCATCGCAAAGCAAAGCCCCGAGTGGCACTTGTGCAGCACAGTTAGGGCAACTCTTGTACAATCTCGATAGAGGCCGCTTTTCAAAAACATTGAGCCGCATCCTGGATGGGACTGCCTCCCGAAACGATTTGAAAAACCCCGCCTTTTTGCCGGCTATCCTAGTGGTGATAAGTTTCATCACTAAGCGTATTTGAGAATAACACCGTATAGGCAAAGCCTTTGTAGTCATAGCGTCGTTCGGTAGCGGTGATCAGTCGCAAGTCACTCGAAAATCTTGGTTTAAAGATTTTTCTATCGGCGTGGTCATCAAGAGACGGCGGAGCGTGTCCTCAAGAGTTCGGAGCGCTACAGGCTTGGACAAAACCTCGCACGCGCCGGCAGCAAAAGCGCTCTCCACAAGTGGAGCATTCCCGTAATACGCCGTGATCACGATCACCGGGATGTGCTTTGTGGACGGATCAAGTTTAAGGCGGGCTGTTGCCTCATCCCCTGTAATATCGGGTAAACCGAGATCCATTATAATTAGATCTGGGTGCGCGGCATTCGCTCGCTCGATCGCCGCAAGTCCTGTTACCGCTTCGATCACGTCATAGCCGGTTCGTTCGAGAAAGAAGGCCATCAGCCGTCGGATGCCCGAATGATCTTCGACGATCAGGATTTTCTTTTTGCCGGCCATATCGCCCCAATACTAGGGTCAATAAAGTGCTAACGCAGGAGCATAACTCAGCCCGGTCGATATTGAGTGAGGACTACAAGCCAGATAACTTGCGCGAGAACATAGGCAAGCAATACCTTACCCGCAGTGATTCGTTTTCTCATTGTGATTCCCATTGTGATTCCTCTCCGGTGGAGCCGGTAGACACCACCGGCAGGCGATAAGAGCACGGCATGTGCCGGTACTTTCGGGTGGAGATTTGGAGAACTCGTTACGACAACTGGGCATAAAGTCGGCGCAGTCTCGGCGGCAACTTTGCCTGAAATTTTCTGTAAAGGTGTGATGGATCAGCAAGGGTCTTTCGCTGATACCATCATGTTTGGGCTCAGATCAGTGACTTTATTTAAGTTATTGCAGTGTTGTACTGGCGATCATGAACATATCGATCTAACGCCTCAGCAAGCAAGATGAGCCGCGATCAAGAAAAGCTTGATGCTCTGAACCGAGAACTCCGGACCCTACTCGCTGGATCGCCCTCGAATGGCTCTGCATCAGGCCAGAAGCGCACGATGAGCGCTGCGTAAGGAATGCGGCGGCGCAGCGGGCGCGATGGGCGAAGCGGAGACGGTCTGAATAAACCAGTGCCGACACCGAGCTTTATGTGAGACTGCTATCCGAACGATCGCATTGTATGTCGGCGGCATGACCATCGCATCGCAGGAATCACGAAGTTACCAACAACGGTCGTCCTCTTTCGGTAAAGCCGTCGAAAACAAATCCGAAATTTTCGTAAAAGCTACTGCTACGGCGATTGCCGTCGAGAACCTATAAGGTTAGTTCACAGATCCCCGTTTTCGCGAGCACGTGCCATCGCTGGATTTAGTTAATGCTTCCCCTAGAACACACTTCTAGATCGATTTAGCCCGCTTGGGTCTTCGTTAAAAAACGGATTGACATATTCCAAGCCGGTTCAGGTTCCGTCACTTCGAAGAGACCGAATACGGGCGGCAAACTATGCGCGTTGACTCCTCTTGCCTATAATCACGAGGCAAATCAGTATGGAATTTGTGACATTAACGAGCCGCTTGCAATGCTCGACCATTAGAAAGAATGTCGCGTGACTCTCTTTTCGCAGATCGTACCGCTGCAATTCGGATTAAGCGGTCCAAACAAAGGCTTTTTTGCCTCAGGAGCTTAGGATGAGATGGTGCTTTAGGCTCGTTTTACGAAGTTTGTTTGGCACTCATCTAATCTGTTTGCATCATAAATTACCTCAAAACTGAATCACGCGACTGACGACTGTATCGGCGGCATGTATTTTGTACCTGCTGTTGAACCGCGTTGCGGAAATTGGAGAAAGTACACGAAACAAATCACTATCGGAGCCTAGGTGCGATCGGACGCCTCTTTGCAAATTGATAAACACGCTAAACATGCTCCGACGTGGAGGCGATGGTCGAAAAATAACCTCGGAAATTTTCGATCTAGAGGACGGATGAACGAAAAATTATCACTGATCGAAATAGGGTTACCAGAGAATAGGTCTGCCACCAGGTAAGTATGAAACTGCTCTTCAGAGCACAGCGACTACCTTGAAACACGAACTGGACAATGTTCGAAGCTCGTCAGAGAAAAATGTCTCTTTAACAAAGGCGGTCTAATGAAAGCAATCGAAACTTTTGCCTTTGGTATTGCGTTTGGATTGATTGTAGGAATGAGCTACGGCATGCAACATCCAATAACACCCACGCCCACAGCCGCACCTGTCATACCGGCTGCTGTGGAGCCGGAGAAAAAGGCCGAGTGTGAACCTAAGCCAGTTTTCACGGTTCCTAAATTCCTGGGACCATATAAACGCGGCAGTACCGGGGTAATGCATGCATTGCTTTCGTTCTATGATCACGGTCCAGGCTCGATTAACGACGACCAACTTTTGGCTAACGGCAAAACAGCGACCGGTCGAAAGCCGGTGGTTGGGCGCACGATTGCCGTGGACCCGAAAGTGATCCCATACGGCTCACGTGTGTTCATCCCCGGATTTGGATGGCGGGTTGCTGAAGATACTGGTGGTCAAATCAAGGGAAATCGCATTGATATCTTGGTCGAAAATGAAGAGAAAGCTTATGATCTTGGCCGGAAATCAGCTCTGGTTTTATGGACTCGATAATTTCTGACTTGACTGATTGTCGGTAGCTGTAGAGAGTTGCCCATGGTTCAAGACCAAACGACCACAATTTCGTCATAAAGCGATCTTGTTTCGAAGCCTCAGAAAAAAACAATAAACCATTCAGTGATTCGTTCCTCCACTTGTTGTTTTTGCTCGACCTCCATCTATCCTTCCCTGCTCTTTAGTGCTCGATGGCAGTCTGCGAAGGACCTCATCGAGTTCGTGTAACACCGCCTGCTTTTCGTGCTCCTGCGCTTCGATATTCGCTTGAAGACGTATCATTTCGGCTTCGACCCGATTGAGCAGCTCATCCAGCAGTTCCTGGACTGAAACCTCTTTCAGATTTGCCATTTGTCAATTATGGGCGAAGACCTGAACTATCGTCAATCCCTATGTAAATTAGGCAAGGAGGAAATCGATGTCGGGAATCTTCTCGCGAAGGAAAAGGATACGCGGAATGGTGCTCATCAGATCGACAAAGATCAGAAGGCGGGACAGCTTATGGCTATAAATTTTCGTCCAGAACTATCACATAACTCGGCCCCTTGGAGTTGATGAATTTTCTAATGCGCCAGGGAGTCCCGTGAACGATCTGTTGGACTTCTCTTTGTGAAGCCAGAAGATAATCGAACCATTGTCCGATGGTAATGCCATGCCGAATTCTAATTCTAAGTTGCCCCGGCATTCTCCCCCGCCTTCGATTAAGTTTCTGGTAGCGCTAGTGCAATGGTTCCGTTCGTCTTATACGGATCGGTACTCGTGGCGACAATCACTGAACCAGAGACTTATCTGCAGCTTCAAATGCGATCGATCTGTCGGAGCGAAAGGGCGCCATCTACGCTCGATTGGGGGCAACATTGGGGGCATATACCATCCATCGCGGGCAACGATATTAGCCTTAATAAGCTGTTACATTAGGATTTCAGTTCCTTGATGGACAACCAAATCGAACCAATATTCATCTTGAGTCGACGTCGCGCGGACTGGGTGAGGCTTTGTAGCTTGCTCATCTATAAAGTTAGCCCATCCGGACATACTCGTCAGAGAATTACAGTGCCCGGCTAAACCATAGTTGGACCGCCTTCTGTAAATCTTTGCGCGCATAAGTGTTGCATCGCTCTTTGATTGGGCCCAACTCGAGGCCACTCATCGTTTGAGCGAGCTCGACCATCGCAACCGTGCGCTCACTGTTATCGACGACTCTATATAGATAGGATTTGCCGGCCAAGATGGATCCAATATAAGTGGTGGCGCAGTTGTGAAGTGTCGCGCTGGCGCAATAGAGTTCCGCCGAATCAGTTATAGGAACAATTCTGTAATTGTCTAATTCACTACTGCCAATCCACGGATCGGGGAACTTGATAAGCTGCTCCTGGCGAATATTGTCCGCAATTGCGTTGTGCCATTGGTCCGAAAGCCGGCGGACAGTTTTTAGACTCATCTTCGGACTGAATCGGCGGGTAACCAGCCGAGCAGCGTTCTCGTGAACGGGCTCAGGTTCGAGCTGTCCGATCAGCTCGCCATTTTCTCGTAATTCGCAAGCCGCGACCCAATCCTTCATATCTCGGATTTCTGCAACCGCCTCTGGGGTGTTCCGCGTGGCCAATTGTTTAGCGGCCCGTACGGGTCAATGGATTCTAAATTTGACTATTTATAATCGAAGTCTGAAACTGTTGCAAAAATTTTTGATCATGGAACCAGCTCGTTCGACCTCGCTCGATTTTTGGATGGCACCCGCAAGACCTCCCGGGGTTAGTGCGTCCTGGCTAAGAACTCGTCGGGCTTGTTGACAGTACGATAGTATTGCCGACGAGGGCGAGCAGTCGGGCCCGGTGACTGTCAGTCAGTTGGTCCGATCTAAGCTTCATGATTACGTTACTTTTGGGTCGGTGTCCGAAGAGTGTGCAGTAATGATAAGCTTCAACTTAAAAGCTTTTGGTTTGCCTTATCCGATGAGCAACAACAGAGCGCTTTTGGATGCGGCTCATTTCGTGCCGTTCTTCAATGCGTCGAGATAGTAGGCCCATGCCTGCATCATCCTTCGCCGCTCGGGTAGGTGCTCGGCGAAATTGTATGCCGCGCTAACTGAGTTGCGTTCGGCGTGAGCGAGCTGGCGTTCGATCGCCTGGTGATTCCAGCCCTGCTCGTGCAACAGTGTGGAGGCCATACTGCGAAACCCATGACCAGTCATTTCTTCCTTTGTGTACCCCATGCGCCGCAACGCCGCGAGAACAGCGTTCTCGCTCATTGGCCGCTCATGTGTGCGGGCACTTGGGAATATGTATCGGGGAGCGTTTGGCCTTGCGACATATTCTCTGTTTGTTAATGGTTCTAGCTCACTGAGAATCTCAAGTGCCTGCCTCGACAGTGGTACGATATGCTGTTCGCGCATCTTCATCCGCTTACCGGGAATGCGCCATTCGGCTTTTTCCCGGTCAATCTCTGGCCACTGTCCTTGCCGCAGTTCTCCCGGCCGCAGGAAGACTAAGGGCGCGAGTCGCAGCGCACATTTAGTGATGAAATAACCACGATAAGAATCGATCGCCCGTAGCAGCTCCGCAATACGCTTTGGCTCGATAATGGAAGCGTGATGCTTCTCGTTCGGTGGCGGTAGTGCGCCTTTTAGATCACCAGTAGGGTCTCGCTCGGCCCTGCCAGTAGCTACAGCGTAACGAAATACCTGGCCGCAGTTCTGCCTAGCTCGGTGGGCTGTTTCCAAGGCGCCTCGACTTTCGATCCGGCGGAGCATCGATAACAGTTCAGGCGGTTTTATTTCGGCAATCGGTCGACGACCCAGCCACGGAAAGACATCATTTTCGAGCCGCAGCAGAATGCGGTCACCGTGATTTGGAACCCAACCCGGCGAGAACTTGGCGTGCCACTCGCGGGCAATAGCCTCGAAGCTTTCTAAAGCCAGCCTGGGCAATCTTTGCTGCCTTCCGAGCTTCTCCTGGATCGATACCTGAACTGAGCTGTTGGCGGGCATTGTCACGCTTCTCTCGTGCTGCTTTCAACCCGACATCCGGGTACACTCCGAAGGCAAGCCGCTTCTCTTTCCCGGCGAAGCGATATTTCCAACGCCAATACTTTCCGGCGGTAGCGACTTCGAGATAGAGCCCGCCGCTGTCGTTGGATGTGGTTTGGATCTTAAATTGGTGGAGGCGGGGGGAATTGAACCCCCGTCCGAAGGTCTTCCGCCAGAAATGACTACATGCTTAGCCGTCGTTTTAGTCTCGCTCCTCGAACCCCCGACGGCGGGCTTTCTCGGAGCTATCCGGTTTGGATCTCGGCCTCATCCCCTCCGGCAGGAAAATCAGCCCATCCCACTGAATGACGTCCTATCCAGCCCCGTGGGAGAAAGCCGGTAGAACGCTAACTGCGATTAGGCAGCTAGGGCGTATTCGAAATTGTCTGCGTTTAAATTTGCAGAACTGTTTGTTTAACGGGATAACAGCACCCCGGCATGCCACTCTGCCTTCCCACCCTCGTCGAACCCACATCGCCCCCGTAGTGACAGTCTAGCGTTTTGGGTCGGGAGTTTCCAGTTGGGAACGCTTCGATGTTGCAAGGTTCAAAAGCGAATTTAGAATATCGCTGTGCTCCGTGAAAGCTGAAGCTCGAACGTGTTAGTGCCTGGGCTAGTGGCGCGACTTGAGCGATCGCTCGACTTCGCGCTCAGCCACTTTGCGCCGTAAGGTCTCGCGCTTATCATAAAGCTTTTTGCCGCGTGCCAGGCCCAATTCAACCTTGGCGCGGCCGCCTTTGAAATAGAGCTTGAGCGGAATCAATGTCAGCCCGCGTTCTTTGGTTTTGCCGGTCAATCGCTCGATCTCGCGCCCATGCAGCAAGAGCTTGCGAATGCGGGTTGGCTCATGATTGAACTGGTTCGCGCCCGCGTAGGGACTAATATGCGCATTGATCAAAAAAGCCTCGCCATGACGAATCTGGGCATAGCTGTCCACCAGGTTGGCTTTGCCGTCGCGTAAAGACTTGACTTCGCTGCCGACCAGCACCAGCCCCGCCTCGTAAATCTCATCGATAAAATAGTTATGCCGAGCCTGGCGATTCAGGCAGACAATTTTTTCGTCCGAGCTGGGCTGCTTATTTGCCATTGATCCTTGCCCGATCGTCAGGAGTGATCAAACCGCTTGAGGTGATCAACTTCAAACCTTCTTCCATTGTCAGATTGAGCGGCGTGACTTCATTGGTCGGCACCAGCAGATAAAAGCCGGATGTGGGATTGGGTGTGGTGGGTATAAAAACATTGACCAACTGGGCATTCTTTTTGTCTTCCAGATGGGACCACGCCCGCCCCATCGCAAAGCCGATAGTAAACACTCCCGTCCGTGGATATTCGATCATGACCACTTGGCGCTGTGCATTGGACTGACCCAGGAAGGTCTGGACCAGTTTCTGTACCGCAGTATAAATTCCGCGAAACACCGGGATCTGAATAAACACATTTTCCCAGGCGGCGAGAAATCGCCGTGTCGCCACGCCTCGGGTCAAAAATCCGAGAAAAAGAATCAGCAGAAGCGTGACGACGGCGCCGAGCTTGGGAATCGCAAACGGCAGATAAGAATTGGGGTGAAGCGCGTCCGGCAGCACAGCCAACACGCTGTCCAACAAATTGATCACCCAGCCGATAAACCAGAGGGTAATCGCCAAAGGCAAAAATACCAGCAGTCCGGCGAGGAAATGACTCCGCAGGCTGTCGGTCCAGCGGGTTTTAGATTTTGTCGCTCCGTCGTCCAGGGGCGCCATGATACGTCTTAGCGGGTGAGCACCCGGTTATCGATTAGGCGCGCTTTTCCGAAGCGGACCGCCAACGCAAGAAGCGCCGT
>Ga0164302_10000274_pt1 | contig 13951 bp, 18 predicted proteins | sample Whisoiple_202_MG_FD_109714 | JGI IMG/M metagenome (GOLD analysis project Ga0164302, IMG submission 109714) | Soil microbial communities amended with pyrogenic organic matter from upstate New York, USA - Whitman soil sample_202_MG | ecosystem: Environmental > Terrestrial > Soil > Agricultural... | reverse complement strand
TTGTACTTCCCGGTGCGAATTCATCCCATACTAGAATATATTGTTATCAGATATATCTATTGATATGCAATTCTTAGAATTTTATTAATTCTAAGTTAGCAATGAAATACTTTCAGTTTTAGTCTGCCGATAATTAACTAGCCAAGTTAACTAACTAAAATAATTCATCATCAACTATAGAAATCCTTCTAGGCATCTAATAAACACCTATAAAATTTTTTACTACCTTACTTTCACAAAAGCTAATTTTGCCTGCTTATAGATACAAGGCTTTATTGTATCCCGAGGTATCTCACAGGCTGTAAAATGCCAGGCTGCTTCAAGTCCAAGTAGAGTTCCTACAAATCCTATTAATGGGTATATCACATATTCAAGCATCTGTGTGAGATTATGTTTAAAATATTATTCTAGTTTAGTAAGTGGCAATTATGATAAATCATAACTGTTTTTTCTTCTTGTAATATCTCGACATAATTTATGTTATCTTTGGCAATTCAACTTTTTCCTAAATTAAGCCATACTTGTTTAACTTATTAAAAAAAACACGCTAAAATCAGTGATGCGTTATTCTCTTTTCTCTATAGGCAACTAACAGTTCTAAGAAGAATCCTGCAACTGAAGCTGAAACAATAGTTAAGGCAGTTTCTAGGATTACCTTGGTGTTATTACGTTCAAAAACTTCCTCATAAAAATCCTGATTAAGATCATGAGCTAACAGGGCAACGGATACGATACCTGCAACTATTAATGCACTTAAAATGGTGTTTAATGTAAGAATTCTTACCTGTCCTCTATTCATCTTGACCTGACCATAATGTTTTAAATTATTTTCTATAAGAGGTATGTCTTCATCGTCGAATACTACTCCTGAGATATCTAGCGTGGCTAGGTCTCTATCAGGCGTCTTAACATCATGGAATTCTACAATATGGATCAATTTATTTGGTGAGAGAAAGTCCTTAACTCTTTGCACGTTATCTTGTTTACAAACTATTTTTATGTGTATAGGAATGTGCATCCATCACAATAAAAATAAACTTAGTATAATAATGAGCTCCCTATCTCATGGTTGACAGAACGTACTCCACCTATCTTTCTGATACTGCTCTCCACTTGTTGAATTTGATCTTTACTGCCACTCACGTCAATTATGATATCTGGGTCTTCCTGAGATTTCTTTTCTACCCTAAATACAAAAGTGACAGCTTCCATTTTTTTAGATTGCTGTATAACGCTTCTACAGGCGCTACCACTACAATTTACTAATAAAGTGCCAGATAATTTATTATTGTCGTCATTATCATCCATTTTAGGATAGTCGGATCATTATTGCATTGAGGATTTATAACTTTGGTCTTGCCCACGCGCTAATACTAGAGTTTGATTGCCTTTGATATGCCTTCCCCATAATTTTTTATCAATTATAAACTAACACGAAGTAGATATTACTAATGTGGTACAAGTACTGAATCGTAGCTTGGATATTAATCGAACTACCATGCAATCAATTAAACGAACTAGAGTACTCTCTGACAAATTGTTCAAATGATATAGGTTTTCGACCTGTAATCTGTTCAACTACTGCAGTCGATTGTGATGCATCACCAGATTTAATTACATTATAGAACTCTATTAATGCATCTATAAGCCATTCCTCCATTCCCATCTTCTTCATTGCTTTGCGAGCGTCTTCTTCTGTTATATTTACATAAGTTATTCTCCTACCAAGAGCATTAGAAAGAATTTCTGCAACTTGACTATATGATAGAGCCTTGTTACCAGTAATGCCATATTTCTTGTTCTCGTAATGATCGTTGATTTTGGTTCCATTAGTTTTAGCCAATAGTATCTGTGTGGCCACAGCTGCAATCTCTAGCTTCTACAAAACTTACTTTACCATCTCCAGCAGGAATATAAAAAGCGCTCTGAGTTCTAATTGTTTGACCAAAAAAATTTACAAAATTCTGCATAAATGCGCCTGCGCGTAAGAATGTGTATGGGATTCCAGATTCTTCTACAAGTTTTCTTCTTGTCGGTGCATACGTCCTATTATTAAGTCAGGCTCAGCTTCGGCACTTAATACAGACAGCTTGACAATATGTTTAACTTCGTTTTTCTTTGCTTCATTTATCACACGGGATGTGATTTCAGGCATGTTTGGCCTGGGTAAAGTTAGTAAGAACAGTTTATCAATTCCATTCAGTGCATTCATAATACTTTCAGGGTTATTATAATCCATATCAACAATCTCGATCGTTTTATTTTTATCTCTGAGTTTATCAGCTTTATCTTTTGAATGAACAGCAGCTCTAACTCGGCTACCTGAAGAGAGCGATGAATTTGAAGATGATGTGAGCTGCCTTACAACTTCAGTTCCAACTGTGCCGGTTGCACCTGTAACCAAAATGACAGTTTCATTATTTTTGGTGGTCGCAGTCATCGAGATATTGATACAGCAACAATATTACTTAAGTCTGGTTATACAAGAAAAGAACTAAGTACTCACTTGAAGGCCTAAGCATTATATTGTCTTGCCATTTGGATTTACAAGTACATCTCCATTTGTTTCATCCACTTTCACCGTATAAGAATTAAGATTTGTTGCCCATACGGTTGCATTGAAACTTTGCCATTTCTAACATCAAATACAGCATAGTGCCATGGATATAAGGTCGTATCCATTAAGCTCATCCTCATCTAAGGGGCCTCCCTCATGTGTACAAATCTCGTCAACAGCGTCACATGGACAAATTCATCGCTGAGATTTACTGCTCTATGCCATCTTTTACTACTTCTTATTATCACCAGCTTGGTCCCCTTTAAATTACTAGAACTACGATTTGCAATGTCTACATACAAAAAATTTTGTCAAATCAGTGATGGCACAATTGAAAAGATGATTGAATATTGAAGGCCACTTTGTGTTCCAGTTACCACCATTTGGATACATATAGAAGATATGTCAGGGCCAGTTAATATCAAGCAAGTGCGGTTGTTCGAATGAACTTAGCATAATAAGTAATTAAAATTCCCTAACGAAATGCTAAACATCACATCACATTTATTTCCTATGATTCAGGCTTATATTCATAGTGTATACCTTGCTTTCACAGGTACATTATCTTACCCCAAAAAGTGAGCAATGATATAAGGGTCGAAAATCACAAATCGTTCATACATCCATGCATATTGTGATTAATTCTAGAACTGAAAATATTCAGACTCATCTCCAACTACGATAGACAAATTTTCTAATAGATCTCCATTAGGGTTTAGAATCAACACCTATAAAATTAGCTCCAATGTTATAATACCTGTTACCTGGCCGTTTGATTAGCTGTATCTTGGTTATGAATTGTGATGATATGCTGCTTCAAGTCCTTAGGAGAATCAAAAAAAGCATCATCACAAATTTCGCATGTAAATGTCTGTTTAATATTGTCAATTATTTCGGCTTGTTCTGCTGTCATTGACGAAGGTGATACTATTTCTGGCCACAATTTGGCAAATATTATAGGCAATTTAGCCTGAAGCCATCTATTCATTTTTTCTTCCTCCTCAAGACTTTGTCTAAGGATTGGTATTGCTTCCTTAACGTTATCATCAATACTCATTTTTATTGTAGTTTGTAGTAACAAATTATAAGCAATTATTTCAGCATTTTCTAATATTGCATCTTGCTCTATTTCCTTTAACTCGACTTCTGCAACAGTCATTACCTTTTGTAACTCTTTTTGAATAAGGGATGGAGCAGTCAAACCAAGCAGCTGTGCTTTTTCATTGGTTGGTGTTCCTCCAAACTTTGTTATTAAATACCTAAGTCTATCTTGTTGTTTCCTTGTTTCTTCTAAATGATATTCTAGTATTTGTCTGACTTCAGCTATAAGTGTACTTTGTATTCGTGATTGTAGCCTTTTTTCTGCTACATTTTCTGTTGCTAATAGATTATTCAAGTATATTACGAATTTTTCTATGTTAAAACGCTGGTTTTCTATGTTATATATATAATTATTTTGTTCGTTTGTCATCCTCATCATCTATATTCATCATATCTGATTTAAGTAGTTACCACCAGGCATGGGAATTACATCTGCCACGAGACAGTTTGCATATGGTACCTTCGGTAATCAATAAAGAGTCAGACTAAAATTAAAAAGGAGATAAGAAAAACTTTGGCCTATAAGCCTCAAGAATTAAAGACTGTCTGCTGTATACTGCTGAAAGTTGCAAATTAAAAACTAATTTTATCTTTAATTATATAACTGACAATATTTACTTTTATCTTGAGTATTTGTATTTTGCACGGATAGAGCCCTAATAAGGATCTTACAAGTTAAGAGATTTCTATTTTCAGCGTCTTATACTCATGTAACTTTTGGAAGGATTTTCAACGAATATCTTTTCTAGATCTGTATAAATCAGGTAGCCAATATCTCTAGTTTAAGCTCAGAACCACTGCAATAATTCTGTTCTATTTTTAACATTATCTATGTGCAGCTCTGCGCGCCTTAGTAAATGAAACTTACATTTTCAAGTATATTGATGATTTGTATACATAATATCTTTATATGATGATTGCTACTATATGTAGCTAAACCAGTAGATGAGATGGCTTCTTATAAAATGTCTATCGTATCATAATCTACACTACCATATTAGCAATGTTATCCATTAAATGATGATAGACTAGTCAAATTCAATGAAATACACAATTAAACGAAAAATTAGTTCTAGTGCGTTTGGAAGCATTATATGAAATAGTGGATAAAGAGCAGACTAAAAGAGCTATGCACTAAAGCAGCTCAACATAAATCTAATAAGTAAACAACGCTTCGAAAGAGAAACTCAGATACTATCTGAATTAAATCATCTAATGTTATCAAAATCTTTCAATAGAATATAGGAGTAGTTTCTCATTTCAAAATTTACCCTGCAGTCGTTCCATGTGTTCGACTTTGCAACATCTTTACAAAGTTGGTAAAGGATATTGCATCATAACTGACTTTCTTGTTGTTTTATTTTTTTGGGATTTGAACCCATGATTCAATTGCCCATGGATTTATTTTTGATACTATTAGTAACAATGCTACTTAAACAACTTCAGGTTTTCCAAGAGCAATACTCCAATTATTAATAATGTTGCTAACTGCTCCTGCACTAATGTTGTTGTCCTCTGCTATAATGTCTCTGCGAAGGCCTAGAAGCCATTGACTTATCACTTTCGGTTTTATTGTTTCAGAAATAGCTGCTGGCATGATTAATATCCGTTACATAAGAAAATACACTTACAATATATAAAACGTCTTTTATTTAGACGTGTCAAATACGCCGTCAAATAGTCTTGTCAAATGCGTCAAATGGCGTATGTGAACCAGAATACATATTTCTTCAGCTATGAGATCTAGATTAAATGCAAGCGCAGGCGCAGCCTACCTTAAGACGACAGCCTGGGTGGGTCGAAGATCCAAATATCCTGGGCACTAAAACAATATGCTGGCAATATCAGTACGACGTTAATAGACACACAAATTATAAGCAGGTACGTCGTCGAGATTTGAAGTGATTTGATAGTAATACCGTCCTTACTTACGTGCTATTTACTTTTGTCATTATGGAGGCTTTATCAAAATCATTATTAATATCACAAGATTAGTAAATGCATGCATTTTTGCATTGTTCATGATTTGACTACAAGTGCTCCCTACATATGATTATACCATGGCAGGATCCTATCCAAACCAAGATAGCACTTCTTCCCCAAGCAGTATGTAGTGGGCTGGGCGGGATTTGCACTCTCGGTTCGAATCCCTTCTTTTTTACGATTCGTCATGTTTACTAAGGAACAATCTTGAACATAAGACTTTCGAAACCTTAGATTAATTTTCATAAACGAGCGCGATTTCACGAAATCAAATTCAGGCTAAATATGAATCTTATTAGCAACAGGTATTATGACACGATTAAAATATTTATGCTGATGTTATAATTTCTTGGAAAGACCGAACACTGAATCAAGTAATTGTTCCTTCTCTTCTATCAATCATAAGACATGCTTTTTAAAACAATAAATCTGTTATGGCCGTATTACCTTTGGTGTCTTGTTTTCAACTAACATGTCATTAGTCTCTTTAGATAACCACTTATCAATGACCATTTCTTTCTTCCTTTTCTGAACATCTCCTTGGGCCACCTTAATGTATTGGGGATCTATTTCTGTGCCAAGGTAGTTCACGCCCAACTGAATACATGCCAAAGCTGTAGTCCCTATCCCCATGAATGGGTCATAAACAATCATGTCTTTTTTTATACCATGTAATTTTATACAGAGATAAGGTAATTTCTCAGGAAACACTGCTGGATGAGGTCTGCTTTCTTGGATTGTAGAATATGGAATAAACCACACATTGCCCCTATCTCTTTTATCTTGTGTTGCAGATTTCCATCTTCCAATATTTGATTTATCTTGATAAGGCACACCTATCGCTAATTTATCTAGTTTTACATTTCCGTATTTTGTAAGATGAAAAATATACTCATGAAGATCAGTAAGATATCTTTCTCCTGGTATTGGTTTGAAATGGCCAATAGAATAATCCTTTACCGTATTAGTTTTTCCAACATCCGCCTTTTCAAATGAAATAGATTTAATCCAATGAATTGTATTTTGCAATTGATACTTTGCATCTTTGAACCTTTGTATTATCTCTAACGGAAGCATAGGATCAGAAGGGGCACCACCGATATTAAGGAAGAAAGAGCCATTATCTTTTAAAATGGAATAACTTAATTTTGCTACGTCGTAGAGTAAGTCTAGATATTCTTTTCTCTCCTTGTTATCTTTGTATAGACTATATGGTTTTTTTAGGTTATATGGAGGCGAGGTTACAATAACATCTATCATATTTGCATTATTTGAGACAAATTTTTTCATGAAATCCTTGCAGTCTTCATGGTAGATATTATTTAGTTCGACCACTTTATAATCACATTATATGAACCAGCTAATAAACGTCTTTTCTTTATAATTTTAGGTACAAAGATCAAGAAAATCATTGAGTATCGAATGATGGCGATTACTTCGATAAAAGCTCAATTTATCACTTTGACATGGCTTGAATTTACGATCTATAATATGCTAGTTGCACTGAGTTTCCACAAGTATCCAAGAGCAAAGTAGCCTAAAGTGTTATCAGTCATTGGGCTGAAATTATACGTTCATCATTTACAACAGAACAGTTAATATAATTGGTAGGAACTGAATAGGACTAAAATTGAGTCTTTTACAAAATGCATTAAGCTTTCCTATATGATGTATAACTAAGGACGGAGGATAGAGTTGTCATATATCGTAAGCATGAAAATGTAACTTTTTCATTGGTTTGGATGTACATCGGTGCATCTTTACTAGCTATATTATAATCTGCTTCTCGTGAAAGTACATTCTCAATCAATGTATGTTTTACCTCCGGAAGGATGGCTTTATAGATAGTATACAATTTCTCACGCTCTACCCTTAGTCGATGTAACTGAAACATTTGCTGAGGTCTGCTTATATTATATTTTGTTAGTTCATACATTTTTAATTTTCTGTAATGATATTATTTTGTGAGCTTCTAAAAACTATAGAAAAATTTCATTTGTGGATTCCAGTTTAGGAATCCTTAGATGGTATTCGTAATTGCCTTTAAAGTAAGAATAAATTAGTATAGGATTCATGAACTATGAATAAAATAAAAGCGCTTCAGGATAACAATGAGAGTAGCTCGATCAATATTGTAAGCGGTAATAAAAAAAGAATTCTGCTTGTGGATGACGAACCTGATATTACGTTTACATATAAGATGGCATTGGAAAGTAGCAGACTATTTGAAGTATATACATTCAATGATCCTCTCAAAGCAGTAGTAAATTTCAGAGTTCACTTCTATGATCTAGTAATTAGTGATATAAAGATGCCAGAGATGAATGGTTTCATATTCTGCCGCAAGTTAAAAGAGATGGATAATAATATCTGGATTTGTTTTCTGTCAGCATCAGAGGAAGAAATTTACCACCAATATAACGAAGAACTAGAGTTGGCAAGTTACTTAAAAAAACCAACCTCAATTATTGAATTGATAAAGCAGATCAATTCAATATTACAATAAAAGATGATTGGTTATACTATTTTAGGAGAATTCTAATAGAATTGAATAAGTTGGCAATTATTCGCTACTGAAATTGTTTAGCCTAGTTTAATAAGGATAATTAACTCAAACATCAAATACAAAAACAATAGATGAAGGATGAATTAATTAGTTTGCATGTCTTGCCTAGATTCGAAAAGATAGATATTATCATAAAAGATCGGGTTTGCTATTATTAATAACCTTATAGAGTATTGGTTAACAATGAAAAAGCAAAGTGAAACATTAATGAAATATCATTAATGATTTAAATAAATATACCAGACTAATATAACGCATAGGTAGTCTGATGATCATCAAAAGTCAAAGAGTAAAGAGAGCGCTCGTTACTGCTTTGGCTGATGAAGAGATGATTAAAATTATGAATTGTGTTATGAATCATTCAAAATCCTTTATTGACATAACACGAGAAAATAATGATATTCCGCATACTACTGCCTTCAGAAAAATAAAATGGCTCCTTAATGAGGGTCTACTTATAGTTGATAAAATCGTAATCACAGATGCTGGAAAGAAATTTAGTTTATACCACTCTACATTAAAGACTATTAGTGTAAAATACGAAAATAACGACACGATCGTAGAAGCTGAGCAAAACTATGATATTGCAAAAAAGTGGATCGGGAGATTCTTCTCATTAGACTAGTCCCACAAATCAAGGTATATTTCCATTAACATTGTCATCAGCCTTCTCAGCAGATTCGAACTTGTCAATCATTTTATATTCATTCTTTCTAACTGAAAATAATCTCAACCATAACATTACAGCTAAAAATAGTGCTGCCGTTATGTGAAATTGTGGTCCAATGTATGGTAATGAAGTTGAAATTGTAGGAAATTTGTATACTTCAAATATCTCTCCTATAGTATAGAGCAAAATGAAAATAGATATTTGAAGCTCAAATCTCCTAATATTTCTATATCTAGCCGTAATCAATCCGAAGATAGCCAGAATAATGAGCAGCATAATTATTGTTAACACGCTTGAAAACAAAAAGCTAATTTCAGGGTGAATCTGTATCAATATACTTTCACGTCTCTCCTTTTTGCTTTGGATCTATTAGTAACAAAATAAGTGATACCAAATAAAAGTAATATAACAAAAGATATCGGTTCCAATATTCCCTTAGCCAACTGGTTAAAACCAACTGCACCTACAAAATGGTATATACCCTGTACTATTATAAAGCCTGCAAGAACTATTAGTAGATTTCGGAAGTGATTATTGTTATTATTATAGCTATTGCCAGGCCTGTTTAATGTGGAAATGAGATAGATTGGAACTGCGGCAGCAACAAAATATACAATAGCCTGGATTATCGAAATTTGGCCTTGAATTTGTGATAGAAATAGGAATATTAATTTTTATACCACTCCATTTAAGTTCTTGTCATCATAACAATAAAGAGATATAAAAATGGGAGGCTAGATTCCAAATTTGGAATCCGTAGATGGAATTCGCACTTGGAATTTGTCTCCATGCTTATAACCAAAATACAATTACAACAAAACTAACGAAATAAAATGAACGAAAAAAATAAAATAAAAACAAAACCAATGAGGAAATCTTCGACAACAATAGCAACAAGTACTATGACAATAGTCATATGTGCCGCTTTAACTATTGGAATGCAAACTCAAATATCTCACCAAGCACTTGCACAAACGTACGGTAACACCAGTAACGGGATGACAGCTGCTACTTCAGCATCATCTGCAGTCTCTCCAGTATCGGTCAGTACAAGTCAATCAACTAACAAGGAATTCTGGATAAATACAGTGCATCTTGACGGAATGACAAACATACACGCTGCGGTAAAGTGTGATACATGTAACCAAAATACTCCGCTGCATCCTGCAGAACGACCTCCATTAAACTCAACAATACCAGCTGGTGGAGGATTTAGGTTGACAGAACCAAATAAGGTAGGTGCATGGGACTTTAGATCATTTACATTCGCTCCAGACCAAATAGTCGTTAACCAGGGTGATAAAGTCACGCTACATTTCATTGGAGTCCAAGGAACGCATCACATCATAACAGTTGATGGGATAGCAACATTTCCACTCATGAGGGGACAAATCCACACAGTATCATTCATAGCAAAGAATCCAGGAACTATAAACTACACTTGTCATCTCCATCTACCAAACATGGTTGGCCAAATATTGGTGTTACCTAAAGCGATAGTATGAATATCTTAAGGACAGAAACAACAACAGAACTATAGCTCCTTCCATCACCAGTTATTTTTATTATTATTGTTGTTGTGCATTTGTTGTTCTTATTGTTTAGTAGTCGCTGAAGCTATTCCTTGTCTATGAATTCCTGAAATGCAGGATCGAACCACTTCTCTACCTCTATATAATTTCTCCAAATTTGCGATATAGTGCCATGTTTAAAAGCACTTTTCATCCAACGCAGCCATCTGTCCATTTATAATCTCGAAGACAACCAAATGCCGCTATTATCCGATATTAATATTGCTAGAAAATCATGATGTTGAATGATAATTGGTTTGTACTGCTGTTAGATTCTCACAGATGCCTACAAAATGGTGTTTCTTTGTATATAATACTACTATTGCATTCTGAGGTTACTATGTTGGCAATATCTACCATACTTTGTGGCTTACGATGTGAATATTTCTATCGCAAATAAACCTAACTTTCAGTCAATAATTTCTTGGTGGCCATTGGGAGTGATTGTGCAGCAATCTGCCATCACCACCAGTAATACAGTTTGTAACACACGAACATGGATTCAGTTCAGTTCATCTCCCAGCGGCCAGAGTTTATCTTGGCTATTAATTAAATAAATTAATGATAGTCTATACTATCTTTTAATACTGGTCCTACGTTGGATAGCTGTTGACGCAAACAAGCTTAATAGATACCAAATTGCGGGGGGCAGTCAGAAGTGAAGCATATCGTAACTTTATCGATTCTATCAACAGTGAAGTAACCCGCCGTTACTACCAACGAAACTTTGCCTATTTTATGGCCTACTGTAAAATAGCAGACTATGACGAAATGTTGTCATTGGCAAATAAACCCTTAGTATTAGAGGGTATAATACGCGATTATCTTGTTCACCTTAGAAACGAACGTAAGCTATCACCAGGTACAGTATCGACGTACACTGCTCCAATTATTCACTTTTATGAAATGAACGACGTAATGATAAAATGGAAAAAGCTAAAGAAATTCAAAGCCAAGCATTACAACGTTATAGAAGATAAACCGTACACCCGCGAACAGATAAATAAACTGGTAGACGCCGCCACTCTACGAGATAAATGCATCATACTGCTAATGTCTAGCGCTGGACTACGAAGGGGAGCAATACAATACCTACGAATAAGAGACCTAACAAAGATAGACAAATACCAGTTATATAGAATAAACGTCTACAAGAATGAGCAAGAATCCTATATCACCTACTGTACACCAGAATGCGCTCGCTATATCGACCAGTATCTAGAATGGCGGCAGCGGCTAGGTGAACGACTACAATCTAATTCACCTATTCTTAGGGTAGAATTTGATACTATAGGAAAGGTTAGCGTACCAAAACCGGTATCTGGTTATGTGGTTACATTCACTATTCGAAAATTATTAGATACAACAGGGGTTAGAGCGGCTAGTGAAACATGGAAACGTACCGAGCTAATGCAAACCCACGGCTTTCGTAAGTTCTTCAAAACCACTTGCATAAACGCTGGTATGAATCCCCTCTACTCAGAATACGTAATGGGTCACCGAACAGGGCTAACAAAAGCATATTTCAAACCTACCGATCAAGAATTACTAGAGGGGAACGATAATGCCCTTGGTTATATCGCCGCAATTAACGATCTAACTATAAACGAGGAATATCGTTTACATAAAAAGGTTGATGAGTTAAATAAGAAGAAGGACGAGATTGAACTTCGAGAGATAAAGCATAGAGAGGAACTAAAATCTATGCGTGAAGAGATGGAAAATCGCTTTCAGCAAATACTTGCAAAAATAGATATCAACAAAATTAAATAGTTAATTTTTCCATATTGTTTATCAATGCACTAACTACATCAAGAGTCTGTGTTGGTCCATGCAGAATTGGTATACTCCCATATTTTCGTTCATAAGGCTCTATTACTTTAACAATCTCTTCTAAGTTTTTTAAAGAATGTCTATTTAGTAAATCTGTATGGGTTTCCTGATATTCAATACTATCGATACGGTTTTTATCATGTTCTATCTTTGAATATATTCCTTCGAATATTGAGAAATCCTGCGGAAGAGGCTTTAAAAGGAGGACAAGTGACGACATTAGTCTTGCTATCTCATCAGATAGAAAGCAATTTGGTGCGCCATGGTAGATGTAGAACTTGTCAATATCGCTCAGAACCTGTGTTGAGAAATATGAAAAATTATGATCAAGCTGAGGTAATCTGCCGCCTATTATATTTAGATCATTTTTCAGAATGTGTGTTATTTCCTTATCAATTATTTTTCTTATGATTTCTTTTGCACTTTTATTAACCTTGAAACTGGGCACTATCTTAGAGTACCAATACCGAAGTGAGTTGCAGACATGTTTATGATAGATCTCTTCAGCTCTAAGAAGAGAAAATACCTCATAAACAAGGCTATCTATCTGTTCACGGTTCCATCCTTTTTGTGTCAGTTTTTCTATAACCGAATTGCGATGACGATCCTCTTCTTCTTTATCCGTGTACTTCTCCAGATAACTTTTCATCAATGGTAGGTATTCCTGTTTTTTGTCACTTAGTTGGTCATATGTATTCTGGGAGTGATTAATGAGATCAACTACTCCTGCCACTTCTAAACCTAAGGGAGTTAAAGTGATGGATTCTTTTTTCCCCCGCTTAACAGATTTAAACTTCAATATTTTTGCCCTCTTTAGAAAGTTGATAGTTTTAAAAATACCTGGTTTGTCTTTACTACCAGTTAATCTGAGTATTTCGTTTTTACTTCTACCAGTTTCACCATTTTGAGAACAAAATGTATTCAAAACCAATAGGCTTTTTACTACCAGTTGATCATTGGTCATTATGGTAGTAACTACAAGTATTCCTAAATATATGAATGTTATGAATACTGTTAATGAGTAGTAACAGAGCACTATACATCATACAACCGTACAAAGCTGGCGCTAAAAATGGAAAATCGTTGGCTATGATTATTCCTGCACATTTCGCAAGAGATAATCGTATTGATACGTCAACTATATTTATTTTGAGAAACGAAAAGAGTCAATCAGGAAGTATACTTTTGAAGAGAGTCAAAAACATTAATGATGAAGAAAAATTAATGACACCTGCTGATAAGAATTTCCAAGCTTCCAGTCAGCAGGTATCGCAGGAAAGTCAGTAGGTGTTTTAGAACCTTGACCTCAACTACACAATATGACTACGAAGAATATAAACAGTGTGCAGGTAAAGACTGCACTAATCATGGCGTAAATAGATTAGAAGTATTATATATCAAGAAAGTTGGATGGTTCTGTGATCAATGTAGATCTTACCTTGTATCGCACGGGATTGCATTCGATTCACCAAACCCTTTAGTTACACTAGATGAATTAGTACATGGCAAAGATAGTCAGGAAAACATAGCAAGCTCAAAGCCGACAAATGCAGAAACAAACAAAAATTCGCGTTTTGCTGTATCGCAGAAACAGTTGGGAGGTGATTTAAAGCAATGATGTCAGATAAACAGATGGACATGATCGACGACTTTCTGGAAGGAAAGTATGT
>Ga0164302_10000273_pt1 | contig 13952 bp, 13 predicted proteins | sample Whisoiple_202_MG_FD_109714 | JGI IMG/M metagenome (GOLD analysis project Ga0164302, IMG submission 109714) | Soil microbial communities amended with pyrogenic organic matter from upstate New York, USA - Whitman soil sample_202_MG | ecosystem: Environmental > Terrestrial > Soil > Agricultural... | reverse complement strand
CCGACGACGAGGATGTCGCTCTCGCTCACGATCGCTCCTAGACCGGTTCCAGGGCGCGCTCGGTTGCCGGCTCGGGTTGCCTCGGTTCGGCGATGACGAGCCCCTTCTGGTCGGGGCTGAAGGAGATCGCGCTTTTCCGTGCCCGCTCGCCGTCCGACTCGACCGCGCGCAGATTCGTCGTCTCCAGCACGATCCGCAGCACCCGCTTCATCTCCATTTCCGCGTAGCTGGCGGCGAGGCAGCGGCGGACGCCGCCCCCGAATGGAATCCAGGTGTAGGTGCCGGGCTGCTTGCCGACGAAGCGCTCGGGCAGGAAGCGGTGCGCCTCGGGGTAGTGGCGCTCGTCGCGGTGGATCAGGTGGATGCAGGGGGCGACGGTCGTCCCGGCCGGCAGGTCGTAGCCGCCGAAGCGCATCGGCTCCAGCAGGTTGCGGACGACGACCGGGACCGGCGGGCGCAGCCGCAGCGTCTCCTTGACGACCGCGTCGAGGTAGCCGCCGTCGCCGGCGAGGATGTCCTCGCGCAGCAGCTCGAGTTTGTCGGGATTGCGCAACAGCCGCTCGAAGGTCCAGGCCAGCGTGCTCGAGGTCGGCCCGTCGGAGAGTAGGGTTACCAGTTCGTCGCGCAGGTCCTGGTCGGAGAGCGGCGAGCCGTCCTCGTAGCGCGCCTGCACCAGCATCGAGACGACGCCGAGCGTCCCCCCGTGCGGGTCTCCCTTGCGCCGCCGCACCTCCTCCATCGTCGCCGCCTCGACCGCCCCCATCGCCTCGCGGTAGCCATTGCTGCGGGTCACCCAGCCGGGGCCGAGGAAGGCGAGCATCGCCAGGTTGCGCGGTTCGTTCATCCAGGTCGTCAGCTCGCGCAGGCTGTCGCGCAGCGGTTGCAGCCGCGGGGCCTGAGAGTCGGGCCCGAAGACCGCCCGCATGACGACGTCGAGGGTGATGTCCTGCATCCGCGGCCAGAGCGCGAACGGCTCGCCGACCGGCCAGCGAGCGATCTCCTGCCCCGCCACCTCGGCCATCATCTCCGAGTCGGCCTGGACCGCCTGGCCGTGGAAGGACGGCAGCATCAGTTTGCGGCGCGTCATGTGCTCGGGTTCTTCGAGCAGCATCACCGAGCGCGGGCCGAGCAGCGGCCCCAGCAACGGGTTGGCGGTGTCGACGCCGACCGCGCGCCCCGCGGTGAAGACCTTTTTCACGTCGTCGGGGTCGCTGAGGATCACCCAGTCGCCGTAGTGGCGGATCCGCAGGGTGAAGATGTCGCCGTAGCGCCGCTGGCACTTCTCCAACCAGGGCAGCGGCCGCTGGGTCCAGCCGACCGCTTGCAGGGCGCGCGGCAGCCGCGGCCCGGGGGGCAATGCGCTCATGCCGCGTCCCTCCCGTCCTTCGCCGCCAGCTCGTCCATCAGCTCGTCCTCCAGCCGGCAGGTGGTGCCGATCAGGAGCTCGAAGAGATCGGCGCTGAACTCGCGCGGCAGGTCGTGTTCGGCGCCGCGGGCGAGGTAGCGCTCGCGGACGACGTTGACCCGCTCGGGCTGCATCATCGGGATCCCGTGCTCGCTCTTGTAAGCGGCGACTTCGCGGCAGATCTGCAGCCGCTCGCCGAAGAGGCGGGCTACCTCGTCGTCGATCACGTCGAGGCGGCGGCGGAAGGGCTCGAGGCCGGAGGTGCTCATCATCACTCCTCCCCCAGCAGGCCGGTGGCAAAGGCGTGGCTGCAGGCGGCGAGCTCGTCGAGCGCGTAGCCGCCCTCCTGGATCACGCAGACCGGCAATCCGGAGCGGGCCAGCAGGCGGCCGATCTCGGCGAAGATCTCCGGCTTGAAGCTCCAGCCGCCGTGCGGGTCGCCGGCGACGGTGTCGTAGCCGAGCGAGACGACCAGGGCGCGGGCGATCTCTGAGAGGTCGTGGATCGAGTAGGCGACCTCGCGCAGGTAGGTCGCTTCGTCGGGGCTCTCGGAGAAGGCGACGGCGCGTTCGCCGGGCAGGCGCGGCAGCAGCGTCCCCGGCGGCAGGTTGGTGACCGGCGCGGCGTGCAGCGAGTGCAGGGCGGCGACGGGGCCCATCCGCTCGACCAGGGCCGAGGTCCCATTCGGGTAGTGGAGGTCGAGGTCGACGATCCCCACCGGCTTCACGCCCCCCTCGCTGAGGCGCCGAACCGCCGCGGCGGCGTTGTTCAGGTAGCAGTAGCCAGCGTGGAAGGCGGGGCCGGCGTGGTGCCCGGGGGGCCGGCAGACGGCGTAGGTGAAGCGGGCGCCGGCGAGCAGCCGCTCGGCGGCGGTGATCGAGGTCCGGATCCCCTCCAGCGCGGCTGCGACCAGCGCCTTGTTGACCGGGATGTCGGGCTCGAGGCCGGGCGGGGCGAAGTCCGGCATCACCACCGGCTCGGCGCTGGAGAGCCCTTCCAGCACCCGCAGGTACTCGACCTCGTGCAGCGCCTCGAGCGTCTCGTGCACCTCGGCGTCGGCCGCGTCGGCAGCGACCGGGCGGACCCGCGAGTGGCGGACCAGCCCCGCCCGCAGCTCGACCAGGCGCTGGTTGGAGTCACGGCCTTCGATCAGCCGTTCCCCTTCCCGCACCCAGAAGGCGGCGTCGCCGCTGCCCTGGCGCTGCTCGATCATCAGCAGCTCGGTGCTCACGCCAGGAGCCTCCGCATCCGCGGCCCGAGGTGCTCGAACCCGTTGCGCCTGTAGAAGGACTCGGTCGAAGCGATCGCCGCGAAGGTCTCGCGCGGGAGGCCGACCTCCAGCCGGCCCACCCCGCGGCTCCGCGCCTGGGATGCGATCGCCTCGACCAGTTCCGCCCCGACGCCGCGACTGCGCCAAGCCCCATCGACCCAGAGGTCTTGGATCGTCGCGTAGACGCCGGGAACGTGGATTGCCCGCTGCCAGCTGGCGCTGAGGAAGCCGACGATCTTGCCGTCAGCCTCCGCGATCAGCACCGAGCCGCCCGCCGGGTCCTCCAGCAGGGCGCGGGTCTCAGCTTCAAGTTCGGCGCGCTCCGGGCAGCGGCCGCCGAGCTCGACGAGCAGGGCCTCGACCGCGGCCGCGACCCCCTCGACGTCTCCGGCCCCCGCCTCGCGAATCGTCGACTCCGTCGCCACCGGCTCGGTCACGCCGCCTCCGCCTGCCGGGCGACGGGCTCCAGCTCGACGCTCCAGGCCTCGCCCGGCTCCTCGGAGCCGGTCACGGTGCGGGCGATCGCCGCCATCGGCGCCCGCGCCTTGAGCAGGATCTCGTCGAACTCCTCCTCGGGGTCGGACTGCATCACGATCGCGCCGCCGGCCCCGATCGTCGTCCGCCCGGGCCGCATCACGATCGTGCGGATGACGATGTTGAGGTCGGTCGAGCCGTCGGCGCCGAAGTACCCGATCGAGCCGGAGTAGACGCCGCGGGCCTCCGCCTCAAGGTCGTCGATGATCTCCATCGTCCGCTCCTTCGGGGCGCCGGTCATCGAGCCGCCCGGGAAAGTGGCCCGCACGCAGTCGACCGGGCTGCGGCCGTCCTCGAGGCGGCCGACGATGGTCGAGACCATCTGGTGCACGGTCGCGTAGGGCTCGATCACCATCAGGTCCGGGACCTGGACGCTGTCAACGTCGCAGACGACCCCGAGGTCGTTGCGCAGCAGGTCGACGATCATCAGGTGCTCGGCGTAGGTCTTTTCGTCCTCGCCCAGCTCCTTGACCCGGGCCGCGTCCTCGGCCGGGTCCTCGACCCGGGAGATCGTCCCCTTGATCGGCCGCGCCATCACCTGCCGCTGGCGGTCGACCGAGATGAAGCGCTCCGGCGAGGAGCTGACAATCGCGTTCTCGCCGAAGTGGAGGAAGGCTGAGAACGGCGAGGCGTTGCTGCGCCGCAGTTGGCGGTAGAGCTCGAACGGCTCGGGGCTGGCGTCGGTCGTGAACTGGTCGGTGAGGCAGACCTCGTAGGACTCGCCGGCCAGCAGTTCGGCCTGCGACTTGGCGATGTCGGCGAGGTAGCGGCTGCGGCCGCGGCCGGAGCGGAAGCTGACGTGGCCGCCCGGCTCGCTCGGCGGCGCCAGCGGCCGCTCCGCCGGCGGCTCGGCGATCGCCCGCGCGATCAGCTCCTCGGCGGCGTCGAGCCAGAGCTCGGCCTCGGGGTCCTCGCCGCGGCAGAGGGCGAAGACGTAGGTCACGTCCTTGGTGTGGTCGACGGCGACGACGCGGTTGGCGAGCATCATCGCCGCGTCGGGCAGGTCGGAGCTGTGGACGTTGGGCGAGCCGCAGTCGGCCTTCAGCTCATAGCCGAGGTAGCCGACGTAGCCGCCGACAAGGCCGCGCTCCACGCCCTCGGGCGGGTCGACCGCGATCCGGCCCAGCTCCCGCTGCAGGTAGTCGAAGATCGACTTGTGCTCGACGGTCTCGACGCCGCCGCGGTTGACCGCGATCTCGCCGCTGTCTACGTCGTAGCTAACGAAGCAGCGGTCCGGCCCGGCGGTGGTGCCCATGTAGGAGCACTGTGCGAGCCAGGTCGGCGCGTCGGCGCTGTCGAGCCAGAAGGACGGATCGTGTTCGGCGAAGAGCCGTTCGTAGACGTGCTCGGTCGGCGCCTGGCCCGCGATCGTCCGCATCCGCAGCTCCAGCTCGCCGGCGTTCTCCCCGGCGGCGCGCGGCGCCCGTTTCGAGGCCTGCGGGACGATCGTCGCCCGGCCCGCCGGCCGGGTCTCCGAGCGCTGGTGGCGCGCGGCTAGCTCGAAGAAGTTCTCGGCGATCTTCAGCCCGTACTCGGTCGAGATCGACTCCGGATGGAACTGGACCCCCCAGATAGGGCGACTGGTGTGCTCGACGCCCATCACCACGCCGTCCTCGGACCAGGCGACGATGCTGCCTTCCGGACCGGGCGGGCTGGTGATCGCCAGCGAGTGGTAGCGGACGACCGAGAAGCCCTGCGGCACGTCCTTGAACAGTCCCTTGCCTTCGTGCATCACCCGGCTGAGGCGGCCGTGCATCGCCATCGGAGCGCGGTTGACCGTCCCCTCGAGCAGGTTGCCGATCCCCTGATGGCCGAGGCAGATGCCGAAGACCGGGACTTCGCTCTTCTGGAGGATGTCGCTGCAGACGCCGAAGTCGTGCCAGCGCGAGGGGTGCCCGGGGCCCGGCGAGAGCACGATCGCGTCGAAGTCCATCCGTGTCAGCACCCGCCATGAGACGGCGTCGTTGTTGACCACCATCGGCTCCTCGCCCGAGGCCGCGGCCAGCAGGTGGAAGACGTTGTAGGTGTAGGAATCGTGGTTGTCGACCAAAAGCGTTTTCACGTCAGGCTCCCTCTAGTCCAAGGCCCTTCAGGCCCTGCTCCAGCACCGGCTGGACGACTGCCTCGACCTCCGGTGCCCGCTCCTCTTCCCGGTACCAGCGCGCGAAATGGGAGAGGTACTTCGAAAGCGGCGCGACGTCGAAGTCCTCGACGGCGCTCGCCAGGTGCACCCGGTAGTGCTCGGACTGGACCACCGCGAAGCGGTAGTCCGGGTCTGCCGCCGGGCGCTCCCCCTCGATCTCGGCGCTCGCGTGGTGGGCCTGGGCGCGCGCCAGGTCCCAGCCGAGGCTGCCTTTCCCCTCCACCAGAAGCTTGTCCTTGCCGAACTTGACCTGCTTGGTCGTCGGCTGCAAGAGGAAGTAGCCGAGCGCGACCTGGGCCGGCACCGTTTCCGGGTGCGGGTGGCGCGCCATTTCCTCCGCCAGCTCCGGGTTCTGCGCAAGCTCGTCCTCGATCCACTCGACCAGGTCGTCGATCAGCAGCGCCCCTTTCTTCGAGGAGCTGATCGATTCGTTCTCGCGGGCGACCATGCCGTGGAAGATGTCGTGGGTCGGCGGGCCTCCCCCGCGGGCCGAGCCGTTGCCGTTGCCGTTCTGCAGCCCCATCTCGTCGATCAGCTTGCGGCGGCAGGTGACGTGGGCGACCCACTCGTTGCCGCAGACCTGCATCGAGACCACGTCATCGAGTTCGTCGGCCGCGGCCCAGTAGGCGAGCGCCCGCATGTGCTGGGTCGGGAGGCCGTCGGAGCGCACCAGCGGCATCTCTTCCAGCTCCTCGCGTTCGGTCTCGTACATGACCATGTCGTCGCCCCAGCGTTTGGTCAGGGTGCCGGCGGCGAGGCCCTGGTTCATGTACTCGGCGACCTCGGGCAGGTAGTCGGACTCGTAGATCACCTTGTCGAAGGTGATGCCGAGGCTGGCGAGGGTCTTGCGCTGTCCCGAGACCACCCAGGAGCGCGTCCGCGACCAAAGTTCCAGGGCCTTCTGGTCGCCGCCCAGGACCCGCATCATCATCTCGTCGGCTTTGTCGTTGTAGTTGGTCGACTCGCGCGCGACCGAGTCCTCGGCGCCGTCGTCGCCGAGGCCGCCGTTCTTGCTGGCGGTGACGTAGTCGGCGTAACAGAAGCCGACGAAGTGGTCGCTCTTCTCGTCGGCGTCGGGGCCGGACTCCTCGCCGGCGCGGGTCGCGACGCCGGCCATCGCCTCGCCCATGCTGCGGCCGACGTCGCAGATCAAGCTGCGGTTCTCGACCCGGGCACCGGCCTGCTTCAGCGAGCCGGCGATCGCGTTGCCGACGGCGAGGTTGCGGAGATGGCCGATGTGCAGCGCCTTGGTCGTGTTGGCGCCCCAGAAGTAGACGGCGTAGCGGTTCCCCGCGGCCATATCGGCGAACTCCTCGGCGCCTCGCTCGCCGGAGCGGATCGCCTCCCCCTGCGCTTCGATCCACTCGTCGGCGAGGCGCAGCCGCGGCTGCTTGGCCTCGCGGTCGAGCGAGGCGACCCAGTCCTCGGCCTCGATCCGGTCGAGCGCCGCCACCGCGGCCTCGTCGGACCGCCAGTCGGCATCCTTCGGCAGCCGCGGGATCAGCATCAGGTCGAACCCGGCCTCCGGCCGGTAGGGCGCCCGCGCGGCCCAGAGAACCTTGCCGTCGTCCCCTGCCGCTGCCGCCTCGAACTTGTTGAAGATGTTCTCGCCCATAGCTGTGATTCCGAACTTTCCGCCTTCGAATTTGGTTGTCCGAAATGCACCCGCCGGGGCTCGAACCCGGATCTTCGGCTTACAACGCCGACCCTTTAACCGATTAAGGCACAGGTGCTAGCTATGTTTCCCTGCCCCAAGCAAAGACTTGATTGCTCAACGCGGCGCGAGCATAACGAGATCACCCGCTCGCGTCAAATATTTTGAGCATAAGGCCCGCCGAGACCGCAGAAACCCGGGCCGTATACGGGTTTTTGCGGTCTCGGCGGCTAGGCGCGGCCGGCCTCCAGGAGGCGGCTGAGGAACTGGCGCGTTTCGGGGCGCTGCGGCTCCTCGAGGACCTGGGCGGGCGGTCCCTGCTCGACTATGCGGCCCTCGTGGAGGAAGGCGACCTCGTCGGCTACCTGGCGGGCGAAGCTCATCTCGTGGGTGGCGATCAGCATCGTCATCCCCTCCCCCTTCAGGTCCCGGACCGCCTCCAGCACCTCGCCGACCAGCTCGGGGTCGAGGGCGCTGGTGACCTCGTCGAGCAGCATCGCGCGCGGCCGGCCGGCGAAGGCGCGGGCGATCGCGACCCGCTGCTGCTGGCCGCCGGAGAGGTTGTCGGGCTGGTCGTCCTCGCGCCCGGCAAGCCCGAAGCGCGCCAGCAGCGCCCGGCCGCGCTCCTCGGCCTCGGCGCGTGGGGCGCCATGGGCTCGACGAGAGCCGAGCATGACGTTCTCCAGCGCGGTCATGTGCGGGAAGAGGTTGTAGGCCTGGAAGACGAGGCCGAGGCGGCGACGCACCGCGACCGTGTCGACCTCCGGGTCGGTGATCGTCTCGCCGTCGAGGAAGACGTCGCCGTCGTCGACGTCCTCGAGCAGGTCGATGCAGCGCAGCAGGGTCGACTTGCCCGAGCCGGAGGCGCCGATCAGCGCCACCGCTTCGTGCTCGCGAACGCTGAGGTCGACGCCGCGAAGGACCTCGCGCTCGCCGAAGGCCTTGGTCACGCCCTGGATCTCCAGGACCGCGTCGCCGGGCGCGCTCACCGCACCGCCCCCTCGGGTCCGCCCATACGGTCGACGATCCGGGCCGTCGGGATCGTGATCGCGAGGTAGAGCAGCGCCGCCGCCACCAGCGGCGTGAAGTTGAACAGCTGCGACTCGATGATCTGCGCTTCGCGGAAGGCCTCCAGCGGGCCGAGGATGGAGATCAGGGCGACGTCCTTCTGCAGGGCGACGAAGTCGTTCAGCAGCGGCGGCGCCACCCGCCGCACCGCCTGGGGCAGGATCACGTGGCGCATCGCCTGCGTCTCGGTCAGCCCGACCGCGAGCGCCGCGTCGCGCTGGCCGCGGTGGACCGAGTTGACCCCGGCCCGGTAGACCTCGGCGACGTAGGCGCTGTAGGAGAGCCCGAGGGCGATCGCGCCGAGCACGACGGGATCGGTCGGCACCCCCTGCAGCCGCAGCGCGGGGACGCCGAAGCCGATCAGGAAGATCAGCAGGATCGTCGGGATGCCCCGGAAGAGGTCGACGAAGGCGATCGCCAGCAACCGCAGAGGAAAGAGCGCCGGCGAGCGGGCGATCCGCACCAGGGCGACGACCAGCCCCGCCGCGAGGACGGCGAGCTCGATCAGGACGAAGAGCTTGACGTCGAGCCAAAAGGCGCGCAGCACGTCGGGGAAGGAGTCCTTGAAGACTTCCCAGTTGAAGAAGGTCTCCCGAACTTCGGGCCAGCCGGGGCTGGTGAGGATCAGCGCCGCAAGGCCGCCGAGGACGACGACGCTCGAGGCCGCGGCGATCGCCTGGCCGCGGCGGTGCTTGCGGCGCTTCGCCGCCTCCCGTTCGAGGCGACGATCGGACGGCATCAGCTCAATTCAGGAGCGCCGGCCGCTTTGCTCATCCAGCGCTGGGTGATCTTTTCCAGTTCGCCCGAGCTTTCCAGCTCTTCGACCGCGGCAGAGACACAGGCGGTCAGCTGCGAGTCCTTTTCCAGCAGGGCCCCCCACTGGTCGCCGCCGGGGGCGCTGAACTGGCCGACAACGGTGGCCTCGGGGACCTGGACCGCGGTCAGGTACAGCGCCGTCGGCAGGTCGACGACGACGGCGTCGATCTGTTCGTTCTTCAGCGCCTGGACGACGTCGTTGGAGGTGTTGAAGACTTCCGGTCGGCTGCTCGGGTCGATCTCTTCTTCGGCCGCTTCGAGGCTGGTGGTCCCGATCTGGACGCCGAGCTGGGCGTCCTGCAGTTCTTCCAGCGATTCCGCCCCGGCCGCGTCGGAGTCCTTCAGCGCCACCACTGCCTGGTTGGCGGTGTAGTAGGGCGCCGAGAAGTCGACCGCTTTTTCGCGCGGCGGGGTGATCGAGATCTGATTGACGTCGAAGTCGAAGTCTTTGGGGCCCGGCGCGAAGGAGGAGTTGAAGGCCTCGACGGTCCACTTGACCTTCGCCTTCGGGTAGCCGAGCTGGTCGGCGATCGCGTAGGCGACCGCGCTCTCGAAGCCTTCGCCGTTGGTCGGGTCGTCGTCTTCGAAGTAGGGCGGGTAGGCGGGCTTGTCCGTGGCGATCGTCAGCATGCCCTGGTCCGTGGTCGGCAGCTGGCCCGGCTTGCAGTTCTCGGCGCTGGCCGAGGCCGAGGTGTCGGTGGAGTCGGAGCTGCCGCAGCCGACGGCGACGAGAGCAGCGAGCAGGAGTAGGGGCAGAGCGAGCTTCTTCATTCGGGGTGGCTCCTAGCTAGGGCAGCGGCAGAACGCGAAACCCTATCTTTTTCGCCGCCGATCGCCCGCCGGCTTTGTCGGTGGCGACGGCGGTGGCCCGGTAAGAACCCGCAGCCAGCGGCTTCCCCTTCAGCCGGCCGTTCCACTTCAGCTTGTTGGCGCCGGCTTTCGCCTTCTGGGTGAGGAAGCCGACCCGCTTGAATCGCACCCGCTTGCCCTTCTTCTTCAGCTTGCGTTCGAGCGTGAAGCGGACGCTCGCGGCCTCAGATGCCTTGTAGCGGAAGGTGGTCCCGAACTTGCCTTTCGCTTTGCCCTTCGGCTTCGCCCTGAACTTCTTCGGCTTTGCCTTCAGGTTGCCCAGGGCGGGCAAGGTGTCGACGCTGCCGTTCGCGATCGGGGAGGCGCCGCCAGGGCAGACCGTGGAGTGGCCGTCGTAGACGTTGGCGGCCGAGCAGCCGCCGGCGTCGGTCACGGTGAGCGAGACCGGGTAGGCGCCGGCCTTGGCGTAGGCGTGGCTGGGATTCGGGCCGCCGTCGGCGAGCTTGGTCCCGTCGCCGAAGTCCCAGTCGTAGCGAGCCGCCCGCACGGAGCCCGCAGCGTCGAAGCGCGTGGCGGCCCCGGGAGCGCCCGGCTTGACGACGAAGCTCGCGATCGGCGCGGGATGGGGCTGGAAGACGATCGGCTCCGGCTCGCCGGTGCTCCAGGGCGTCTCGCGCCCTAGCAGGGCTGGGACGCCATCGAGCCCGATCGAGGCGACCCCGAGCGCATTGTCGGAGCCGCCGCCGCGGTAGTAGACGAGAAAGCGACCGTCCGGCGAAACCCCGACCGATTCCGGGTTGTCGATCGGCATGCTGCCGACGATGCTGGGAACGCCGTCGGCGGCGATTGCGACAGCGTGGATGGCGTCGCTGTTGGAATCCGCCAGGTAGAGGTGGCGTCCGTCCGGCGCCACGGCGAAGAGCCTCGTGAACGAATCCGCCACCAGCGCGGGTTCCCCGGCTTGCTGCAGGCCGCCGTCGGCGCCGATCGCGAAGGAGGTGACCCCGCTGCTGCTGCCGCCGCTGACTTTGGCGAAGAGGAAGCGGCCGTCCGCCGCCATCGCCAACAGTCTGGCCCCGGGCGCGGAGGTCATGCCAAGGGAGTTCAGGGACCCGTCCGCGCCGATCGCGAAGCGCTCGATTTGGTTCGACGCCACGGCGAAAAGGAAGCGGCCGTCGGGAGCGATCGCGACATCGCCGTACTCGCCGCTTCCCCCGGCCGGCGTCAGGGGCACCAGAGAGCCGTCCGCCCCGACCGCGAAGCGGCGAATGCCTTCGGCCGGCGTTTTGAATTCCCGGGTCGGCACGAAGGCGAAGCGCCCGTCGGGGCTGATCGCCACCGAAGTCGCGGAAGCCATCGGCGTCGCCCCCGCCGATTCGAAGACTCCGCTCGGGGGCACGCGATAGGCCTGAACGCCGCCGGTGAAGAAGAAGCCTGAGATCGCCCGGGTCCCATCGGGGGTGAACGCGAGCTTCCAGAGGCCCCCCAGGCCCGCCTCCTCAGCCGGAAAGGGAGAGCCGGAAATCGGGGTAAGCGATCCATCCGCGCCAAGATCGAAGCCGCCGATCTCCTCCGGGGTGGAGGAGCCGTAGTCAGGCGTGTAGAAGCGGGGCGAGGCGGTCGTGGCGGCGGGAAGAGCGAGGCCGAGCAGCGCCGAGATCACGATCAGGACGGAGAAGCGACGGGACACGGCGCGAGCCTACCGCAGCTAAAGGCCGCCGCCGCTGTCCGGCTGGGGCGCGGTCCCGTATTCGGCCTCCAGCTTCTCGGCCAGCTCCGCCAGCACGTGCAGCGGCACCCGCAGGCCGATCGCGATCCGCCGCACGTTGCCCCAGGTGGGGTTCACCCGGCCGGACTCGATGTGGGAGATCCAGGTCGGATGGATGTCGGCGCGCAGGCCGAGCGCTTCCTGGCTGAGGTGGATCTCCCTGCGTAGCTGGCGGATTGCCTTGCTCAGGCCGATCTGGGGTTCCTCGCGGCGGGGCATCTACGGAAGGGAATGTGCCTCCCGCCCCCGCGTCCATAGAGGCGAACTCAATCGGTCTCCGAAACCTCCTGCATCCGGCTTTATTCCGGTACGGATAGGTCTACGAAGGCGCCGCGCAGGAGGACCCGTTTCAGGGGGGCGGTCTCTCTCTGCGTCGGACACGAACGTATGTTCGCATACGACCCGGTTGATTGATAGGGCAGATCAGCCGGCTTCAGCGCGGGCGGCGGCCAGCTCTTCTTCCACCGTCCCGGTCTGATTCGGGATCTGCAGGCGTTCTTCGAGGACCGGGATCGCCTCTTCGGGGCGGCCGCTCTGGCGCAGCGCGCTGCCGAGATTGAAGAGCGCGTAGGCGTAGTCGAGGTCTTCGCTGCCGGCCGGGAAGGAGGCGACGGCTTCTTCGAGCACGGGGACCGCGGCTTCGTATTCGCCGGCCTGGATCAGTTCGTAGCCCTGCTGGTTGAGGGCCGCCCCGCCTTCTGGGTCGGTCCCCCCGCTCGCTTCGGGTTCGACCCCTCCGGAGCCCGCGTCTTCGGTTTCGGCTTCTTCCGGTTCGGCTTCTTCGGATTCCGGGGCGGGAGCCGGGGTCGAGGCGTTCTCCGCTTTGCCGGCGGAGCCGGAGTCGGCGTTCTTCTTCGCCTGGTTCGGCTTCGAAGCCTGCAGACCGTGCGCGTCGCCGTTGCCGCCGTTGCCGCCGCCGAGGACGACGACGGCGATCGCGATCACCGCCGCGACGAAGGCGAGCAGGGCCACCAGCGCCCCGCGCCTGGCGCCGCGCGAGTGGTCCGGGCGCAGCGGCGGCACCGGCCGCGGCGAGGGGGTCGGTTCGCGCTCGGAGGTCGGCGTGTAGGCATGGGTCGGCTCCTCGCTTGCGCGGTCCGATCGCTCCAGCCGCGCCAGCGCCTGGCGCGCCGAGGCGGGCCGGTTGCGGGGGTCGGGGTCGGCGAGCCACTCGACCAGGCCGTCGAACCCGGCCGGGGCCGCGCCGGGGCAGGCGCGGAGGACGACGCCGAGTGAGTAGAGGTCGGAGCGCTCGCTCGCCGCGTGGCCCTCCATCACCTCTGGCGCCGCGTAGCGCTCGGTGCCGAGCACGAGGCCGGTGCTGGTCAGCGAGGTCGCATCCTGCGCCAGCGCGATCCCGAAGTCGATCAGCTTCGCCGTCCCGTCCGGTTCGAGGATCACGTTGCCGGGCTTGACGTCGCGGTGGAGAATGCCGGCGCGGTGGATGTGGTCGAGCGCCTGCAGCAGTTCCCGCGCCAGCTTGCCGCGGTCGACCGCCTCCCCCCGCTCCAGCCGCGCCGCCAGGCTTTCGCCGGGGACGAACTGCATCACCAGGTAGGGGCGCTCGCCCTCTTCGGAGAAGTCGTAGACGCCGACCAGGTTGGGGTGCGTGAGGCCCGCCGCGGTGGTCGCCTCGCGGCGGAAGCGGGTGACGAAGCCGGGGTCGGAAGCGATCGTGTCGGCCAGCACCTTGACCGCGACCGGGCGGTCGAGCACCTCGTCGTGGCCGAGCCAGACAGCGGCCATCCCCCCGTGTCCGAGCGTGCGCTCGATCCGGTAGCGGTCCTTCAGCAACTCCCCGACGCCGATCGTGGCCACGGGTATCCCCTACCCGTCTGCCCAAATTACCCGCGCCGAGGGCTCAGCCGCGCAGGGCGCGGGCGACCACGCCGGGGTGGATCCCGATCTTCGGGCCCAACACCAGGGCGAAGAGGGTCAGCGCCAGCCAGGGCCGGATGTGGGGGCCGACCCGGCGGATGCGCCCGTCGGGAGCGAGGTCGAAGACCATCGCGTCGGTCAGGCGCACGCCCAAGAGCTTCGCTTCGCCGACGATCACCCGCCGCTCGCCGTCGCCCAGCGCATCGGTCCAGCGCAGCCCCTTGAGGCTCCCGTACACGCCGCGGAGCAGCAGCCTGACGTCGTCCTCGCCGCGGAAGACCATGCGGCCGGAGATCGGCGAGACCAGCTCGACGTCGGGACTCATCGTCGCCATGATCCCGTCGATGTCGCCGCCCTCCGAGGCGGCGCGGTAGCGGGAAACGGCGTCGTCCATGCCGGCAACGATAGTGGTCCCTCACTCGCCCCAGGCGGTCGCGACCAGCGAGCGCGGCCCGGCCTGGTCGCGGTGCTCGCAGAGGTAGATGCCCTGCCAGGTCCCGAGCGCGAGGCACCCGTCCCGTACCGGCAGGGTCAGCGAGGGGCCGAGCAGGGCCGCCTTGACGTGCGCCGGCATGTCGTCGTCGCCCTCCAGGGTGTGGGTCCAGT
>Ga0164302_10000272_pt1 | contig 13966 bp, 18 predicted proteins | sample Whisoiple_202_MG_FD_109714 | JGI IMG/M metagenome (GOLD analysis project Ga0164302, IMG submission 109714) | Soil microbial communities amended with pyrogenic organic matter from upstate New York, USA - Whitman soil sample_202_MG | ecosystem: Environmental > Terrestrial > Soil > Agricultural... | reverse complement strand
TAGGAGCATTAGCATCATTTAATGTTAAATTCAAAGGAATACTTAATTGGTACATTGATTTTCTAAGTTCAGCTTCGTTTCCATCAAAGAGAGCAAGTAAGTCTGCGACTGTAACATTAACACAACCAGGATAAACATCAGTAGTAATATCATCAAAATTTTCATTAAAGAAAAGATGCATAACAACAACTGCAATTAATGTAATCAAAACAGCTTTCTTGATATCTTTTGTAATTAAGAGAACTACTAAAAACAGTGAAGCGTATTTAACAATCTTGTTGTAAAGAAATGGTTTAACTACTTCAGGTACATTACTGTTAATTAAATCCGTTCCAATATAAGATTCAAGATTAAAGGTATTAACAACATTAAGGGATAAAATGGTGATAATTGCTGCAAGAGCAAATTTATTACTTAAAACAGGTTTTAAAAGTGAATCAGATTTTTGTAAAACTTGGTCAATTTTAGAATTAACTTGGGATGGAATTGAATTCATTATTTGTGTATAGTAATTAAAGATAAAATAAAATTTAATTTAAAAATAAAAACTTAAGTAAAGTAAATGGACACTAATATAAAAATCGATATGAGTTATATTAATTTAGATAAAATTGATATATTATTTCAAAAATGTGTAACAGATGAAGAAAATTCATTTGATAATTTATTAAATGAATGTGTTACACAATTAATATTAAATAAAGAACATCCAATAGTTGAAATACACACGAATGATCCACCACAATTTAAATTAATTCAAACTAATACTGTTTATGATATAGATGAATTATGTGATTTATTGTCTGAAGTATTAATAGACCCCGTTAACAAAATGATTGATGAATATAAAGAAAAATATATAGATACTTTACTTAATTAAATAATAGTAGTTGTCTTAATGTATTTCATTTCTTTATTAACTAATATTGAATGAATTAACATTGATTTTAATGATTTAACTAACATTATCTTAATTAATTTTTCTCTAACTCTTTTAATTGTAAAAATATATACATCAAATTTATTTTGTTTTTTATATTCTTTTTTACAATCATTTAATGTCTTATTTATTATTCTTAACATTTCATCGCTGAGTAATTCACATGAATCATTTAAATTGCATGTATTATTCTTTTTATTCCCATTATTGTCTTCTGATAGTATATTAAATGTAGGTGGGTTTATTTTTATATATTTAACACAATGATTTTCTTGGTGATATTTATTACATAAAATTTCTTCATTAAATTCTTTTAAAAATAAATTTAAACTATTATTATCTATTTCATTTCCATGACATTTTTCTATAAATTGCATCATTTTATCAGTTCTAATATAATCAGTATTTAATTTATTAATTGGATTGATATTTATTTCAATATTTACTGTATTATTACTGTTATTATTACCAATAATCCCAGTGTTATTATCACCATTAATTGTAAGTTCATTATCTACAATTTCTACATTTTCAGTTTTATTTATTGTTTTAACTAAGATTGAATTTAATTTTACTATATCATTTAACAAATCATCTTTTAATTGGGATTTACATCTTTCTTTTAAATGTCTATTTAAATTATTTTTATGAGTAAAGCTATTATTACAAAAATAACATAAATACATTAATCCTTAATTATTATTAATAAAATAATTTAATAAATTAAATCTACATAAACTCATCATAATTAATTTATGTAGCTACATTTTAATGCCTTATATATAAAAATAATGGCTCCAACTCAATAATATGTAGCTTACTTGATATTTAAAATTTGAAAATGATATAAAATATCAAGTAATATTAATAAATATAATAAAAAATAATTGTCAAGGTAAAATGTATCCGGGTCCCTGTTTTCAATCGATAACAAAATAAGACTGTAAATATAAAAAAATAAAATTAAAAAAAATAGTAAAAAATAAAAATAAAATAAAAAATAATATAATAAGGATAAAAAGTTAAATTACAAGTTTAGATTAAATAATTTTTTTGTTAAATTATAGTAATTGAAAATTTATGGTTTTATATGGAAGAAAGTTACACAAACCGGAAACAATATTATATAAAATTTAATAAAAATACTACAATATGTATAAATTGTGATAAAATAGGTCATACATTTAAATATTGTAAAAAACCAATAACAAGTTATGGAATTATATGTTACAATGAAATGAATGAAATGACTACGGGTCAAGAAAACAAAAAAAAACAAGATAATTTGTCATTTCTTTTAATACAAAGAAAAGACACAATAGGATATATAGATTTTTTAAGAGGTAAATATAATACAATAAAATATATGAAAATTTTATTACAAGAAATGACAAAAGAAGAACATCAAAAGTTAATTAAATTTAATTTTGATGAATTATGGGATGAATTATGGATATCAAAAACATCAAGAACATATAAGAATGAATATTTTTCATCAAAAATGAAGTTTGAAAAATTGGATTTAAAATTTTTAATAGAAAATACACCTACCAAGTACATAAATTCAGAATTTGACATTCCAAAAGGACGGAGATCAAATATGGAAAGTATAAAGGATTGTGCAGTACGAGAATTTATGGAAGAAACAGGATATAAAAAAAATGAATTTACTATTAATGAATCACTGGAACCAATTGAAGAAATATTTTTAGGAAGTAATAGTATTTGGTATAAACATGTTTATTTTTTTGCAAAAATAAATACTAATAGATTATCAATTATTGGAGATCATCCATTACAACTTCGTGAAATAAAAAAAGTTGCTTGGTATACCTTTAAAGAAAGTATAAATATTTTTAGAAAATACGATAAAACAAAAAGAATGATAATATATAAAGCAAAAAAAAACTTGACTAGAAATTGAATTACTTAATTCAAATATGCTAATATTAACTAGAAATTGAATTACTTAATTCAAATATGCTAATATTAACTAGAAATTGAATTACTTAATTCAAAAATGCTAATATTTTTATAAATACTTGCATCTAATATTTTTATAATTAATTTATTATATAATTTATTTATAATCACTTGTAATTCCATTGTATTTACATTACTTTTTTTTATGTAATTATAAACTAATAATATATCAGATGTTATATTAAAATTGTATTTATTATTTATACTTGATAAACTATCAAATAAAGTTAATGTAATATAATTTTTAATGGAATAAATATAATATTTATTTTTATTACGTATCAATTTATTTATAATGTAGCAGTATCTCTTTGAAAGTCCTTTATATAAAAAAAGATTTTCAGGGGGAATCCATTTTAATATTTCATAAATTACATCAATTGAATTCATACGTTAGTTAGTTAATTTACCAGAAATAAAAAATAATATTAATTAGTTTAAAATTTATTTTTTATTTAATATTAATTTAATAAAGTATGGCTGAAAGAATTACTGAAGAGTTTAAACAAAAAGTTGCAAAATATATTGAATTAAGTGATCAATTAACTGAATTCAATAAAAAAACAAAGAGTATTAGAGATACTAAAAAATCTCTTGAAGATGAAATCAAGCAATTCATGGTTGATTCTGAATTATTTAACTTGAATTTAAATAAATCTGGAACTCTAAGTATTTCTACTAGAAAAGTTATTAAAAAAGTTGGTAAACAAGACATTATTGATGTACTTCTTGAAACTATTAAAGAAGAAGATCAGAGAGATTCTATTATTAATAAAGCATTTCCTGATGAAGAAACAGATGAAGTTATTTCATTAAAAAGAAAGAAGAGTAAAATTTAATTGATTATCCATATTGTAATACAATCTTTACTTTAATTAAAAAAAAACACAATTTTTTAAAAAAAATTTAATTTTAATTTAAACATTTGTAATTAATCACAAACAACAAATAAGACAAATAAGATGAGCGATATTATTAAAAAAATGAAGGCCCTTGTATTAAAAGAAGTTGCAATTTATAATCAAATGATTATTGATAAGCAAAATGAAAATGAAGTTGCAGAATTTTTTGAGATTGAAGATCTTAATAAATTTGCAGAAGAATTTTTCAACTCTGAAAAATCTACAAAAAAATCTGTTGTTAAAAAAGAAAAGAAAGCTTTGGATGAAACCGAAAAATGTAGTGCAACTACTTCTTCTGGAAAAGAATGTTCTAAAAAACGAACAACAAAAGAAGAATTTGTAGGAACTGAATTTGAAACATTATGTTTAACACACATTAATACTCTTAAAAATGGTAAAACCAAAAAGTCTTCTGAAGAAACTGAAGAAGTCTCTGAAATTGATGAAGCAAAAGACGTAACCGAAGTAACCGAAGTAACCGAAGTAACTACTACAGAAAGAGGTTTAACTAAAGAAGCCGGACCTCAAGTAATAACTAAACCAAAAAGATCAAAGAAAGTTAAATCTGAAGAGATAATCGAAGAAGAAAATTTATAAAAAATCAAAAAAAACAAAAATTAAACAAATTAATATATATTAATTTGTTTAATTTAATTTAAGTTAACTTTTTGTTAATTATTATATTAAGTAGGAGAATATCTTGGAGATAATCTGTGTCCTCTTGTTGAAGTTGGTGCATATTTAGGTGAAGAAATACGTCTTCTTGGAGAAGTAGGTGAAGAAACACGTCTTCTTGGAGATGTAGGTGAATATCTAGGTTTAGATGCCCGTGGTTTCGGAGACGTGGGTGAATATCTAGGTTTAGATGCCCGTGGTTTCGGAGACGTGGGTGAATATCTAGGTTTAGATGCCCGTGGTTTCGGAGAAGTTGAAATATATTGGTTGTGGTATATTTTAATAAATAAAATTTTATTTTATTTATTAAAGAAAGTTAGATTAATTTACACTTTTTTTAATTTTTTTAGCTGCTTTTGTAATATCAATATTATATTCATTATTAGTTAATTGACTAATAAAAGTATCACCTATACGATCATTTTCAATTTCACCTGTTGTCTTACTTGAATTAACTTTATTAATTCCATAAGTATTATCAGATCTTTCAATTTTTTGATTTATATTACCATAATTTCCATATTCACGGTAATTTTCTTCATTAATACCTCTTTTAGATCTAGCTTGTGATACGTTTTCTTTACCAATAGGAACTGAAATCCCACCTAATTTACTTTCATCATTATTAAGTGAAATATTGTAATCACCTGTATTAGAAAAATTTTCTCTATTACTTTTAATTTCAGTATTTTCAAATGAACCTGTTTCGCGATATTGCATTCCAGATGCATTTGGTGTTGCAAGATAATTTTCGGTATTTAATCTTGCAGTTTTTTTAGTATTTTTTCCTTGCTTACCCAAATTACCTTTCAGGTTGCTCATTGCTGAACCAGTATATGAATACAATGTAGTTTCTTTAGTAGTTGTTTTACTTTTTTGATTATTTCTATATTGTTTTCCAGCTGTAAGTTGATTTGCACCATTAATTCTATAAACTGAACTAGTATCTCTTTCTGTTTGATTTGGTTGTTTATAACTTTTTCTAGCTACTTCATTATATTTAGAATTTTGTGCATTTCCTGTATTACGAAATCCAAACGTTTTATCTGTATTACGTTTGTCATCACTTGCTAATGTAATCAATAAATTATCAATTTGATCTAATGCGTCACTTACTTTTATTTGGCGTGTTCCAGATTTTGTATAACCTTGTCCAGCAAATGCTGATGGAACTTGAGGGCTACTTTCAGTATAACTTTCTTTTCCATTTTGATAATTTAATCTAACACCATTTTTTGATTGTCCACTTACAAATGTTCGTTGAATACCTGATTCATATGCACTTTCAGGATTATTTTTATTAAATGCAAGAGGTTGAGAAACTAAAACAGCTTTATTTCCTTCCATTGTATCTGCAGTTCTATTTGTAATTTTTTGTTTTACTTGTAATTGATTTACAGTTTTATATTGACCTCTAAATGCATCTGGAGGTAATGGTGCTTCTTTTATTTGCGGCAAAGGAACAACATTATTTTTTTTATTACTTTGATAAAATCTACTTCTATCTTGATCTGCTTGTGTTCCAAAAATATTTTGCTTAACAGGAGCAAACATAGCTTCTGTTTCAATTTTATTTTTTTGAAGATGGCGATCATTACCAGTGTGTTTATCTAGAATATTAAAACTTTTATTATTATCAATATTTTGCTTAATAGATCCACCAAAAAAAGGTACCATATTGGAGTGAAATGAGTTACATTGAATTTGCATTCCACTTAATTCACTAAATCCCTCTTTATTACCAGAGAATGCTTCCTTTACAATCGGTGTAAATCCACCTGAAGACGATTCCATTGGAGCTAATTGAGAACCAGGAAGTTGAGTAACAAACATTGGACTATTCATAATTGTATTAACTTTATTTTGCATTGAAGTTTGCGGATCAATTGTAGAGCTTAATTGAGGTAAGATACTTGAATTAATCTGGGTACTTACGGTACTTACGTTACTTACGTTACTTACGTTACTTACGTTACCTTGAATGTTATTTTCAAGTGAATTGCCGTATGTATTATAAAACGGAGGAATAACATTTGAACTTGATGGATCTCTAGCTTGAATAGCTTTTTGATTTGCAATTTGTCTTTCCATTGCAGTTGCTTCTTTTGAATAAACAGAAGAATAAGTATTAATAGCGCTATTTTTATTAGAAGGATCTATACTGACCCGTTGAGTGTCAGTAGATCTTGGATTTTTTCCATTTTTATTAAATGAATAACCTAAAATTCCTAAACCTGAAATAATTGGAACTAATAAATCCATTAACTGTATTATAATTACTTTTATAAAATAAATTAATTTTTTATTTTTAATTATTGTCATTAATTTATTTTTTTATAAATATAATATAAAACTAATGCCAACAATTAAAAGAAAAAAAACTGAAACTAAAAAAACAGGGATTAAATCTAAAAAGTCTCCAAAAATTACTCCAAGTAAAAAGTCTCCAAGTTTTAGTTTATCAGACAAGTCTTTTAGTTTAAGTAAATCTGAACCAAAAATTAGATTAAGTAAAAAAACTGTAAAGAAAGCAATTCCTTTAGCTATCGGAGCAACAGCACTTGCAGGATTACTTTACACTGGAAATAAATTTAATAAAGCATTTAAAAATCAATATCCTAGTACAAAAATAAGCGAAACTGTAATTGATAGAAGAAAAGATACAAGAATAGGGTATCTAAAAGAATTACTTAAGGATATAAAACAGAAATACTATATAAAAGATAAAAATTACAAACCATTAGTTCCAGGTAATAATGAATTTACAGAAAAACATCCTGGTAATATAAAATTATTATTAAAAAAAGATGGTAGAATTGTAAGAAATAGCAAAGGAAAAGCAGTTTATGTAAAAAATCCTCTTTTTAAAACTAGCCAACAAGATAAATATGAAGTTGAAAGTAAAGATATAATTAAACTTAAGACACGATATAATTCATTAAATGATTTTATAAAAGAAAAAAGACAAGAAGAATAAAAAATAAATTAAAAAATATATTAATTAAATTTATTTTTTTATAATGTAAAAATAAAAAGAATGAAGTTACTATTAATTGTATTAATTACACTATTTTTATTTTTAGTTTTTGATTGTTATTGTAAAAACGTAAATGAAATTGAAGAACCAAAAGTAAATAAAACTGAAGAATCAAAAGTAAATGGACTTGAAGAAATTAAACAAATTGAAGATCCATTACATAATAAATTAGTTATGGATCAACTTGAAGAATATGTTAATTTAAGTAATATTCCAAATTATACTCAAAATAATATATCATCAGGAACATTAACATTTCAACCAATAACAGTTGAAGACTATAATTAATTTTATAAAAGCTATAGAACATGATATCTTGAAATTAATTTTAATTAAAAATAAAGTACTTTAAGTTGATTTAATATAACGCCAATTAATATTAAATCTATTAAAATTATAATTTTCATTTTTTAATTCTTCAACAACTACTTTCCACATTGTATCTTGAAAATGTAATTTTTCACGATCATCTAAATATGGAAAATATTTGTAGTATTCAGTTAAATCTAATAATTCAAGTAATTTATGAATAATATAAAAATAAGAGAAAAAACTAGATCTAAATTTATGTTTATCAAAATTATTATCAATTTGATGAAACATATAAAATAATTTTTCTTGGATTTCAAGTGGAATTATAATAGGTTTTATATTTGTTAATCTCATCATTATAACAGATGTATGTTCATACCACTTAGAATTCCCTGTTTTTTTCAATAAATTTTTTGTTTTTTCAATAGTTAATTTACTTAGATCAGTAAAATTTTCTTTTGATAATTCATTAATAATTTTATCTATAATTTCTTGAGGAATTTCAGTTAATTCATTACCTTGAATTTGTAATAAAATTTCTTTAAAATAATTAAATCGTTTATAATCAAGTGATTCTATTTTAATATGATTTTTAGATTCATTAAATGATAATGTATTACTAATAATAACTCCTTGAACTGTTCCACATTCAGTACAAACATAAGCATCTTTTGTTTGAATAATTTTATCAAAGGAATCACAATTATTACATTTTAAACTATCTGCACCGATACTAGAATCTATTCCTTTATTTTTCTTTCGTGTATCAATTTTTTGTTTACTAACTACAACAATTTCCTTGTTAGTAATATCATTATATTTATCAAGATAATCTTTTTTTTTATTAATAGTATTATTTTTTTTTCCAAAAACTTGAGCACTTTTATTGGATTCTTCCGTGTCAAGATAATCATAATACTCTTTAAATAATCCCATTGTTGTTAAATAATATTCTTCTTCTTCTTCTTTACTTTTAATTTTATTAATTTCATTTTCAAGTTGAGATATTTTTGTATTTATAGAATAAGAATTTTGTGTCTTATTTTCAAGTAAAATTTGCAATTCTTTTTCTTTTTTAGGTAAAATAATTTCTTGTAATTCTTTAAAATAAAGTATTTTTTTTTCATAAAGTATATCAATACATATATTATTATTATTTTCAATTACATTTTTATTTTTTTTTTGATTAGCTTTTTTTATTTTTTGTTGTCTTTTTATTTCTATTGAATTCATACTAAAGTTACTTTAAATTAATTAACTATTTTTCTTTAAATTAAGTTAATTACTTCGATTACTTCAGTTATTGGAGTTTTAACACAAAATAATAAATGAAATAAAAATCCTATTATCCACAATATAATTGTATACTTGATTGTATTTTTAATAACATTTTTTAAATTAAAATAAATATAACTATAAATAAATGCAACTAATATAGTAAATAATATATCATAAAATGCAAGCCCAAGTATTCTAGTAGAATGGATACCTTTATTTGGAATTCCAAAAATATCTTTATATTTACACAACTGCATATATTTTAAAAAATAAAATAAAAATTCTATTAAGTTTAATTTTTAAAAATTAAATTAATTAATTAACTTAATGGTATCTAGAAATCAATATTTAAAAAATTTAACAAATAATTTTAATTCGAATGAAAATATCGAATTTATTATCCAACAAGTTTTTAATACAATTACTTCATTAAAACAAATAAGAATTTATGAAGACGATCATTTTAATAATGTATTTGATGAAGTTGCAACAAAAGTATTTAATGTTGAATCGCGGAAAAGTGGTCTTATCGAACTAGATGAATTAAATGAAATTGTTATTGATCAATTGGTACAATATATTGATTACAATATAGCCGATTTTGATACTGAAAAAGTTTTATTTAAAAAACCAAGTGCTAAAGAATTATCTATATTAGAAAGAAGAGAAAGACAAGAAAGAAATATGGATGTAGAATCAATTTCAGACTCGGGGGATGAGTCCCAAATTAAAAGAAAAAAAAATATATTATTAGATGAAATTGATTCTCATTCAAAAAAAAAGAAAAAAGTAATTAGTATTTCAGGTAATTCAAAAAATTCAAGAAATTTGGTTGATTCAGGTAATTCAAAAAATTTGGTTGATTCAGGTAAAGTAGTATCTAGAATAAATAATAAAAGTGATGGTATTATTTTAAATAATGAAAATTTAAGTGAACTAAATTTAGATCTTGATGATCAAAATACACGATTTCATTTAAATAATGTAAAAAGTATATCATTAAAGGTAGTTGATATAGTAAATAGTGATTACCTAATTAATAATAATAATAATTATTTTGTATTTAAAATTTTATTGCAACCAAAACCAAAAGTATTATATTCACAAGACTTTACTATTACACTTCCAGAAGGTAATTATACATATGAAAGTCTTTTAAATGAAATAAAATTATTAATGAATAATTGTATTGGGGATATAAATTTTAAATTTGATATAAAAATTGAAGAATTAACTGGAAAAATCGTATTATTTACTACTAAAACTCAAACTGAAGTCGGTGAAAAAGATAAAGTCGGTGAACAAGTCAGTGAACAAGTCAGTGAACAAGTCAGTGAACAAGATAAAGTCGGTGAACAAGTCAGTGAACAAGATAAAGTCGGTGAACAAGATAAAGTCGGTGAACAAGTCAGTGAACAAGATAAAGTCGGTGAACAAGTCAGTGAACAAGATAAATTAGAATTTGAATTAATTTCAGGTCCATTACTTGAAGAAATTTTAGGTTTTACAAATAAATTTAATATAAATGCAAATAAATTTATATCAGATAAAATGTGTATATTAATGAAAAGAAGAGCTATTCCATTAAAAATTCATGTTAATGACACTGAGCCAATTATAGAATACATCATTTATTTAAATGAATCAAGGACACTTCTATTTACAGATATAATTAAATTATATAAAAAACCAATAAATATAGAAACAATTTATATTGATTTTGATAATTATAATTTTAGAGATGTTCCATTTTTTATTAAATTACAAATAAAATACTATAACACAATTTAATTTAAAAAAAATAATTTATTTTAAATTAAATGGATCCAGTTATTTTGCATTTACCTATTAAATACTCTGAGTTAATTAATACTATTTATTGTAATAGTAACATTGAAGATTTCTTAAATGAATCTAAAATGACTAATAGCAATGAATTTTTAGAATTAGATAATGCAAGCAATTTAAAGGTTGATATTTATAAAATTGGTGAGAATATTACAGATACATTATTTAATAAACAAATTTTTTCAAATGAAATTAATAAAAATATAATTTTAGATACAATTATAGATATTAATTACAATAATCAAGATTTTATTGATATAAAACCTTATAATATATCTATTGATACAATTAAAAAAAGTAAAACTAATATTTCATGTTGGTGGTGTTGTCATAAATTTGATAATTATCCAATTTCATTACCAATTAAATTTTATCCTGAAAATAAATTATTTAAATGTAAAGGTATATATTGTAGTTTTTCTTGTGCATTATCATATGCCCAATTAAAAAAATATAATTATAATCTTTTAAAATTATTATATAGACAATTACTAAATGTAAAATTTAGTGAATCAATTAATATTAAAAAAGCACCACCAAAAGAGATACTTGAAATGTTTGGTGGTCCAGTTACAATTGAAGAATATAGAAAAAATTGTGGAAATGATAATATTAATTTATATAATATTACAACTTATCCTATTATTTTTGTTAATCAACAATTACATTTAAAAACTGTATATGGTAAAGATTCTAAAAAAGAAATTAATTCAAAACGAATATTAAATGAATATATGATCAATGAATCTCAAAAGAGACTTGTTTCAACTGAAACAAAAAAAAATGGAAATTCTGTTTTAGATAAATTAAATTCAATTAAATTAAACTAAATGTAATCCACAAAAATTATTATTTTCAGCCGTTTTTCTTTTACATTCTTCACCTTTTCTTTTTCCATTTGTTAAAATTTTTTCACAAAAAGAATCATGTTTTTCTTCTAAAATTTCAATTTTATTTTCTTCGGGTTCTTCGATTTCTTCAATTTCTTCAATTTCTTGAACTTTATTTTGATGATTTAATTCATTTGTTGATTGACTAAATAATTCAATCAATTCTTCTTCATTTAATTCATTTTCTAAATTAGATTCTAAATCAGATTCTTCTAAATCTGATTCTCCTAAATCAGATTCTCCTAAATCAGATTCTTCTAACTCATTTTCTACTACCAATTTAGATTGTTCATTACCTAGATTAATTAATCCATTAATATTAGTTTCCATATTATCTAAATTAGTATAAAGAGTATTTAATTTTGTTTTTAAATCTTTGTTTTCGGTGTAAATAAGACTAATTGCATAAATAATTAGAATAAATAATGTTATAATAATTATAATAATAACTGCACTTGAATGAATTTCCATTAACGTTATTTAATTTAAAATCAATTAAATTATATAAAAAAATAAACGAAGTAAATTAATTTAAAAAAATTAATTTATTAAAGTAAAAGTAATAATGTCAAAAAAACAAAAATTCTATGATGCATATTATAATAATTTTAATGAATTATTAGATAACCTAAGTATTATTAGATCTAGTGATATGTCACTTTTAACTTTTAAAGGATGTGTATCAATGTATGTTAATATAAATGGAAAAAATGCATTGGTAGATACAATGAATTTATATATTAAAGATTACACAGAAAAAATAATTAAAAAAGATGAAAGTTTTTTTTTGCAAGAATTAATAAACGAATTTAAAGATGATTCATTTGTTGTATCTGAAATTTCAAAAATTAGAGAAATTTGGATGGATCCAAGTACAAGTAAGGAATCTAAAGAGATTATATGGAAACATTTTATTATTTTTGCTAGATTAAGTAAGGTAATTAATTAAATTTACGTGTAGTAATGAGGGATTTTTGTAAATTGATTATTCTCAAAAGAAAACATTATTTTCTTATCAAAAATATATTTTTTAAAAACAAAATCACTACTTATAGGGAAATTTATTGTAGTATAATAATAATTAAATTTAAATATATTTTCAATTGTTGGATACTTTAATTTATTATTAATAATATACTTGGTATTATTAATCGTATAATTCTTTATTAAACACCATATTTCATTTGGTAATTTTCTTTTTAACTTTGGTATAAACCGAATTACACACATAATTTTTATTTTAATAAAAATAAATTCATTTTTTTTATTAAACTAATTTTTCTTGTATTTCATTTGGTAGCATTTTCATTAAATTTTCAGCCTTATTTTTTATTTGATCAGGATTTAATTCTCCAGTGTTAATTTTATTATTAATTGAATTTTGTAGATTTCCTACTATACCTGAAAGATCAATTCCTTCAATTGAAGGGTTTCCACTAATTAATCCATTAAATAGATCCATTGGATTAATATTTTTTAATTTATCTTCTTTTCCTTCAAAAGATTTCATTAATGAACTACTAGTTTCTTGTATAAGACTTGCAAACATTGGATCATTCATAAAATCTAACCCTGGGGGGGTACTACCATTTCCAGTAGGATTTCCTTGGGTACCTTGTAACATAGGAAGTAGTCCTGCCATCATTGGCATCAAATTCATTGCAGAGTCCATTGGATTTTGTTGTAACTGTGGTTGTACAATTTCTTTTGTACTAGTTGCTTTTCTCCCAGCTTCAAAATTAGAAATAACTTGTTCTTTTGTATATGTAAAATTCAATTCAGTTTTCTTTGTAATTATTACTTCAGTAAATACAATTAAAAACAGATTATGTAAAGATACCCATTGGATTTTAACTTTACTTGTATCTAGTTGTTTTAACATGTCAATTTTACTTAATACTGATTCATTACAATTAGCAAAATCATGAAAATTAGTTTTGACCTGTAAAACAAATTGATTTACAGACTCTACATTTATACTTGGTACTTTAATTTTAATATTAGTAATTAATGTATATTCTCTAATAAAATCAGTTAAAATACGCTTGAATAATTTTAATTGACGATTAGAATACAATTTTTCCATTTATCTTACTTTATT
>Ga0164302_10000271_pt1 | contig 13977 bp, 16 predicted proteins | sample Whisoiple_202_MG_FD_109714 | JGI IMG/M metagenome (GOLD analysis project Ga0164302, IMG submission 109714) | Soil microbial communities amended with pyrogenic organic matter from upstate New York, USA - Whitman soil sample_202_MG | ecosystem: Environmental > Terrestrial > Soil > Agricultural... | reverse complement strand
GCCTGGGGTAGGTCGCGCTAGGACGAGGCTGCGCGGTCGCCGAACTCGACGGCAACGCCCTCGCGAACGAGCGCGAGCTGCACCTCTTCGCGCGCCTTGAAGATCCGCCACTTGACGGTGGCGAGCGTGACCTCGCGCGAGTCGGCGATCTCGCTGTACGAGAGGCCGACGACGTCGCGGAGGAGGAGCGCCATCTTCAGGTCGACGCTGAGCCGCTCGACCGCGCGCCAGACGGCGTCGATAGCCTCGAGCCGCTCGAACGGCGCGTCGAGAACCTCGAGCGGCGGGATGTCGTCGAGATCGACGACCGCCCGCGGCCGGCGCTCGGTCGCGCGAAGCTCGTCGAGCACGCGGTTCTTCGTGACCTGGAAGAGCCACGTCGTGAACTTCGAGCGGAGCGAGAAGCGTGGCAGCCCCTGGTAGACCCGCAGGAAGACCTCCTGCGTGAGATCCTCGGCGAGCGACCGGTCGCCCACCATCCGCAGAACGTAGTTGTAGACCGGCACCTGGTACGTGCGGACGATGATCGAGAAGGCGCGTTCGTCGCCTCGCTGCGCCTTCCGCAGGACGCCGTGTTCAGGCTGGGGCAGCGACAAGGTGCAGCAGTATAGACCGAATTGTCACGTTTCAAAAAGATCTGTTTGGGTCATGTTTGGAGGCGCCCGGAGCCCCAGCAGGGAGAGCACCGTCGGAGCGACCTCGGCGAGCTTGCCGTCGCGCAAACGTACGCCCGGAGCGGTGAGAATCACCGGAACCGGGTTCGTCGTGTGGGCCGTGTGGGGGCTGGCGCCGTCCTCTTGAAGCAGGGTCTCGGCGTTGCCGTGATCGGCGATAACGAGTGAGACGCCGCCGGCCCGCTCGACCGCGTCCACGACGCGACCGAGACACGCATCTGTCGTCTCGACCGCTTCGACGACGGCCGGAATCACGCCTGTGTGGCCGACCATGTCGGGGTTCGCGAAGTTGACGACCACGAAGCCGTAGCCATCATCGTCTACCGCTCGGACAACACGGTCGGCCAGCTCCGGCGCCGACATCTCCGGCTTGTGGTCGTAGCTCGGCACGTCCCGCGGCGAGTCGACGAGGATCCGGTCCTCACTGGGAAACGCCTCCTCTCGCCCTCCGTCGAGGAAGTACGTCACGTGGGCGTACTTCTCCGTCTCGGCTGCATGGAGTTGGCGAACGCTGTGCTCAGAGAGCACCTGGGCGAGCGTGTTCTCGACGACGTGCTCCGGGAAGGCAACCGGGAAGTCGAAGTCGTCGCGATAGCGCGTCATGGTCGTCAGGTCGACGCCGAGGTCGCCGAGCTTCTCCGACAGTTGCCGCGCCCGGTCTGGACGGAAGTTGAAGAAGATCGCCGTGTCCCGCGCGGGATCGAGGCGCGGCCGCTCGTCGATGACGACCGGCTCGATGAACTCGTCGGTGACCCCCCGGTCGTAGCTCGCCTGAACCGCGGCAACCGGATCGTCCGCGTGCGCGCCGACGCCGTCGACGATCGCGCGGAGCGCGCGCTCCGTGCGATCCCAGCGCTTGTCACGGTCCATCGCGTAGTACCGGCCGACGACGGTCGCGATGCGGTCGACCGGCAGCTCGGCAAGGTCGTGCACCGCCGAGTTGGGCGACACGTCGCGACCATCGGTGAATGCGTGGATCCATGTCTTCTCCGGCGCGAATTCGAGCAGAGCCTGGAGGTGCTCGATGTGCGAATGCACGCCGCCGTGGGAGACCAGTCCGAGCAAGTGGACGCGTTCCCCGCGCTCGAACGCGCCGCGCAGGGCCTCGTTCTCGAAGAGCTCGCCGCTCTCGATCGCCGCGTTCACGCGCACGAGGTCCTGGAAGAGGATCCGGCCGGAGCCGATCGTCAGGTGCCCGACCTCGGAGTTGCCCATCTGCCCGTGGGGCAGCCCCACCGCCTCCCCGGAGGCCGCGAGCTGCGCGTGCGGGTAGTCGCGCCAGAGCCGGCCGAAGACGGGCGTGTCGGCCAGCTCGATCGCGTTGCCGGGGCCGGGCGGCGCGATCCCCCACCCGTCGAGGATGACGAGGGCTACGAGGGGATACGTGCGGCCGTCTCGCATATCGCCTTGAACGAGTCGACGTCGAGGGATGCGCCGCCGACGAGGGCGCCGTCGACGTCCGGCTGTGCGAGCAGCGTTCCCGCGTTGTCCGGCTTCACGGAGCCGCCGTACAGGACCGGGGCGTCGACGATCGACTTGATGAAGGCGTGCGCCTCCTGCGCGATCTCGGGCGTCGCGGTGTGACCCGTCCCGATCGCCCACACCGGCTCGTATGCGAGCACGAGATCCGGGTGCGGCTCGACGACGGAGAGCTGTCTGCGGAGCACGGTCTCGGTCTTGCCGCCGCGTCGTTCCTCGATCGTCTCGCCGACGCAGACGACGACCCGCAGCCCGGCCGCCAGCGCGCCCCGCAGCCGGAGGCCGACGGTCTCGTCGCTCTCGCCGAAGTACTGCCGGCGCTCCGAGTGCCCCACGAGGGAGCCGGCGACACCGAGATCGACGAGCATCGTCGGCGAGATCTCGCCCGTGTACGCGCCTTCCTTGGCCCAGTGAACGTTCTGCGCGTACGTCGTCAGCCCGGCGTCGACGCACTCGCGGAGCTTCGTGAACGGTGGGCAGACGATCGCGTCGAGGTCTGCCAGCGCCGCCGGATCCGGGCCCTGAAACATCTTCCAGTTGCCGACGATGATCACGACGGGATCACCGCCACGCCGGGCAGCTCCTTGCCCTCCAGCAGCTCGAGGCTCGCGCCGCCGCCCGTCGAGACCCACGAGACCATGTCCGCCAGGCCGAGCTCGTTCAGCGCCCGTACGGAGTCGGCGCCGCCGACGACCGAGAACGCGTCCTGGTTCGCCGCAACCGCCTGGGCGACGGCCCTCGTCCCCTCAGCGAAGCTGTGCCACTCGAAGACGCCCATCGGCCCGTTCCAGAAGATCGTCCGGGCGTCCTCGATCGCCTCCACGAAGCGCGTCCGTGTCTCCGGGCCGATATCGAGGCCCAGCCAGCCGTCGGGGAGCTCTTCGAACGCGTACACGCGCGGCTCGGCGTCGGCCGAGAACTCGGCCGCACCGACGACGTCGACCGGCAGCTCGACCTCGTAGTCGAGCGGGTTCTCGGTCCGCAGCTCCTCGGCCATCTTGCCGCCGACGACGACGATGTCGGCGCGGCCGCCGAGGTTGCGCAGGACGCCGAGCTTGTCCGCCACCTTGGCGCCGCCGGAGACGAGCACGAAGGGCCGCTGAACGTCGCCGAGCAGCCGCCCGAGATGCTCGAGCTCGGCCAGCATCAGCAGGCCGGCATAGGCGGGCAGCAGGTGGGCGACCGCCTCGGTCGAGGCATGCGCGCGGTGGGCCGAGCCGAAGGCGTCGTCGACGTAGAGGTCGCAGCCGTCGGCGAGCTCGCGCGCGAAGCGCTCGTCGTTCTTCGTCTCGCCGGGGTCGAAGCGCGTGTTCTCGAGCACATGCACGCGCTCGTCGGGTAGAAGCTCGTGCAGGCGCGCGGCGACGGGCGCCATCGCGTACTTCGTGCGGTCCTCCTCCGTCTTCGGCCGGCCGAGATGCGAGCAGACGCGCACGTCGGTGGCGTCCCGCTCGAGCAGGAGCTCGAGGGTCGGCAGCGAGGCGCGAATGCGCGTGTCGTCAGCGACGCGACCGCCCTCGAGCGGCACGTTCAGGTCGGAGCGGACCAGGACGGTCTTCCCCGCGACGTCGGCGTCGCGGACCGAGCGTGGCAGGCGCATCGCGGCTCCTACGCGCCGACCGCGGCCGGCAGGGTCGCGCCGATCTTCTCCACCAGGTCGACGAGGCGGCAGCTGTAGCCCCACTCGTTGTCGTACCAGGAGAAGACCTTCACGAGGTTCCCGTTCGCCATAGTCAGGCCGCTGTCGAAGATCGAGGAGTACGACGAGTGGACGATGTCGGTGGAGACGATCGGCTCGTCGGTGTACTGGAGGATCCCCTCGAAGTCGCCCTTGTCGGCCAGCGACCGGAACAGCTCGTTGACCTCCTCGACCGTCGGCTCACCCCCGACCTGGACGACGAGGTCGACGACCGAGCCGGTGGGCACCGGCGCGCGCATGGACATGCCGTCGACCTTCCCCTTCAGCTCGGGCAGGACGACCCCGATTGCGCGAGCGGCGCCCGTCGACGTCGGGATGAGGTTGATGGCGGCGGCGCGGGCGCGGCGGAGGTCCTTGTGCGGGAGGTCCAGGACGTGCTGGTCGTTCGTGTACGCGTGGATCGTCGTCATGAAGCCGCGCTCGATCCCGTACGCCTCGTGCAGGACCTTCGCAACCGGCGCGACGCAATTGGTCGTGCACGACGCATTCGAGACGATGTTGTGCTGCTCCGGGTCGTATTCGCGATCGTTGACTCCGAGGACGACGGTGAGGTCCGGATCGGTGGCCGGAGCGGAGATGACGACCTTCTTCGCACCTGCATGGAGGTGCTTCTCGGCATCCGGCCGCTTCGTGAACAGCCCGGTCGACTCAATCGCGACGTCCACGCCGAGGTCGGCCCACGGCAACTCGGCGGGGTCCCGCTCGGACAGCAGCGTGATGTCGTGACCGCCGACGGTTATCGCGCCTTCGCCGGCCTCGACCGGGACGTCGAGCGCGCCGAGCACGGAGTCGTGCTTGAGCAGGTACGCCATCGTCTTCGCGTCGCCGAGGTCGTTCGCGGCCACGATCTCGAAGTCGCCGCCCCGCTGCAGCTGGGCGCGGAGGAAGTTGCGGCCGATGCGGCCGAAGCCGTTGATCCCGACCCTGATCTTCGCCATCACGGAGCCTTTCTCGTCGTCGGTTGCCCACCGAGTCTAACCGGGCCGCTGCAGCGGAAATCGGGACCTTCCCGCAGTCCTCGCGCGGCTTCGACGCAGACGGCGGGCGGACCGGGAAGCTCCGAGGACGACCCTCCCGGTCCCTCACCCGCTCGAGACCTGGCAGCGGACGGGGTCTGAATCCACCGCCGGACGAGCAGGACCCGCCGGTTCGAGTATGCCTCCTGGGTTGTTGCCGCGCTAGAAGACTTGCAACGGATAACGAGGCAGTTCACGAACCCGAAAGCTCCTGCAAACGGCGAAGTCTCCGGTAGGCGCTCGCCTTCGACAATCCGGGCTTGCAGCGGCGGGCGAGCTCAGCGGTCGAGGCGGTCGGATGGCGGAGTCGGAGGAGTGCGATCTCCTGCAGATCGTCGGGTAGGGCGTCGAGATCGAGGCGGTGCAGGGCGGCGAGCTGCGCGTGCGCCGCGCGGCTCGTCCGAACGAGGTTGGCGTGATCGGCGTTCGCGAGCCGGTTCGCGTCGGCGCGGGTCGCGGCCAGCACGGCTTGCTCCTCGAGCGCGAGGACGAGGTCGACGGCACCCACGGCGACGAGGACGTCGGCGATGGCCTCCGTCCCCTTCGCGTAGGCCGTCGCGTGCGAGGCGCGATCCTGGACACGGAGCTCGGCGCCAAGACGCTCCGCAGCGCCCGCGAGATACCGGGCTCCTTCGGCCTCGGCGGTGCGTATCTCGAGGTGCGGGCCTCTCGGGCCGCTCAGCGTCCCCGAGCCGAGCAGGGCGCCGCGCAGGTAGGCGGCGGCACAGCAACGGCGGGCGACGACGCGCTGCGGTGGCCGGTCGAGCGGCCGGTGCGAGCGGTCGAGGACGCCGGCCCGGTTGAGGATCTCGTACGCGCTCTCCGAGCCCTCGACGTGGAGCTGGTAGCGCGTCGCCTGGTCGAACGCCCTGCGGCGGTAGGTGCGAATCTCGGAGGTCACTCCCAGCGAGCGCAGGAGCGCGAACGCGCGGCGGGCGACGGTCGAGCTCGAGACGTCGAGATGGACGTCGACGCTGCCCCGTCCCCGGAGATGTGCGCGGCCGGCGACGTGGAAGAGCCCGGAGAGCTCGGCGAGCCGGTCGCACTCGCGGGCAGGCGCGATCGCGGCGAGCTCCTCCCGCAGGTCGTCAGAGAGCACCGGCGTATCCCTCGAGGGCGAGCAGCCGCCGCTTGTAGTCGAGGCCGTAGGAGCCGTACGAGCCCAGGTCGCCGGCGCCGACGACACGGTGGCAGGGGACGAAGAGGCCGAGCCGGTTGCGGGCGCAGAAGCTGCCGGCCGCACGGGCGGCGCCGGGAGCGCCCGCGAGAGCTGCGAGCTCGCCGTAGGAAACCGCCTCGCCGCGGGGAACCGCACGAAGCGCAACGGCGCACCGGTCGAAGAAGGAGGTCTCGTAGTCGAGGTCGACCGGCACGTCCTCGAGCGGAACCCGCTCGCCCTCGAAGTAGTCCTGCAGCAGTTGCACGACTTCCGCGACGAAGCCTCGACTTCTGCTCGACGGTTTCCGTGATACGACAGGCCCTAGCCCCGGGTGGGTGGGGGTTTGGGATGGGTCCAGGTGACGCGGCCAGGGCAGCTCGCTCCATGTGACGCGCTCGTCCACGACGACGAGCCCCCCCAGGCCCCAGCCTTCGACCTCATAGGCGACCTGCGTCACCGCCACGACCCTGAATCCTAGAATCGTCACATGAGCTCCCACGGCATCTTCCGCGTTCCCGAGCCGCACAACGAGCCTGTCCTTGGCTACGAGCCCGGCAGCCGCGAACGCGAAGAGCTCCTGCTCCGGCTCAACGAGCTGTCCGAGCAGCGGCTCGACATCCCACTCGTCATCGGCGGGGAGGACGTCCAGACCGGCGACACCTTCGAAGCGGTCATGCCGCACAAGCGCGCACACGTGCTCGGGGACGTCCACAAGGGCGGCGCGCCCGAGGTCGAGAAGGCGATCACCGCCGCCGCGGACGCGTGGGAGGACTGGTCGCGCACGCCGTGGGAGGATCGTGCCGCGGTCATTCTCCGCGCCGCCGAGCTCCTCGCCGGCCCCTGGCGCCAGACGCTGAACGCCGCGACGATGCTCGGCCAGTCGAAGACCGCGCACCAGGCCGAGATCGACTCCGCGTGCGAGCTCATCGACTTCTGGCGCTTCAACGTCAAGTACATGACCCGCATCTACAAGGAGCAGCCGATCTCCTCGCCCGGTGTCTGGAACCGCCTCGAGTACCGGCCGCTCGAGGGCTTCGTCTTCTCCGTAACGCCGTTCAACTTCACGGCAATCGCCGGGAACCTCCCCACCTCGGCCGCGCTTATGGGCAACACCGTCGTCTGGAAGCCCGCCTCGACCGCGGCCGTCAGCGCGCACTTCCTCATGAAGCTCTGGGAAGAGGCCGGGCTCCCGCCGGGCGTGATCAATCTCGTCTACGGCTCCGGCGCCGCTGTCGGCGATCCGACTCTCGCGAGCGAGCATCTCGCCGGCATCCACTTCACCGGGTCGACGCCGGTCTTCCAGGGAATGTGGAAGACGGTCGGTGACAACATCGCGGGCTACCGCAATTACCCGAGGATCGTCGGCGAGACAGGCGGCAAGGACTTCATCGTCGCCCACCCGAGCGCCGACGCCGAGGCGGTCGCCACCGCCATTCTCCGCGGCTCCTTCGAGTACCAAGGTCAGAAGTGCTCCGCAGCCTCCCGCGTCTTCGCGCCCGCGAGCCTCTGGCCTCAGGTACGCGACCAGGTCGTGGACGAGATCGGCGAGATGAAGATGGGAGACGTCGCCGACTTCTCGAACTTCGTCGGAGCCGTCATCGACGCAGGCTCGTTCGCGACCCAGAAAGAGGCGATCGAGGAGGCCAAGGCGTCCGGCGGGACGGCGCAGGTGATCGCCGGCGGCAACTACGACGACAGCGACGGCTGGTTCGTTGAGCCGACCGTGATCGAGACGTCCGACCCGAACTTCCGCACGATGAGGGACGAGCTGTTCGGCCCCGTCGTCACCGCCTTCGTCTACGACGACTCGCGCTACGAGGACACCCTCGATCTGATCGACAAGGGGACGACCTACGGGCTCACGGGTGCCGTGTTCGCGCGCGATCTCGACGCGATCGAGGAGACGCAGGACCGGCTTCGCTATGCGGCCGGCAACTTCTACGTCAACGACAAGCCGACCGGAGCCGTGGTCGGCCAGCAGCCGTTCGGCGGTGCCCGTGCCTCCGGCACGAACGACAAGGCGGGCTCGATGTGGAACCTGATCCGCTGGGTCAGCCCGCGCACGATCAAGGAGACGTTCGTGCCGCCGCGCGACTACCGCTACCCGTTCCTCGACGCGGACAGTTAGCTCCACTCGAAGACGACTGCGCCCACGGCTCGTGAGCCCACGTACGCCTTCACGATCCACATCCCGGGCGAGCTGAACATCAGGTAGCCGGTCATCTGCCAGCGCTGTCGGCGCATGTCGCGCAGCCGCACCTTCACTCCAAGGTCGCCAGTCGAGGCGAGCACCGACTCCGACACCTGGCCCGTGAAGGGCAGATAGGCATTCCGATACCAGAAGCGCAGCGGGCGGCGGTCCGAGCAGCGCCAGCCGCGGAGGACGACCCGCCGCGTTCGCCCATGTGGCTTCGCTGCGATGAGCAGTTTCGTTGGATAGCCCTCCCGATAGCCGCCTCCCGCAAGCCAGAGGAGATTGCCGAGCGAGCGCGCATTCGTGATCCCGGTGCCGGTCTGAGGCACGACAGGCGTGGGCGTCGTGCCGCACGCCCTGGCCGCCTGGACATTGGAGCCCCACGCCGACGAGGCCAGCACCGCCACCGCCGCCGCGACGCCGAGTGCGAAGCAATGCTTCACGGCCCACATCGTCGCCCCGCTCATTTCGAGGCGCAACCGGTCATGACCGCCTAGCCGCGGCCGGCCTTGTGAAGCTGCGCGTAGACGCTGCGCGCCACCTTCGCAGGTACGCCGGGGACGCCCTCGAGCTCCTCGGGGCTCGCCGCGATCATCGCCTCGACCGAGCCGAAGTGATTGAGGAGGGCGCGCCGCCGCGCCGGCCCGACGCCCTCGAGCTCGTCGAAGAGCGAGGCGAACCCGCGCGTCTCGCGCCGCTGCCGGTGGAAGCCGACGGCGAACCGGTGCGCCTCGTCGCGGATCCGCTGGAGCAGCTGCAGCCCAGGGTCGTGGCGCGAGAGGACAACCGGCTTCGGTCGACCCGGGACGAAGACCTCCTCCTCACGCTTCGCGAGCGCGATCACCGCGACCCGGGGCAGGTCGAAGCCCCTCATCGCCTCGAGCGCCGCGGCGAGCTGGCCCTTGCCGCCGTCGACGACGACGAGGTTCGGAGTGGCGGCGAACGACTCGTCGTAGTCCTCGGTGGCTGCACCGTTCGCTAGACGCGCAAAGCGCCGCTCGACCATCTCGCGCATCGCGGCGAAGTCGTCCATCCCCTCCTGGCCGCGGATGGCGAACTTGCGGTAGTGCGCCTTCTTCGGCAGGCCGTCCTGGAAGACGACCATCGAGCCGACGTTGTCCTGTCCCATCGCGGTCGAGATGTCGAAGCACTCGATCCGCAGCGGCAGCGACTCGAGGTTGAGGGTCTCGCGCAGCTGCTCGAGCGCCTCGACGCGGCGGAGCCGACGCTGCTCACCCTGTGCGAGGTCGCTCGTCAGGACGTGCAGCGCATTCTCATCGGCGAGGCGCTGCAGCCGCGCCTTCTCGCCGCGCTCGGCCGTGCGGATCTCGACCTTCGCCCCACGCCGCTCGGACAGCAGCTCCGCGAGCGCCGACAGGTCGCCCGACTCATGCGGCACGACGATCTGCGGCGGCACGCTCGGCGCGTTGCCGTAGTACTCGAGCCCGAACGACTCGAGGATCGTTGTCACGTCCTGGCCGCCGACGTTCTCGAGGTGGAACGAGTGGCGGTCGACCATCTTGCCACCGCGCAGCGGGAAGATCTGCACGACGGCGCGATCGCCCTCCGCCGCGAAGCCGATCACGTCAACCGTCCCGACCGACTGCCGCTCGACCGCCTGCCGCTCGACGAGGTGTTGCACGGAGAAGAGCCGGTTGCGGTAGCGCGCCGCGTCCTCGAACCGCTCCTCGGCGGCCGCCTCCTGCATCTGCCTCTCGAGCTCCCGCTGGATTGGCTTCACGTCGCCGGAGAGGAACTCGATCACGTTGTCGACGATCCTCCGGTAGTCGTCCGCCGAGACGTAGCCGACGCACGGGGCGAGGCAGCGGTCGATGTGGTAGTCGAGGCACGGGATCCCGCTGTGGCGGCCCGGCTTCGGCCCCTCACACGGCCGATAGCGGAAGACGCGGTTGAGCACGTCGAGCGTCTCGCGCACCTTCTTCGCGTTCGCGTACGGGCCGAAGTACCAGACGCCGGGCCGGTGCCGCTCGCGGGTAAACATGACGCGCGGGTACTCGTCCTCGACCGTGACCGCGATGTACGGGAACGACTTGTCGTCGCGCAGGCGGACGTTGAACGGCGGCCGGTGCCGCTTGACGAGGTTCTGCTCGAGATGGAGGGCCTCGACCTCGCTGCCGGTCACGATCACCTCGACGTCTTCGACCCGCGCCGGCAGGCTCTGGATCTGCGGGCGCCCGTCCGTCGTCCTCTGGAAGTACGAGCGCACGCGCGACCGGAGCGACTTCGCCTTCCCGACGTAGAGGACGTCGCCGTCCGCGTCACGAAACAGGTAGACGCCGGGCTTCGCCGGCAGTGACTTGAGCTGGTTCTCCACGCGCGAGGGCACGGCTACCATCCTGCCGATGGAGGGCCAGTACGTCGCGTACACCTTCTACCGGGTCGATCCAGCATGGCGGCGGCTGATGCCGCCCGACGTCCGCCAGGCGCAGAAGGAGGAGTTCGCCGAGGTGGTGGACTCGTTCGCCGAGCGCTTCGAGCACCTGCGCGCCTACACGACGGCCGGCGTGCGGCCGGACTCCGATTTCTTCCTCTGGAAGATCACGGATCGTTACGACGACCTCGAGGAGCTCGGCGCCGCGTTGAACGGGACCGCCCTCGCGGGCTGGCTCGAGACGCCGTACTCGTACCTCGCGACCACCAAGGCTTCGCAGTACACGAGTGCGCGCAAGGCGCGCAAGATCACGCCGCACGGGCTCCCCTACCTCGTCGTCTATCCGTTCGTGAAGGTGCGGCCGTGGTACTCGCTGACCGAGGCCGAGCGGCAGCGCGCGATGGACGAGCACATCCGGATCGGCCGCGAGGAGTTCCCCGGGATCAAGAACCACACCACGTACTCCTTCGGGATCGACGACCAGGAGTTCATGACCGCGTTCGAGTGCGAGGAGCCCGCGGACTTCATGCACCTCATGCTGCGGCTGCGCGACAGCGAGGCCTCCCGCTACACCGAGCGAGACACGCCGATCTTCGTCGGCCGCTTCGTTTCGATCCGCGAGGCGCTCGCGGCGCTCGACGGCGCCGCGGCCCGCGTCGAGATCTAGTTTTCGCGCTGCGGGCGCGCTACACTCGCGCCGCCGGCCGTCTACGACGAAAGGAGGGCCGCGACGTGTTCAACGAACTCAGCGCAGTCGCCCTCCTCCCGACCGGCCCGGCCGCCGCGCACTAGCGCCGCGTGACGAGGGCTGCCTGCGCCCCTCGTCATCCCAAGAAAGGATCGCTAGTGCGCAGAGCGCGCAAGCCCGGCCGTCCGGCGCAGGTTCGCCGCGTCACGGCCCGGATCAACGAACAGATCGGCGCAGGCCCTGTGCGGCTCGTCGCCGACGACGGCAGTCAGCTCGGCGTCATGTCGGCGGACGACGCGCGAGCCCATGCGTACGACCGCGGGTTCGACCTCGTCGAGGTCGCTGCCGCCTCGGACCCGCCTGTGTGCCGCGCGATGGACTACGGCAAGTGGCGCTACGAGGAGGAGCGCAAGCTGAGGCAGGCCCGCCGCAACCAGGTTCACGTCTCGCTCAAGGAGGTGCGGCTGCGCCCCAAGATCGCGGCACACGACTACGAGTGGAAGCGCAACCAGGCACTCCACTTCCTAGAGGACGGAGCGAAGGTGAAGGCGATCGTGTTCTTCCGCGGCCGCGAACGCGAACATCCGGAACGCGGTCGAGCGCTGATCGATCGCCTCGCGGCCGACGTCGGCGAGGTGGGGAAGCTCGAGAACACACCGGTGTTCGAGAGCCGGACGATGACGGCGGTCTTTGCGCCGCGATGAACCGCCGTCACCTCCACAACCTGTGCGCGCTGCTCGGCGACGATCTCGACGTCGAGCAGGCCCGCGACGAGTACCTGGCGTCGCTCGACGCGGACGACGGGCTGGCGGTGCTGCTGATCTCCCGCGACGAGGTGATCGCGGCCGCAACTGCGCGGCCGCCGGTCCCTCGTTGCGAGCGCTGCGGGGCCCGGCTCTCGCGCAAGCGGCACCGGTGCAGTCGCTGCGGGCTTCGTCAGACGTAGGTGTGCTGGTCGCGCCAGGTACGGAACATCGCGATCCCGCACAGCGCCAGGACCGCCACGAACGCGAGCACCTCGTAGCCGACCGCCCCGCCGTACCAGTAGACGCCTACGTCCGCGACCGCGACGATGGCGGCGCCGTAGAAGACGATGCGCGCGCGCTGCGACCACATCGAGATGCCTTCGCGACGCTCCCGCCAGACGAGGAAGATGAAGTACGCGATTGCCAGCAGGAACGCGATGCGCGCGATGATCAGCAGCGCCGCGAGCGTCTGCTCGAGCTGGAAGACGACGATCAGGCCGGCGATCGCCGCGAGGATGAGAAAACCCCGCAGGGTCGCGTTGATGCGCGGGAAGCGGCTGCTCATATGCCCGTCAAGTACGCCCGCACCGCGAGCGCTCCTGCAACCAAGGTAGCGCCGGTGAACCAGGCGAGGCGGGCGCGCCGGTCGGAGGGCGCGTAGAGCCACGGCGAGAGCACCGCGAGCAGGGACAGCGACCCGTACAGGTAGTGGAGGTGGTCGCGCGCCCGGTGATGGCTCGAGAGGAGCAGGAGGCCGAGGCCGACCTGCGCGATGACGAGGGTTTGCGCGAGCGCGAGCATGTGCGTGAGCAGACCTCGCGGCTCGGCGCGGCGGTAGTACGTCCACGCCCCGACCGCCGCCGCGGCGAAGGTGCCGGCGATGACCGCGAACGCCACCGCATGGTGAACGCCGACCATGGCGGCGGAGCGTACCCGCGCGGTTGCGGCTACTCGCTCTCGGGCTGACCGGGGTCGGGCGCGGGAACCGGCGGCGTCCCCTCGTCCGGCGGCGGATACGGCTCCGGCACCTGCGCCGGCTCGGGCGGGTTGCCCTCGTCGGGCGGCGGATAGGGAGCACTTGGTTCGTTGGGCGTGACCATCTGCGTGTCCTGTACCGGGAGTCGCGCTCGGCGAATCCTCTCCTCCGCGCCCGCGAGACGCTCCGCGAGCTCGTCCTCGGCGCGCTGCCGCTCCTCCTCGAGCTCCACGAGTCGCTGCCGCGCCTCCTGCTCAGCGTCCGAGTCGTCTCGCCAGACGGCTTCGCCGAGCTGCTGCAGCGCAGGCCCGCGGTCGACCTCGATCTGATCGAGGCGGCTCCGCGTTCGCCAGCGGGTGACACTTGCGTCGAGCCTCGTCCGCCAGATCTCCGCGGCGGTGGCCGCCTGCGCCCGCCCGTCGGACGCGAGGCGGGACGAGCGCTGCGTCCAGGCGTCGCCTTCGCCGGCCCGGCGGGTCGCCTCCCAGAGCCCGGCGAGCAGGACCGCGGCCACGAAGAGGGCGACGATGCCCCAGGCCCAGCTGCCCGTCGCGAAGAGCCCGATCGCCGCCCCGAAGCCGGCGAAGCCGAGGCAAAGCAGGGCAAAGCGGGCGGGCATTCCCAGCCAGCGCGCCTCGACCCGGCCGTGCACCACCGGGCCCGGCACGGTCTCGAGTGCCGGCGCCGCCTCGGCGACCGAAGTGCCGCAATTGGGGCAGAAGCGCGCGCTCGAGGCGAGCTCCTCCCCGCAGCTACGACACTCGTTGTCCCTCATCGGGGATGCGCTCATGCCCGGCTTCTTCCCCACGCTCCCGAGCCCGTAACGCCTCCGCAGCCCGCCTGCGGAGCGGCCCCACCTGTGCGCGGTAGTCGTCGTCCGAGATCTTGCCGGTGCGATGGTCGAACTCGAGCTCCTTCAGCGTTGCCAGAGCGCGAGCCCGCTCCTCCGCAAGT
>Ga0164302_10000268_pt1 | contig 14009 bp, 14 predicted proteins | sample Whisoiple_202_MG_FD_109714 | JGI IMG/M metagenome (GOLD analysis project Ga0164302, IMG submission 109714) | Soil microbial communities amended with pyrogenic organic matter from upstate New York, USA - Whitman soil sample_202_MG | ecosystem: Environmental > Terrestrial > Soil > Agricultural... | reverse complement strand
TTGGCCTTTTTCCCGAGCGCTGCATCGACGACTTTGCCGAGACATTCATCGATCACTTCCACCGCTCTTACCGACGCTTCGAAGTTTCCCGTATGCCCCACCATATCGGCATTCGCATAATTCGCAATCACCAGACCAACGTCTTGCTCGCGCAGAAACCGGGTCAGAGCTTCCGTCACCGGCCGAGCGCTCATTTCCGGCTTGAGATCGTAGGTCGGGACATCTTTTGGCGAAGGGATCAAAATCCGCTCCTCGCCGGGAAATTTTTTTTCTTCGCCGCCATTGAAAAAATAGGTGACGTGGGCGTACTTCTCGGTCTCGGCGATGCGCAACTGCCGAATGCCGGCTTGGCTCGCGAGCTCTCCCAGGATTTTTCTGATCTCCCGCGGCGCATAGGCCACCGGCAATTTGAACGTCTCGTCGTAGCGGGTCATGGTCGTATAGCTGGCAAGCCGCAATTGCCGTTTCCGGGGGAACTCGTTGAATCCGTCCTCGGCAAATGCCCGGGTCAACTCCCGCGCGCGGTCCGCCCGGAAATTAAAAAAGATCACGCCGTCGCCGTCGCGGATCAATCCACCGGGCATGGCGGCTTCAATGACCGTCGGCAAAACAAATTCGTCCGTGACCTTTTCTTGATAGCTCTTGCGAATCGCTTCGAGCGCCGAACCGGCCTTGGTGCCCACACCCTCGGTCAGGCAATGATAAGCTTTCTCGACTCGATCCCAACGCTTGTCGCGATCCATCGCATAGTAGCGCCCGCAAATCGTGGCGATTCTAGCGTTGGGAAAACTTTTGAGCTTCTCGTTGAGAGCGAGAACAAATTGTTCGGCGCTGTGCGGTGGCGTATCGCGACCGTCCAGAAACAAATGCAAGAAGACTTTATCGAGTTTCTCGCGCCGCGCCATCTCGATCAGCGCTTCCATATGACTCTGGTGGCTGTGCACACCGCCGTCGCCTAGAAGCCCCATCAAATGGAGCCGATCGCTGTTTGCTTTGGTTTTGCGTAGCGCTTCGAGAAGAACGGGATTTTTTAAAAACCTTCCTTCGTCGATATCTTTGTGGATCAGGGTCAAGTCCTGATAAACAATCCGTCCCGCGCCGAGAATCATGTGGCCGACTTCGGAATTTCCCATTTGCCCGGCCGGCAAACCGACATCCGTGCCAGACATCGACATGCGTGAGTTCGGATAATCGCGCAAAAGCTTGTCGAGATTGGGCGTGGACGCGTTGGCAATGGCGTTGCCGTCTGTTCGCGGATTGATACCGAAACCGTCCAGGATGACTAGAATCACGGGTTGCATTGAGTCGAAGCCTTTCTTGCCGGGCGACGGCATCAGGATCCCGCTCGGATCGAGCGAGCGTTGGTTACGCTCAGGACAACTGTTCGTTGCCGATCTGAAACTGCTCGATGAGCTTGGTGTAAGCTTCGGGAAGCGCTGCTCTCGGCGCGTGGCTCCACAGTCCATCGAGATCGTAGAATTCGCGCACCGGTTCGTAGAACACATGCACGATCACATCGGAAAAATCCATCAGTACCCAATGACCTCGCTGCATCCCTTCGACCGCATACGGTTTCACGCCGTCGTCTGCGGCATTCTCTTCCAGTCCCTGCGCGATGCTCTGTACCTGGCGATCCGAGCGCCCTGAGCACAAGATGAAATAGTCAGCGATCGACGTCAGCGCGTGAACATCCAAGACCACCAGATCGTAGGCTTTCTTTTCGAGAGCAAGGCGGGTCAAAAGTAGAGCTTTATCCCAGGAACTGATCTCGTTGGAAGCGGTCACGGGTTAAGCTCCGTCGACGTATAAATGGCGCTGCTTGATATACTTTTCCACCACAGACGGCACTAGATAGCGGATCGACTTTCCGCGTCTGACCAGTGCGCGAATTTCCGATGCCGAGATCGCGATATCTGTGAGCTCAATAAAAAAAATCCGTGTACCACTTCGATGCCGGTAGTTCCGGCCCTTAAAATCATAACAAAACAGTTTTTTCACAGCAACGCCGGTTCCTTTGAGCGGATCACTCTCTTTGCTCCCCGGCCGTGATGTGACAATAAAATTACACAGTAGAAAAATTTCCGTAAAATCTTTCCACTTGGCGATTTCGCGAAACGCATCCAGTCCAATGATGAAGTAAAGCGCGTCCTCAGGTCGTTTCCGTGCGGCAAAGTACCGCACGGTGTCAATGGAATAGGAAACACCCGGACGTGAGATTTCCACGGTGGACGCTCGGAAGCGCGGGTTACGGGCTACCGCAAGACGTACCATTTGCAAGCGCTCGGCTGGAGGGGTTGACGTCTGCGCTCGCTTGAACGGCGGAATGGATGCCGGAATAAAATAGACCCGATCGAGCTGGTAGGTTTCGGCCACTTCCTCCGCGCTCCGCAAATGTCCCCAATGGATCGGATCGAAAGTGCCGCCAAAGAGGCCGATCTTCATGCTGCGGCTGCTCGAGGGACGGCGCACGACGTAAAAACGGTGATCGCTGCGGCACTGCTGATGGGGATATCGGGAAATGACAACTTCCGAAGCGCGCTCTTTTTCATCCCCTCACCCCTCCTCCCTTCATCCCTTACGCCTTATTCCCGGATTTGCCCATCGCCAAAAACGATGAACTTGGTGGTCGTCAGCTCCTCCAAACCCATCGGGCCGAATGCGTGGATTTTGCTCGTGCTGATACCGATCTCTGCGCCCAGGCCGAGCTCACCGCCGTCGTTGAACCGGGTCGAAGCATTCACCAGCACGGCTGACGAGTTGACCCGCTCGACAAACTCCCGCGACTTCTGATAGCTCGCTGTGACGATCGTTTCCGTATGCTCTGACCCGTAGCGTTCAATGTGGGCGATCGCGTCGTCGAGGTCCCGCACGACGCGCACGGCGAGAATCAAATCGAGATACTCTTCGCTCCAATCCGCTTCGCGTGCGGGCACGATCCCCGGCGCCAGTGCGCAGGTTCGTTCACACCCGCGGATCTCCACACCGGCGGCTTGAAATTTGGCGATCATCGGCGGCAAAAACTTGGCCGCAATTGCTTCGTGCACGAGTAAGGTCTCCATAGCGTTACAGACCGACGGTCTTTGGACTTTGGCGTTGAAGCAAATCCGTTCCGCCATTTCCAGGGATGCGTCCGCCTCGACGTAAACGTGGCACACCCCTTTGTAGTGCTTGATCACCGGAATTTTGGAATTCGCAACCACCGCGCGAATGAGATCCTCGCCGCCGCGTGGAATGATGAGATCGATGTATTCCTCCAGTTGGAGCAACTCGTTAACCAGCGCATGATCCTTCCGTGCCACCATTTGTACGGCATCCTGCGGCACGCGCGTCCCCGCGCACGCCTGACGAAGCGCGCTGCCGATCGCCTGATTGGAGTGATGCGCTTCGCTGCCGCCGCGCAGAATTGCGGCGTTGCCGGATTTCAAGCAGAGCGCGGCGGCATCGGCGGTCACATTGGGCCGCGCTTCATAGATAATGCCGATGACGCCGAGTGGAATGCGCATTCGTCCGACCTGCAGCCCATTCGGCCGCCGCCACATCTTGATCACTTCATGAACCGGATCCGGTAAGGCAGCCACGTCGCGCAATCCCTTAGCCATCGATGCTACCCGAGCGGGATTAAGCGCGATTCGGTCGAGCACGGCGTTACTGACGCCGGCATTCTTGGCCGACTCCAAATCCTTCTGGTTCTCGCTGATCAGGAGCGAACTGCGTCCTTCCAGCTCGTCCGCCATCGCCAGCAGCGCTCGGTTTTTGTCAGCGGCCGAAAGTGGCGCCAGTTCGCGCGCCGCAGATTTAGCGCTTTTGCCAAGCCGCAGCGCTTCTTCTTTCAATGACAACTTTTGCATCATCGGCCGCCTACAGCACAACGAGATCATCGCGATGGATGATCTCATCATAGGCTTTGTAGCCAAGAATTTTTTCAATCTTGCTTGTATGCAATCCCTTGATCTGATTCAACTCCTGCGCGCTGTAGTTGACCAGGCCGCGCGCAAACTCCTGATCGTTCAGATCCACACAGCGCACGCAGTCGCCGACCCCAAATGCACCTCTGATTTCTTTAATGCCGGACGGCAGCAAGCTCTTTCCCTTGTGCACCACGGCTTCATGCGCTCCGGAATCGACCACTACATCGCCCGCTGGTTTAAGGTTATAGGCGATCCAATGCTTGCGGTGCGTCAAGCGATTTTGGTCAGCAAGAACCAAAGTACCGGTTTGCTCGCGGGGGTCGAACACTCTCTGGATCGCGCCGCCACCCAGCCCGCTGGTAATAATCGTTGGAATTCCCCCGGCAGCGGCTTCTTCGGCGGCGGCGATTTTGGTCGCAATTCCGCCCGTACCGAGAACACTGCGGCTTGACCCTTCAATGGTAACCTTCGTTCCCTTGGCGTCTTCGATCAGCGCAATCACCTGCGCATTCGCGTGCGCGCGGGGATCGCGATCGTACACGCCTTGTACGTCGCTCAGGATCACCAACAGATCGGCGCCGAGCAGAGTCGCCACGAGCGCTGATAAATGATCGTTGTCGCCGAATTTCATTTCTTCCACGGCCACCGTGTCATTCTCGTTCACAATCGGAATGATCGATGATTCCAAGAGCATCTGAAATGTATGCTTGGCGTTGATATAGCGCTGCCGATTGGCCAAGTCTTCGTGCGTCAACAACACTTGCGCGACGCTTTTGTCGAACTTGGAGAAGTGGCGTTCGTAGAGCGCCATCAGTTTGATTTGTCCAACGGCGGCGAGCGCCTGTTTTTCTTGAATTGTTTTCGGCCGCTCGGTTCGCCCGAGGCGCGTCATGCCAGCCGCCACGGCGCCGGAGCTCACAATGACAAGTTGCTTTTTTGCCGAATGTAAGTCCGCCAACTCGCGCACCAGCCCGCGAAGCCTGGACTCTTCGATCCCTTCGCGCGATGAAAGAATTTGGCTGCCGACCTTGACGACCACGCGGCGCGCCCGGCGTAAGATATCGTTCTTATATTCCAGCGGCGTCATGTCTCGTCTCGGTTTGCTTGAGCGCCGCGATTTTTCGGCCAACGGTTTGCACAAGCGCCTGAATGCCTTCCGTCGTTGCCGCGGAGATCAGATACGGCGGACGATAGGGCTTCGGAAGTTCTCTTGCGACCGCCTGGGCTTGCTCTCGAGCTTCGGCTAAATCGATCTTATTTATGACCACAATTTGTGGCTTTTGTGCTAAGGCCGGATCAAAAAGCGCCAACTCATGGTTGACGGTTCGCCAGTCCTTCAGCGGATCGTCAGGGTTGATCTGCGATCCGTCGATCAAATGGATCAATAAGCTCGTGCGCGTGACGTGCCGAAGGAATTTGTGTCCCAAGCCGTGGCCCTCATGGGCGCCTTCGATTAAACCTGGAATATCGGCAACGACGAAGCTTTTGTCATCATATCCGACGACGCCCAGATTCGGCACGAGCGTGGTAAACGGATAATCGGCAATCTTCGGGCGCACAGACGAAATCACAGAGATCAAAGTTGATTTGCCGGCATTGGGCAAGCCGATGATGCCAACATCCGCCAATAGGCGGAGCTCGATGTCGAGCTGACGCTCCTCTCCGGGCTCGCCGGGTTGAGCGAAACGCGGGCTACGATGGGTCGATGAGACGAAATGCGCGTTGCCCTTGCCCCCTCGGCCGCCGGTCGCAACAATTACGCGCTCACCAGCGGCTTGCAAATCGCCGATCAGCTCACCCGTTGTTGCGTCACGGATAATGGTTCCGACGGGGACTTTGATGATGCGGTCGTCGCCGCGGTGCCCGTGACAGTCGCTGCCCATACCATGTTGCCCGCGGCCGGCTTTGTAGAGCTTCTGGTAACGCAGATCGAGCAATGTCGTGAGTTGAGGATCGGCAACGGCGATGACATCACCGCCGTTTCCGCCGTTTCCGCCGCTCGGGCCGCCGCGCGGAACGAATTTCTCGCGGCGAAAACTGACGCAGCCGCGCCCGCCGTCCCCGGCGATGACGCGAATTTTGACTTCGTCAATGAATTTCATGCGAAAAACTACTCAGTGGCCCTATGCCGGTCTCACGAGCGCAGTTGTTCTCCATCATATTATCACGCGTGTCGATTTCCGCCTTTGCTTATGTTCTTCTCTTCCGCGGACAAAAAAAAAGCCCCGAAGAGGGGCTTTGGTCAAGCTACGCTCGCTATTATTGAGCTGGCAGAACAGCGACGCGCTTCCGTAGCTTGTCCATGTGCTCATAACGCACGATCCCGTCGATCAACGCAAAGAGAGTATAATCACGCCCCATTCCAACATTCTTGCCCGGATGAATACGGGTTCCGAGCTGGCGCACTAAGATATTTCCTGCGCGCACGGACTCGCCGCCGAAAACCTTTACGCCCCGGCGTTGCCCTTGACTGTCGCGGCCATTCCGGGAACTGCCACCGGCCTTCTTGTGTGCCATAACCTGCTCCTGATTCAGGCTTCGATCGCGGTAATTTTCAAAGCCGTCTGATATTGCCTGTGGCCATACTGGCGGCTATAGCCTTTGCGCCTTTTCTTTTTAAAGACGATAACCTTTTTTGCGCGCGCCTGTCCCACGATTTCGCCGGTGACTTTAGCATTGGCGATTAGCGGCGCACCGATTTTGACCTCGCCGTTGCCGCCGATAAACAAAACATCCTCGAGAACCACTTTCGCGCCGATTTCACCAGCCAGTTTTTCTACCTTGACGATATCGCCTTCGGAAACGCGGTATTGTTTACCGCCGGTTCTAATTACTGCATATTTCATGGGATTTTGCCGAAACTAAATTTTTAAAGGAAAACCCCGACAAAGTCAACTAAACCGCCATTGTTCGAACATAACCATTTTTTGAGACCACCTGGCGTGGGGCCCGGGATGATCGACTGCCGTATCTTAAGAACAGGTCATTGCCGGCGTGGTTTGGAATCAGCCATAAATTGAGACGTCCGCGACCCCGGCGCGTCGCAGAGCCGAGTTCGGAAAATAATTTCTGCGCATCTTGACACGGGTAGTTCGAACATCATATATCGTGCTACGATTGTATCGAATCACGATATGGCAAGCCGAACCAAAGTCCCAGATTTCAAGGCGATGGCGGAATTGCGCTACCAGATCCGCCGCTTTCTGCGCTTCAGCGAAAACGTTGCGCGACAGGCTGGCATCGAACCGCAACAGCATCAGCTGTTGCTCGCGATCAAGGGATTGCCCAATGAACTGAAGCCCACGGTCGGAGCTCTGGCCGAACGGATGCAACTGCAGCACCACAGCACGGTGGAGCTTATCGATCGCCTGGTGGAACGGGGCTTTGTGTGCCGTTTGCGCGCCGCCGATGACCGGCGCCAGGTGCTGGTAAAGCTAACGCGGAACGGCGAAGAGTTTTTGAATAGTCTTTCTTTCCACCACCTTGAAGAGTTGCGGTCGACGGGTCCGAAGTTTGTCAAAATCTTACAGCGCTTAATCGAAATCGACGACTTGGCTGACACGGAAAACCCATCACAAGCGAAGCTGCGTCCGTCGCGGCACAAACCAGGAAAGGAAAAAAAACATGGCTGATCAGAGCAGTTCCGCCCAGGAAGTCCTGCTGGATATCCGAGTCGCGGAGGCCTCCCGCCTCTACAAGCTTTATCTGAATCAGGAAAAGAAAATACTCGGATCCACCGCCGTAATTCTGTTTCTAGTCGTCTGGGAGCTTGTCGGAAATGTTTTTCAATTGATCAATCCGATGTTCATGAGCGCGCCTTCGCTGATCGGAAAAGCTGCGTTCCAGCTTTTTGCCTCCGGCGAGATCTATAATGATCTCTATATCAGTGGCGTCGAGCTGTTCTGGGGGTATATTCTTTCAGCCGCGGTTGCCGTGCCGTTTGGTATCGCCATCGGCTGGTACAAAAAAATGAGCTACATATTAGACCCGTTTGTGAACGCTATGAACGCGACTCCCCGCGTAGCGCTGCTGCCCTTGGTCATCATCTGGTTGGGAATCGGCATCCTTTCCAAGGTCGGAATTATCTTTCTCGGCGCGGTCTTCCCGATATTGATCAATACCCGCGACGGGGTCAAGACTACGCCCGCCAATTTGCTCACCGCCGCGAGGAGCTTCGGCGCTTCGGAGTGGATACTGTTTAGAAGCGTCGTTCTCCCTTCGACCATTCCATTCATACTAAGCGGTCTCAGACTCGGGCTTGGCCGGGCAATCGTGGGCGTTATGGTAGGAGAGCTTTATGCTGCCACTGCAGGTATCGGGTTTATGATCACGGTTGCCGGCGCCACTTTTCAAACCGATAAGGTCTTTGTCGGCGTCCTCATATTCGCACTGACCGGCATGTTTGGCATGGAACTGCTGACCCGAGTGGAAAAACGGTTTGATACGTGGCGTCCGAAAGTGGGTGGACAGGAATAGTATTTAAACCCGCCGCGAGCACATGGCTTTGAAAGGGTCTACCCGCTGGGTGGGCCCTTTGCATTTTCCCGCTCGGAATCAAGTCACGCACTCTCGGGATCAACCCCCATCAATTATCCCCTTGCCCTTTTCCATTCTTCAACTTAGATTTGGGCTAATAGAAAGGAATCTCCACCATGCGCTCATTTAGCAGAGCCTACTATGTTTACGTTCCCACGATTTTGCTCCTGCTCGCTACGACCGGCTGCGGCTACAACCAGCTTCAAGGACTGGACGAAGAAGTAAAAGGCGCGTGGGCCGAAGTGCAGAATCAGTATCAGCGGCGGGCGGATCTCGTGCCCAACCTGGTCGCCACCGTCAAAGGCGCAGCGAAGTTCGAGCAAGATACTCTGCAGCAGGTCATTCAAGCCCGTGCCGCCGCAACCTCGGTGAAAGTGGATACGAGCGTGCTGGACAATCCGGAGGCCTTTAGAAAATTCGAACAAGCTCAGAACCAGTTGTCCGGAGCTCTTTCGCGCTTGCTTGTGGTTGTGGAAAAATATCCCGACCTCAAAGCCAATCAGAATTTTCAAAGTCTTCAGGCTCAACTCGAAGGCACTGAGAATCGGATTGCGGTAGCGCGCAAGCGGTACATCGAGCGCGTTGCGGAATACAATAAATCGGTGCGCTATTTTCCAACGAATCTGACTGCCAAGTGGCTTTTGGGGCTTCAAGTCCGACCGACGTTTGCTGCCGAAGAGTCCTCGCAAAAACCGCCCGAGGTAAAGTTCTAGCCCGTTGGGAGATACTTGATCGATTTGCTTCTCCACGATGCTCGTGCGACACGGCGTGGGATAAGAGCCGCCGCATGGCGCGCCGGTCTACTGAGCTTCCTGCTTCTATTGATCGCATCATCCCTGGCGCTGGCCATTGAAGTGCCGCCGCTGCGCGGCCGGGTAAACGACTACGCCGGCGTCATGAGCCAGGATCAGGTGCGCGCGTTGGAATCTCAACTCGCGCAGTTCGAACAGGAAACGGGCCATCAGATCGCAGTTCTGACGATCCCCACGCTCGATGGCGAGGACATCGAGGGTTTCAGCATCCGCGTCGCGGAGAACTGGAAAATCGGCAAGAAAGGTTTCGACAATGGCGTCATCCTTCTGGTCGCTGTTAAAGACCGCAAGCTTCGGCTCGAAGTCGGTTACGGCCTGGAAGGCGTCTTGCCCGACGCCATCGCGGATCGCATAATTCGGGAATACATCGTGCCGCGTTTCCGGGCTCAAGATTACGCGGGCGGAATCATTGCCGGGATCGATGCCGTTCAGAAAGTCATCAAACAAGAGCCGCTCCCTGAATCGGCGCGCAAACCCAATCAAGCTCCGCAGTCAGATTTGAATTCGTTAGCGATGTTCGCCATCGCATTTGTTATTTTTGCATTGATGGCATTCAGCTCTGGGCGCAGACGCGGCAACCAAATGTGGTCGGGCAGGGGCCGGCGCTATCCGCCCATTTTTTGGGGCGGTGGCGGCTTTGGCGGCGGTGGGTTTGGTGGCGGTGATTCCGGCGGCGGTTTTAGCGGCGGCGGTGGCGGCTTTGGCGGCGGCGGCGCTTCCGGCAGTTGGTAAATATGACAGCGGATAAATTTTTCAATGATGAGGAAAAGGAGCGTATCCATCAATCGATTGTCGCCGCGGAATCAAAAACCGCCGGTGAGATCGTCCCGATGATCGTCACGTCTTCCGCGCGTTACACGGAGATTGAGATCTACGGCTTGATTGCCGGCCTATTTATTGGGTTGGTCGTCGAATGGATCTGGAGCGATCCGTGGGGATCGTCTTTTGTGAACCTCTGGCCCATCGTCGGCGCGTGCATTGGTTTTCTCTTGTGCCAGCTGCCCAGCATCAAGCGGCTCGTCACTCCCAAAAATCGCATCGAAGCGGCGGTTCATACGCTAGCGCTTGCTGCGTTTTCTCAACACGGTCTCCATTACACCAGGGATCACACGGGCATATTGATTCTGATCTCGTTGCTCGAGCATCGGGTGGAAGTGCTTGCCGACCGAGGAATCAACGCTAAAGTCGACCCGGCAACCTGGCAGGAGATTTCGAAAATTGTCGCAGCTGGATTGAAAGCCAATCAAGCGTGCGAAGCCGTCTGTAAAGCCATTCACCGCTGCGGCGAGATTCTCACGGCCCATTTTCCACGGCAATCGGAAGACCAAAACGAACTGCCGGACCGCCTGGTCACCGGCTAGCAGCGAGTTTCATATTTCGTTATCTTGCAGTCATCAACATTGTTGCAGAGCACAACTGCCATGCGTATTCCGTCAGTAATTTTTTTGCTCCCGATGCTGGTAGTGGGAATTCTGGCTCGATCCGTTCCAGCTGAAGACCGCATCAACTTCGCTTACATTTCCCCGAATGCCGGATCGTCTTCCGTCCTGTGGATCGCAAAGGACGCCGGCATTTTCAAAAAGCACGGTCTCGATGTCAACGTGATCTACATCGAAGGCACGCCCAAGGCGCTGATGTCGCTATTCGCCGGTGAGCTGCAAGTGGTCGCCGGTACCGGACCGGCCGTGGCAAGCGCGCGGGTGCGCGGCGCCGATGCTTCGATGATCATGGGTTTCGAAGTCTATTTGCCTTACTATCTGATCGCCACACCGGCGATCAAAACTGTCGAAGATCTCAAGGGCAAAGTCGGCGCGAACCATTCCGCTGCCACTTCGGCCGACTTTGCCATGCGTTTAGGTCTCAGGAATATTGGCTTAGATCCGGAGCGTGATGTCAATCTTCGCGTCGTCGGCGCGACCAATTTGCGCATGCTCATGATGCAGCAAGGTCAGGCGCAGTTCACGGTCATCCGCACGACGGAGCGTGAAGAGGCGGAAAAATTAGGCCTTAAGGTTTTAGTCGATCTGGCGAGTAAAAAAATCGCGTATACACACGCCGGCGTTATCACGAGCCAAAAAATCCTCAAAGAAAAACACGATGCCATGCTGCGCTTCGGCCGCGCATCCGTCGAAGCGATTCACTACTTCAAAAACAACAGACCTCAGACCCTCGCGATTCTGAAGAAATACGCCAAGACCGATCTCAGCACCCTCGACTCGGCGTATGCTTACCTTAAGAACGCGATCCCCGATATGCCGTATCCGACGCTGGAAGGGATGAAAACCATTCTCGCCGAAATGGGCCGCACACGGCCTGAAGTGCTCAGATACGACGCTGCGACCATGGTCGACACGAGCATCGTCAAAGCGATCGACGAGGAGGGATTTCTAAAGAAGTTGAAATAAACCTACGGTCGAGCGGCGGGCGCCTTGTTTTTATTTGCGCACCAACCGCACGTCCACCGCTACCGCTCCGTGGCCTCGCTCCCGCACCATGATCGGATTGATTTCCATGTCCGACAAATGATCGCGATGGGCGGCGAAGATCTCCGATAAACCTACCATCGCTTTCATCAGCGCATCCATATCGCGCGGTTTTTGGCCGCGCACGCCTTCGAGGACTTTGTAGCCCCGCAGCTCTTTGAGCATTTCACGCGCTTCGCGCTCATCCACGGGCAAAAGGCGGATCGACACGTCTTTGAGTACTTCGACGAAGATGCCGCCGAGACCGACCATAAGAAACGGCCCGTACTGCGGGTCGGTGCGCGCCCCGATCAGCACTTCGGTGCCCTGCACCATTTCCTGGATGAGCAAATGACCTCTGCCAAGCGTTTTCGTCAGAAGCTTCTGTCCTTCGGCTTGCGCCTCCTCCGCGTTCTTGACGCCGAGCACCACCGCGCCCGATTCGGTCTTGTGAACGACTTCGGCCGCGATCAGTTTGATCGCGACTGGAAAACCGACCTCCTTCGCTTTAGCCGCTGCGTCTGCCGCCGTTCCGGCCATCGCCTGCTTAGGCAGAGCAATACCGTGGCGTTCGAGCAATCGATTGAGATTTTCACCCTTTAGATCAGCCGCGCTGCCCGTAGCTGGGTCGAGTTTCGGCACACCGAGCTCTCTGCGCATCCCGTATGAGCCGAGTCCTGCCAGCGCTCGCAACGTCGGCTTGATCGCCTGCAGGAATGGCATGCCGGCTTCTTCTTGGAACGCCCGGCTTTCGTCCGTGCAACTATAGGTCGACCGAGCGAATGCCAGCACGGGTTTTTGGGTGGCTTCCATAACGCTCTTGAACAACGCCGCGCTCCTCTGCTGACCGCGCGGCAACTCGCCATGAATCGCGAGCAGATCCACACCCGGATCTTCAGCATGAAGTTTGACGATGTTGATGAACCCCGCTTCGTCGCCGAAGCCGGCGACGCCGCATTCGAGTGGATTTTCCACTGCCAGTTCCGCCGGGATCAGAGGACGCACCGCTGCTTTGGTTTTTTCGCTGAGCTCTGCGAGATTAGTTTTTAGCTCGTCACAATGATCGCAGATCAGACCTTTCATGCCGCCCGAGTTGACCACAATCGCCGCGCGGCTGCCTTTGGGAAATCTCCCAGGCATGAATGCTAGAGTCGTTTCGGTCATGTCCTCGAGTGTCGGACACCGAATCAATCCGAGACGACGACAAACGGCCTCGAAAACTTCATCGGCCCCGGCCAGCGACCCGGTATGAGAGATCGCTTGTCGTTTGCCCATTTCCGATCGCCCGAGTTTGACCACGAGAATGGGCTTACCCTGGCGCAGCGCTCGCTCCGAAACCATCATGAACTCTTCGGGCCGCCGAATGCCCTCAACCATCAGCGTAATGACTTTTGTATCGGCATCATCCACGAGGAAAGCAAGATAATCGACGAGATCCAGGCTCACCTCGTTACCGCTCGAAACCGCATAGCTGAATCCGATGCCGCGCTCGGTCGCGCCTTTGATCCAGTTGCCGAGTGAGCCGCCGCTCTGAAAGATTAATCCTACGGGCCCGCGGTTGAGCAGCGGTGTCGCCGTTGGAAATGTCCAGAGCCCTTCCCTGACGGAATACGAGCCCATGCAATTTGGGCCGCAAATCACCATCCCGGTACCCTCGCACAGCTCTTTCATGGCTTGCGCACGCTCTTTGCCTTTGGCATCGTCGCCTTCGCCAAATCCAGCCGTGTAAATGGTCGCCGACTTGGTGCCAAGCCGCGCCGCTTCCTCCAATACCCCGAGCACTGCACGGGTCGGAATCAGCACCAGCAGTTCTTCAGTGACTTCGGGCAGCGCGGCGAGATTCGGATAACATTTATCACCGTACAGCTCGCTGTAATTCGGGTTGATCAAATAAACTCCCCCCGGAAATTTTGCGCCTTTCAGGTTTCGGTAAATTCCCTGCGGCCAAGCGCCCTTTTGGGAAGCGCCTACGATCGCCACCGATTTCGCGCGTAAAAGATTCTCGACCGGTTTAGCCGTGAATGTAGTCATAAAATTCCTTTGAGCCTGAGAATGGCTTTCCTATGTCACAGAGAAATTGCGACCGCAAGTTTTGAAAAGCAGTGGTCAGTTGGCAGATGTCAGTTGCCAGTGAAACGGCTGCAGTGGTTTGTCAACTGATCACTGACAACTACTCAAGGAAACACGTGCCATCGATGGGCCGGAATCTCCACCACCGCGGCGGAGCCGATGGCAAGCTCGGAATCACCGGCAAGCTTTGCCAGCAAGCTAACCCCCTCCACCTCCACTTC
>Ga0164302_10000267_pt1 | contig 14010 bp, 12 predicted proteins | sample Whisoiple_202_MG_FD_109714 | JGI IMG/M metagenome (GOLD analysis project Ga0164302, IMG submission 109714) | Soil microbial communities amended with pyrogenic organic matter from upstate New York, USA - Whitman soil sample_202_MG | ecosystem: Environmental > Terrestrial > Soil > Agricultural... | reverse complement strand
AGTTACAAATACTAAAATTATATTCAAATAGTTTGCATCTCCAAGAAAGCTAATCTTTGCTGCCATCCATTCACCTAGTCCTGTAGATGTAAACGCATTAGCAAGAGCTAATCCTCCACCTATAAGAATAAGGACACCCCATGGAATTCTAACAGCAGTTTCCCAATCTAATATCTTGGATTTTTCCTTAATACTCCTACTAATGCTATTTCTACTTTTATGATTATTTCTGTCAATGTTAAATGAATTGGCATCATCATCAACATCTTTTCCATCCTCTTTATCTTTTTTTGAAAAAGAGGAAGTTGATGACGATGATGACGATGGAAGTAAAAACAAAGAAATAGCAGATGCAATGGCTATTGTAGAATCATCAACAGTAGGAAGTAAATCTTTCCAAAATAAAACTCTGCTAATCCATGCTGCAGCTGTAAAAATAAAGACTATATCAACTATTTTTTCATCTCTACTAATAGGTCCAAGTTCAAAAAGTTTTTTTTTAATCATATCTTTTTCTCCAATTACAACTGATTTGATATCTGTAATTTTGGATCCAAATCTAATCAAATATAACCATAAAACCAAAAGCGAAATACTACTTATAGGTAACCCCATCAATAGCCATTGGCTAAAAGTAACATTTGTGCCAGTTAAGGAATTAGCTAATGTAGCAAATATTGCATTAGGAGGACTACCTATCAATGTTGTTACACCACTAATACTTGCAGAGTAGGCTACAGAAAGTAAAAGACAAACAACAAATTTACTTTGCTTTTTTATGTCGTCTATTAAAGATATTACAGCCAAAGCTATAGGCAACATTAGTATTGTAACTGCAGTATTACTCATCCATGCTCCAAGAAACCATGTTACTACCATAAATGCAGCAACAATAAATTTAGGATCTGTACCAAATATTTTCAGTATCGTATAAGCAAAACGTTTATGCAGATTTGATTTCTCTACAGCCTGAGCTAAAAGAAAACCACCAAGAAATAAAAAGATAATACTGTGTGCATAATTTAAAGATGTTTCTTCAATATTTGTAATACTTAGAGTGGGTAAAATAACAATAGGTAGCAAAGCAGTTACGTAAATAGGAATTGCCTCAGTAACCCACCATGATGACATCCACAATATTAACGCTAAAACTATTTTAGCTGCAAAAGATAAATCCTCTATTTGAGGTATTGGAAAGAAAACTACTATTAAAAAGAGTATTGGACCTAAAATTAAACCAATTCTTCCTATAATGCTCTTAGAAAGCATGCACTCTAGTTTTTATAAAGTGTATAATAATTTTACTATTTTTATAGTATTGTAGATTGTAATTATCAAATTCCAAAGACTTTCAGTATACAGACCTTTATCTTGAGTCTTGTATCTTTTTGACTATCCATTTGTCAGCAATATATAAGCCTATATAAAAGATTTCGTTACTTTCCAAAGATATATCTTTCACATAATATTAAAGCTATGGAAAATAGAATAAATGCTATCTATTACAATATTACTAGTATACAATAGCAATGCAACATATTAATATATTTATTTTTGGATAGATCTGTTATCTTATAATAGTTCTACTTAATCGCTCAATGAATAGATTAAACCATTGTATTACATGTTTCAGTTTTAAAAATTTGTGTAAGTTCGGATACCATATTCCACCGTCCGTTGAGACCGAATGCTTTTTTACTGTATGAACAAACTGTAATTATCCCGTTAACATTTACCTTGCTTATACATTATGCGTGTTATCTTCTATAATGATAAAACCAAAAGCATTCAAAATCCTACTCTTTGTTTTTGGATTTTTGCTGCTAACAACGATGCCTGCAACTCTAGTCGGCTATTCGCCTTCATCCATTAAAGTGTCTTTTGCTTCTTTTTCTAATGTAATTATTACTGAATCGATAATTTTTTGGGATTAGACATATACAACCGTTGGGATTTCCAATACATATAATACAGTTAATTTTAATGCTAATTTGTAACATGGAAATAATCCCTTTCTTAATGCGCTAATAGAATTTTCAGATCTATCTCCTGGAACAAGAATTTTAGAGTACATTATCCTTCCATATAGCAATCAATTAAATTAATAATTGAATTTTATGACTTATACTGTTTTAGATGAATTAAGGATTTAAAATACTTCATTATTTGTTTCAACTCTACGTTTGGAGATTCATTATCGTGCTTTTCCCAATCTCTATAAAACTCGTTATAGTTATGTATAAGCCTACTACTAAAGTTATTGCAGCAGAAATAGAGTTGAATGAAAACAAAAGGCAAATTTATCGTAAGCCCAAGGCCTGACAATATTATTACTATTCACGGATTTTTATATTTGGATCAAATTATGACAGATTATAAAGATTTCTTTCAATGATTTACACTATCATTAATTTGTTTGCTTGTACCTTTCTTTAAGGTAAGTATACCCTTTATGGGTTGTTATATATTGCATGTTGGCTTCTGTAAACTGTAACAGACGGTTATCTACTATATAGGCTAATGTTCTGTTAATTTGGCTTTCAGATACACAAGATATAGATTCATAAATTTTTGATTTTGTGATGCCTCCTTTAGAGATTTCTAGTATCTTTACAATTAAATCTTGTTTAAGAGACATTAACAAAAAAGATATAATCATAACTGGAATATATAAGTAAAGAGGAGAGAGAGAGAGAGAGAGAAAATCATGCACATATTTAGTACGTAAAAGTAATAATATTCTGTATAAACAAATTATAATACTATCTATAAGCAACCATTGCATGTGTTAAAGCTGATAACAGGTCTATTTTTGATAACAATCATTTTAGGCGCAACTTTTATGACGTTCAAATAGATTACAAAAAAACTTCATCTATTCATTCCAAATAATAAATATAGAAGTTAACAAAAAGCAATTATAAAACTCACAAATACATTTAATCATATACTACTTACCATATTAGATAACATGGTATCAAGTGTATCTGTACCACCAGAATTCAAAGTCTGAGACTTTCATGCATCGACTATTGGAAGAATATTTTAAATATTAAAGGTATTCTAGTGAATCTCAAGATGTTAAATTATTTTTTAATTTCTGTAATTTCTTGATTGTATCATCAGGTCTTGATAATACCTAATTGCCTTTCTTTTAACTTAAAAGTTAGAATTAAAAATATATTTGTAAATCATTTGATAAATGAAATTTATTGGTAAATGTTGGAATGTATTTAGTTATTTCTTGTTCTTATTTTTTACTTAGTTTCTGATATCTATCATTAACTTTATTTTCTCTTTGTCAGATACAAGTATAATCTTGCTATAATCTGTTTAATTAATCAATATTGTATATTTTAATCGAGGGTAATGCTTTTTCAAGATATTCTCGCCTAGGCTCTAACCACTTTGGTAAAACAAGTTTTTGTCCTAAATCTTCAAGTTTTTGATCAATCAAAAAGCCCGGAAGATCTGTTGCTATTTCAAAAAGAACGCCGTCTGGCTCTCTAAAATAAACTGAATGAAAATATAAACGATCAATAACAGGGGTAGCATTTAATTTTTTTCTTATAATTTTTTTTCGCATTTCTAATTGACTTTCATCAGTTGGTGTACGCCATGCAACGTGATGAACTGTGCCTACACCCATGGTTCCAGGCTGTGCATATGGCAAACACACTATATCGATAATCGATGATGATGATGATGGAGAATTTAGTCTTTGATCATCTTTATTATTACTATCAAGATTATTTAGCGATTCTTCTATATGTTTATCTTTTATTTGGAATCTAAACCTATTTCCTTCATGGGCTATTTTAGAAAATCCCATTTCATTGGTCAATAACGATGCAGTTTCCTCGTATCCGTCTATAGATAGAGTAACAGAATAAAATCCTCTGATAGCATAATCTACAGGAATAGGACCATATTTCCAAGCATTTATTTTTCGATTTTCTGCATCTTTACTGGCTACAAGTTCTAATTTTAATCCATCTCTATCATAAAATGTTATTATTTGTTCATTATTATTAAACCGTCTTTCAGGTTCATAATGGACAATTTTCTTATCTTTAAATCTATCTGACCAATACTCTATAGCATTTTCAGGAATTAAAAATGAAATAGTAACAACCTGACCCGTTCCTCTAAATCCAGGTGGTATATGTTCCCATGGAAAAAATGTAAGTATAGTTCCAGGTCTTCCTAGTTCATCACCATAGCATAAATGATATGTTGTAGGATTATCATAGTTTACAGTTAATTTGACTAATCTTAATCCTAGAACACCTGTATAAAATTCAAAATTTTCTTGAGGATTACGGGCAATGGCTGTAATATGATGTATGCCTAATACACCTTGATCTTTATTCTCTAAAGCCATAATACAATACTCACATTCACTATAATCATCATAAAATATAAACAAATAAATTGGCAGAAGCCAAGTTTTAGGGAGCAGTTTACTCTATTGTTGTAGTAATATATAAAAAAATATATTTATTTATTTTTTTTATCAAATTAAACTATTATTGTAATATGTTACAATAAGAAAAAGTATAATTGTTTATACCATCATAAAAAAATGTTAATTGAAATTATTAGATATTGTTATAATTATAAATTAGATTTCAAAAAAAGATATTTGGAGAATGTCACAACATCATCAACCAAAAAACATCTACAATAATACATCTTTATTCTCTAAAATATTGGTTGCAATAGATGGCTCTGAGCATTCATTCAAGGCTGCTGAAATATGCTTTAGATTTAGCAAAATCATCAGGTGCTCAGATATATGCTATTACCGTCATATCTATTCTTGAATCCTATCTTTTAAAAGAAAATGTATTGAATAAATCAAGAAAAAACAAACAATGATGTGGAAGATGCCAAATTATGGCTTGATAACTTTAATCAACAAGCAAAAGAAAATAATGTTCAATTACATATAGAGTTAATTAACAGCCCTAGGCCAGTAGAATATGTTATTTTAGAATATGCAGAAGAAAAACTATAGATTTGATTGTGATGAGAACAAGAGGAAGAACAGGATTTAAGAAGTTGTTATTGGGAAGTATTGCTTCTTCAGTAGTAACTTATGCACATCGTACTGTTATAGTTGTTAAGTAACTATAACATATTTATGTTCTCTAATAATTGAAAAAATCATTCAAAAATAATCATTTTGGTTACTCTAAAACACTTCCTGAATGAATATTTTTATAATACTATTTGTAGTGACTTCTTTTCAATTTTATCTTTTAATATCGTGTTCTTTTACCTAAAACGGTTTGACAGGCAATGGTTTTAATTTTAGATAAGAGTATCTTGTAGTAATATCATGGGGGTTTGTCTTCTATTTTCTCTAAATTATATAAATCCGGTAAATCCTTTGGAATATCTCGTTGCATTTTCTTTTATCTGTTTAAATTCAAATTAAGCCTTATAACTACATAATTCCTATAATTATATGAATTTAATTGATTGGCAATGGTTCTGATCCAGTAAATATTAATGTTGAAAAAAGAAATGGCTCTCTTGAAGCCTTTAACGAAGAGAAACTTGCCAAAGGAGTGAGTCGTTCAGGAACACCATTTATGATGGCAAAAGATATTGCTAAATCGATTCATACAAAATTAAAAGAAAATAACAACAACAGCAATAACAATACCATCCGCTCTAGCCAAATCAAAGAATTTGTAATAGAAGAACTAAAATCTAGAAATGAAAATGTTATAGCTGAATCTTATTCAGGTTATAGCAAAAATACTATTACAGAATTATCAGGCAGTAACAAATATGATTCAAAGGCTAGTCCAACTCAAAGGTCTCACCAAAAAGAATATGTAAAACAAAAAGATAGTCTAGATCACAAAATCATAGATTCAAATCAAAAGCAACAGCAGAGTTAATGCATAGTTAAACTAGAAAGAGTTTATAAATCAAAAAGATAGCATCAATTGCAAATAAACATTTAATCCATTTTTTAATTTTACAAAAAAAATTGCATCCAGACTTATTTATAAAGGTATAAAATCGAAAATCATATACACTTTGAATATATAATATATTTGGTCTTATTATTGAGCAAGGATGATTTTATCAAAGTTGCCGATGCAAAAGATATTTCTCCATCGCAGATGAAAGAGGTTGAAGTTGATGGTCAAAAAATTATTATTGCAAATATCAATGGAAAATATTATGCAATTGGAAGTATTTGTACACATGAGGGAGGTCCCCTAGCAGATGGTATGCTTTCAGGCTATGAAGTAGAATGTCCTTGGCATGGTTCCAAATTTGATTTAAGAACGGGACGAGCGACAAATCCACCGGCCAATGAACCAGAACCGGTATATGAGATAAAAATTGAGGATACTCAAATACTAATTAAAAAACAAGGTGACAAAAAAGATCCAGAGATTGAATTAACTCATTTAGAGAAAATAAAAGTCGAGGGTACTGATGTAATATCCTTTAAGTTTAGTAAAAAACAAGTTGAACAAAAAAAAGGAGGAGAAGAAAAGGTTCAGGACATAGATAAAGCATTATTAGATTACAAAGCAGGACAATTTGCTTTTTTTGATATTGGTGGAGTTTACAATGACTCCAAAGGCCCTATCAGGCATTTTACTATTTCATCTTCTCCAACTGAGGATTTTATAATGCTAACTACCAGCATTAGAGATTCACCATATAAACAGAGGCTTGCAACTTTAGAAGAAGGCAAAAAAGTCAAAGTTAGAGGTCCCCAAGGAGAATTTGTATTACATGAGGATGATTATTCAAAACCTGCTATTTTTCTTTCAGGAGGTATAGGTGTTACACCATTTAGAAGCATGATAAAGTATGCTACAGATATGCAGTTACCATTAAAAATAATAATGTTTGATTCAAATAGGAATAAGGAAAATATATTATTTAGAAAAGAATTTGATGAATGGTCTAAAATAAATAACAATTTGAAAATTATCTATACTATTAGTGAAAAAAATCAGCAAGAAAGAAAATCAACATCATCGTTACCGTCAACTGAAACAAGCGATTGGGAAGGAGAATATGGCAGAATAGACAAAGAAATGATTTTAAAATATGTAGATGATAAAACATTGAAAGATTCGCTATTTTATATATGCGGTCCACCACCGATGATAAAAGCTATGGAATCCTTAATCCAAAAAGAATTGGAAATTCCAAAAGAAAGAATCAAGGTTGAAGAGTTTACCGGATATTGAACTATTTAATTTCCATAAAAATGTATTAAAATAGAAAAAGGGAAAAAATATTACTGTATATAAGATATTCATTATTAGTAAAAATATATGAAAAACTGTTGTTTATCTATGTCGTAGTCAATTTAATTTGAAATTATGTATTCTTTCCAACATTTATGGAAAGTTCTATATTGAGATATTCTAATGTATAATTGAAGAGATGATATCTCTATATATCGAATATATCACATAATTGCTTACAAATAGGGTTACGATGAATCTTTATTCTTCTAACTGTTCTTTCGGAGTGTTATCTTACAAAAGATTGTTTAAAAAACCACTACTTTTTAGATTGTTTGTAGAAATCATAATAGAAGAATTTGATAATATCTACAAAAAATATAGAGTAAGCAAGTTAAAACATTTATCAAAAAGGAAAATTAGTAAAAGAGGAATAGATGTTGAAAAACATCAAGTTTCTACATTAAAACCGATACAATTCTTTATTTAATAAAAAAAATTATCTTCAAGTCTTGATAGTTGCATACTTTCCTTATATTACTTTTTATTTTAAACTGGCAAAAAGTCTTCCCAGTCTTGCTCATCACTTACTTCGTCATTAAGTAAATCTTCAAATATTTCATGAGTTACTAAATCTTTCATATGGTATTTTTTTGCTAGTTTATTGTATTTGTCTATTGCACACCTTTCACTTTCCAATACCAATTTTATTATACTTTTGATATCTGTTCTATCTTCGGGCGGAGGCAAAAAACCACATGTTGAAGTTTCCATAATGTTGACTGTAGGCGTACTGCCTAATTGGATTATTCTGTCAGAAAGAATCTTTGCATGCCCCAGCTCGTCCATTGATTGTTTTTCTAATTCTTTTTTAAGTGCATCTGCATCTATTCCTTTAATTACCTGAGCATATAAAAAGTATTGAAAATGCGATAACCATTCATCTGCAAATGCCGAATTAAGATCATTGATAACTTCTTTTAGGTCAATTTCTATAATTTCTTTACCTTTTTCTCCCATAAGGACAATTCAAATTCATTTTTTAAATAGTTACCTAGAGTCTCGATAGGATTAGCACATTCAATATTACGAAAATTTAATTTAATATGTATATTTTAATGCATATAACATTCACTTTGATATAGTTAAAGTAACGGTTATTCATATAAACAACATTTTCTTTGCTCTAAGACTGTTCAATTTAAAATTTTTATTTTTTTTATAATCTCATTTGTCTTCTCTTCTCCTTCCTTAATGGAACTTTTAATTGTTTTAGGTGAAAAATCTGCATTTTCAGATAAATGGGGAAATATCTCATCACGTTTTATATGATAAATCTCTTTAATTTCTGCACCATGTTCTTGTTTGTATACTTTATATTTTTGACGTATTCTTTTAAGATGTTTTTCATCTATTTGTATATTGTCAATATTATTTTCTAATAGTTGATAAAGATCTTCAATGTAATTTAAATAACTTGATATTACTTTTGACAGTGTAACGTCATGCTCTGTCTTATCTGAAAACATAATGTCCCTTGCTCTATGATAAACTTCAAGCAAATTCTTGGGTAAATTATCTATATTCTTTGGATAATTCTCCACTATACATATTCTTTTATCCCTTTTTGGGGAAGCTGCTATGACCTCTCGTAATGGGGTATTGCTCAACAAACTACCATCCCATGCGTATACTCCTTCCTCGACTTCTATCCATCTAAAGTTATACAGTGGATAAGCAGAAGTTGCAAGAATATGCTTTGGAGTTATTTGTTGTCTGAAACTATCAAATGTCAAAGGTCTTGCATTTAAAACATTTACCGCAGTTAAAATTAAGCGCTTATTAGGATTTCCATCAGGCTTTAATTTATCATAATTAACATATCTTTCCAAGGTTTTTACTATAGGAAAATGATCATAAAGATAAGTCCATTTTTGCGGTGTAAAATATTCTGGATCTTTTAGAGAATATTCAGGTGACCATCGAGGTTTAAACATTTTGCTGTTTCCAAAAATCGCAGCGCTGTAAAAAGAATCGATTTGTTTTAATTTTACTTCTTGCTCTTTTTTATTTGAATAATAATTTTCTTTTATTCCTGCTTCTGCTATTGGTAAAGATTGAAAATAAGGATAATAATGATAAGATTTAGAAAATGATTGTCCCATAAATGTGAGCCAATTAGGAAAAAAGGAAAGATTTTCTATATCTATAAAACCTTCAGATAGTTCCAGCCAAAAGTTCTCTAATAATTGATCCGTATGCTCTTTATTTTTACTTCCGGCTATTATTGCAGCATTTATACCGCCGATAGATGTACCTGCAATTATATCTAGATTGATATTGTTTTTCACAAGAGCTTTGTATACCCCGCATCCAAAGGCACCTAGAGAGCCACCGCCTTGAAGAATTATTACATTTTCAAGTGTTATTTCTGTTGAAGAATTATTAACTTTATTAAATTTATTTTTTGATGTATCAGAATTATTCATATCTAATTATATTCATTATGCGTATATGATAGCAATTAAAGTATGTTATATATACTTGCGAATATCTAAAACGGCGCTATTCACTCTAGTTTCTTTAATTACTCGTTATAAATGCTATAACACAGATTAAACAATTTATCATATGATTTGGTATACATATCCTATTTCTCCATGAAGAATAATCATCAAAACATTCTCTAGGTCTATCTATCCTTTATGTATTGAATTGTTCTCTCTGCAATACTTTTTCCAAGTGAGAAAGGTATTGTATTTTATATTTCAAATTGCATGTTTGAAGATATCAATTACACATATCTATATTACTGATACTGAATTATTATCATGGTTTTTAATTAAATTACAAATGAGTTTTTCTACTGAAGCAAAATACTCCTTTCCTTTGAAATACTCATTCCAAGAATTTTATATCCAAAAAGAGTAACTCTAATACAAACATCTGGATCATAAACTTGCAAAACCTTCTCAGGATCCCATTCATCTAATTGAGGCCAGCTATGAGATTGGGTATCAAATGATGAGGATGATGATATTTATGAATCCATGATTATTTATCTGTTTTAATTTAAATTAAAACTTATGACCCTTATAGAAAAGTTATTTGTTTATAAAAATATATGACCATTTGCAAATCAAGTCATTGAAGTGTTTAGTTTATTGAAGATTTTGTATAATGAGATACAGATTGCGTTGGACGACTTTGCGCAAAAAGATGAAAGATGCGATGTTGCTAATATATGGCATATACTAGGAAAGCTTTGGTCTCTACTAATTTAAAAAATCTCAGTGTTAATGGTGCAGTTAAATTCAATGAACTAAAAAGGTTGTTACCTAGCATAAGTAGCATGATATTATCTGAAAGATTGTTGGAGCTTGAGCGAGAAGGACTAGTATCTAAAAATCAACTCAGAAATTCCAGTAAGAGTAGAATATAGTTTAACTGCAAGAAATCGAAATTTAGAGCCAATTTTAAAGCAATTGAGAAACTGGGCTAATAAATGGACGCATTATGAAAATAATATAAGAATAAAATAAAGATGACGACAAAAACACAGACCATATTATAATAATTATCAAATATATAAAAAGAAAAATATACAGTAAGAATACTCATTTTTATCGAAAAATAAAAAAGATTATTACATCTTTTTTGCTACTGTTTCAATTTTTCATTTGCTTTCCTTTTGGATATCCTTATTCTATTCTTTGTTTGCCAATATGTATAAAAGCCTTTGGAATCCGAATCTATTGTATTGATGTGTTGTTACCTGCTCCTGTAATACAAATATATTTAAACTCAAGCACCGAACCATGACTCCATAGAGTTGTGGTAGGAGTTATTGGACCCTCTTTCATTATTTGTACTGGACCCTTATTGTCGGTAATCACATAAAAGGTACTGCCGTCCGGGCCAAATGCAATATCACGGTAACGGTTCTCTGAACGGAAAAGCTCCTGGGGCTTGCCTGCAACTGCTGTGCCATTTTCATTTAGTGTTATTTTGAAGATCTTGCCGGCCTTGAGGGTTGTCATAAACAGGTTATTTTCCCATCCTGGAATAGCATTTGATGTATACAGTCGCAAGCTTGACGGGGCAACGGTTGGATAGCAGGTAGAGGCCATCGCTCCACATGACTTTGCTTGCTCTGTAAAGTTAAAGTTTCTGTCCACCGTGTAGAATGTTGCGATTGGAGGAACAAAATTTGTTGCATTGAATTCACTTTCATTTTTGACAGTCACACCTAAAGGTGCAGGTGCTACATCGTTGAATTTCAAACTCTTACAATTTGGTGCAGCTGACCAATTATAGTATTGATATGCTTTATCATCAATATAACCTGATACATATGGCCAACCATAGTTTCCACCAGATATAAGATGATTAATTTCATCATCAGAATTATCTCCATGCTCTGAAACGTATAGATCACCATTTGGACCCACAGTTATTCCCTGAGCATTACGATGACCATATGTAAAGATATGGCTTTGTACTCCATTAATAACAGGGTTATTGCTAGGAATAGAACCATCTGGATTCATACGAAGTACTTTGCCTTCATAAGTACTCCAATTTTTGGCAGCCACCTCTTCCGATGTAGGAAGATGTTGGGCCATGTTATTCAAACAGGCTAAAGCCAGCTGATTTTTACCTTGGTCCCCTATTGTATAATATACCTTGCCATCAGGCCCAAATGTCATGCGGCCGGAGTTGTGGTCACTGCTACCTGATAATCCGGTAATAAGATCCATTGGCTCGCTAATATTGTTGGTAGTCAAGTCAACCGTAAATCGGGTAATCTTGGTTTTGCGATCGAGTTCGCCACCGGGATTCTCGTTATAAGTATAGGCAACATAGATATGGTGGTTGTTCTCGAAGCTTGGATCAAATGCCATTCCCAACACACCATCCTGGCCAGCAGATTGGTGCACGTTGGGGATAAGAAAGCTGCTGAGCAATGAGCCATTGACAGGGTCTATACGTACAATGTCCTTTCCAATCCGCTCAGTGATCCATAATGCGTTATCAGGACCGTAAAGAATGTTCAAAGGTGCACTAAGGTTCCTGGTTATCGCCTTGACCGAAAAGCCCCCCTGGCTCAAAAGCTGTTCACGCGCCTTCTGTTGAGATGGAGTCAACGTTTCATTACCCATTACAGGAAATGGATCTTCACCTTGTCCAGACGCTTTTTGTATAACTGGGATAAAAAAGCCATTAGATACTGCAGGAATCACTGATAACATAATTAAAAAAAAATAATGCTGAAGCTGTTGCATTGCGTTTCAAGTCTTGCATTTCTATGGTATTTCAATACAGAAATGTATTATATAACAATTATATAAAGAAATATTTCGGAGTTTTATTGCAAAATGCCATAATTACTCTAATTGATTATATTGTATGACAGAATCTAATAATGCAATACCTAAAGAAATCTTTTACTATGAAATTATGTAATGCATCTTAATAAGAAAAGAGTTATGTTATCAAATTGGTGATTGACAGGTAAACAATACGTTAAATATTGAATATAATTCTATAAAAAGTCAATGATACAGATTGCCTTTTATCATGATGATCTAAAAATGAATCATTGATATAAAATTTGCTATCTCTATATTCATCTTTTTTTCTATAAAATTCTGCAAATCGATACCTATCATAATAGTCAAGCCACTGTTCTTATTCGCCTCGCTTTGCTTTAGATTCTTTCTTTAACCGACAGAAAAGAGTTTCTGATATTTTCAGGACTATTTTTTGAAATAGCATTTGAATAATTTCAATATCTGTTGCTTCAAATAGAGAATAGTCATTTATAAGGAATATCAAGAGCTGTTTTTCTGATTTTGAATAGTCTTTGTCTCCTTTCTTTCTAGCCACTACTTATTTTTTTGTAAACAAAGGATTTAGCTTTTTATTATAAAAACTCTTTTCTTATATTGATGAATAGTTGCTCTTTTTTTATTTATTAAGATCATAGTTCTTAATAACAGACATGGATAAAATAATAGTTGTAAAGTTCAATAAGGAGGCATTCAATCATGAGTAAATCTGATATATGTATCCATATTCAAGAAGAAAATGAAAATATCAAAGGTAATACAAAGGGCTGCGAGGAATGTGAGAAAAGTGGTTCTGACTGGGTTCATTTGCGTTTATGTTTGTCATGTGGACACGTAGGTTGTTGTGATTCTTCCCCAAATAAACATGCTACTAAACATTTTCATCATACAAAACATCCTGTAATAAAATCTTATGAGCCAGGAGAAAATTGGGAATGGTGTTATATAGACGAAATAATAAAAGATGAATAATCATTATTTAGAAGAATAATAATATACTTTACGTAATATTTTAACTAAATAATTTTTAAAACAAATTTTCCATTGTTTAATAACTTATTTTACCTTTAATAATATGATGTCATAAATGATTAAATTTATAAGTTTCAATAATCATAGAAAAGGATACATATTTAATAATTAATATTAGATTTTTATAATTGTATGATTTATTATTCTTATAAAGGATAAAAGTATCCAGATTGAGTAACAATAAGTTATATTTTTATTCGAATTTCGCTATTGATTTATAATTCAATCAGCATAATTGCACTATTATGGATTTGTTAATAAATTACTCTAAATTTCTTTAAATTAGAAAGTATATAATTTATATAAAAAGTTTACATTTAAGTAATTTAATAATGGGATTTAGACAATATTTTAATAAATACATAGTTTAATATTAGTTTATTAGAACTCTT
>Ga0164302_10000264_pt1 | contig 14059 bp, 14 predicted proteins | sample Whisoiple_202_MG_FD_109714 | JGI IMG/M metagenome (GOLD analysis project Ga0164302, IMG submission 109714) | Soil microbial communities amended with pyrogenic organic matter from upstate New York, USA - Whitman soil sample_202_MG | ecosystem: Environmental > Terrestrial > Soil > Agricultural... | reverse complement strand
TAGGTGAGCTGGAGCTCTTTCTGCAGGTCGTCGAGCAGGTTCAGCATCTGCGACTGGATGGAGACGTCGAGTGCCGAGACGGGCTCGTCCGCGACGATCAGCTTCGGCCGCAGGGCAAGCGCACGCGCGATCCCGATCCGCTGCCGCTGGCCGCCGGAGAACTCGTGCGGGAAGCGGTTGTAGTGCTCGCTGGAGAGGCCGACCCGCTCCAGCAGCTCCTGCACCTGCCGCCGCAGCTCCGAGCCGGAAGCGACTCCCTGGCGCTTGAGCGGGTCGCCGACGATCTGGCCGACCCGTTTGCGCGGGTTGAGCGAGGCGTAGGGGTCCTGGAAGATCATCTGCATCTGCCGGCGCAGCGGCTGCATCTGCCGGCGGCGGAGGCCGGCGATCTCCTGGCCCTCGAACTTGACCGAGCCCGAAGTGGGCTTGACCAGCTGCAGGACCGCCCGGCAGGCGGTCGACTTGCCGCTCCCCGACTCGCCCACCAGCCCGAGGGTCTCGCCCTTCTCGACCCTGAAGCTGATGCCGTCGACGGCCCGCACCTGATCGACCTCGCGGTCGATCAGGATCCCGCGCTTGATCGGGAAGTGCTTGACGAGGTCGGTGACCTCGAGCAGCGGCGCGTTGGGGTTGGTCTCCCCGCTCACGCCGGCCTGACCTCGCCCGGCGCCTCGAGCCCGATCTGGCCTTCTACCTGTCGCTTCTCGCGCTTCTCCTCCGGGCCCAGCCAGCAACGGTCGCGGTGGTCGGGCGCGTCGCCGCTGCGCGCCTCCAGGCCGGGGTACTGCGTGCACTTGGAGAACTCGTGCGGGCAGCGCGGCCGGAACGGGCAACCCTCGGGGAGGTCGAGGAGGGAGGGGGGCGAGCCGGCGATCTGGGGCAGCCGGTGCGGCCGCGGCCGGTCGATCCGGGTCAGGGACCCGAGCAGCCCCCACGTGTAGGGGTGCTGGGGGTCGTAGAAGATCTCGTCGAGCGTCCCTTCCTCGACCACCTTGCCGGCGTACATGACCAGCACCCGGTTGGCCACCTCGGCGACGACGCCGAGGTCGTGGGTGATCAGGATCGTGGCCAGGTTCCGCTCCCGGTTCAGCTGCTCGAGCAGCTCGAGGATCTGGGCCTGGATCGTGACGTCGAGCGCCGTGGTCGGCTCGTCGGCGATCAGCACCTCGGGCTCGAGCGCCAGGGCCATCGCGATCATCGCCCGTTGGCGCATCCCGCCGGAGAACTCGTGCGGGTAGCTGTCGACGCGGCCCGCGGCGTTGGGGATCCCGACTGACTCGAACAGCTCCACCACCCGGGCCTTGCCCTCGCTCTTGGAGGTGTCGGGACGGTGGGTCCGGATCGCCTCGACGATCTGGTTACCGATCCGGTAGACCGGGTTGAAGGAGGTCATCGGGTCCTGGAAGATCATCGCCACCCGGTCGCCGCGTAGCTTCCGCATCTCGGCGTCGCTGGCGCCGGTCAGGTCCTTGCCGTCGAGCACCACCGAGCCCTCGATGCGGGCGTTGTTGGCGCGGGTCAGGCCGATGATCGTCTGCGCGGTGACGCTCTTGCCCGAGCCGGACTCGCCGACGATCGCCAGGACTTCGCCCGGCCGCAGGTCAAAGCTGACCCCGTCGACGGCCTGCACGAGGCCGTCTTCGGTGCCGAACCCGACCCGTAGGTCGCTGACGGAGAGCAGCGGTGCCGAGCTCATTCCGACGAGCTCTCCCCGAGCCGGACCCGGGGGTCGAGGTAGGCGTAGGCGATGTCGACCAGGGCGTTGACGAAGACGACGAAGAAGGCGCCGTAGAGGGCAACGCCCATGATCGGCGGCAGTTCGAACTTGCGCACCGCTTCGGCTGCGTAGAGGCCGACGCCGTCGAGCGAGTAGAGGACTTCGGTGATGATCGCGGTGCCGGCGATGGTGGCGCCGAAGTCGAGGCCGAAGAGGGTGATCACCGGGATCAGCGAGTTGCGCAGCACGTGGCGGGTCATCACCTGGCGCTCGCTCAAGCCCTTGGCGCGGGCGGTGCGGACGTAGTCCTCGTTCATCACGTCGAGCATGTTCGAGCGCAGGACCCGGCTGTAGAAGCCGATCGAGAGCAGCGCCAGCGTGAACCACGGCAGGATCAGGTGCCGCGCCCACTCCCAGGGGTCTTCGGAGAAGTCGACGTACTGGGCGTTGGGGAAGATTTCGTACTTGTAGGTGAGGAAGTAGAGGAGGACCGGGGCTAAGAGGAAGACCGGGATCGAGATGCCGGCGATCGAGACCCCGGTGAGGATGCGGTCGAGCCAGCCGCCGGCCCGGATCGCGGAGAGGTAGCCGAGCAGGAGGCCGAAGAAGAGCCAGATGATCGCCGCCCCGATCGTCAGCGAGAAGGTGGCCGGGATCCCTTCCTTGATCTGGGTGTCGACCGGGATCCGCGGTTTGTAGGAGGTCAGCTCGCCGGTGAAGATTTTCTTCATCATCGTCCCGTACTGGACGACGAGCGAGTCGTCGAAGCCCCATTCGGCTTCGATGTTCTTGACCAGGCCGGGGGTCGCGTTCTTGCCGGCCAGCGTCTGCGCCGGGTTCTGCTTCGGCAGGACCATGAAGACGACGAAGACGATCACCGAGACGGCGAAGAGGACGCCGATCATCGCCACCAGGCGCCTGACGATGAAGCGGATCATCAGATCGTCGCCGCCTGTTGCTGGGCGCTGCCGGCGACTCCGCCGTGGGCCTCGAACTCCAACGCGGCGTCCATCCGCGCCTTGCCGCGCGGGTCGAGGGCGTCGCGCAGCGCGTCGCCGACGATGTTCAGCGAGAGCACCGTCAGCATGATCATCAGGCCGGGAACGATCGCCAGCAGCGGCTGGATGTTGAGCAGCTCGACGCCGACGGTGATCATCGTCCCCCAGGAGGAGTTCGGCGGCTGCACGCCGGCGCCGAGGAACGAGAGGCCCGCCTCGAACAGCATGCTGTTGGCGATCATCAGGGTGAAGAAGACGATGATCGTCGAGGCGAGGTTGGGGAGGATCTCGCCGAACATCACCCGCAGCGGGCTGGCCCCCTGGGCGATCGCAGCCTCGACGAACTCTTTCTCGCTGAGGGCAAGAACCTGGCCGCGGATCGGGCGGGCGATGTAGGGGACGGTGAAGACGCTGATCACGAAGATCGGGTTCCAGATCGAGCCGCTGGAGAGTTCGAGCGGGCCCAGCTTGAGGCCGCCGACCGCGAGCGCGATCCCCAGCGAGAGCCCGATCAGGAAGACGGGCAGGGACCAGATGACGTCGAGCGTTCGCGCGATCAGCCCGTCGACCCAGCCGCGGAAGTAGCCGGCCAGCAGAGCGAGGACGACGGCGATGATGGTCGCGATCAGCGCCGCCGTGATCCCGATCTCCAGCGAGGTGCGGCCGCCGTACATGAGCCGCACCATCTCGTCGCGCCCGAGGCGGCTGTCGGCGCCGAGGAAGAACTTGCCACCGGCGCTGAACCACTGCGGCCCGATCGGCTTCCCTTCGGGCGTGACGACGTCCTTTTCTTCGCCGTTGACGGTGACTTTGTCGACCGTGTGCTCCTGGTTCGGCCCCGTGTGGGCGACGTGGTTGGCCCAGAGCGGGGCCGCCATGACGAAGACGACGATGAGGAAGAACAGGGCGAGGAACGCGACCGCCAGGCGATTGCGCAGGAACCGGCGCAGAGCGAGAGACCAGGGCCCTCGCTCTGCGCTCGGTTCGGTAGACACGGTGCTTTTTCTACCCCTGGCGCGCTACTTGAATTCGAAGCTGCTCAGGTAGTGGCCGAACGTCGGGTTGAAGATCACGCTTTCGAGTTCGATCGCGTCGGAGACGAAGGTCGACAGGGTCCGCGTCCCGTAAGGAGCCCAGGGCGCTTCTTCCATCACTTCCTTGTCGAGTTCCTTGTAGGCGTCTTCCTGTTCGGGCCCGAGCTGTTCCGCGCCCAATTCGTTGATCTTCTTGTTGACCGCGGGGTTGTCGAATTTGGCGAAGTTGCCGTTGTTGGTCGGCAGGATGCTTTCCCCCGCGAGCAGCGGCTGGAAGAAGTCGTTCGGGTGCGGGTAGTCCTGGAACCAGTCCGACCAGCCGGCGTCGAGATCAGGCGTGGTCGCGTTGCCGATCACCGTGAAGTAGTTGTCGGCGTTGAGGATTTTCAGCGTCGTGTTGAAGCCGAGTTCCTTCAGGACCTCGTTTAGGTATTCGCCCGCTTCGTTGTTCGGGCTTTCCGTGTCGGTCCAGACGGTGATGTCCATGTCCGACGGGTTCGCTTCCTTGATCATTTCTTTGGCTTTTTCGATGTCGTGCGGGTAGAGGTCGAACTGTTCGTAGCCCGGCATCCCCGGCGGCAGGATCTGATGAGTGGCTTTGATCTGGCCGGCGTAGATCCGTTCCAGCGCCGCAGGATCGATCGCGTAGTTGACCGCCTGGCGGACCTTGACGTCGTCGAACGGCTTCTCCTGCGAGTTCATCCAGAAGTAGTAGGTGCTGATCGTCGGCTCGACCCGGAACTGGGTGCCTTCGAATTTTTCTTTGACTTCGGCGTAGCGCGAGGAGGGCGGCGGGTTCTGCATCCAGTCGTAGGTGCCCTGTTCGATGTCGTCGACCTGCGACTGCGGGTTGCGAATCACCGTCATCTTGGCGCTGTCGACCACGCCTTCGGGCAGGTCGGGCATCGCCGGGCCGTTGTCTTTGGCCCAGTACGGGTTGCGCTCGTATTCCCAGCCCTTGCCCGGCTGCGACTTGGTGATCATGTACGGGCCGGTGCCGGGAGGCGGGTTGGCCGAGAGGTCTTCGACCGGCGTGTCCTGCGGCAGCGGCGCGACGAACATCAGGCCGAGCTCGTTGGTGAAGGTGCCTCGTGGCCCTTCGAGGTTGATCGTGATTTCGCCGGTCTTGTCGTTGGCTTTGATCCCCGGGATCGGCCCCTGTTTCGTTTCGGCGAACTTTTCCGCGCCTTCGATCGAGAGGTAGAAGGGCGAGCCGCCGGAGTTCAGCGAGATCATCCGTTCCACGGCGAAGGGGAAGTCGGAGGCTTTGACCGGCGTGCCGTCGGAGTATTTGAGGCCGGGGCGGAGGGTCAGCGTGTAGGTCTTGCCGCCGTTGCTGATCTTCGGCATTTCCTTCGCCAGCCCCGGGATCACCTCGCTGCCTTCCTCGCCGTTGGCGTGTTTGTAGGTGAGCAGCGGGATGTAGACATCAGCCATCGCCGTCCAACCTTCGGCCGTGTAGGAGAGGGCAGGATCCATGTAGTCGGGGAAGGAGGCGTAGGTCCCGTTCAGGGTGCCGCCTTTCTTGCCCCCGCCACCTCCAGAGGTTTCATCGCTGCCGCCTCCGCACGCCGCCAAGCCGATGGCCGCGGTCGCCGTAAGAACCAGAATCGCGATGACTGCCCCTAGTTTCTTCAACGTCTCTCCTTCAAGTCCGGGTTGCCGGTCGTCCCTGCTGAGCCTGGGATCAACTCCACCACAATGTCGTCACCCCCGTCAAGCAGGGCTTTTTTTGGCTTTTCGTCGGCCTCAAGCCAATTCCCCCCGAGCAGCGGAGCCATGACGACGACGATGGCCACTACCCCGGCGCCCGCGACAAGAAACGTCATCCGCGGGCTCAGCACGGCGGCGATGATCCCGCCGACGGCGAAGCCGACCCCCGGCATCGCCGCGCCGATCGACTCGAGCACGCTCATCACCCGCGCCTGCATCGATTCCGCGGTCAGCTCCTGCACCGCGGAGATCGCGGCAACCCACTGGACCCCGTTGCCGGCGCCGCCGAGGACCGAGGCGGCGCAGGCGACGGCGAGCGTCGGCGCCACGGCGAGGCCGAGGTAGCCGGCCGCGACCGCGAGCGTGCTGAAGAAGAGCAGGACTGCGAGCCGCGCCTGGCGCAGGCGAGCGAAGAGGAGGCTGCCGAGCACCATCCCGACCCCCCAGCTGGCGAGCATCACGCCGTAACCGGTGTCGTTGGAGCCGAGGGTCTCCTTGACGTAGATGACCTCGACCGGGAGCACCGCGGCGAAGAAGACGAAGGCGAGGCCCTGCGCGGTGAGCAGTCGCCGCAGGGCGGTCTGGCTGCGGACGTAGTCGAGCCCGGCGCGGACGCGGTCCCGCATCCGGCCCGGTTCCGGCTCTGCGTGGGGCATCGGCCCGGCGGTGAAGAGGATCCAGGCGACGACATAGAAGGAGACGGCGTCGAGGAGCAGCGCCGACTGGACGCCGAAGCCGGCGACGACGAGGCCGGCCAGGGCGGGGCCGATCGCGGCGCCGCCGGTGAAGGCCACGTTGAGGAGGGCGTTGCCGGCCCGCAGTTCCCCGCTCGGCTCCAGCGAGGTGGCGACGACCGCGCGGGTGAGCGAGCGGCCGGCCAGGGCAAGCGCCCCGTCGGCGGCGGCGAGCGCGATCACGGCCGTCAGGGTGAAGTTGTCGACGAGCAGGGCCAGGGCGCCGAAGGCGGCCGCCTCACCGCAGTAGATGAGCGGCAATGCGTAGCGGGGCGGCGGCTTCTCGGCCTGGGCGACCAGGATCGGCGCGAAGAGGGCGGGCAGGAAGCGGGTGCCGAGGAAGAGCGCCGCCGTGGCAAGGGCGCTGTCGGTGCGATCGAAGACCAGAACCGAGAGGGCGATGATGCCCATCCAGTCCCCCAGCTCGTTGACCGCGTAGGACGCGGCCAGCCGCCGGAAGAGCGGCCGGCGTAGAGGGGCGGTTAAGCGAGAGCTAGGCATGGGTTGGCCGTGGGTACTACTGCATTTCTGCACAAGTTTTCCTGCAGATGCACAAGTTTCCGCCAGGCTGTGCTACAAATTGCCCAGCAGTTGAGAAGTTTCCACGATGCAGCGCACAACGTTGCGGGCTTCAACGACTATGGAAGGGGCAGAAAACATGGGCTTTCGTCACTAGGAGTACCCAAGCAGACCAGTTGATCGACAGGTCTGCATCAGTCTTTTGAAGGGCGCCCTGGATGGGGGCGCCCTTCGTCGTTTTTGAGGCCATCTCCTCCCTCCTTGCACCAGTTCCCGCCACGATCGGCCATTAAGGGCGAAAGTTGGGCGAATTTGGCCAGGCGGCTAAAGCCCTTGCCGATTCAATGGATAGCGGTCTAACTTTGGAGTTCCCAAATAGCGGAACCCGCTTGCAAGGCGGATGACGCGCAGGGAAAAGGGCCGCGCCCGTGAAAGAAGTAGACCGGCTTCGGCCACGGGTTCCCGGTCACGGATATCCAGAGCAAGAGATGGAGAAAAATCGCCCCACCCGCCTCGCGATCGCCGTCATGGTGGGCGCCCTGCTGCTGACGGTGGCGCTCGCCGTCTGGGACGCCCCCAAATCCGACTGGGACGTCACCTTCTTCGCGGTCCTGCTCGCCTTCTCGATCTTCAGCGACCTGACCGCGGTGTCCACCGAGTCGAAGGTGAAGATCTCCGGCAGCTTCCTGGCGCTGGTGGTCGCGATGGTCTTCCTCGGCGGCACCCCGGCGGCGATCATCGGCGTAGCCACGATCCTCGTCGGCTGGCTGCGCTGGCGCGACGAGTGGCACTTCCTGCTCAACAACGTCCTCACCTACGCGTTCTTCCCGCTGATCGGCGGCATCGCCTTCCACGAAGGGGTCGCCGCCCTCGGCCTGGCGCCTTCGGACCCGTGGTTCTACCTCTGCGTCTTCGGCCTCTTCCAGCTCGCCCTGGCGATCAACTTCGTGATGATCGCCAGCTACGGCTGCTACGTCGAGCGCTCCTCTTTCTCGACCAAGCTCAAGGTCCTGCCGCCGGTCCTCCCCTCCGAGTTCGCCAGCGCGATGCTCGCCGTCGCGGTCGCCTACATCTACAACGAGATCGGCCTCGCCTCGATCGCCCTCTTCGGCGTCGTCCTCGTCACCTTCCAGTACCTGCTCGGCCAGCTCCTGCTCTCCCAGCAGCGGGCCCGCGAGCTGGAGCTGCGCAGCAAGCAGCTGGCCAGCTTCCAGGTCGGGATGTTGAGCGCGATGCTGCGCACCCTCGACCTGCGGGACCAGATGACCGCCCGCCACAGCGCCGCCGTCGCCCGCTACTCGCGCGCGATCGCCCAGCGCGCGGGTTACTCCCGCCGCGAGGAGGAGCTGGTCCACATCGCCGCGCTGCTGCACGACATCGGCAAGTTCATCCTCCCCGACCGCATCCTCAAGGCCAACGTGCCGCTCACCGACGAGGACTGGATGCTGATCAAGCGGCACCCGCAGCAGGGCGCCCGCGTCGTCTCCTCGCTCGACGGCTACGGGCCGGTGGCGGAGATCATCCTCGCCCACCACGAGCGGATCGACGGCAAAGGCTATCCGCGCGGCCTGGCCGGGGATGAAATCCCGGAACTAGCCCGGATCATCTCCGTCGCCGACACCTACGACGTGATGACCGCGCGCGACTCCTACCGGACGCCGATGTCCAGCCACGACGCGATCGTCGAGCTGCGGCGGGTCGCCGGCAAGCAGCTCGACGCCCGCTTCGTCGAGATCTTCATCGAGCTGCTGGAGGGCAAAGACGTCTCCTTCGCCCATGGCGAGGCGGCCGACTTCGAGAAAGAGCTGGCCCTCGAGTCGCGGATCGAAGAGACCGCCAGCCCCGGCGGCGAACAGAGCCGCTTCCAGGTCGCCGGCGTCAACTAGCGCCCTACCGGTAGCGTTGCGCGCGCATGCGCGCCGTCACCTTCCAAGCGCCCGAGCAGGTGCGGATCGAGGAGAAGCCCGATCCCGAGATCGGCGCCGCCGACGACGCCCTGGTCCGCATCGAGGCGAGCGGGATCTGCGGCTCGGACCTCCACATCTACCACGGCCGGGTGCCGGTCGAGCCAGGCTTCACGATCGGCCACGAGTTCGTCGGCACCGTCCTCGCCGCCGGGGACGACGTCGAGCGGGTCGCCGTCGGCGACCGCGTCCTCGGCACCTTCCACACCGCCTGCGCGACCTGCGCCTCCTGCCTGCGCGGCGACTACCACCGCTGCCGCAACGGCCAGACCTTCGGCCACGGCGCCAACCTCGGCGACCTGCAGGGCGCCCAGGCCGAGCTGCTGCTGGTGCCGCGCGCGAACCTGACCCTGCGGCGGGTGCCGGAGGGGATGTCGGCCGACGTCGCCCTCTTCGCCGGCGACGTGATGGGCACCGGCTACCACGCCGTCGCCCACGCCGAGATGAAGGCGGGGGACACAGTCGCCGTCCTCGGCCTTGGGCCGGTGGGGCTCTGCGCCGTGCAGGCGGCGCTCGCCGGCGGGGTGGTAAAGGTCTTCGCGGTCGACACCGTCGAGGAACGCCTGAAGATGGCCGAGCGCTTTGGCGCGACGCCGCTGCACCTGACCGAGGACGAGCCGAAGAAGGCGGTGCGAGCCGCAACCGAAGGCCTCGGGGTCGACGTCGTCGTCGACGCGGTCGGCGACCCGGGACCGCTGGCGCTCGCCGTCAGCCTCGCTCGCGACGCCGGCACCGTCTCGGGGATCGGCGCCTACGCCGGCAAGGGGGAGGTCCCGCTCGGCCTCGCCTGGCTGAAGGGGCTGCAGCTGCGCCTCGGCCTCGCCAACGTGATCGCCCACGTCGACCGGGTGCTCGCTCTGATGGAGGCCGGCAAGCTCGACCCCGGCCCGCTGGTCACCCACCACATGTCGCTCGACGAGGCCGACGAGGCCTACCGGGTCTACGACCAGCGCGAAGCGCTGAAGATCGTGCTCACGCCCTAGCTGTACTAGTTGACTAACACAGATCAGGGAATTACTGTGTCGCTCTGTGGCACAGCTGGAGGCAAACCCGTTCCGCATCGATCCGGCCGATGAGCTGCCCGTCGGGCTGCAGCTCGGCTGGCGGCTGCGGGCGCTGATCCGCACCGGCGAGCTGGCGGCCGGGGAGCGGTTGCCGAGCTTCCGCCGGCTGGCCGAGTGGTCGGGGGTCAACGTCGGCACCGTGCGGGCGGTCTACGAGACGCTCGAGGCCGACGGGCTGGTCGTCACCCGCCACGGCCAGGGGACCTTCGTCGCCGACGGCGTCGAGGCGGCGCCGCAGCTGGAGGAGATCGCCTCCGATGCGCTGCGCCGGGCCGAGGAAGCCGGCCTCGGGCCGCGCGACCTGGCGATCGTGGCGATGGCCTGCGCCGGCCTCCCCTCGGAGGAGAGCGAAGTGCTCGAGGTGCGGCAGGAGCTGCGCCGGCAGATCGCGCGGCTCGAGGCCGAGCTGGCGAGCTACACGCGCCACCTCCAGGCCGACCTGCCGACGGCGCCGAAGCGGGCAGTGGCCCACGTCGCCGGGGTCGAGGAGTTGGAGCAGACGCGTGACACGCTGATCGCACAGCTGGCAGAGGCGCAGCGGGAGAGCGAGCAGGAGGTGCGGCGGCGGGCGAGCAGCCGCGGCCCCCTGGGCAGGGCGATGAGCCGGTGGCGAGCGAAACGCTGAGCCGCGGGCTGCTGCCCGTCAAGAACGCGTTCGAGCAGGTGGGGGTGATGATGATCCTCACCGTCAAGACGCTGATCTCGGCGGTGCGGCCGCCCTACCCCTACGGTGAGGAGCTCGTCTGGCAGCTGCTCTTCGTGCTGAAGCTCTCCTGGTTCCCGCTCCTCGTCTCGACCTTCGCCCTCAACCTCGGCGCGCCCGGTTTGCAGGCGGCCGGGATTCTCTCGCTGTTCGGCGCCCTCGACCGGCTCGGCGGTTTCTTCGTCGTGATCGCCGTTCGCTGGATCGCTCCGCTGGTCACGGCGGTAGTGGTCGCTGGGGTGGCGGGCACCGCGATCACCGCCGACCTCGGCGCCCGCAAGATCCGCGAGGAGCTCGATGCCCTGCAGGTGCTGGGCGTCGACCCGGTCAAGAACCTGGTCGTGCCGCGCTTCCTGGCGCTGATGGTCATCACCGGCCTCCTCGACATCTTCGCGATCGTGATGGGCCTGTTCGCCGGGATCGCCGCCGAGCTCCTCTACCACCAGTCCCTCGGCGGGTTCTTCGCCACCCTCTTTACCAACGCGACGATCACCGACCTCTGGTCCTCGGTGATGATGTGCACGATGTTCGGCGCGATCGTCGCCATCGTCTGCTCCTACAAAGGGATGTCGGCGTCGGGCGGAGCCGCCGGGGTCGGGCGCGCCGTCAACCAAGCGGTGGTGATCTCGCTGGTCGCCGTCTTCTTCTTCCAGTTCGTCGTCAGCTCGGTTCTGTTCGCCACCCACCCCGAACTGCAGGCCATCCGGTGATCGGCTGGCTCGAGGTTCCGCGCTCCTGGCTCGAGTCTTTCGGGGACATCGCCCGCTTCGGCTCCAGGGTTGCGGGGCTGGTCTACTCGGGCCGGGTCTTCAAGTTCTTCGGCGAGGGGCTGCGGCAGGCGGGCATCCTGATCTTCGGCTCGGCCCTGATCATCCTCGCCTTCTGCTTCATCCTCGGCCTCCAGTGCGGCCTGCAGGGCGCCTATTTCATCCGCTCGATCGGCGCCCCTTCCCAGGCCGGCGTCTTCTCGGCCTACTGCGACCTGCGCGAGGGCCTGCCCTATGCGTTCGGCTACATCCTCGCCGCCAAGGTCGGGACCGGGATCGTCGCCGAGATCGGCGCGATGCGGATCTCCGACGAGATCGACGCGCTCGAGGTGATGGGGATCCAGCCGGTCACCTTCCTCTGCGCGACCCGCCTGCTCGGGGCCTGGATCGCGCTCCCGTTCCTCTACCTGGTCGGCATCGGGGTCATCTACTTCGCCAGCTACCTCTCGGTGGTCCAGCAGGTCGGCGACGTCTCTTCTGGCGGCTACCTGCTGATCTTCTGGATGTACCAGAGCCCGCCCGACCTGTTCTTCAGCCTGATCAAGGGGATGGTGATGGCGACCGTGATCGTGCTGGTCGGCTGTTACTACGGCTACACCGCCTCCGGAGGCCCGGTCGGGGTGGGCACCGCGACGGCCAAATCGATGGTCTTCAACATCGTCGCCGTCCACATCCTCGGCATGCTCGGCACGCTGGTCTTCTGGGGCTCCAACCCCAGAGCCCCGATCGGGGGCTAGCTCAGCCGCCTTTGGCGAGGATGGCCGCGATCACGCCCGCGGACGCTACCCAGAGGGCGATCGTCGCGCGATGGATGTCGGAGTGAAGGGATTCCATCCCCTTATTCAGACCTCGCATTTCTCCCTTCAAACCTCGCACCTCTCCCTCGATCCACTCTAGGTGGCGATCCATCCCTTTCGCCTTCTCGGTGATCCGCCCATTGACTTCGTCGAATCGCCGGTTGGCGTCCTTGGTCGCTTCCGCTACGCGCCGATCGACATCCGCGATCCGTTCGTCGGTTCGGTCGAATCGTTCGTCGAGCCGCGCGAAGCGCTCGGCGGTTGCATCTTCGGGCGGTGCCATCGTCTGCATGGATAGCAACCTAGCGAAGAAAATGCAACATATTGTCTGAGAACGTAAATTCTCTGAAAATTCTTCAGGCGCGGCGGCGGTGCTTGCGGAAGGTGTCCTGCACCCACTTGTAGCCGCGGCGCTCGCTGAGGCTCTGGCGGAAGCGGTCGAGCGCCGGGGGACGGGGCAGGTCCGGGTCGAGCGGGCCCTCCGGCGGGACGACCACCGGGTAGAAGAGTGAGGCGGCGGTGATGTCGGCGACGGAGAGGCTGTCGCCGACGAGGAACTCGCCGTCGCCCTTGTCGAGCTCCTGCTCCAGCCGGTCAAAGGCGGCGACCACGGCCTCGCGGGCCTGGACGGCGCTCTCTTCGCTGTTCGCGCCCCAGCGGATGCTGGTGTAGGCGCGGGCATAAGCGCCGACCACCGGCTTCGCCTTGCCGAGCGGGCCCGGCACCGATTCGGCGGCGACCTCGGCGAACAGCTCGGGCTCCTGGATCAGCTCGTAGAAGGGGAGCAGGCGCGAATGCGGGCCGAGGTTTTCGTCGAACCAGTCCTCGAGCTCGATCGCCCGTGCCCGCTCCTCGGCGTCGATCGGGTAGAGCGGCGGCTCGGGGTAGGTTGCCTCCAGCGCGGCGATGATCTCGGTCGAGTCGCCGATGTGGCGACCATCGAGGGTCAGCACCGGAATGGTCGGCTGGGCGCCCCGGGTCAGCACCAGGGCGATCGGGATGTGGGTGCCGGGGAGGATGTTGCGGCGGTTGTGGTCGATGCCCTTGTGCTCCAGGGCCCAGCGCACCTTTTCGGCGTAGTGCGAGATGTCGATCTGCCAGAGGGTCGGCGTGTCCTGCGTTTGCGTCGTCATCGTGTGCCTGCCAGCATAAGCGCGTGGCACTTCTCAGCGAAGCCGAGATCGAGGAGCGGCTGGCGGGCCTTTCCGGCTGGGAGCGCAAGGGCGACGCGATCGAGAAGCGCTTCAAGCGCGACGAGTTCGTCGGCAGCGTCCGCTTCGTCGACAGCATCGCCGCGCCGGCCGAGGCGATGGGCCACCACCCGGACCTGGCGATCTCCTGGGACACCGTGACGGTGACGATCACCACCCACTCCGAGGGCGGGCTGACGGCCAACGACTTCGAGCTCGCCGCCCGGATCGACGCCCTCGACGAGTAACGCCGGTGGCGAAGCGGAAGAAGCAGAGGCGGGCACGCGAGAAGGCGCCGACGGTCTCCTACGTCGATCCCGAGGGCAACGTTCTCGCCTTGCGCCAGACGCTCAGCGCCGGGACGATCGCCAAGGTCGGCGAGGCGCCGGCGGGGGAGGCGGCCTCGCAGGAGGATGCCTGGCACCGGCGCTCCGAGGCCCTCTTCGAGCGACTCGCGGTGAGCTGGGAAATCGCCGGCCTGCCGCTCGACGACCAGAAGATGCTGCTCGGCCGCTACCGGATGGCCGACGCCGAGACCCAGCGCTGGGTGCGCCAGACGATCGCCGAGCACCTGGAGCGCCACATCCCCGAGCTCGCAAGCTGAGCCGTGGCCGAGCGGCTGCGGATCGACGAGCGGCTCTCGCTGCCGCTGAGCGAGGTCGAGCTGCGAACCAGCCGCTCCTCCGGACCCGGCGGCCAGCACGCCAACGTCACCGCCTCGCGGGTCGAAGCGGTCTTCTCCGTCGAGGAGTCGGAGAGCCTCAGCGAGGCGCAGCGGGCGCGGCTGCTGGAGCGGCTGGGACCGGTCGTCACTGCGGTCGCGCAGGACGCCCGCGGCCAGGCCCGCAACCGCGAGCTG